>Ga0194121_10003318_pt1 | contig 24583 bp, 16 predicted proteins | sample TA2MahCa50mmetaG_FD_148609 | JGI IMG/M metagenome (GOLD analysis project Ga0194121, IMG submission 148609) | Freshwater microbial communities from Lake Tanganyika, Tanzania - TA2015020 Mahale Deep Cast 50m | ecosystem: Environmental > Aquatic > Freshwater > Lake | place: Tanzania: Lake...
CTGCGGTCTCACCCCTCGTGTCTCATGGTGTGGGGCAGGCTGTGGCTTGCCATCGTAGTCCGTCTCTCCTACAATCCCTGCGCAGTGGACCACGACGTGTGTGGCATAGGTGTGGCGAGAGTGTATAGCCTTCCGGGGGGATACGGCGCATCATAGAGCGCCTTGAGGGGATGTCTGAGGGTTACTCGAGCTGGTGCGCCGTGTGGCTGGGAGCATCTGGCAAAGGGAACGGCATGACAGGAGATGTGGGTACATTTCGACTGGAGCAGGGGGTGTTTCCAGTGCAGCGGGCAACATTTGCCTCGGCAACGCACTACCACGACGGGATGCTCCAGATTGATCGTGCAGCATTGCTAGGGGCCATTGCCGAACCGCGTTACATGGCGGACCTCGCCATACACCTGGCGCATCCTGGAGAATCGTGCCGTATCGTGCATGTGCTCGATACGGTGGCGCCCCTGGTGAAAGTCCAGGGGCGCTCCTCGGCCTATCCTGGCTTCTTGGGGCCGGCTATACCGGCCGGGGATGGGCGTACACATGCCCTGGCAGGGTTCGCCATTGTCGTCTGTGCCCACTTTCCTGAGCCAACCAGTGGGGCCTTGTCTCCGGCGGAAGCCATCATTGATATGAGTGGCCCAGCAGCCCCGTATTGTGCCTGTGGGGATACCGTGAACCTGGTCCTCGTGGCCCAGCCCGCTCCCGGTATTACCAATGCGGACTTCGATGCAGCGCTGCACCGTGTCAAGCTCAAGGCCGCGACGTATCTGGCGCGCACCACTGCGGCCTTGGCGCCACCAGTACTGGAGACCTACGAGCTCCACGCCGTGGACCCCGCGCTGCCCCGTGTGGTGTATCTCGATCAATTGCACCAGCAAGGGCTCATGGCTCAGACATTTCTGTACGGCCAGCACACGCAGGGTCTGGAGCCCACGGTGTTGCATCCCAATGAACTGCTCGACGGCGCCCTGGTCAATGGCAATTACCGGCAGCCGGGGCGAGCTGCCACCTATGGGCACACGCACAACTTTCTGCTGCGGGAGCTCTATCGCCGCCACGGGCATGACGTGCATTTCCTGGGTGTTGTGATCGGTCGGGGCTGGCAAGATGCGCAAGCGCGCAAAGAACGCCAGGGCTGGATGATGGCACGGGTGGCACGCTTACTCGGGGCGCAGGTGGCGCTGCTCAGTGCCGATGTTGGAGGCACGGGGGGCAATAATACCATTGATTTCATGCAGACCGTCAAAGCCTGTGAGCAGATGGGCTTGCAGACGGTGGCGGTGATGCAAGAGTCAGGCAATCCCGATGGCTCTGATCCTACCGTCGTGGACTTTGTGCCGGAAGCAGATGCGCTGGTCAGTGTCGGAGGCATTGGCTGGCATACGCCCTCAGCGCCAGCCGTGGAGCGGGTCATTGGCGGCACGACAGTGCGGCCAAGTATTGCTGAGGCCCCACGCGCGTCTGCTGGGCCGCTAGATGTCGAGTGCTGGTACGGCGCCATCTGGAAGCGTGCCGAGTTGGGCCTGTCGGCAGTGGATGTGTAAGTAGGGAGGAAGCATGCCAGACATGGTGCGGATCGTGCATTATCTGAACGCCTTCTTTGGCGGTGTCGGTGGAGAAGCGGAAGCGCAGACACCTGTCAGCGTGCATGCGGGAGCGCTGGGGCCAGGGCGCTTGCTTGAGCACGCCCTGGCCGGCCAGGGGCAAGTGGCAGCGACTCTCATGTGTGGTGATGGGTATTGGGCCGAGCATGAAGAGACAGTGGTACAGCAGGTGCGGGAGCATCTCCAGCAACTCAAGCCCGACGTCTTTCTCGCAGGTCCCGCCTTTCGCTCAGGGCGCTATGGCCTGGCCTGTGGGCGTCTCTGTCTGGAGGCGGAGCGTTTGGGCATCCCAGCTGTGACGGGCATGCATGTGGAGAATCCGGGCAGCGATCTGTATCGTTCCGAGCATGTGTATATCGTGGCTACGGAGGCCAGTGCGGTTGGCATGCGGCCTGCGCTGGAGCGCATGGTGGCCCTGGCGATAAAGCGGGCGCGGCATGAGCCCCTGGGGACGGCTGCAGAAGAAGGCTTCTTGCCACGCGCAGTGCGCCGCACGGTGCCGACGGGCATCCCTGCCGCCCAGCGTGCGGTAGATATGGCGCTGCGGAAATGGCGTGGTGAGCCTTATACCAGTGAAATCGCCGTTGAAACCTTCGAGGCCGTGCCACCGGCGCCAGCGGTGAGCAACCCTGCACAAATGTGGCTGGCACTGGTCACGGAATCTGGGCTGGTCCGCAAGGGCAATCCAGATCGCTTACCGTCTGCGGCGGCAACGCACTGGGCAGCGTATACTATTGCCGGCATGGAGCGTCTCGTCGCAGGTGAATGGGATGCCGTGCACGGAGGGTATGACAACACGGCCGCGTTACAGGATCCGAATCGCGTGGTGCCGCTGGATGCGTTACGCGCCCTGGAGCGCGAGGGGGTGATAGGGAAGCTGGACGATACGTTGTTTGTCACCGTTGGCAATATCGGCAGCCTGAACGCGATGAAGCGTATCGGTGCCGAGATTGCCGCGCGTCTAGTGCAGCGTGGCGTCCAGGCGGTGGTCTTGCCCGCGACGTGAGGGACTGGCACACGTAGCGGTGCTACGATAGCCAAGGAATGCGAGCGGGTGGGTATTCCTACAGTGCTGGCGACCTGCCTGTATACGGTGGCGACACGTGTGGGCGCGAATCGTATTGTCCGGGGTGGGCGTTTTCACCATCCTTTTGGGGCGCCAGAAAAGCCTCTCGCCGAGGAATATGCCTGGCGACGACAATTCGTTGAGCAGACCATCCGGGCCCTCTGTACCCCGGTACAGCAGCCGACCGTGTTTGATGTAGAGTAATGGAGCTCTAGGGAGGGAGGCTGGTGTGCTCGATCTCCAGGTGCTGAGTACTTTGCTTGAGCGTTACCGGGCTGCCTTGGGTCAGCCGGTGCGTACCTTTACGCTCGGTGGACGTCTGTTTGATTTCAACCGCTATCGCTATCTCGTTGGCGTGATCAATCTATCGACCGACTCGTGGTATCGCGAAAGTGTCTGCGCGACGACAGCAGAAGCCATTGCGCGGGCCGAGATGCTGTGCACGGATGGGGCTGAGATTATCGATCTGGGGGCAGAATCGACCCTACCCCATGCGCGCCAGGCGGATGTGCAGCAGCAACTGGAGCGGCTGCTGCCCGTTGTCGAGGCGTTGAAAGCGCGTCAGATGCTGGTCTCTGTGGAAAGTTATTACCCGGAAGTGCTGGAAACGTGTGCCAGGGCAGGAGCCGATATCTTTAATTTGACCGGCACGCTCTACAGCGAGGAGATTTTTCAGCTCGCCGCGGCGTACGACGTTGCCGTGATTCTCTGTTATGTGCAGGGACCAACTGTACGTGAAGTCGGGGATTTCCGCTTTCACGAGGACATGATCGCGGCCATTGGGGAATATTTTCGCGACCTGACTGCCAGGGCTATGCGTTGTGGGGTGAGCAAGTGCTTTCTTGACCCTGGTTTGGGCTTTTATTACAAAAATCTGCAAGACAGCCGCCTCCGGGTGAATTACCAGCTCAAGACGTTCTTGCACTGTTTTCGGCTGCATGAGCTGGGCTATCCCACTTTCAACATCTTACCGCATGCTCCCGAAGTATTTTTAGAGGATGAGCGACGTGCCGCAGAGCCCTTTTTCAGCGTTCTGGCGCTGCTCGGTGGGACACACGTTATTCGTTCACACGAGATACGCACCGTACACCGTATCCGTCAGGTGATGGAGCTCTACGAATCATGAAGCGCCGCTATGCCCTTGTTACGGCTGGAGCCCAGGGCCTTGGTCTGGCCATTACGCGTCACCTTGCTGCGCAGCACTACACTGTGCTGGTGCACTATTATAGCAGCCAGGCGGCTGCGGAGTCGCTACAAGCCGACATTGCTGCCGCGGGTGGTGAGGCCATCTGTCTGCAAGCCGATCTGGCCTGCGCAGCGGCGCGTGAGCGCCTGATGCAGGAAGTGGCCGCAACCACCTCCGCGCTGCATGTCCTCGTGAACAATCTAGGCTGGTATCTCATGGAGCGCCTGCCGCATATCACGCTGGAGCAGTGGGAACAGGCGATCGCCTTGAACTGCACTGCGACCTTTCATCTCACACAGTTGGCGTTGCCTTTACTGGAGGCTGCCACGCCACCTGGCCGGGTGATTAACCTGGGCGATTCGGCGTGCGATCGGATCGAAGCCCACGTTATGGCGACGCCGTATCACATTGCCAAGCTCGGCGTGCACGTACTGACGCGGAGCTATGCTCAGCTGCTGATGCCGAAAGGTATTACGATTAATATGATCTCTCCGGGCTTCCTCGAAAACAGCGTGGGGAGTCCACCGCAACGCCTCCCCGCTGGCCATCCTGGCCGCTTTAGCGATATCCTGGGCGCCTTAGATTATCTGCTGTCTGAGGCAGCGAGCGCCGTGTCTGGTACCAATCTGCTGGCCAGTGGCGCCTGGAATCTGGGCTAAGAGCGCTTTGTCTATTCCCAGCGAGAAAAGGCTTGAGTTCTCTATGATGCTGCAGGCACAATACGTCAAGAGTGTGCCCGCGTGCTGTCTCTAGCATGCCGTTACCGTGTATAGACACAGGGGAGAATCGTCATGCCTATGAAAGTACTCGAACTGCATCATCATGGCATCCGTATCGGCAAAAGTGCTGAGGATGTGGCCAAAGCGCAAGAGTTTTATCGTGATGTCCTGGGCCTGCAAACGGATACTGGTCGCCCCAACATTCCTGGTATTCCCGGTTTCTGGATGTATGTAGGTAATGACCAGAACAGCGCGCAGATCCACCTCATGGGAGCTGAAGGCCGTTCGCCAGTCGCGCGCAGCGACATTGAGGATCCGACGATTCCCCATGTGGCGCTGGCCGTGGAGGACATTCAAGAGGCCAGGCGCGAACTTGATCAGCGTGGGGTGTGGTACTGGCAAATCAGCGGTCTGGTTGGCAACAACTCAGATCAGATTTTTGTGCGCGATCCCTTTGGTAATGTCATTGAGTTACATCAGATTGGCACCTGCCGTTGTAACAAGGCTACTCTACCAGCCTAAACGGCATGCACGATGCCGTGTGTTGCCTGGTGCCTGGGGCGGCGTCATCAGGGCCTCCCCGCACCGGGGGGCATGGAGCAGGGCCTCGTTACAGTAGGTTCAAGTGAAGGGAGTGTCATGCGGTATGTATGGCGAGGAGCTCTCCTGGTGTGCGCCTGGCTGAGTATGACCGGGCCACTCGTGTGGGCTCAAGGAGTACCTACAACGACAGTAGAAGAGCGCGCTATCACTGGCGCCAAAGAATACATCAAGCAATATACTCTCAAAAATCCCTCACTGACCATGCTGATGATGCCGTTCTTCAGGCAGGCGATGCCCACCTTTACGAAACAATGGGAAGAGCTGACTGGTGTCAAAGTCAAACTGGTTGAGCAGAGCGCCATGGACATACCAGCCAGAATAATGGCCGAAGCCGCGGCCAAGACTGGCGAGTATGATCTGTTGAACGCCTTTCCTGGCGTCGTCCCTGATGCCGTAAGCGCAGGGGCCATTCTGCCGATGGATGAATATGCGGCCAAAGGCCAGCCCGATTTCTCCCCGTTGGAAGCCCCACTGCAAGCCCAGCAGACGTACAACGGCAAGCTGTACTTTTTGCTGCTTGATGGGGAGCATCTCATGCTTGTGCTCCGGAGGGACGTGCTCGATCTGCCAGGTGCCAGAGAGGAGTTCCGGGCGAAATATGGCTGGGAGCCAGGCTGTCCTGAAACTCTGGGACAATGGGAGCAATTGGCAGAATTTTTTCACACCAAAAGGGGACAGACCCGTTGGGGCAAAACCTTTGACCAGGATCTCTACGGCGCCCTGGGTTCTCGTAGTCTGCACACGGCACACCGACATTTCTCAGCGTATTTTGGTGGTGTCTGGTTTGATAAAGAGATGAAGCCCCGTATTCAGACTCCGCATGGCATACAGGCGATCAAACATTTTATCTCGATCGCCAGATACATGCCGCCAGACGTACCTACCTGGGGGACACCGCAGATTGTGCCGTTCTGGGCAAGTGGGCAGGCCTTTTCGGTGATGGCTGCACCATCGATTGTGAGCTATAGCCAGAACAATGCGGAGAGCAAAATCAAAGGACAGCAACTCAGCTGTCTCATGCCCGGTACAGTGATCGATGGGAAGCTCATGCGGCGCTCGCCCCAGGCTACTGGCGCGGGCTATATGGTCAGCCGGTCGAGCAAGCATCCAGAACTGGCGTATTATTTTTTGCAATGGCTCACTGGTCCCACGAAAGGCGAGGACGTCATTGCCCACCCCCAGGGTACGTGGGAGCCTGTGCGACGCTCCAGTGCCAGCCATGAAGCCATTCTCGGCAAATTTGGTGCACAATTTGTAGAGGTGACTGTCGAAAACACCAAATACGCCACGGCGCTCCTGATGCTTCCTGGCAACACGGAGTATTTTAGCGTGTTGGATACCCAGCTGGCGCTCGTCATGCAAGGTCAGGCGTCAGCCGAGGACGCGGCGAAGAACATTGAAGAAGGCTGGAACAAAATTACCGATAATGTCGGGCGTCAAGAACAAATACGTTTGTGGCGTAGTAGCGTGGAGAGCGGGGCCTATCTCGACAAATGGTAATGCCAGAGCAGCGATTACCTCTGCTCTGGCAGGCATACCACAACTTACAGCACTGGGTCGCCGGACTTCTTGTAGACCTGGATACGGCCGCGTGTGCTGTCCAGTACGCAAACGCGCTGCTGGTCATCAACACGTACTGCCGTTGGATGGGAGAACGACTTCTCGAATTTGCCCTGATCGTACGCCACGGCCAGTGCCCGCTGGCGAATCATGTCAGGGTTCGACTGCAGTTTTTCTTTGCCCCATTTCGACAGCTGGTGATCACCGTGGAAACTCGAGATGAAACGGCCATTAGGCGCCAGGACTTGCACGCGGTCGTTGTCACGGTCGGCCACGTAGATATCACCATCGTTATCGACGCAGACACCGCTGGGGCGCTTAAACTGCCCTACGCCGCTGCCCGACTGGCCGAAACTGGCTAATGGCTGGCCATCCTGAGCGAATTTCTGGATGCGATCATTCCGCCAGTCAGCGACATAGATATTCCCGTCGCTGTCAAGGCCGAGTCCCCAGGGCATATTCAACTGCCCAGGTCCGCTGCCATGGCTGCCAAATTGGCTCTGATACTTCCCATCCAGGGAGAATTTCTGGATGCGATGGTTGCGGGTATCCGAGACAAAGATCGAGCCATTGGCAATGGCCAACCCGGAAGGACGATTCAATTCGCCATTCCCGGAGCCACCCTTGCCCCATTTCCCCAGGAACTTGCCATCTTTATCAAAGATAGAGATGCGGTTCAGCCATTCGTCAGACACATAGACGTTGCCCTGCGCATCCAGCGCGAGCGAGCTGGGCCAGATGAACTCCCCATCGCCCTCGCCGTTCTCGCCGAATTCCCGAATGTATTCTTCATTCAGTGTGGCAATAGTGATGTGAATACCGTCAGTGCGATTCTCATACGACCGATTTACCACGTAGACCACATCATTCGCTGCCAGTGCCAGGTCTGTTGGATTCCGAAACCCGGTGCCCGCGAACTCATTACGGCCGACGGAATGGCTGTATGAGAAGGTCCAATCTTTAATGCCAAAAAAATGTGTACTCATGATCAGCCCTTTATTGGCATGGTGTGCATTTCCTGCTCTTCCTGGCGTATCCAGGGGTGAAGGGTACGAGACCCTCACCACCAGGATACGGCCGTGAGGAAGAACAACCAGGAGCAAAAGATCTTACAGGAAGCGCACCTTCTCAAAGCTCCCGCCGATGATGGGTGTCGGGTTGAGACCCATCCAGTCTTCCAGGATCGTGGCGTACACGGACCGGAAGTCCATATTGAATTTCAGATTCCCGCCCTCTTCCTGCTTGCTCGGATCGAGAGACGGATATTCGCCATACAGCCCACCCTTCACGTGTTCGCCAACGGCAAACGCCACACCGGCCGCGCCGTGGTCCGTACCGGAGCCGTTATCAGAGACACGGCGGCCGAACTCGGAGAACATGAACAGCAACACATTGTCACTGGCCTGATGCTCGCGCAGATCAGTGTAGAATGTGTCAACGGTGGTCGACACATCTGTCCACAGCCGGTCATGCGCCGCCATCTGGCTGGCATGGGTATCAAAGCTATTGTACGGCGACGTGGTGTACAGCACGCGCGTGCCAAAACCGGCCAGGTGCGTCTGCGCAATGTTTTTCATATACTGGCCAACCGCCGTATTGTTATACGTCACGTTCGACGTATATTTGGACGGCGCCGTTGCCAGCACGTCAGCGCCTTTCAGCGCGTCTGTACCGGTGCGGCGGATGTAGTCTACCGCGTAGCCACGGCCCACCGTCGGGCTGTACATACGGGCGAATACGTCCAGCGCCTGGGCACGCTGATCCTGACCATCAATCCCCGTCAGCAAGCCGTAGGTTTCCAGATTGCCAACGGACGCGACTGGCACGCCCTCTTTGGCCAGGGCGCGCGGCAAGCCGCGACCATAATTGACGCCCGTTAAGACGTTCTCGGCATTGGGATCGAATTCTTTAATGGCCTGGCCCAGCCAGCCATCCACGCCGATGGTATCTGGCTCACAGGTGTGCCAGATGTCCATGGAACGGAAGTGAGAATAGCTCGGATGGGGGTAGCCAATGCCCAGGAAGATGGCGAGTTTGCCTTCGTCCCAGTATTTCTTCAGCGGCCCCATGGTGGGATACAGGCCCAGCTCATTATTCAGTGGGATCACTTTATCGGCAGGAATGCCGAGGACTGGACGATAGTCCCGATACAGCGGGTTGGTGTACGGGATAACCGTATTCAGACCATCATTGCCCCCGGACAGGGACAGCACTGCCAACACATTATCTTTTGCCATAACTCGTATCTCCCTTACAGGATAGCTTGCGAACGTTTTCCCTGTAACACCTTACTTAGCAAAACTGGAATTCAGCCGTGGCCGCAAGCATCTGGAACATCTCGCTGCTCCGGCGAGTAAACTCTGCACGCTCCGCCTCAGTGGCATGACGTAGGTCACCCCCACGCTGGGCATGGGCCACGAGCTCCTGCCGCGTGTCTTCGGAAATGTTGAGGCAACCGACCATATCCATGCATCCCTCCACAAACGCTTCTGGCGAGAGGCTCTGGCCGCGTGTGGCGAGACGCTTAATCATATCCTGTACGCCTGGGAGGTCGGAACGACCCAGGAAATCTGCTGCAAAATTGATGCGCTCCACCAGGGTGCCGCTATCAATCCACTCATGCCCGGTGTGCCAGCCTTCGACCGTAGGCGGATTCATCAGGTCCATACCCATGTACTTGGGTTCCTGAGAAATCTCATACAGGCCCGGTTTCACGTCGCCATAGTGCTCACCCGTGATCCGCAAAATGCTGGCCACGAGTTCCGCCGGGTTTTTCACCTTGGCGTACCGCACATTTGCCGCCTTAAAGGAGGCAGAGGTAAACAGCACACGCAGCATCGCCGTGATGTCATACCCAGAATCAAAGTAGGCTTTTTCCAGCGCCGCAATGAGAGCCGCATCCTTCGGAGGCGTGAGGCGCCAGGATGGCACGGGGACTTCGTCCGCTACGAAGAAATTATACATATGGCGAGCGATGAAACGCGCTGTGGCCGGTTGCTTGCAGATGATGTCGATAATGTCATGCCCATTCCAACGACCCGTCTGGCCCAGGAAGGTTTTTTCACTATCGTCATGGTCGGCAGGATCATAGCGGAATTCCCATGGGCTACGGCCATAGGGGAACGGCGGATACGCTGGGGCGACATTCCAGCCTGTAAAGGCCCGCGCACAGGCTTTCACGTCGTCTTCGCTGTAATTGAAATTATTGTCCATCCCAACACCCAGCGAGAACAGCTCGAGTAATTCACGCCCGTAGTTCTCATTCAGAGCCACTTTATGGCTCTCGGTGTTGTCCAGGTAATACATCATGCCAGGGAAGGTGGAGAGTTGTATAAGAAGATTCTGGAAGTTCCCCATGCCGTGTTCGCGGAACATGATGATCATCCGGTGCATTTCTTCGCCGCTGTCAATCTTGCTATGACCGGCACAGAAGATCATGTGCCAGAAGAGCGTCATCTTTTCCTGCAACTGACGCGGGGAGTTAACCATGCGGTACAGCCACTGCTGGACGTTCTGCTCAATGGCCGCCGAATGATTGTATGAGGGATGATAACGGACCATGATATCTTCATCCACGGTCGTTTGCGCTTCGGGGGTCAGTAAATCCTGAACGACGGCGTCGTATCCTTGCGCCGCTTTCGTTTCGATTTCTGCCCGGCCGGCCCCAAAACCGGCACGGCGCAGAAGGTGACCCATCAGGGCAATCTCTTCCTGGTTAGGCATAGACGCCTCCTTGCAGCATATATTGTCATCTGTGTCATCTGACCCAGCGTGGAGCCCATGACGCGGCGCCAGGCGCCAGACGTGGCCTCTTATCACCCTGGGAATTTGAAAAGCCTAAATCGGAATTATTCCGAATTCGGAATTTGCATGTAATCATAATGAGACCGGTGGCGTTCTGTCAAGGGGAAGATCCAGGCAACCCAGAGCGTCGCTGACTGCCAGGAAGCCAGGGAAAAGGCTGGTTTGCCGTGTCGCGTGAGACGGTGCAGGCGTGCTGCGCTCCTGGCGCCTCGTTACCCCGGGACTTGTTCCCAGACAAACACGGGGAATGTCAGAATCTTGTGCAGGCCCATAGCCTCGTATAAACGGCAGGCTCGTGTATTGGCCTGACTGACAATGAGTGAAAGGGACTCAAAATCATGCCTTGCTAACTGGTGGGCGCAGTAACTCACCAGAAGACGGCCAACACCCTGCCCCTGGTAAGCGGGGAGCACGGCGACCTGTGCCAGGTGCCCCTGGTGGGGAGCAATCGTGGTGGCAATGACAAAGCCAATGATCTGGTCACGGTAGCGCGCCACGGCTGACGCCTCTGGGAGGAGCGGACCACATCCCCCTTGTTGGAGGAGGTTTTCCAGCACCCCGCTGCAGCCTTCGACAGTACGATACAACACGTTGAGCGTTGTATCAACCATCTCTTGATACGCGGCCTGCATAATCGTGGCGGCCTGGGGCATATGGGTGTCTTGCCATGGGGCGAGTTGGATGCCAGATGGGGGAGCGCTCGGCACTGGCGCATGGGCGAGCGTCATGCGGAGAAACGCACGCCGGGCAGCGCAAAAGCCGGCCTGCTCATATACCGGGACGAGCCAGGGATACGCTGGTGAGACGCATGGACTTTCCACGCGTTGTACGTCGTGACGGCGGAGGGTGGCGAGGGTGGCCTGGAGGAGGCATGGTCCCACCGCAGCATCCGACTGCCAGGCTGGCGCCAAGACCAGGCTGGACAGCACACCGAGGTTCCCCGAAACGAGATAATAAGCGTAGCCCACGGTGTGCGTGTCGACGCGCACCGCGTGCCCTGACAACCCATGACGGCCGACGACGCGTCGTAATGCCGCCAGAGAGGCCGAGACATCCCAGTGCAAATGCTGGCGCCACCAGCAGGTTTCGTGCGCCCAGAGGGGTTCGAGGTCGGCGGGAAGTACCGTGCGGAGATCGACTAACTGGGGCCGGCCGGGCTGTGGTGCGGCATGCGAGCTGTGCACAAAAAGCCTCCATGTCTCAAAGCGGTCCTGTCGCTGTTGCAGTCGGCAGAAGCGCAGCTTGCCCATGCCGTACACCAACAATTTTCTGCACAGTTATTTGCGTGTTCCTTATGCGTGAGTGTAACATGTTACATACATGCTGTGCAGTTCTGTAGTGCTCATGGGGGAGCCGGGTATACTGGCTGTGTCGAGCCCTTGCTAGGTGTAATAAGGATACAAGTAGTGAGACCTGGCGGTTCAGACTTGACGACCGCATAACAACGTGTCATAACGTATACTCTCTTTTATGCAGGGGCTTGTGGCGCTCCCCAGATGCCACGTCATCTCTCCAGTCGTAATGCTTCGTGACCTCTATTGTGGTGGAGAGCCAGGAGAGAGGCGAGGCGGTGAGTGAAGTATGGTCCCTCGGTCCTGAGGAGGCTGGATATGCCGGAGCAGGTCTATAAAGTCATTATTGTCGGTGCTGGTCCTGCCGGACTCAGTGCCGCAGCTCGGGCGCAAGAAAATAACCTGGAGTATCTCCTCCTCGAAAAGGGTGAATTGGTGAACACCCTGTATGAGGAATACCAGGATGGGAAGTTTGTCCAGGCGTTTCCCGCGACGATCCCAGCCCGCTGTGACCTCCACTTCGAGGCCGGTAGTCGTGAGGACATCCTGGGCAACTGGAACACCTATACGAACGAGCATCACTTGCATGTGCGTTTGCACGAGCAAGTCGGGTCGATTACCAAGCAGGGCGATCATTTCGAGGTCAAAACTCCGGTCGCGACCTATCAGGCGACGAATGTCCTCATTGCCATTGGCCGGGTGGGGAATCCACGGCGTCTTCCCATTCCTGGGGCTGACATGGAGCACGTGGCTTATCGCTTGCGGGATCCAAAAGCCTACGCGGGGAAAGATATTCTGGTGGTGGGTGAAGGGGATAGCGCGGCGGAAGTGGCGATGGCTCTGGCGGAACAGAACCGTGTGACGGTGTTCAACCGGAGTGCGAGTTTCGCCCGTATGAATGATGCCTTACGCGGTCAGCTCAATCAAAAAATCGAGGCGAAAGAACTCACGGCGTATTTTAACGCCAACATTGAAAGTATTCAGCAGGACACGGCGACCCTGTTGGTTGGCGACCACCATGTGCAAGTGAAAGCGCAGCATATCTTTGTCAAGATCGGTGCGGAAATGCCGCGTGGGTTCCTCGAACACTGCGGTGTGACCTTCGCCTCGGCAGACTATGAAGCCCTCCCCATCCTGGATGGGCATTACCAGTCGGCGATTCCAGGCCTCTATCTCATTGGCGCGGTGGGTGGGAAGGACCTGATTAAGTATGGTCTCAATCAGGGCTATGAAGTTGTTGAGCATCTGGTTGGGCACGAGGTCGAACTGGCGGATGTGCCACGCTTACGTGAAGTCTTGCAACTCGTGCCGGGCGACAACGCCGATGTGGATGGCAAATTGGCGCTCATTCGGCAACGGTTGCCCCTGTTGGCCGAGATTTCCGACTCGCAGTTGCGTGAACTCGCTTTGCTCTCCACTGTACGTGAATTCCGTCAGGGTCAGGCGATTTTTGAGGAAGGCAAGTTTGAAACCACCTTTTTTACGCTGATTGAAGGGAACGTTGAACTTACCTTCCGTGCTGATCCTGCGCGGCGTATTGGGCTGCATCAGGGCGAATTTTTTGGCGAGATGAGTCTGATCTCTGACCGGCCCCGTACCGCCACGGTCACCGCGACAAATCACGTCCTGGTCCTGGAAGTGCCGCGGCGCGCCATGCTCAAGCTGATGAAGGCAGAACCGTCTGTGAAGACCTTCATCGACGGGGTGTATATTCTGCGGGCGCTGCAGAGCAATCTGTGTCCCGAACTGACCTCACAAGAGTTTCATGAGGTGGTGAGCGACGCAACGTTGCGTCCAGTGAAAAAGGACGAGGTGATCTTCCGCGCCGGCGATGACGAGGATGGGGTGTACTTGATCCGGAGCGGGACTTTCAAGATCCTGAAAAAGCGTGCGGACGGACAAGAATACGTTGTGACGTATCTCAACGTGGGCAATTACTTCGGCGAAATGGCGTTGCTCGGCGATGCCACAGGCAAGCGGACGGCAACAGTGGCCGCCGCCACGCACGGTGAGTTGATTCGCCTGGCGAAAGTCGCTTTTGTCGAGCTGTTGCAGCGGCATCCGCATCTGCGTGAGACCATGCAAACGCAGGCAGCGGTGCGGAATCTGGAAGATGCCATTATCCTCGAAGCCCCGGAACAGGCGGACCGCATGGCCGACTTTTTAAACCATGGGGTGGTTGGAGCGACCGATGTGTTGCTCATCGATGAGACGAAATGCATCCGCTGCAATAACTGTGTGTCGGCCTGTGCTGTGACGCATCATGGTCAAACCCGCCTGGACCGGGCATCTGGGCCGAGTTTCGCGCGGATTCATATTCCCGTCTCTTGCCGTCATTGTGAAGGCGCTCCTTGCCTGCAGGATTGCCCGCCTGGGGACGCGATTGTACGCGATGCGGATGGGGTGGTGAAAATTTTCGCCGATAAGTGTATTGGCTGTGGGAACTGTTCGCGCTTCTGTCCCTATAAAGTCATTTTCATGGTGGAGCCCCCCAAGCCCAAGCAGTCCATGTGGTCAAGCTTTACGCATATCCTCGACTTCTTGCGCCCGCACAAAGCCGAGGAGCACGCGGGTGGCCATCAGCATATTGCCACGAAGTGTGATCTCTGTTTTGACGTAGATGGTGGGCCAGCCTGTGTACGCAATTGCCCAACGGGAGCCGCAATTCGGGTCAAACCTGAGTTTTTTAAGACGGTCGAATTCCATAACTAGAGGCTTGGCATAGGACACCGCGCATGCACGAAAATTTTTGGGCTTATCGGCGCTACTTCTGGGGCAAGTTGACACTCGTCTCCACGCTGGTGCTGGTGATGGTGTACATTGTCTCCAGCCAGAAAACCTCCCCAAACGGGGGAACTCTGGTGGGGCTGACGTATGGCATTCTGAGTTTCCTGGCCATTTTACTCCTCATGTATTATGGCAAGCGCAAGCGTTCATACACCTCGAAACACTGGTCGTTGCGGGCCTGGCTCAGTTTTCATGTGTATATCGGGATCATGACGCTCATTCTGGTGCCACTCCACGCCGGCTTTAAGTTCGGGTTTGATATCCATACGCTGGCCTATGTGTTACTGGCTATTGTGGTAATCAGCGGTATTCTCGGCGGTATCCTGTATGTCCTCCTGCCACGGCGTTTCAACCAGTTTGGCGAAGAGGTGACCTACGGTAACAACAGTGATGAGGAGCTCCGGAGAATTATCCGGCAAATGCGGGCTTTAGCTGCAGATAAATCGCAGGCGTTTGCCGATATTTGCCAGGCGGAGATTGACCATGGTGTGCCCAAGCACCATGTTGGCTGGAGCCTGCTGTGGAACCAGAGGGCGACGGCTGCGACGCTGGCCAGCCAGATTGAGGAGTTCGAGGGATATCTCGCACGGATTCCGGACGCTGAACAGAGCACGTTTCAAAACCTGGCCAGGCTGGCGACGCAAAAACGGGAGTTGGAAAACCGTATTACTGCTCAGATGCGCCTGCAAAACCTGCTTGAGGCATGGCTGTATGTGCATTTGCCAGTCTCCATTATCATGCTGGTTGTCGTCATTGTCCATATTCTGGTCGTCTTCTACTATGGATATGTCGTGTCAAATTGATAGGAAGAACCCGTGGCTTTTACTATCATTCGTCACAATGTGCTCAACGACCAAGCCGCTACGCAGCAAACGCAGGTGGACGGCAACTCGCTGGAGATCGGACGTGGTACGGGCAATGGCCTGGTGCTCGAGGATCTGCATATTGCCCTGCGCCATGCCGTCATTGAGTATGTGGATGGCCGCTATGTAATCAAAGATTTAGAGACAACCAGTGGCACCTATGTCGGGCATCGTTCCGTCCGCATCCGACCGCTGGCGCATGGTGATGTGGTCCATATCGGGAACTATAACCTCCGCATTGGACTGGCCTCACGTGAGGGACCGCTGACCATTGATGTCACACGACAGACAGGAGACGAAGGGGCTGATGGGAGAGCGGCGGTATCCTATCTGGCGCGTTACCGGCTGTCTGAGAGTGTCTGGACGAAAGGCCGTTTAACGGTCTGGGGGCTGGTCCTGGTGCTTGGCGTGCCTGTGGTGTTGCTGTTATTTGGCAATATCTCCTGGGGGAAGAAGACCTGGCGTGCCACGAATTTGCTGGCACCAGGAGGGGTTACGCAAGCGCATCAGTTTATCGGACACGATTGCGCCAGCTGCCATACCGAGACCTGGAAAGCCCCTACGACAACGTCCTGTACGCCGTGTCATCCCAGTCCCGTACACCATGCGAACCAGGTGTCGTCCCCGGATTGTGTGTCCTGTCATCGGGAACACCGTAGCGATCATAAGCCGCTCACCAAGATGGGCGATCATTTTTGTGTATCCTGTCATGGGGATCTCCAAACAGATACGGGCAAACCACCGCAGTTCGCTCAACATATTCGGGCTTTTGAGGATGGCCATCCCGAGTTTTCGGCAGCGCTGAAAGGCCCCCATGAGTCCAAGGTCACACGGGTCAAACTCAGCGACAAGGCGGCCTTGCATGATCCTGGTGCAATGAAGCTGAATCACGAGCTCCATCTGACACCAGAGCGTATGAAAAAATTGGGCTTTAAGCCGCTGGCGTGTGCCAATTGCCACCGGGCGGATAAGCAGGGGGCGTATATGGCGCCCATTACCTATACGGAGCACTGTGCGCAGTGCCATCCTCTGGAATTTGATGAACGTTTTCCAGGGCAGGTGGTGCAGCATGGTAAGCAACCCGAAGGGATTCAAGACTTTTTGAAAGACAACTTTACACGGCGTTGCCTGGAACGGTCTGTAGAGCAGACCGCGCCTCCACAAGAGGGGAGCGACGCTGGTACAGAGCGCCGCCGTCCTGGCCAGGCCCTGGCGCTACCGCGTGAGCCGCAGGTTGCTACCGCGGCCTCGGTGCTACAGTGCCGAGATGAGGGGGTACGTGACGCCCAGAAGCGTCTCTATGCTGGCGGGAAGCAATCGGTCTGCGGACTCTGCCATACGTTGCAAGATCCGGTCGCAGGGGCGCAACTCCCCACTGTCGTGCCACCGACCATTCCCGAACGTTGGCTCCCGCATGGCGAGTTTCATCATCAGGTGCATATGCGTGCCATGAAACACCGCACTGCGGATAATCAGGCACTGTGTGAGAGCTGCCATCGTCCGGATCTGGGGGCGTCGAAGAGTACCCAGACCACGGACATTCTGTTGCCTGGGATTGCGTCGTGCCAGGAATGTCATTCGGCGAGTGGCGGAGCAAGTTTGCAGTGTGTCACCTGCCATCGTTACCATGACGAAGGTATGAAGAGCATACGCAAACCTATGCAGGCGGCACGTTAAGTGTCTCTGGCATCCGTCCTGTGCCCGGGTTGCCCTGGGAGCGCAGGCTGGAGTGCTGCGCTCCCAGGGCAACCCGGGAGAAACTGGTGAGGGTATCTATGTAACAGACAAGAAGGGAGGGCAGACCGTAGGGGCGAAGTATGGTGCACCCCTACGGTCGCACGCAAGCGACATCTGACGTTAGAAATTGTCAGGGTTACGCGGGAGTTTCACAAACGGTAGGCGAGCATTGCGTACTAACACTTGATCCGAGCGCATGGCTTCTGGTGCTTCAAAGCCAAGGCTGCCGCCAAGTGCCACATTATCGTCCTGGTCAATACCATCTCCACTCACTCCAACGCCTCCAACGAGCTGGCCGTTCTTGTAGAGTGGCACGCTGCCAGCAAAAATTTGCGTTCCATTCTGAATGCCTCGAATACTGCCGCTGCACTTCGGATTCCCCGCTGCATCAGTGGGTATCCGGCCTCCTCCGAGAATGGTCACTAAAGCATCCTGCACAACGGCAAGTTGCAGGCCCACGTTAAACGGGCTCCACTCTGGCAGGCTGGTCGAGAAGGGGCCAGGGGGGGTGCCATCAAAACCGTCTGGCAGGAAGGGGCGGTGGAGAAAGCCCACGCCCCGATTGCTAAAGGCAATCGAGCCATCGAGGGCAATGCCATCGCGCCGGGCCGCATCCACAAACTGCCCCAGGCCAGCGGTACGCAAGTCGCGCCCAGCATTGGCACCACTGAAGAAGGCGGCAGCCCGCGCTTTCTGGGCGGACACATCGAAACCAAACACGGGCGCATCAGGGGTACCGCGATAGCCCAGCACCGTGCCATCCGCGTCCACGACAAACACATTGACCTGCACGAAACTCGCCTGTGGTTCGCGAATCGCTGCCCGGAGCACGTACGCGGTTTGAATCGCCTGGGTCAGGATGCGATCCACTTCTGCGGCGGTCAGCACAGAGCCGTTACGTGGTGGAAAGCGGTTATTGCCCTGTCTATCGACGGCGATGCGCACGTCACGACCGCCGATGTTGGCAGCCGCGAAGCCAAACGTTGGATCCGTCGTCCCCTGGATCGTTCCATTGAAAAAGGTAAACGCCGGGACACGGACTTCAACAACCACGCCCGGGAGGTTCGCAAAGGGTATTGTGGAGAGGGCAGGAGGCTGCGTCGCATTGCTGTATGGGAGTCGTACACCGTCAAGTAAGATCTGATCACTACGGATACCCGTAGGCGCCTCAAAGCCCCGCGATCCTGCCACGGCAATAAGCTCTTCTTCTGGGATCTCCGTATCAAACGGATTGAGGTCAATGGTATACGCTCCATCCGACTCTACGCCAATCCCCCCGACCAGCGTGCCATTTTTATAGAGCGGCATACCACCGGGATCACCCGCCAGGCCGAGAGGCAAGGGAGGATTTTTGATGTCCGTGCATGGGAGACTCGAAAACTGCACGCCAAACAGGGGGCCTCCAGCCACGAAACTCACGCTCACCGGGCGATGTTCCTGAATGATGTCAGAGGCCGTGCGGGTAGAGAACGCATTCCCATTCGATGACAAGAAGGCACCAGTACCAGCCTTGGAAACAGCCGCCAGCGTGGTTGGTACGGCGACCCCTTCCAGCCCTCCTTTGTTGGGACTGCGGGAACTGCCAATGACGGTCTCCGTACGCGCATTGGTCATTTGAAAGACGCCCAGGACATTCCCCCCCCGGTCAATCACGGCGATGGTCGCTCGTACATTCCGTGCAACGGCCTGGGTCACGGCCTGGGCAATGATCGTACGGACATCGTCGGCCGTGAGAGGAGAGGCCGGTTGAAAGGTTGCACTCGGTGTATTTGCTACGCCCGTGTTCGGTGTGTCGGGGCCGCTATCACAACCGGACAAGGTGACACCAATGCCAGTGACAAGCAAAAACACCAGTACGAGGGACACAAAAGGGCTTCGCATACTCAACTCCCGAGGAATGGTGGTGCCTTACGACAGTATGGCCCGTTATAAAGGACAGTTGACCTGTATCATACTCGGCTGAGCGGAGCAAGAATTTTTGCACCCTTGTAAGCAAAAAGAATGCTTGACATAGCCAGGAAAGGTGCGCTATATCTGGCCTATAGAGCAACACAGGGTTACAGAGTAGTAAGATGGGACACACCAACGGACACCTCATACTGCAGATGGATATCGCGTGAAACAGCAACACAAAATCGGAGTAGGGGTGAAGAGCGCCATAGCTGTGGTTTTGATGTGGCTCTTGGCAAGCGAGGTGTGGGGACAAACCGTGCGTCCACCGTCTTCGGGAGGGCACGGGTCGCAAGTGGGAGGGCAAGAGCTGAGCGTGCCTGGCCCTGCACCATTGCAGGTGGCACAGCGTCTCAAACGGCTCGAGGAAGACAGTAGCACGGGGCAGCAGTTCCCGACCCCAGCTGAAGAAGATCGGCTGCGTTTTGCACCGCTACCGGATCGTTGGCGTATGCTCCCGCATAGCAATTTGCTTGATCCCTATCGGCAGAATCTCCTCAAGGGTGACTATCCCATTATTGGTCAAAATACCTTCCTGGTCTTCACGGCGATCAGCGATTCCCTCGCGCAGGGCCAAACCCTGCCCGTGCCAAGCGGTGTCAGCACGGCGCGCGCCAATAGCTTTCCGTTCTTCGGTGACAATCAACAGCTCGTGCTGCGCGAAAATCTCCTGGCGCGCTTTGAGCTCTATCGGGGTGATACGGCGTTTAAGCCGGCAGATTGGTTACTCGCCATTGCGCCTGTTTTCAACCTCAATCATGTCCGGCTACCAGAGCGCGGTCTCGTCAACATCGATGTGCGTCAGGGGACCCAGCGCACCCGGGGTGATGTTGCCTTGCAGGAAGCCCTCTTTGAATACCATCTTGCCAACCTCAGTGATCGCTACGACTTTATTTCGATCAAATTAGGCATCCAGCCATTCAACAGCGATTTTCGGAGTTTTATCTTTAACGATACCAACCTGGGTGTGCGTCTGTTTGGTAATCTTGGTAACAACCGTTATCAGTACAATCTGGCGTTTTTTGACATGCTAGAGAAACAGACGAACAGCGAGCTGAACACTTTTGGCCGCCGTGATCAGCGCCTCGTGGTCGCGAATTTTTACTGGCAAGATTTTCTCACCTTAGGCTATACCACCCAATTTAACGTGCATTACCTCTATGATAAGGCCACGTTAAAATTTGACGCGAATGATTTCCTGGTGCGTCCAGATCCAGTCGGGACTTTCACGCCGCACGAGCTCAATGTGGTGTATCTGGGCTGGACCAGCAGTGGGCATATCGGACGTCTCAATGTGACGCATGCGTTGTATCAAGCGCTCGGTACTGATTCCCGCAATCCACTGGCTGGGCGTCGGGTCGATGTCAACGCCCAGTTGGCGGCCTTAGAACTGTCTATTGACTATGATTGGGTCCGTCCAGTGGTGTCGGTGATGTGGGCTTCCGGGGATGCCGACCCTACCGATGATAAGGCCCGCGGGTTTGATAGCGTCTTTGATAAGCCTTTCTTCGCCGGCGGCGAGTTTAGTTTCTGGAACCGTCAGGGGGTACGGTTGTTGGGCGTCGGACTCGTCCAGGGTAATAGTCTGCTGCCCAGCTTGCGGAGCAGCAAAATCCAGGGACAACCCAATTTTGTCAACCCTGGTTTGTTCCTCGCGCATGCCGGGTTGGAGCTTGAAATGACGCCAAAACTGCGCACGCTTTTGAACGCGAGTTATTTGCGTTTCGTTTCCACGCAACCACTCGAACATTTGTTGCAACAGCCAGAAATCGGCCACAATATCGGCTATGACTTTAGTCTCGGGCTGATCTATCGCCCCCTCCTCAACAACAACATCATCCTTACTGGTGGCGTGGCGGCATTTGTTCCAGGCAGTGGTTTCCGAGACGCCTTAACGAGCGAAACCCTCTTTCAAGGCTTTTTCAATGCACGCTTCATATACTAGCACAGCTATGCGTCAGCACGGCAAGCACCTGGCAGGGGGTTCTCGCGAGCTTCGGCGCCTGGTGTGGTGGGTGGGATGTCTGGTCGTATGGAGTCTGTCGTTCGGATGTACGCCAGTCCATCGGCCACCAGAAACGAGTCCTTCAGTGCCAAAAGATCAGTTAGCGCTTCTCAGTCAGACCGCTGAGGACGTGAAGCAAAAGAGCGCTGGATGTCTCTCCTGCCATGCTCCCATTGAAACCCCTTCGATGCATCGCAATCCTGCTGTCCAGGCTGGTTGTGTCGATTGCCACGGCGGAGCGGCCAACGTGTTTGTGCCGACTGGCGCTACGCAGGGTTCTGCCGGCTACGAGCAGGCGAAACAGCAGGCACACATTCAGCCGCGTTTCCCGAAGGAATGGCCTACCTCGGCGAATCCTGAACATACTTACGCGTTACTGAATAAGGAAAAGCCGGAGTTTATCCGCTTTATCAACCCCGGCGATCTACGGGTAGCGCACGAGTCCTGCGGTCAGTGCCATGCCAAGGAAGTGATGCAGGTGCGCGCCAGTTTGCATACGACCACAGGCGTGTTCTGGACTGCTGCCGCCTATAATAACGGTATCTGGCCGTTTAAGACGGCGTCCTTTGGTGAAAGTTATAGTCGTGAGGGCGTGCCGCAATCGATTACGATGAATCCGCCTCCAACCGAGGCGGAGAAGCGTAAAGGGGTCGTCCCAGTCATGCTGCCGCTGCCGCGCTGGGAAATCTTTCCGCCAGGGGATGTCTTCCGGGTGTTTGAGGACGGTGGGCTGTTGATTTCTACTATCTTTCCAGACATCGGTAATCCCCAGCCCGACGACCTGGGTGGGAAACCAGACATCCGACAGAGCAACCGCGGCCTGGGAACTGGCTTGCGTATCAGCGTCCCCGTGCTGAACCTCCATAAAACGCGTCTGAATGACCCCCATCTGTCGTTTCTGGGTACCAACGACCATCCTGGGGACTATCGTTCCAGCGGCTGCACGGCATGTCACACGATCTACGCCAATGACCGTGACCGTTGGCACTCTGGCCCTTATGCGGAGTACGGCAACAGTGGACGGAGTTTCACGCAAGATCCCACGATCCCCAAGAATGAATCGGGGCATCCCATCCGTCATGAGCTGACGCGCTCCGTACCGTCAAGCCAGTGTATGGTCTGTCACATGCATCAGCCAAACGTTTTCGTCAATCCGTTTCTGGGCTATCAGATGTGGGATTACGAAACGGACGGGGAACTAATGTGGCCGAAGGAAGCAAAGAATCCCACCGATGCCCAACTCTTCAAAAGCCTGGAGCACAATCCTGAAGAGGCGGCAGCACGTGGTTTGTGGTCTGACAAAGCCTTCCTGGCAAAAGTGTGGGAACTCAATCCCCAGCTGAAACATACGCAGTTTGCCGACTATCATGGCCATGGCTGGAATTTCAAGGCAGTGTTTAAGCGCGATCGGAAGGGGCAGTTTTTGGATGCGCAGGGGCAGGTGATTCCGTTCGAGTCTATTAACGGACCGCTCTTGCAACGGGCGGTACGCGAATCGACAGAGCGTCCGGAACAACGTGCCGGAATCCCCGTGCACATGAAGGATATCCACGTCGAAAAGGGCATGCACTGCGTGGACTGCCATTTTGAGCAGGACAATCATGGCAATGGCAAGTTGCACGGCGAGTATGCCAATGCTATTGAGATCAGTTGTGTGGATTGCCATGGTGGGGTGAAAACTCGCGCTACCTTGCGCACCTCAGGCGTGGCGGTACCAGGCGGGGGTGGCCACGACCTGGCGAAGCTTGACACGCCCTGGGGTCAACGGCGCTTTGTGTGGCGGGAGAAAGACGGCCGCCCGGTGCTCTTGCAGCGCTCGATGGTGAATAAAGACATGGAATGGGAAGTGCGCCAGGTTTTGGATAGTCTGGATCCCAAGGCGAAGCATTACAATGAAAAAGCCCGCCTGGCCAAGACCATGCAGAAGGACGGTACAACCTGGGGAGCCGTGCCGACGCAAGCGAGCGCCCTGGCGCATTCAGAAGAGCGTATGGAATGTTTTACCTGTCATCTTTCCTGGACGACGTCCTGCGCTGGCTGCCATTTGCCTGTGCAGGCTAACTGGAAAAAGACGGTGAACCACTTTGAGGGTGAGCTGAATCGTAACTGGACGTCGTATAATCCGCAGGGGATTCGCGTCGATCAGTTTATCCTGGGTCGGCACGGGACCACGAAAGAGCATAAAATTGCGCCGTTCCGTTCTTCCAGCGCTCTCACGCTCAGCTCCAGAAATATCAATCGTGAGCGCATTTATATCCAGCAACCACCCATATCGTCCTCGGGCTATAGCAGTCAGGCGTTTAACCCGCACTTTCCGCATACGGTGCGCACCACTGAGACCAAGACATGCACGGATTGCCATATCTCTGCCCAAAATGATAATAACGGCTGGTTACAGTCCGTCCTGGGGCAGGGCAGCAACTTTGTGAACTTTATTGGTCGCTTTGCCTGGGTTGCTTCGGGGACCTCAGGGTTATACGGCGTGGCGGTCACGGAAGAGGATGAACCGCAAGCGGTGATTGGCAGCTATCTCCATAAACTGGCGTTCCCTGATCGCTATCAGCAACACAAGCACAGGCAAGAGAAGCTGGACGTGGGCTACCATCACACGGCCGCCAACGCCTTGCAGATACAGCTACGCGGTGAGTATCTGTTTACAGCTAATGGCGAGGGCGGCATGCGGGTGTATGATGTGGCCTCCGTGGACAATAAGGGCTTCTCCGAGCGCTATGTGACTGCCCCGGTGTCACCATTGGGGCAATACACCGTCGTGCCCTCGAAATTCGCGACAGCTGTGGCGTTGCCAACGTCCATGCCGGTTGATCCGGCGCGACGTTATCGTGATGCGGGCATGAAAGTCGATCCGAACAAGCCGCTACCTCCAGAGGAGAATCTCCCGCCCAAATTTCAGGAGAACCAGGAACTCCGCATGCACGAAATTTACCGCTATGCCTTCGTGACAGACCGAGAAGAAGGGCTCATCGTGGTGAATGTTGACACGCTGGCGGACCGCGATCCGAAGAACAATTTCCTCCGGCGCGCGGCGACTTTCAATCCGGACGGGCGCTTAAACGGTGCGGTGAACCTGACAATTGCCGGAACGCATGCGTATGTCCTGTGTGCGCGTGGTCTGGTGGTCGTTGACATTGACGATCCTGTGCGGCCACGTATTGTGGCAGAAGTTGGCGCACCGGCGATTACGAATCCGCGGGCTGTGGCTATCGTGTTTCGCTATGCCTTTGTGGTTGACGCCGAAGGCATGAAAGTCGTTGATATCACGCTCCCAGCCCAGCCACGGGCGGTCACGACTGCCACGGTGCCTGTTGCCGAGGCATACGATATCTATGCGGCACGGACCTACGCGTATATTGCCGCTGGGAAACAGGGCCTGGTGATAGTGGATATTGAAC
>Ga0194121_10003319_pt1 | contig 24578 bp, 22 predicted proteins | sample TA2MahCa50mmetaG_FD_148609 | JGI IMG/M metagenome (GOLD analysis project Ga0194121, IMG submission 148609) | Freshwater microbial communities from Lake Tanganyika, Tanzania - TA2015020 Mahale Deep Cast 50m | ecosystem: Environmental > Aquatic > Freshwater > Lake | place: Tanzania: Lake...
CCTATGGGGGATGCTCAAACACCAACAGGATTTCGATGGCAGCAGCTTTTACCAGCTGACCTGCAGGGCCTTTACAGCGAAGAGAGTGTCTCACATCCTGAGTGGGCCAAATCCTGGGGGCCGGTCAATGGTGGTGGACCGGGCCGCCCTCTACGTGTTTCAGGGCGGGCAGCTGGTGCCGGCCGCGGCTCGGGACCAGGGGAGTGTTTTCCCCCGCGCGGCTGGCTGCCCTGGCGCGGCCCAGGCTGGAGAGCGGGGGACTGGTCTGGGAAGGGGGCGCTGGCCCTGGTGGCCATCCGCCAGGAACCGGAACTGCTCGCGACCCTGAGCGTGGACCGCGCCGCGCCGCTGAACCCCGAGGAGGAGCACCTGCTAGACAGCCTGGCCCTGGAGGCGGCGGTGGTGATCAACGACGCCCGCCTCCGCAGCGACGCGGTCACCTGGCAGGGTTGCCTCGACGAACTGCTCTCTTTCGACGAGCGGATTGAGGGCAGCGAGGTGGTCAAGCGGCTGGGGGAGTGAGCCCTACCTCCTGACCACCAGTTTGGGCTGGCCCTGGCTGCCCCGGTAGACCTGCACCCGGAAGCTGTCCTCCGTGTAAGAGCCAAAGAGCCCCAGGCCGCCCTCAACGTGTAAGAGGGGGCCTTTGTCCCCGTCGTCGCCGGACAGGCCGTTGAAGGCGGTGGTGAAGTAGTCGAAGTAGTTCTGGTCCGCCGCCTGCAGGACCACCTGGTACTCCCCCTCAAAGCGCAGGCCGGCCCACCAGTAGTCCCCCCGCAGGGTGTCGGCCGGAATCCAGTAGCTGACCACCCGGTTCTGGTCCAGCTTCTGGCGCCGCTCGCGCCACTTCCTGCCATCGGTCCAGTCCTTGCCCTCGATCTCGTCCCAGTCCTGCTGCTCGCGGTCGCGTAGCCAGCGCAAGGTGTCGCCGTCGGCCTGGAGCAGGGTGACGTTCTCACTGAAGTAGCCACGCAGGTCCGCGATGCGGCGGTCCAGCGCGGCCAGGGAGTCGGCGCTGACCAGGCCCTGGAGCCGCTGGCGCCAGGCCAGGAGGGTGTCCAGATCCCCGGTGAGGGGCTCGGCGGTGATGTACAGGGTGCGCACCTGCATGGACTCGACCCGGACCACATACCCGGCGGCGTTAACGGGTTTGGTCCAGCGGAACTCCCCCGGGTGGGTTAGGTCCCCGAAGAGGTCCCCGAAGAGCTGGAAGTAGACCACGCTGTCGGCCGAGATCTCGGTGATCCGCACCGGGTCGGGCACGGTGGTGGCGGCCTGGAGCAGGTCCTGCCGGTGGCGGACCTGGAGCTGGTAGGTGCGGCCCGATTCGATGGGCAATTGGGCGGCGGGCAGGAGGTAGGCGCCCGGCTCGGCAGGGTCTTCGGGCAGGAGGTAGCGCTGGCCCTGGCTGGTCACTTCGACCTGGGCCCCGCTGACGGGGTTTTCCCGGCCGGTGTAGTACTGGTTGGGGGCCAGGGTGTGGCGCAGGGTCACCCGGGGATCCTCGCCGGGGGTAAGGTAGGCCTGGACCAGCAGGGCGGGTGGCGGGCTTTCTACCTCGGTGGGGTTGCTACAACTGAGGGCCAGCAAGGCCAGGAAGAGAAGGCAGGGGATCATCGGGTATCTCCTGCTAGAAATTAAAGTCAATGCCAAGACTGGGCAGCAGCGGCAACATGGGGATCTCGCGGCGCTTGGCCGGCTTGCGCTCCTCGGGTTTGCCTTCGCTCCAGAAGTAGTTGAAGATGTTCTTGCGGTTGGTGAGGTTGACCACCTGGAAGAAGAACTTCATATCCCAGGAGCGAAAGTTGAACTGCCGCTCCACGCCCATGTCGAGGCGCTGGTAGGAGGGCAGGCGCACCCCGTTGAGTTCCCCCTTGTTCTGCACCTCGAAGCGCTGGGACCAGGGCATGACCAGCTCGCCGCGGCCCAGGACCTGGGTGTAGGGCTGCCCCGAGGCGTAGGCCAGGGCGGTGTTGAGGGTCCATTTCTTGCGGAAGCGCCAGGAGTGGATCAGGTCCATGGAGAAGCGCCGGTCGAACTTGGACTTGTAGGGCTGTTCCCGGCCCTGCGCGTCGAGGTTGAGGCCCTTGATGGTGCGCTCGCTCAGGCCGGTGGAGAAAGAGAGCCAACCGGTGTGTTTGCCCTCGCGCCGCTTGAGCAGGAGATCGAAACCGTACGCCCGCCCGTCTCCCCGGCGCAGCACGTCGGCCATCTTGGTGGAGGTCTGGTTGTCGTAATTGAGTTCGTAGAGGCCGGTATAGTCCTTGAAGTAGCCTTCGGCGTCCACATCAAGGCCCAGCCAGCGGGTCTCGGCCCCAACGATATAGTGCAGGGCCTCGCTGGGCTCGGCGGTGGAGTCGGCCATGGTCCAGATGTTGGACAAAAGCGAGATGCCCTGGAACTCGCGGGCCAGGCGGAAGAGGTACTGGTGGTAGCGGCCGGCGGCGCTCTTGAGGTAGGTGTCCACCCCGAGCTGGTAACGCAGGGCCAGGCGGGGGGCCACCCCAGAGTACTTGCCGTTGGTAGCGTAGCTGAAGCGCAGGCCCGGCTGCAGGGTGAGGCGGGGGGTGAGGGTCCAGTGGTCCTGGGCGTAGAAGGCGTGGTGGTAGCCCTCGGTGTCCACGGTGATCCAGTTCTGGTCGGCCTCGCCGAAGTTGTACTCCAGGGAGAGGTGCTTGAGCAGGAAGCCGGCCTCCACCGCGTGGTCGCTGGCGGGGAAGTAGTTGAGGTCCCCCTTGAGCGACAGGTCGGTGAGCCGGTTAGACTCGAGGATCTCGACGTCCTCGGAACTGAAGTGGGTGGCGGCCTTAAAGCGGCTGCCGGTGAACAGGAAGTTGCCGAAGAGGCCGCTGCCAAAGACGTGGGTCCACTTGGAACTGATGGTGCGGTTGCCCCATTCCAGGTCGATGTCGAACTCGTCGAAGCGGTATTCCAGGGCGTCCTGCCCGGTGTACCCAGCCAGGGTGAGCTGGTCGGCGTGGGAGAAGACCTGGTGCGTCTTGCCCTGCAGGTCGTAGAAGTTGTAGGCGAACTTCTTGGCGTCGAGGGCCTCCTTGGCCAGGCCGATCACCGGGTCGAGGTGGGTGCGCCGGCCCGAAAGCAGCCACGAGCCCTTGCCGGCCGGGCCCTGGAGGGTGAGGCGGGAACTGAGCAGACTGAGCCCGCCCTGGGCCTCGAATTCCTCCTTGTTACCCTCGTCGGTGATGACGTTGAGCACCGCGGAGAGCCGGTCCCCGTACTTGGCCGGGTAGCCGCCGCGCAGGAGTTCGGTGCTCTTGGCCGCGTCGGCGGGGAAGGTGCTGAAGAGCCCAAAGAGGTGGGAGGCGTTGTACACGTCGGTGCCGTCGAGCAGGACCAGGTTCTGGTCCGGGGTGCCGCCGCGCACGTACAGGCCCACGGAGAAATCGGAAAGGGCGCTGACCCCGGGGAGGGTCTGGATGGTGCGGATGGGGTCGGCCTCGATGGCGGCCGGGGCGGTCTTGAGTTCCTTGATCTGCAAGGTGGTGAGGCCGGGGCTGATGTCAAAGCTCTCCACCTCTTCGCGCTTGGCCTCGACGGTGGTGGTCTCCAGTTGGATGGATTCCTCCTGGAGATTGATGTTGACCACCTGATCCTCGTCGCCCACCTGGAACTGCTTCTCGAAGCTGCGGTACCCCACCAGCGAGGCCACCAGGGTATGGGAACCGGCTGGCAGCTTGGCCAGGGCGTAGTACCCGCTCTCGTTGCTGGTGGTGCCCCGGTTCTCGCCCTTGAGGTAGACGTTGACGAAGGGCAGGCTCTCGCCGCTGGCCTGGTCGCGCACGAAACCGCTTAGGGCGGCGGCCAGGGCGGCGGCGGGCAGGAAGAGCAGGGCCAGGGCGACAATGGAGTATTTCATCTGGATCACGTAGTCATTAGACCTTGGATGCCCCGTCCTTTGGAAGGGGAGGAAGAGTTCTGCTTGCCGCAGGCAAGCAAGAACTGCTTATCGTATACCGTTCCAGCCACGGTTGGAGGTGTACGATGGTGGTTGGAAGAACCAGTCATGCAGTCTTTGATACCCAATATCATCTGGTGTGGGCTCCCCCCAAGTATCGGAAGTGGATCTTGCGGGGCGACGTGCTAGAGGCAGTACGGGAGCTGTTTTATTGGGTTGTCGAAGATTTCGATTTTGTGATTGAGGAGTTGGAGGTAGCCAAGAATTATGTGCATATCCCTTTGTCGTTTCCACCGCGCTATTCGATTTCCCAGGTGGTGGGTCTGCTGAAAAGCATTTCGGCAAGCCGGGTGTTTCAGGAACACCCCGAGGTGAAACGCGAGTTGTGGGGAGGGGAGTTTTTGGGCGGACGGGTACTTTGCCCGCACGGTAGGGGATCAGGTTACGGCCGAAATGATCAAGCGGTATGTCCAGTATCATTGCCAAGAAGAGAAACGCCCACAACCGTTGGATTTGTTTGGGTCAGTGTCCGTTTTAGAAATCGCCGGGGCGAAGCCATGCATCGGGCGTAACGCCCCGGCCTTTGGCCGGGGATCGTCCGAATTAAGCGATTTCTTCATTCCTGATGGCTAGTTCGCTCCCGTGGACCCGAAACCCCCGGCCCCGCGCTCCGAGTCGGCCAGGGAGTCGCTTTCGACCAGGACGGCTCGGGCCACTGGGGCGAAGACCAGTTGGGCGATGCGCTCGCCCGGTTCGATGCGCTGGGCCTCGCGGGAGAGGTTGATCAGGATCACCCCCACCTCGCCGCGGTAGTCGGCGTCGATGGTGCCCGGTGCGTTGAGCACGGTCAGGCCGCGCTTGAGGGCCAGGCCGCTGCGGGGCCGCACCTGCCCTTCGTATCCGGGGGGGATCTCCAGGCGCAGGGCGGTGGGGATCAGGCTGCGGGCCCCCGGTTCAAGCACCAGGGGGGCGTCGAGGGCAGCGCGAAGGTCCATGCCGGCGCTGGCAGGGGTCTGGTAGGCCGGCAGAGGGATCTGGGGGGGCTTGGTGAGGCGGACTTGGATTTCCACGGCATTCTCCTAAAACCCCTGCCTGGAGCCCCAGCGCTTCCGCAACAGGCGCAGGTAGCCGGCGCCCAGCACGTAGCAGGAGGTGGCGAAGAGGCCGAGGATGGCGGTGACGAAGACGATTAGAAAGCGCTGGGGCTTGGCCTTCTTCTCGGGCACGGTGGCCGGGTCGAGGGGCTGCACTGTGGAGGTGGTGTTGCTGGCCTCGATGAGGGACTCGGCCTTCTGCTCCAAGAGCATCTTCATCAGCGCCGTCTGCACCAGCACGTCCTTCTCGATGTCGGCGTAGTGCTGGGCCACCTCGGGGATCTGCCGCAGGGGCAGGAAGAGGTTCTCCTCCAGGTGCAGGTCCAGGCTGCCGCTGCTGGTGCCGGGGCCGTCGCGCAGGAGGGCCAGGGCCTGCTGTCGGAGCATCCGTTCCTGGTCGAGCTTCTGCACCTCCGAGTGGTCGGTGGAGAAGCCCGAGGCCAGCAGGCTCTTGCGGTTGATCTCCAGTTCCATGGTGGCCAACTGCATCTCCGAGGCGGCCCGGATCACCGCCCGGGCCTGGTCCTCGATAGAGATGGCGTTGTGCTCGGCCTGGAAGTCCTTGAGGCGGTCCATGACGCTTTTGAGGTTGAGGTTTTCGCGCTCCATTAGGTTGGAGATGAAGTTGTAGCGCTCCTGGGCCGCCTCGCGCGAGAGCCGGCGATTGGTGGAGTCCAGCAGCGCCACGTAGCGGTTGGCGATGTCGGCGGCCCGCTGCGGGCTCTGGTCGAAGACCGAGATCATGATGGTGCCTTCCTCGCTCTTGCCGATGATGGTCTGCTGCTTGAGGGTCTCCAGAGCCTCGGTCATGGTCTCGGTTTCGTAGACCTTCATCAGCTCAAAGTCCTCGACCATGTGCCGGCGCATCGTCTCGCTCTTGAGGGTGGCGATGAAAATGTCGGCCGGGGTGCCCTTCTCGCCCAGGCGCAGCGAGGGGATGGGCAGAGAGGAGATCAGGTCGGCGAAACCGAAGCCCTGCTTCTGCTCCTTGGGGGGCAGCAGCTGGACCTGGGCCTCGTACTCGTTGGGCATAAGCAGGCTCAGGCCGGCGACCGCCAGGCACAGGGCAAAAGTGCCGCCCAGGATCAGATGCTTGCCGGCGTTAAGAGCCGTCAGGAGATCGAGCACATCGATCTGTTTGTCTTCCATGATAGCGGAGTCCTAAGGGGTTTATATGGCGCGGACCAGCAGAATCAGGGTCAGGGTCTCGGCGACGGTGCGCATGGTGGACTGGGTGAAGGTCCACCAGTTGCGGTATTCCTTTTCTGGGACCCAGATCTCGTCGCCGGCCTCGACCAGGGTGTTCCTGTCCAATTGTTCGCGCTCCCCGGTGCGGGCGCGGATCAGGCGGGCCCCGCCCTTGTCGGCGTTCCACGAGAAGCCGCCGGCCTGGTCCAGGTAATAGGCCACCCGCCGGCCCTCCTCGAAATTGAGCAGGCCCGCCTTCTTGAGCTGGCCGCTAAGGCTGACGGTGCGGCGGCGCTCGGGCACAAAGACCACGTCGCCCCCTTCAAGCAGCACATTCTGGCTCTCCTCGCCGCCCTCGAAGAGGCGTTGGAAGTCCACGGCAAGCCGGCCTCTTTCCTCGCGGCCCTTGGTCTTGAGGTAGGCCCGGTCCTCGGGGCTCATGTCGGCCAGGCCACTGACGCCCTGCAAGAGCAGCAGGCGCTGGTACTCGGGGTCCTTGATGGCCCTGGCCTTGGCGCGCATCAGGCGGGCCTCGGGCAGGGAGGCTCGTTCGGTGAAGCCGCCGGCCTGTTCGACGATGTCGCGCACCCGGGTCTGGCCCAGGACGATGCGGTAGCGGCCGCGGTAGCGGACCTCGCCCTGCACATACACGGTGGGGGTCTGCTGCCAGTCGGAGCGGGAGCGGACGAAGAGCATGTCCTTGGGCTCCAGGGGCATTCCGGCGATGTCGGCGGCCCGCACCTGGCGGGCCACGTCCTCGGCGGTGATCAGGGGGATGATCTCGCTGGTGCGGCCGTCCTCCTTGAAGCGCCAGATCTCGGCCACCTCCAGAGGGGCGTCGCCGCTGACCCCTCCGGCCAGGGAGAACAGAGTGCCCACCGTGTCGCCGGGGCGGTACTCCTGAACCCCTTCGCGGTTCACCGAGCCGTAGGCGAAGATGTCCTGTGTGCGGTACTGCACGTGGATCACGTCGCCCATGCGCACGTAGGGGTTGTGGCGCACCTCGCCGGTGGAGCGGAACATCTCCAGATCCACCGACTCCGCGGTGCCGTCGCGGTGAATGAGCTGGATAGAGCGGCGGGCGGTGGGCTGGGGCCGCAACTGGCGCTGGCGGGTGATCTTCATGCCGGCCACCGTCTCCTCGAAGGTGCCCGTGAGGTCGTCGAGGAAGCCGCCGCCCCGCTCGATCAGGTCGGAGACCCGGGTGTTGGGGTGGGCGATGAAGCTGCCCTCGTCCAGCACCGCCCCGGTCAGGTACACGGTGAAATAGCGCATGCTGGTCAGGGTGAGGGTGATGTCCACCCGGGGGTACTTGCCCCGGGTCCGGGCCAGGATTTGCTCCTTGGCCTGGGCCAGGGTCTGGGAGGCCACCGGGAAACTGCCCACCGTGGGCACGATGGCGTTGCCCTCCGGGTCCACCTGCACCAGGTAGGAGCGGTTCCATTCCCCCCAGATGTAGAGTTCAAAGACGTCGCCGGGGCCCACTACGTAGGTGTCGGGGTCCACCTGCTGGTCCTGGCTGATGCGCAGGCGCTCCACCTCCTCGCCCTTGGGCAGGCGGGCGCGGCCGGAAAGGACCTCCTTGCCCGCGCCTGCGGCCTCGGCCCCGGGCAATTGCATGAGATCCTCCTCCTCCGCCTGAGCCTCATCGATCAGTTGCTCCAAGTCGTTCTGGGACTGGGCCAGAAGGGGCAGGGCGCTGGCCGCCAGCAGGCTCAGGGCCGCCAGCAGGGGCCGGTACCTCGGGGTCATACTTCCTCCTGTTTCTCGGGGGGGCAAGGGGTGGTCATCGCCGCAGTATGTAGCCGCCCAGGAGCCAGTCGGAGGTCTTCTCCGGAGCCTCCTGGCCAGGCCGGCGCGGCGGGCGGCCGATGCTGAGGTAATCGAAGCCCAGTTCCTGCATCTGGCGCGGGTGGTAGAGGTTGCGGCAGTCGAGGATCCTGGGGGCCTTGAGGGCGCCGCGCAACACTGCCAGGTCGATGTTGCGGAACTCGTTCCACTCGGTCATCAGCACCAGGGCGTCGGCCCCTTCGGCGGCGCGGTACGGGCTGTCGCAGCAGCTCAGGTCAGGGTAGAGCCGCTGCGCCTGCTTCATGGCGGCCGGGTCGTAGGCCCGCACTGCGGCCCCCTCAGCCAGCAGGGTTTCGATCATCTCCAGGGCCGGCGCCTCGCGCAGATCGTCGGTGTCGGGCTTGAAGGAGAGGCCTAAGAGGCAGATGGTGCGCCCGGCGAAGGGCCCCACCAGTTCGCGCAGCTTGATGATCATGCGCCGGCGCTGGTGGTTGTTGCTGGGATTGATGGCCTGGATCAGGGGCGAGTCCACCTGGCCGCGGCGGGCGATGGCGGCCAGGCCAGCCACGTCCTTGGGGAAGCAACTGCCCCCGTACCCGGCCCCAGCGCCCAGGTTGCGCGGGCCGATGCGCTGGTCCAGGCCCATCCCGCGGGCCACGGCGGTGACGTCGGCCCCGTACGCCTCGCAGATGTTGGCGATCTCGTTGATGAAGGAAATCTTGGCGGCCAGCAGGGCGTTGGCGGCGTACTTGATCATCTCGGCGCTTTCCACGTCGGTCAGCACCATGGGGATGTCGTTTTGGTACAGGGGGCGGTACACATCCACCACCGCCTCGAGGGAGCGCTGGTTGCCGGCGCCGATGACCAGGCGGTCGGGGTGCATGAAGTCGTCGATGGCCGAGCCCTCGCGCAGGAATTCGGGGTTGGAGACGATGTCGAAATCCACCCCCGGCTGGGTCTGGCGGATCAGTTCGGCCACTTGCACCCCGGTGCCCACCGGCACGGTGCTCTTGTTGACGATGATCTTGTAGTCCTCCATGTAGCGGCCGATGGCGCGGGCCGCCTCAAATACATAAGACATATCCACGTCCCCGTCGGGCAGAGAGGGGGTGCCCACGGCGATGAAGATGAGCTGGGAGGCCTTGATGGCGAAGGGGATCTCGGTGGAGAAGGTGAGGCGCCCCCGGGAGATGTTGCGGGCCATCATCTCTTCAAGGCCCGGCTCGTAGAGGGGCACCTCGCCAGCCCTGAGGCGGGCGATGCGCCCCTCGTCGATATCGACGCAGGTAACGGCGTTGCCAAAGTCTGAGAGGCAGGCGCCGGTCACCAGACCGACGTAACCGGTCCCCATGACGCAGATGGATCGCATGTGCGGGGTTCCTCGGGTGAAAAGGATAGACTATGAAATATAGTGCGTAGGCGACGGGGGAGGAAGCCCCTCGAAGGAGCGGCGGGGGCGACCCATTCCGACCTTTCTCAAGGCGTATCCCGCACAATCGGAATGTATGGGGTGCTGCGCCGTAGGGGGGCCGCCCGACAGCCCAGCCCCCGCAGCACCATCGATATGTTGGTGCGCCCCGAGAAAGGTCTACAGGGTCATCCTCCCGCCGCTCAAGTAGCGGCGGAGGTTGGCGCTGGTGAGGGCGGCGATCTCTTCGAGGGGGCGGCCTTTGAGCGTCGCCAGTCTTTCGGCCACGGCCCGGGTCCGGGCAGGCTGGTTGGGCAGGCCGGCGATGGGCACGGGGGCATCGGTTTCGAGCAGCAGGAGGTCGTCGGCGACGGCCAGGGCCACCTCCTGGGTCTGGGGGTCTTCCAGGAGCATGGGGCCGACGGAGATGTAGATGCTGGCCTTGTTGCACTGGTGGATCAGCTTGCGCGAGTGGGTGAACCAGTGGAGCTGGGCCCCCAGGCCGGTTTCCCGCACAAAGGTGATGGCCCGCTCCATGACCTGGCGGGGGCAGCGGCGGGAATGGAGGTTGATCGGTTTGCCGCAGGCGGCAGCCAGGGCGAACTGCCGGTCGAGGATCTCCTCCTGGTAAGCCTGCGCCTGGGGGGTGAGGGCCCACTTGTGGTCCAGGCCCACCTCGCCCAGCACCCTGGCCAGGGGCAGATGGGCGGCGAGGTATTCCAGACCGGCCTCCACGTCTTCGTGGGGGTGCTGGCTGATCCAGGCCGGGTGCAGGCCCAGGCCGGGAAGCACCGCGCCGGGATGGACCTGGGCCAGGGCGAGCACCGCGGGCATGGAGGCGGCGCTCTCGCTGACGGCCACGACCTCGGTCACCCCCGCGGCTGCGGCTGCGGCCAGGGCCAGGGCGGGGTCGGGAAGTTGGTCGAGGTGACAGTGGGTGTCGGCCAGCATCAGGCCACCAGTCCGGCGGTCTCCTCGAAGCCGAGCATCAGATTGAGGCACTGCACCGCGTTGCCCGATGCGCCTTTGCCCAGGTTGTCGAGCCGGCCCACCAGGACCAGGCCCTGGTCCGGCTCGCCGAAGGCGTAGAGTTCGACCCGGTTGGTAAAGTTGCAGCCCTTCAGGTCGAGGAACTTGCCCTCGCGCAGATGGGAGGTGTTCTGGTCGGGAGGCACTGGCCGCACAAAGGGGCAGGCGCGGTAGTATTCCTCCCAGGCCTCCCACACCTGCTGTGCCGTGGCGCCGGTCTTAGCGAAGTGGCTGGCCGGCAGTGGTATGCTGACCAGCATCCCGCAATAGGTGTGGGCCACTGAGGGGACGAAGAGGGGTGGGTTGGCCACCAGGCTGAAGCGGTGCATCTCGGCCAGGTGTTTGTGGCTTCCCTCCAGGTTGTACAGACCCAGGGGCAGGGCCGCGTCTGCGGCGCGCTGGGGACCGGGCGCCTGCTCGTACGCCTCGATCATCTTGCGGCCACCGCCCGAATAGCCGGAGACGGCGTTGATGGTATAGGCCGCTTGTGGATCGATGAGGCCGGCCTGGACCAGGGGCCGCAGGGCTAGGATGAAGCTGACCGGGTAGCAGCCGCAGTTGGCCACCCTGGGGGCTTTGCGGATGGCCTCCTTTTGTTCCGGGCTGATCTCGGGCAGGCCGTAGACCCAGTCGGGGTGCACGCGGCGGGCGGTGCTGGTGTCGATGAGCCGCGCCCTGGAGGGACCGGCCAGTTCGAGGGCCTCGGCCACGGCCTCGTCGGGCAGGCAGAGGACGGCCAGGTCGGCTGTGGCGAGGAACTCGGCGCGCACCTGGGGGTTCTTGCGCTCCCCGGCGGGGATGAGCAACAGGTCAAGGTCCTGACGGGTTTCCAGCATCTGTTGGAGGCGCAGGCCGGTGGTGCCCTGCTGGCCGTCGATGTAGATCCGGGGTCTGGACATGTCCTTTCCTAATAATTATTCTTTTTTCTGAATAATTAGGCTACTGGCGGCGCCCCTGTCAAGACAATTTTCCTTGACAACCCCACGGAGGCAGTCCTAATTTGGCCCCCGCTCCGGCATCTCCTCCTCCCCCCTGAACCGCGCCGAGGGTCTGTGCGTCCCAACCCTGCCCGCTTCACAGGATCGCCGGCCGGCCGCCACTGCCTGGCGGCTTGGGCGCTGGCCTGGGGGCTGCTAGGCTGCGAATCGGCCGACCGCATCGCCGGCCCGGCGCCGGCGGTGCCCCTGGGGGCCAAGGCCCTGGCCGAGGCAGAGCGCCCCCTGCCGGCGGTCGAGGTCCGGCGGGTCTCGTACCGGCTGGCGTTCTTTGCTGTCGACCCAGCTGGGCAGGCCTACGGCGCGGCGGGCAAGACCCTCTACCGCATCGTCGACCAGGGCAATGCCATCGAGGCGGTATACACCTTCGGCGATCCTATCCAAGGCGTGCACTGCCTCGCCAACGGCTACCTCTTCGTCTCCACCGACCAGGACCGCTGGAACCCCGATACCCCCTGCCGGATCTACCGCTCCGCGGACCGGGGCCTCACCTTCCAGCGGGTCAAGACCCTGAGGGCCAGCTGCGCCCTGTGGTGGTCCTTTGCCTCCGATGCCCAGAACACCCTCTATGTCGGGGAATACGGGCCGCGGGACCGGGGGCGCTCCAAGAAGGTGTGGAAGTCGCCCGACCTGGGCCAGAACTGGTCGGTGGCTTTCACCGCCCCCGACGTCGACGGGGTCCACATCCACCGGGTGGCGGTCGATCCCTACACCGCCGACCTGTGGGTGACCCATGGCGACGGCGCTCACGGAGCCACCTACCTGTCGCCGGCCTGGAGCGGGCGCTGGCTGTGGCAGCGGGCCTCCCAGGCCACCAGTGTGGTCTTCACCCAGGAGGGCATCTGCTGGGGGGAGGATACCTACGAGGGCGCGTTGACTTGGTACGACCGGCGGACGCAGACCTACCAGAAGACCCTGCGGGCCAACCGCGAAGGCAACTATGGCGGCAGTGTCTACGACCTGGTGCAGGGCCGCAGCGGGCTGATCTACGCGCCGATGATGAAGTACGCCGAGCAGACCCACCGGCCCTCGCTGTGGGTGGGGGACGGCCGGCGCTGGAAACTGCTGCTGGATCTGGGCAGCAAAGAAGGAAAGTACGGCGGCTTTGCCCAGATCAGCCCGCCCGATCAATGGGGGTTTCTGTACGCGGAGGGCTACAAGATCAAGGATCCGCAGTAGGGTCCCGGGGTCTGGCCGGCCCGCGCCTTTGGGGGGCCCAGGGCGGCCGGCTCAGCGCAGGCTCAGCAGGTAGGTTCGCTCATCGGGAAGGATTTCGAGGCGGCCTACCCCTTCCTGCAGCGGGAACTCGTGCTGACCCTCCAGGGGAGGGTCTATCTGGAGGGCCTGGGCCCGCAACTGGGGGCCAAGGCGGAACTCCAGAGTGAGGGGCTGGTCGTAGAGGGCGTTGTCCAGCCCGTCGGCCATGACTAGGTAAAAATCGCTACGGCCTTTTTGCCGCTCGATGCGGTCCAGCCGCGGGGCAAAGGCATTGCGCTCCTTGATGTAGAGGGCGGCCATGTCCATATTGCCGCTCCAGAAGTCGTTGGCGGCCAGGAAGTCCAGATCCTTCTCAAAATCGACCAGCGCATAGTACCCCCAGCCCTCGGGGATACCCACGGCGTGGTACATCAGGATCACCCAGGCCCGGCGCTCCAGGGCCTCGGCCAGGATGGGCCGCAGTTCCAGGTGGTTGTTGATGTAGCTGGTCGAGGCCCACCGGGCCATCACCACCGAGGGCAGGTAGAACCAGTTGACCGGCGCGGTGGTGCTGTCCGGGCAGATGTAAAACTCGGCAGGGTCCAGCGCCATGCCCCGGGCACAGAGGAAACCGGCCAACTGGTTGGCCTGCTGGGTGCGGGCCAGGCGGCCGGCGGTGCCCGGATAGGCGTAGGCCCTGGGCCGCAGCCCCCATTCAACCATCAGCTCGTAGCAGCGCTGGAAGCTGGCCAGGGCCTCGTCGTAGGTGAGGGAGTCGTGGTTGACGTGCTCATGGCCGTGGCCGAAGAAGTGGATTCCCTGCGGCACCAGCTGATCCTGTATGACCTTGAGCAGGGGGCGGTGCTTGGGCTGCTGGAAGATGGCGGTCACCATCTCGATGTCCATTTTCAGGCCCCGGTCCAGCACCGCGTCGGTGGCCAGGTGGTGGTCGGGATGGGTGCCGAAGGGCGCGTCGTAGGTGATGGAGACGGCGGCCCGGCGACCCTGGGGCCACTTGAGCACCTCGAACTCGAAGAGGGGCTGCCCGTCCTCCTGGACTGCGTAGCGGAAGGGGGCCAGGGGCACCAGCCCGTACTCGGGCGAGGCCGGGTTGAGGAGCCCGCAGCCGGCCAGCAACAGGACGCCGAGGGCGGGCAGGCAGCAGCGATTCATGGGTCCTTTTTATACGCAGGCGCAGGGGCCCTGTCAACAGCGATAGGGAGAACACCATGGACTATTTCCTCTACCAGGGTGCCAGGACCCGGGAGATCTCCTTTCCCCTGGGGGGCATCGGCACTGGCTGCATAGGCCTGGCCGGCAACGGCCGGCTCGTCGACTGGGAGATCTTCAACCGGCCCAACAAGGGCAGCACCAACGGCTTCTCCCATTTCGCCATCCGCGCCGAAGAGGGCGGCGAGGTGATCGAGGCGCGGGTGCTCAACGGGGACCTGCAGCCCCCCTACAGTGGGGAGCTGGGCAAGCCGGTGTGGTCCTCCTTTGGCTGGGGACCCTCGCGCGACTATCTGACCGGCCTGCCCCATTTCCGCCAGGTGGAGTTCCGGGGCGAGTACCCTATCGCTGGGCTGCGTTTGGTGGAGCCGAAATTCCCTGGGAGGGTGCGGCTCTTGGCCTTTAATCCCTTCATCCCCCTCGACGAGGACGCCTCGGGCATCCCGGCGGCCTTCTTCGAGTTCGAGGTGGAAAATTCCACCTCCCGCCCGCTGCGTTACACCCTTTGCGGCACCCTGAAAAACCCCCTGCCCAGGAACAATCTCCACCAGTTGCAGCGGAGCGGCGGTCTGTCCCTGCTCCACCTGCGCTCCGACGCCTTTGGCGGCGGCGAGCCGGAGGCCGGTGACCTGTGCCTGGGCACGGACGCCTCCCGCACCAGTTGCCAGCACTACTGGTACCGGGGGGCCTGGTTCGACAGCCTGGAGGTGTTCTGGCGCGACTTCACCCGGCCCGGCCGGCTCAAGCCGCGCGAGTACGCCCCGGACCAGGCCGGCGAGGGCAACCACGCCAGCCTGGCGGCGCACCTGGAACTCAAGCCGGGTCAGCGGGGCCGGGTGCGTTTCCTCATCGCCTGGAGCTTCCCCAACTGCCAGAACTACTGGAACCCTCAGGCGGCCGAGCGCGCCGCCTGCTGCGGCGTGGAGGCCACCTGGAAAAACTATTACGCCACCCGCTTCGCCGACGCCCGGGCCAGCGCCCGGTACGGACTGAGAAACTGGGATGAGCTCTACGCGAAAACCGCCCGCTTCAAGGAGGCGCTCTTCGCCTCCGACCTGCCTGCCGCGGCCCTTGACGCGGTCTCGGCCAACCTCTCCATCCTCAAAAGCCCCACGGTGCTGCGCCTGGAGGATGGCACCTTCTACGGGTGGGAGGGCTGCCACCCCAACACCGGCTGCTGCGAGGGCTCCTGCACTCACGTGTGGAACTACGCCCAGGCTCTGGCCTTTCTCTTTCCGCGGCTGGAGCGCTCCATGCGCCAGGCCGACTATCGCCACAACCTGCGCCAGGACGGCGGCATGCCCTTCCGCCTGCAATTGCCCCTGGGGGTGGAGGCCTCCAAATTCCGGCCCTGCGCCGACGGGCAGTTCGGCGGGGTGATGAAGGTGTACCGGGACTGGAAGATCTCGGGGGACGGCCAGTGGCTGCGGGACCTGTGGCCCCTGGTGCGGCGCTCCCTGGAATTCGCCTGGTCGCCGGCCAACGAGGACCAGTGGGACCCGCAGCGGACCGGGGTGCTGTGGGGCCGGCAGCACCACACCCTGGACATGGAACTTTTTGGCCCCAACGCCTGGCTCACCGGCTTCTACCTGGGAGCGCTCAAGGCCGGCGCCGAGATGGCCGCCTTTGTGGGCGAGGAGGACCAGGCCGCCGAGTATCGGGCGCTTTTTGCCAAAGGCAAGGTCTGGACCGACCAGCATCTCTTCAACGGCGAGTATTACCAGCAGCAGGTGGATCTGGGTGATCGCCAAATCGCAGCCCGTTTCGGGGTGGAGGGGGCGTACTGGAGCGAGGAGCACGGGGAGTTGAAGTACCAGGTGGGCCAAGGGTGCGGCCTGGACCAGGTGCTGGCCCAGTGGCACGCCAACCTCTACGGGCTGGGGGAGATCTTCGACCCTAAACAGACCCGCCAGGCCCTGCGCGCCATCTTCAAGCACAACTTCAAACAACCCCTGCGCGACCACTACAACCCCTGCCGCGTCTACGCCCTCAACGACGAGGGTGGCCTGGTGATCTGCGAGTGGCCGAAAGGCCAGCCCAAACCCATGATCCCCCTGACCTATGCTCAGGAGACCATGAACGGCTTCGAGTACGCCGCGGCCATCCAGATGATCCAGAGCAGCCTGGTGCAGGAGGGCGCCAGGGCGGTGGTCGCCATCCGCCGGCGCTACGACGGGGAGCGGCGCAACCCCTGGAACGAATTCGAGTGCGGCAGCAACTACGCCCGCTCCCTGGCCTCCTACGCCCTGCTCAATGCCTATAGCGGCCTGCGCTTCGATCTGGCCCAGGGGTACCTGGGTTTCGACCCGGTCGTGCCCGGTCGCTTCAGGTGTTTCTGGAGCCTGGGCACGGGTTGGGGCATGCTGGCGGTGGGGCCGGGCCGGGCCGGGGTGGAGGTGCGGCAGGGAAGGTTGACCCTGCGCACCCTGGAATTGCCCTTCCTGCGGGGCCGGCCGGTGCGCCGGGTGGCGCTGGGCGGGCGGGAAGTGGCTCTTGTCCAGGAGGGGAACTCCCTGAGACTGAAGCGGCCCGCGCGGCTGGCCCCGGGCCGCAGCCTGGAGGTCCGGTTCAAAAAGTAGAGGGGTGGGCTCATGGCGAAAAAGGTCGAGCACCTGTTCAGCGCCGAGGAGCGGGAACACATCGCCGCCGCGGTCAAAGCGGCCGAGCGGCACACCGCCGGGGAGATTGTGCCCTGCATCCTCGCCCAGTGCGACGAGTACGAGGAGGCGATCTGGCGGGGCGGGGCCCTGGCTGCTTTCCTCGCCTTTGCAGTTTTTTATTGCCTGCGGGCCTTCACCGATACCTGGCTGCCCCTGGGCGTGGGGGCGATGGGGGCGGGGGTGGCCCTGGCCGGCGGGGCGGGCATGCTGCTGGCCCAATGGGCGCCCCCATTGCGGCGGCTCCTGGCCGGCGAGGAGCTGATGGACCGCCGCGTCACCGGGCGGGCTCTGCAGACCTTTGTCGAGGAGGAGCTCTTTGCCACCCGCGAGCGCACCGGCATCCTGATCTTTCTCAGCCTCTTCGAACACGAGGTGCGGGTGCTGGGGGACGCGGGGATCAACGCCAGGGTGGCCCAGGAGGAATGGGAGGGGGTGGTGCGGACCATCACCCAGGGCATGCGCCAGGGGCAGGCGGCCGAGGGGCTGGTCGCGGCCATCGCCCAGTGTGGGGCCCTGCTGGAGCGCTGCGGGGTGGCGCGCCGGGCCGATGATACCGACGAGTTGGGCAATGCCCCGCGCACGGAGGGGGAGGCATGAAAGGGCTGGTATTACTGGCCATGTGCCTGCTGCCCTTGGCGGCTGCGGCCCTGGAGGTCCCGCCGCTGAAAGGGCGGGTCAATGACCGGGCCAGCCTTCTCTCGCCCCAGGCGGCCTCCCTGCTCGAAGCCCTGCTCAAGGCCCACGAGGATTCCACCGCCAACCAGGTGGCCCTGCTGACCATCCCCTCGTTGGGGGGCGAGAACCTCGAAGAGTTCTCGATGCGGGTGGCCGAGGCGTGGAAGCTGGGGCAGGCCAAAGAGGACAATGGGGTGCTGCTCCTGGTGGCCCGCGACGACCGGGAGATGCGCATCGAGGTGGGCGGCGGCCTGGAAGGGGCCCTGCCCGACATCACCTGCGGCCGCATCATCCGCAGCGAGATGGTGCCCCGCTTCCGCGAGGGGGACTACGAGGGGGGCCTCCTGCGCGGGGTGGGGGCGGTCCTGGCGGCCATCGGCGGGACCTACGCCCCGGCGGCGGCCGGGGAGGTGGAGGAGCCCGAGGCTCCGGGCAGCGGCTGGGAGCACCTGGGCTGGCTGCTGCTGGCCGGCCTGGCCCTGTTCTTCAAACTGATACACACCACCCTTTTCACCCCCGGGCTGGGCGGTTGGCTGGCGTACCTGATCCTGATCCCGCTCTGGGTGGTGTTGGGGGTGGCCGGCGGCGGCGTGCTGGGCGGTGGGGTGGGTCTGGGGCTGGCCGGACTGCTGGTCGTGGGGCTGGGGGTGTTGCGCCTGATCCTTTCGCTGACCGGGTTGGGCCGGCGGCTGGGGCGGTCCTCGGGCCGGCGTGGCGGGTTGGGGCCCATCCTTTGGGCCGGGCTTTCGGGCGGGGGCGGGCGGATCTCGGGGGGCTTTTCGGGCGGGTTCTCAGGCGGGGGCGGCAGTTTCTCGGGGGGCGGGGCGTCGGGCAAATGGTAGGGGAATAGCACCATCCCTGGACAAGGAGAGAATCGGTGAAGAACTGGAAACTCATCGCCCTGCTGGGCCTGTGGTGCGACCTGTCCGCCTGCGGGTACAACCGTTTCCAGGTACTGGACGAGGAGATTAAGGCCAACTGGGCCGAGGTGCTCAACCAGTACCAGCGCCGCGCCGACCTGGTGCCCAACCTGGTCAGCGTGGTCAAGGGCTACGCCACCCATGAGCAGGAGGTGTTGGAGGGGGTGGCCCGGGCCCGGGCCCAGGCCGGTTCCATCGCCGCCACTCCTGAATTGATCAACGACGAGGCGGCCTTCGCCCGCTTCCAGCAAGCGCAGAACGGCCTGAGTTCGGCCCTCTCGCGCCTCCTGGTGGTGGCCGAGAACTATCCCCAGCTTAAGGCCGACGGGCTTTTCCAGGATTTACAGACCCAACTGGAGGGGACCGAGAACCGCATCACCACGGCCAGGCGGCGCTACATCGAGGCGGTAAAAGAGTACAATATCGCGGTGCGCTCCTTCCCCTCCAACCTGACGGCGATGATCTTCGGGCATGCGACCAAGCCCACCTTTGCGGTGGAGAACGAGGCCGAGATCTCCAAGGCGCCCAGGGTGGATTTCGCGAAGTGACCCACGATAGCGGCGGATAGTGACCCCGGAGGGTTTTCCTGGGGAGTGGCAAGGAGGGGAAGGACGCGGGAGGGGATGGGGGGAGAGCGGAGCCACAGCGAGCAGGCCGGCACGTCCGCGCCTGAGGAAAACCCGGAGAGGGTCGCTCGCCCACGCCTCTGCGGGATTACTGTTTTTTTTGGTGGTCCAACTCCAGCTTCTTGACCCTGGAGAGGGAGTCCTCCAACATGCTGCGGTTGGTGGCGATCAGGTCGGCGACGATCCCGGTGAGGAACATCTGGAAGCCGGCCAGGAGCAGGATGGCCGCCAGGATCAGCGACTGGATGTGGGTGAACCCCTGGTCGGTGAAGAAGAAGTAGTAGAGGAAGCGCAGGCCCAGGAGCATGCCACCGGCAAAGGCCAGGCTCCCGAAGAGGGCAAAGATGCGCAGTGCCTGGTAGCGGGCGTAGGTGCGCAGGCTGATCAGGCCAGACTTGAAGACGAACTCGCCGATGTTGGAGAAGAGGCGGGACTCGCGGGCCTTGGGGTTGGTGCGGATGGGAAGGCAGACCACGGCGAGGCGGTCCTGGCCGGCCTTAACTACGTGCTCGGCGGTGTGGTCGAAATTGGTGAAGGTGGACAGGCTGAGGGCGGCCTGCCGGCTGTAGGCGCGGAAGCCGCTGGCCACGTCGGGGACCTTCAGGCCAGCCATGCGGCTGATCACCCGGCTGCCGGCCCCTTGGAGAAACCGTTTGAGCGGGGAGAAGTGACCGATGGCCCCGGTCTGCCGGTCCCCGATGACCAGGTCGGCCCGGCCTTCGAGGATGGGTTTGACCAGCAGGGGGATGTCGCCGCCGAAGTACTGGTTGTCCCCGTCGGTGTTGACGATGAGGTCGGCCCCCAGGCGCAGGCAGGTGTCGAAGCCGGCCTTGAAGGCGTGACCCAGGCCGCGATTGCGGGGGAAGCGCACGATGTGGTCCACGCCCAGCTCGCGGGCCACGGCGCTGGTGCGGTCGGTGGAGCCGTCGTCGATGACGAGGATCTCGACCTTGGTGATCCCCTCGATCTGCCGGGGGATGTCCTGCACAGTGGCCGGCAGCGTGTCCTCTTCATTGAGGCAGGGAATCTGGACAATCAGCTTCATCCCTAGCCCCAGCTCTCTTCCTTGACCTGCTTGCGGTCCAGGCCCACCTCGTGGAGCAGGACCACCATGTTCTCGACGAAGCGCGGGGTGGGTTCCTCGCCCTGGTCGCGGGCGGCCTTGCGCTCGTGGGGGGTGATCCCCGGGCCGCAGGTAAAGGCCAGGGTGCGGGAAGGATCGGGGATCATCTCCTGGAGCAATTCTTTGGTGATGCGGCCGCGCCGGGCCCCGGGGATGCCGGAGGGCTCCTCCCGGGTGAGGCAGTGGATCACCTCGACCTGGTCCGGGTGCCGGCGGCGCAACTCCTCGAATTCTTCGTAATAGATGACGTCCTGGCGGGTCTTGTTGCTGAAGAGCAGGATGTGGCGGAAGGGGTCGCCCCGGTGCAGGCTGGACTTGATCAGGCCGAGGTTGGGGACAATGCCGCTGCCGGCGCACACATGCACCACCCGGTCGACGCGGCCAGCCGCGTCGGGGGGGATGACGTAGGCGCCGGTGAAGCCGCTGATGACCAGGCGGGCCCCCACCGGGGTGTGGTGGGTCAGGAGGGGGGAGAGCAGGGGCGGATAGGGGGTCTCGCCGCTGGCGTAGACTTCCTCCTTGATGGTAATGAGCAAGTGGTCTTCGTGGGGGGCCGAGCCCAGAGAATAGGCGCGCGGCTTTTCCCTGGATCCCTTGACGTCCTCGAGGTGGGCGATAAAGTGCTTGAGCACCGGGAACTGGTGGGGGTCGATGGTGCAGAAGTGCCCGGCCTCGTACTCGAAGGGCTCGTCACCGACCAGGTAGAGCGAGGTGGTGTCCGCCGTCTCGCGCCGCACCCTGGCCACCACCACCCCCATCTCGCGGACGCGCCGCCGCTCGCGTTTGGGGGTGGCGGCCGGGGCGGGCTCGGACATCGTCACTTCCCCTTCTTGGCCAGGTGCGCCTTCATCCTGGCGATGACCTCCTCGTCGTCGGCGGAGGCCAGCACCAGGGCGGTGAAATCCTCGGCGGAGATCCGCATCTCGCGCAGGAAGGCCTGATCCGCCGGGCAGGGGTAGATGTAGTCGCCGATGCGGCCTTCGGCAAAGGCCCGGGCCTTGTCCGCGGCGCGGGCCAGCCAGGGGATGCTGCCGATGACCAGGCCCCGGGCCCGGGGCTTGAAGTCGAGGGTCCGTTCTTCCTTCATCCCAAAACCTTTCTGATCGCCCTTGCCCAGGGGTCTGGACTCAGCGACAGGCGCAGGCACCCCACCAGTTGCCCTAAACGGGGAGAGAGGGGGGCCCAGGCCCGCCCCCAAGCCGCGTGCTCGCCGGGGTGGTCGAGGGCCTGGCCCAGCATGGCTGCAGCATTGAGGCAGAAGACGAGATGATGTCCGGCCAGGGCGCGGGCCGCCTCCCGGCCCTTCCGGAGGGCCCAGCGCTCCACCTGATCCGGGTCGAGGAGCGAGGCGAAGCCGGGGCGCACGGTATTAGTATACTGCACCAGGCGGCGTTCAGTCCAGTCCCAGCCAAGCTTGGCGAATTCGATGAAGCGCACCTGTCCCTGGCCCAGATCGACGACGAGATTGCGCGGGTTGTAGTCGGTGGTTCCCAGGCGGGGCGGGCGGGCGGCGAGGAAAGCGCAGAGCAGGTCCAGGGCCTCTCTGGCCGGGGCCAGGGCCTCGGGGCCGGCACCGCACTGTCCAGCCAGCCATTCGAGCCCCTGCCGGGCACGGGTGGCGGCCCGGGACCAGTGCGCTTGCAGACTGTCGGGCTGGGCCTGGGGCATCACCCGGCGGCGAAGCAGGTCCTGGTGCCCCCCCAGCACCTCCTCGATGTGCAGCAGGCCCTCGATCACCTGCGGCAGGTAGGCGGGCTGGTGGGCCTCTTCGAGGGTGTGGCTGCCGCAGTGAGAGAAGAGGATGAACTGCGCCTGGGGGTCACTGCCCAGCACCTGGGGCACCGGACAGCCGGCCCGGCCCAGCAAGCGGAGGACCTCGGTTTCTGTCTCCAGCAGGTCCCAGGGCTGGCCCTGGGCCAGAAAGCCCCAGAGCTGGTGTTTCGCCACCAGCAGACGGCCATCGGCGAGGGCCACCTGCCACACCTCCTCGGCCAGGGGCTCAACCTGGGCCACTGCGGCCCCGGGCACCATCCGGGGCAGGGCGTCGCGCAGGTACTGGGCTGCCTCTTCCTGGTCAGGGGGCGAAATCGCCAAAGACGATGACCTGGGAGAGCAGCTTGCCGGCCTGGCAGTTGCGCTGGGGGTGCTCGTTCATGGCGAAGTAGAGGATGCCTTTGCCCTCGGCGCGGAAATCGGCGCGGCTGCCCGCGGCAAAAGGGTGGCCGTCGCCGACCCTGGCGAGGAGGACCCCTACGTTAGCCCCCGGCAGCAGGTAGCCTTCGCCGGCCTGGAGGTTGTACACCCCATCGGCCCCGCACCAAACGATCTGGTTCTGCATGTCGGGCGACCAGGTCTCCTCGGTGTCAATGACCACCCGCTGGCCTTTTTGCAGGCGGATGAGGGTGTCCTGCCACTGGGGGCTGGGGCGGACGGTGCGCAAGATGGTGACGGCCATGACTTCCGTCCTGGTTTGCGGTCTTGGGAAGCTCGATATTAAAGAAGCCGTTTGCCTGCCCCGTCGCAACCCCGACCGGAGAGTGTCATGCCCGCCCCCGACAGCGATCCCCATCTGCTCTTGCTGCGCGAATTACTGGAGATTCCCGCCCCCTCGGGCCGCGAGGAGCGCATGGCCGCCCTGGTCATGGGGCAAATCGAGGGCCTGGGCGGGGCGCCCCAGCTCGATCCCCAGGGCAATGTGTGGGTGGAGATCGAGGGCCGGCAGTCCGAGCTGGGCCGGTTGGCCCTGGCCAGCCACCTCGACGAGATCGGGGCGGTGATCGCCGCCATCGAGCCGGACGGGCAACTGCGGGTGCAGCGTAGCGGCGGGCTGTACCCGTGGAAGCTAGGCGAGGGGCCGATGGTGATTGTGGGGGAGGGGGCGTCGCTGGTGGACGCGCACCTCGGTTTTGGCTCAGGCCACACCAACGACCCCCAGGACCCCATTGCTCAGTTTATCGCCGGCAACAGGGGGCTGACCTGGGCCGACTGCCGTTTGTTCACGGGCCTGAGCCCGGCCGAATTGAAGGCGGCCGGGGTGCGGGTGGGTTCCTGCGCGGTGCCGGCCCTCTCGGTGCGCGGACCGCATGTCTTTGGGCCGGCCGCCGATCCGCTGGTCTCGGCCTGGATTCTCGACAACCGGGGCGGCACGGTGGCCCTGCTTGGACTGCTGCGCCGCTTACAGGAACAAAGGCTGAAGCCGCGCCGCACCCTGGACCTGTGTTTCATGGTGCAGGAGGAGACGGGCACTTTGGGGGCCCGGGGCTGGGCGGCGCGGAACCGGGTGGAGAGCTTCATCGCGGTGGATTCCTCGCCCATGCCCACGGGCTCACAACTGACCCTCGACGGAAGGCCGGCCACCTGGTCCAAGGACGCGGGGGCTCACTTCGACCAGGGGTTGATTGCGGAGATGGCGCGGGCGGCGGTGCGGGCTGGCACAGAGTTGCAGTACGCGGTGTACGGGGCGGCCTTCTCGGACGCTACGGGGGTGCTGGAGACGGGGCTGGCTCCCAGAGCGGCTACGGTGGGGTACCCGCGCCTCTACTCCCACGGCTACGAGGTAAGCCGGCTGAGCGTGTTCGAGAACCTGGTGGGGATGTTGTTCGAGTATGTGAAGGAGGCGTAGCTGTTGGCCCGGGGGCGTCGGGGAGCGACCCATTCCAGCCTTTCCCAAGGCGCACCCCGCCGCACACCAGCGTATGGTTTGCGGCGCAAAAGCGCTGCCCTTCCCCAAGGCCCTTCCCGCGCCGCACCATTTATATGGTGCTGCGCCCCAGGGAAAGGCTTCCAGGGTCATCTCCCCGCCGCTGGCTCAGCTCATCAGGTAATGGTATGACCATAGCAGAACTGACCGGCAAACGCATGGCCCTCCTGGGGTTGGGGGTGGAGAACCAGGCTCTGGGGGAATACCTGTTGTCCAAGGGCCTGCGCTTTGCGGTGTGTGATCGGCAGGAGGAGGTCGCGGTCAGGCGGCAGTGGGGTGAGCGGGTGGCGGAATGGCGGTTGGGTCCTGGGTATCTGGGTAAGCTGTCGGATTTCGACCTGCTCTGGCGCACCCCCGGCATCTCGCCATTGCGGCCCGAATTGCAGGCGGCGCAGCGGGCCGGGGCGCAGGTCAGCAGCCAGACCCGGCTCTTCTTCTCCCTCTGCCCCTGTCCCATCCTCGGGGTGACAGCCACCAAGGGCAAGGGCACCACCTCCTCGCTGCTTGCGCGCATCCTGGGCGGGGGGGTGCGCCTGGGGGGGAATATCGGTCTGCCACCCATCGCCTTTCTGGAGGAGTTGAAACCCGCCGACCGGGTGGTCCTCGAACTGTCCAGTTTCCAGTTACAGGACCTGGGCCAGAGTCCGCAGATCGCGGTGGTGGTCAATATCACCCATGATCATCTCGATTACCACACCACCGGTGAGGAGTACGCGGCGGCCAAGCGCGAGATCTGCCGGCACCAAGGGCCGGATGCCGTGCTGGTGGTCAATGCCAACTGCCCCCAGGCCCGAGCCCTGGCCCAGGGGCATCCGGGTGCGGTGTGGACCTTCAGCACCTCCGGCCCGGTGGACCGGGGCGCCTGGGTGGAGCAGGGGTGTCTGTGGCTGCGGGGGGATGGGGGCCGGGCAGAGGAGTTGTGTCGGGTGGAGGAGATCCCCCTGCGGGGCCGGCACAACTGGGAGAACGCGGCCGCGGCGGCCACGGCGGCGGCGGCGGCCGGGGTCGCCGCCGCGCAGATTCGCG
>Ga0194121_10003321_pt1 | contig 24560 bp, 31 predicted proteins | sample TA2MahCa50mmetaG_FD_148609 | JGI IMG/M metagenome (GOLD analysis project Ga0194121, IMG submission 148609) | Freshwater microbial communities from Lake Tanganyika, Tanzania - TA2015020 Mahale Deep Cast 50m | ecosystem: Environmental > Aquatic > Freshwater > Lake | place: Tanzania: Lake...
TCACCCTCAGTGACGTATATCTTGCTTCCAGGCTTTGGCCAGGAAGTCATGTAGATAACATCTCCTTTGCCAACACCACAAGTCTTGGGTGGGCCTTGATAGCGAAGCCCTTCGTCGCTTAATGCCCTACTATTCCAGTAAATTAGCTTGCCATTGCGGTCATAGTAGGGAATAACAATGCGGTTGCGATAGTCGCCTGCGGTACACAGGCAAAGGTTCGCAATGGGTATCTTGCGCTTCTCCAGATAGTATTCAGCGTCCATCTTCTGCAAGCTAGCCGCTGGCATGGTCTTAATTGGCCAGGTGTAGTCTGGTAAGTCTAGTGCGGCCTTGAGTACAGGGGTGTCTTTAACCTTCTCTCTTTCGGTATAGAACTCGTCCAGTTCGGCTTCCAAAGCTCGCAGGGGCGTTAGTCCAGAGAGGATGTCCTTGGCTTCCTTATAGGAACAGCCATCGACATGCATCACTAGTCCTACTAAGGTGCCCCATGTTTCGGTGTAGAAACACCGATAGCAGCCGTCTTCCCGGTCATGAATACCACCATAAGGGTTCGCCCAAAGGTGGTGCTTACTATCCTCAGCAAAGATAGAATTCAGCTTGACCTCTTTGCCTTTAACTATCACATCGCCATCAAATCTATCCATACACCAATCCACAAAAGCATCAAAATCAACTGCCATAATTAGCTCCTCTCTTTGGGCGTGCGATAGTACTTCCAGATACTGTAGCGTCTGGACACGCTTTGCAACGTGAATCGTCATGGCGACGGCTTCCAGATACTGTAAAAACGAGAAAGTGCTTTTTCTACTGTCCAGCCTTTGCGGAGTCGTGCTTTAATGGTTCTTGGATTTATTTGTAGTTTTGCCGCCCAATTAGCAAGAGTATCTGTTTCTCCTTTATACTCAAGTTGTCTTGCCGCACTAGTGTTATTCGCTTGTTCTTTAGCCGTAGCCCAACGACAATTTTCAAGGCAATAATTACCGTCCGTATCAATTCTGTCCAAGGTTTTTCCAGTGGGTCGTTGTCCCATATCAGCTAAAAAATTAGCAAATTCTAACCAGCGTTCACAAACCTTGACGCCCTTTCCACCATAACGGGGATAAGCGTGGTCTTTTGGGTTTCTGCAACGACCAAGCATGCGTGACCATGTGCAGTATTCTGGAGTTCGGCGGGCCTTAGTGCTGTGTCCATGTTTCATGTGAAAGTTCCTTTGTAAGTTTCAGAAGTTGACGTTATAATAACATCTCTATCTATTTTGGCAAGGTGAAAATGGGAATGAATTGCAGCGGAATGAGTGTATCTCGCAAAGGAGTATGGGACTTATGCCAGGCCCAATACAAATTCAAGTATCACTTGAAATTGGTAACTGACGTTGAGGAACCTATTTACTTTGCCTACGGCAGTATAGTCCACCTGGCGGCTGAGTTGTACGTCCAGAACAAAGGCAAGAAACTAATTTCTGAAATTGCCCAAGAAATCTTGAGCGGCAAGATACCTTTGGAAGAAAGCGGTAAGTTAGCCCCTGCACTACCCGCCGAGTATAAGAGGAAACTGCCAGTTCATCTCAAGAACATCCAGAAGATAACTGACCAGATAGGGTTTGACGGGGAACTAGAATACAATTTCAAGATAGACCTGGACCCACCACACAATCGCTATGTGACTGGCTTCATCGACCGCCTTATCCAGAGGGGTGACAAATTCTTCATCCTGGACTACAAGACCACGAAGGCAGGCTGGTGGCGCAAGACTGCTAAGGACATTGTAGACGACCTCCAGCTACGTGTGTATGCAAGAGTTGTCCAGAAGTTATTTGACGCCAAGGCAGAGAACATCAAAGCCGCCTTGTATTACGTTGAAGACGGGGAGTTGGTAGGGGCTTGTTTTAGTGAAGAGTCGCTCCAGAAGGCTGAGCAGGAATTGCTTAGCACCTTCATGGACATCATCAATACGAACCCAGAAGATGTCCGTGGCAATGTGGGCGAACACTGCAAGCGTTGTGACTATCGCAAGACGTGCCCATTTTACTCACTAACATGAACATGACTACCCTAACAGTGTCTCATAACCTCTTCCTAACCAGGGAACAAAGGTATGAGTTGTTTCACGGAACCGACCTGGAAGTTGTTGGTGTTAGCGTTCCGGTCTGGATAGGTAATGGCCAAACGACAGAGCCAGCCATCGAAGTGTTTGCGAAATACAAACTCATGAACCGGGATGAAAAAATCTTCATTCGCCAGCACAACGGCTACTATGAGATAACGATTCCGGTCATTGAGGCGGTTGTGCCGCCAATGCCTGATGATATATGGAATTCGCTAACACAACAACAGCGTGATGAATGGTGGGCCGCTAACGACCCCAACCCATCACTAATTAACCTGCTAGACATTAAGGATGGTGGCTGCGGCTGGTTAGCCTTTAGACAATACAGTAAGTTGAGCAAAGACACTGGCTCGGTCGGGGTATTGCACGTTATTCACTTTGTAGAAATAAAGGACATTAGTGACTTAGAGCAGAGCCTTTCTTGACAGTCCTTCTCTCAAGAAGATAGTGTCGTCGCCCTCCCACCCAAAGTGGTAATTGTCCCTGCTGTTATAGTAATTCCAGAAGTCCTCACCTAGCCCTAATTTATCAGTCCAGGCGTGCATTTGGTTGTGGGCGTCTTCTCGATTGTAAGCACTAGAGCAAGGATGAGAGCATTTAATGCCATAGTCCCGTACTACTTTCTTCTTCTGCTTGTGGCAGTGCCAAGCTGCAACCACTTCAATTCCCCACCCTAAGTAGTTAGCGTTTAAGTCGATAGACCCTACCTTGAAAGCTATCTCAGACAACAAGGACCAGATGGTGCTGTCTGTAGCAGGGCATTCCCGCAGACCATTGCCCAAGTTGGGTAAAAGGTTGGGGTTGTAGGTCCAGGGAGTCCAATAGTGGTTAGGGGCGTACAAACCAGCGTCGGGTCTGGCATAGAATTTCTCCATCCTCTCCATCAAACGGGGTACATCGGGAATAGTTACGTCAGCGTTAGTGATGAAAGCGACATCGCCCGTCAGTCTGCGCAGCATCTCATTCCACTGCCCAGAGTAGTAGATGTTAGGCAACTTGATGATGTGAGACGTGGCCTCGAAATAAGTGTCACTCGGAGCCTGGCAATTCAACAGGAAGGTTTCATAGCCTAGCCTATCAAAGCTATCATACAAGTCTTTAGCGTGCCCAAAGTGATTATAGTTAAAGACAAAAGCTTGAATTTCCATGCTGAGAATAGATAGAGTAATGGAAATCAGTTTTAGAAGGTGGTTGGAGGCAGGTGGGGATAGTTTCCCAGAGCCGATGCTTCAAAATCCTGTGGGGGCACAACTGAGTAATTTTGCCGACCAGGGTTGCGATGGAGCAGGAGGCTTTCCTTGTATTGACAAAGAAAGCCTCCCACCTACGCCCAAGACTAAGAAGATGATGAAGAAACAGAAGAAGTGACTTTAATCATCATCGTCGTCGTCGTCGTCGTCGTCGTCGTCGTCGTCGTCGTCATCATCGTCATCGTCATCGTCTAAATCGTCGTCGTCATCGAAGTCTTCGTCGTCGTCTTCCCAATCCTCGTCGTCTTCCTCGTCGTCGAAGTCTTCGTCGTCGTCTTCTTCCCAATCATCATCATCGAAGTCTTCGTCGTCCTCGTCGAAGTCGTCATCATCTTCGTCAAGGTCGTCGTCCTCATCATCATAGTCTTCGTCGTCATCGGGGAGGTCGTCTTCGTCCTCGTCTACAACATACACTGGGCGGTCGAACTCGTCTAACATTTGCATCTCCTTTAACTACAAGCTGAACAGAGTGACAATACACCAACTTTTTTGTTGGTGTCAAGGTCAAGAAGCCAAATAAACTACATGCCGGTTGATGGAAGTTGCCCTGATAACTCTTTGCCCTAAACTGGCTTCGCTACAGGCGTTCTCTTTTTTGCCGCAGCTACAACCAGAGTTATTTTCGGGCTTCCAGCACTTGAGAAATTCAGGCGCTTCCGGGTCATCACAGTTCCAGTTGCAACATGCCCCTGAACCAGTGGGGCTACCGCCACAACCACAGGCGAAGTGGGACCGCATTAGCTGTCCTTCCTCGGTTAACTCAAAAGGCGACATCTTATCCGAACGTATCATATCGTTGGATTTCAGATAATCCACACATTCTTTAGCATGTGTGATGATTTCTTCTGGGGCCGCAGAGACTACGCCCACGCATTGGCCATTTTCGTCAAATTCGTAGTAGCTATCCCCCGGCACTGTTACCAACATCATGCTGATAGGTAGGGGTAGCAATTCTACCATCTTGTTGCGTACCACCGCCACATTCTTGTTCTCAAAAACCTCGTCAGATGGTTCTACCATGTTCTTGAAGGATTGCCAATCCATACTCAGCATCGGTTTGACCATTTCCTTCAAAATACCTCTGTTGACGAAGGCGTCGTTAATCACTTTGTTGTACTTATAGTTGTTAGCCTTGTCCTGAACTAGAATAGCCCTGGCCATAGCGTCAAAGAACCTAACGGTTGCTGGAGCAAGGGTTAATGCCCTAAAGGTGTAACCAGCCATAACATCTCGCACAGCGATTAACGCATCCTTCGCCGACATGCCCGGTGTCGTTCGCTCTTGTTCATACATCCCCACCAGAGCATCATACCAAGCAGCAGTGAACACTCTGGAGAAATTATGGCACTCTGACGTTAGTACGTTGTCTGGACCAGAAGGACTAAGCTTCTCTGGTTCGCTATAGGTGAAGCCGTTTACAGCGTCACGCAAGGAAGCGGAGGAGTAACCCATGCGACCGCCAGTAACATGGAAGATAGCTAGACCCATTTCTTCGGCAAGTTTGGTAAAGCAGTTGCTTAGTCGTAAATTGCCGTTTGTCTCGGTCAGAGCTTTGTTCAGCAACGGGTCAAGTTGCATGCCGTTCAGAATGGCGTTAATGTCACCAAATGCTTCATGGAAAGCCCAAATCTCCATCGCCTGCACGTTATAAAGGTCAGGGCGAAGGGCGTCAAGGATGGCATGACCCAATTCATGAGAAACCACTTCTCTTGAGTTGACGGAGTAAATCAACTGACGACTAACAGGGTCAGTTGAGTAAAAGAACCTCAAACCCTGACGGTCATAGTAGGCATTAAACTGCTTTCCAGCCCGAGGCTGTACGAACAACTGAGCAACGCTAGACCAGTGGTTTAGGTTGGTGTAACGGCAGGCTAGATTGATGCCGTTGATTAGTGTCACCTGGCAGTTAGCCGCCTGGTGTTCCAGTGTGTTTAATTGGTCTGCGCCACCACGAAACCCGTCCACTTTGAAGTCACATTGGGCCGGTTTTGCCGGTATTTCCATATCCAACATCAAGTCAGGTGTAGTGGGGTCATTGAGAATATACTTAACGATGTCTGCCATAGTTCCTCCTGGCTTATTTATGCAGAAGGAGTCATGTTACGAGTTCCATCGCTATTGATAATTCTTTGAAGCACATACGATATATACTGTTGTGAATGAAATAGCTAAGAGAGTCAAAGAGCAACGTCTAATCGAAGCCACCCAAAAGGGTTACACCGGACTGGATGGGAAGATTGGTATTGTCTTAAAGGGAATGGGCGAACCCATTATCGCCCACGAAGGCGGTAGGAATGAAGAAATGTTCGGCATTATGATGCCGACCCACCATTCCTCTGGACCTTTGAACGACCCCTACGACATAGACGAGGAAGGGGCCATGCCCGAGTACGATGAGGACGAACCTTGCCTGATAGGTTGGATGTTCGACGGACTAAGAAGGGGTGTCCACATGGAAATAAAGTACATGGTAGACACCAAAGAACTAACGCTAACGTACAAGGGCTACTTAGTCTACGCAGAAGAAGCTGGAGATATAACCTGCTTCGTCCCTCACAAGGAGTGGGAGGAAAAACTAGAGTGGCTGTTAGTTAGTGCTAGACCTATGGCTCAGGCAAGGCATAAAGAGATGGCACTAGAGGAAAAGGAAGAGGATAAGAAAGATAAACTGTCCTTCTTAGAGAAGCTCAGGTTGCGTTGGGGTAAGTTTTAACTATAATGAGAGCTATGTTAACCATAAAAGAACTCATCGAAGAATGCAAGCTGCATGGTATCGACATCACTCCGTTGATTCCAAAACCGTCGCTGTTTTCCTTTGTAGCTACCGCCCTTTTTAACAGGGGCCTGGGGCCGGAATACGTTACCCTCAAGCCGATGGCAGCAAAGACTGTCGCCGAAGCAACTCAGCTAGCCGAAGAAGCGGCTCTCTTTCACTTCAAGACGACACAAGGTTTTGAAAAAGCGGTACTTAAAGAAGTAAGGATTAAACCTATATGAACAACAACGAAGCCAGAGTTCAAGTGAACATTGGCGTTCAGGTAGATTCCCAAGACAGTGCTGTAATAGACAGCACACTGTTGAAGTGGTGCTATGTCTTGAGCGGACTACTGACTCTTGAAACTCTGGCTACGTTGTTTTTCCTCGGCTGGCATTAAACGCCAACCAATATCAATTCTTTTAACGACCCCCGCTGCAAGGTACTTACCTGCGGGCCTGGGGCACGATGCTTGCGGGGACCAAGCTGGTCTTCCGTCGCAATCAAGTCCTTGCGGTAACTCTTGATGGGTGCATTGCGATACTGCCGCACCGTCGAACCCTCTCTCAACTCATAACCAGTCAGCAAGTTAGCCGTGGACTCAATCACTAGGATGGTCCTGCGGACAGGATGGCTATGGCTCCCCTGATAGTAGAACCTTGCCACCGGCTGATTGCGACTGATTTCATAGACACTCTGCGACATTTGTAACTCCTCCAGGTTTGATATTTTCAACGCCAGAAGCCAGGTTACAAGAAAATAACTGGTTTGTCAATCGCTGTTCTTATCCCACTCCACTGCCATCATGCCGAACGTCATGCGAAATAACTCCACATGGGGGTAGTTGGCCTCTGCCACATCAGCAGCTTCCTCCAAAGTATCTGCCTGGACCTCTCCCAGTGGGTAAGCTTTGCCGCCTTTGATACCCTGTCTCCACTCTTGCGATAACTCCCACACCTTAAACGTCATAGCTACCTCATTGAAAAATTATTAACTTTGTATATATACCTTCAATTAGAAAGGAGTAACCTTAACACATGGATAATCCATATATAGACGCTAAGGGCGAGCCATCAAAATGGCGGGGCCAATTCAAAACGCTAGAACAATACTATAGAACAAAGTACCCCGAACCTTTTTTCGAGTTCGACAAATATCAGCTAGAAATCGACCCGGACGAGACGGTTGAGGACTTCAACAACTACGACGAAAAACGTCAGCGTTTGGAATTCACCAAATGTGCCTTGTCCTTCCGTTACTTTGCGGCCAAGTACGTCCGCATCATCCACCCCCGTAAAGGTCTTATACCTTTCATCATCTATAAGTACCAGTCGGATGTGATGGACGCCTTCGAAAACTACCGTTGGAACATCATTAGTAAGTTCCGACAGGGTGGACTAACGACTTTGGCCGAACTGTGGGGCCTCTGGCGTTGTATGTTCAAGCTCGACCAGCAGATTGTGCTGCTGTCCAAGACAGACGCCGAAGCCGTCGTCGCCGGTAGCATCGTTAACACTGCTGTTAAGCACATGCCGACCTGGTTACAGCCGCCCAAGAACGAAGGCAAATGGAACGACCACCATAAGAACTTCCCCGATACGGGCGGCAACATGCGTTTCGGCACGCCCGAACGTGCCCGTGGTCTTGCTGTTACCTACTTAATCCTGGACGAAGCGGCTTTCATTCCAGAAATGGAAAAGCACTGGAAGGCTATGTATCCAACGCTGTCTACTGGGGGTAACTGTATCGTTATCTCCACAGTTAACGGCTACGGCAACTGGTATGAGAAGATGTACCACATGGCTGAAAAGGGACGTAACAAGTTCCACATCATCAACCTGGACTACGAAACACACCCGGACTATAGCAGACCGGAATGGGTAGCCGACCAGAAGGCCCAGCTTGGCGAAAAGGGCTTCCGCCAGGAAGTTCTAAGAGACTTCCTGGGTTCCGGTGACACTTACATCCCCGGCGACGTGCTTATTGAGCTAACAGAAAGCACTAAACTTAGCAACCCGAAGCGTAAGAGCTTCCACAAGTGGATTAACAAAGAATCCAAGCAGGACGAGGAAGAGGACAATAAGTGGTATACGGACGCAGATGATGACTACAGGGGTGCTGCTTCGGATAAAGCGGCAGCAGGTGGTGCCTTGTGGCTCTGGAAGGAACCCCAAGATGGACATGAGTACATCATAGGTGTCGATGCCGCCGAAGGTGTCGGCGAAGACGGCGACAATAGCTGCCTGGAAGTATTCGACCAGGGAACTTTGGAACAAGTCGCCGAGTTCTATAGTAACTGTGTGCCCGCCCACATCTTCGCCCAAATCGTTAACGAAGTAGGCATCTACTACAACAACGCTATGGTTGTCGTTGAGAACATGGGCCACGGTTCCGCCGTACTTAGCACCCTGGAGCATGTGCTGTTCTATGAGCATCTGTACTACGACAGTACCAAGTCCAAGACACCGAAAGCAGGTTGGAAGACAACCATGCAGAACCGAGAAGTCATTCTGGAAAACCTCCAGCAACGCCTCATTAACAGAACCGTAAGAATCAATAGCACAAGACTGGTGAAAGAGTTTAACACGCTGTTGTACAACCCACAAACTAGTAAAGTAGAAGCTCAGAAGGGAGAGCATGACGACGCTATTATGGCATGTTGTCTTGCATTGCATGTAAGAGACTCTATACTAAGAGACATCCCAATGGGTGCCGATGTGCCAAAAGAACTGAAACAACCTTTCAAGTCCTCCATCTATGAGGAAATTAGAAGGGAGATTCTTGAAGGAGCGCCAAAGGATTTATTGAGCGAGCGGTCACTAGACCCGATACTGTTGCCAGACGATGAAGACATTATGGCTGGTGTCGTTTATTCTTTTAGGCGTAAATATGATAAGTTGATTCGGGAATTTGGGTGGTAGACGTAAATACAACCATGAAAACATTCTTACAATTCCACAACGAAGTTATGCTATGGCGGGCTAATGAAGCACTGGGTAATCCACAGAACGTACAGGGCACTAACCAGCCTAATCCCCCTACAACACCGCCTAATCCTGTTGCACCGCAGGCAAGACCCGGTGCTGCACCACAGGTAGATGGGCAACAGTGGTATGCTTCGTTGAAAGCATACCTGGAAAAAGGAGGGTATACCCCGCAAGACATGAAACAGCATGGGATTAGAACGGAAATTGACGACAACCAGAATGCTATGGTGTTGATATTCCCAATGGGTGGCGAAAAAACTTACCAAGATACACCCGAAGGTGGGATACAAGCAGCCAAGGATGTGAGCAAATACATTGGGCAAATGAGAGCAAACCGTGGAGGTAACGAACAACCCTGGAATGCCAAAGGTGAATACTTTTCATAATGAGCGTTCATATTTCATTATAGAATCGGATAACACTATGATAGAGGAAGAATGAAGGACTTAGAACCAACTAAGGAATTTTTAACTAAAGCTCTAAGCAACTTGCCGGGGGATTTCACTCTGCAAGAAGTCCGTTTTCACATCCGGCAGGCGATTGCTAAACTAGAACAAACGGAGAAGAAGCGTTCCAGCCGGGTTCCGCAGAAGACCCAGCACCAAACATGGTCTGAGATGCTCGCTAACGGAGTGCAGAATCCAAACACTCCTAAGAGGACAGTTGACATCATCAACAGGATGATTGATGAGGAGAAAAAAAGGCTGGAGGAAATCCAAGCCAAAAAGAGCAAGATAGTCAGAGACGATGGCGGTGCAGCCGACGACGGTGGCATGGAAACACTTTTTGACTAAACATGAATAGTGTTACGCAGTATCAGTATTCGTCGGTGCAAGTACGCTTAGCTCCTCCCGCCGCAGACACAATCTTCGAGTGGGGCGAGCAACACATAGAAGACAGCAAAATCTTCTTCGACCCGCATGACCCGGTGTACGGGCGGGAGGACGAAATACACATCACCGTCCTCTACGGCCTCCACACCGAACAATCCGAGCTAGTACGTGAACTACTTAGGAATGAACCTGCCTTTCGGGTTAAACTTGGGGCAGTGTCTATTTTCACCACCAGTAGCAAATTCGACGTAGTGAAAATAGAAGTCATTAGTGATGCACTGCATCATTTGAATGAAAAACTAAGTTATAACCTCGCCAGCACCGTTCTCTATAACAAATACCAGCCACACATCACCATCGCCTACGTCGAAAAGGACTCCTGCGACCATTTAAGGGGTTGTCTGGATTTCAACGGGGTTGTTCACAACGTTAGTGACCTGTATTTCTGTCATCGGGACCGGCACTGTACCTCACTCCCCCTGGCCTCAAGGCAGATTTGACTGGCGGTATAATCTTCCTGACCCACAGGTCATTAAGGATGGAACGGATGGCCACAACAGCGTCGTCAATGCGGGTGCAACAAATAACGTTGCTCTGCGTTCGGTAGCGGTTCCACAGGTGGGCCGGACTAATCATCACGACCGGCGTATCACTCATGGCCGCTAAGTGGGCCGTGCCGCTGTCTGCGGAAATGTGCAGCCGGGCCTTGGAAAGAACCTCAAACTTCTCCAGGACGTTGCCACCCCAGGAATTGATACCCCAATAAGGACTAGGGGCCTGAAAAATGGTGGCATCACTCATGTTGGCTAATTGATGCCGCTGTACCCCCTGACTCTTCAAGACTTCAAACAGTCGCCGGGCATTGTCAGAAGACATGAGCCTTTCGCTGTCAATCATCACAGGTGTAAACTGCACGCCCACAAGCTGTTCGTGACGCACGGGTAAGTATTTCGCTTTGACGTAAGTGATGTTCTCCCTGGTGCCACCGTCGTTCGACCACACCGGGTCAATCCCCTGAGCCTCCGGGGGAATATTCACCCCGCCGAAGACGACCGACGTGTCGAGCAAAGAAATGATTTGCGGTAAAGTTTCCTCCTGCCGTCGCCCGCAGCCACATCGACACATCCTATTGCCATAAATAACATGCTCACCAGGAAGCTGGTGTAGGTACTGAACAATGGTCACAAGGTCGCCCAAATGACAGTGTGTTTTAGGATGCCAGAGTGCCATACCCTATCTATCGTACCAAATCCAGGTTGCGCAGATAGTAGAAGTGCCTTTCAAATGACTCCTGCCCCTTGCGGATATGCTCAGGAGTCACCAATTTACAGGGTTCTGCCGCAGGACTAATCATCGCCGCCCCTAACGGTTCCTGTAACTTCAAATACTCCTCCACCAGCTTGAGATTGGTCAAATTGGTCAATAGCACCGCTCCGGGTGTCTTCCTGGCCATCTCACATATTCTCCTGAGCCGGTAACAGTAGTATCGAAAGTTAATGTCTGCCGTTTTCGCATCGCTAGGCCGCATAGTGTTCAAGCTGTGCCGGGCGTCCTTGATGACGTAGACGAACTGCGCCCACTTGTAGAAACATTTGTGGCACAAACGATGGTTTGAAAGTAGCTCATCAGCCCATATCGCCGCTTTTTTGTCGCATTTATGGGGTTTGGCAACTAACGAAAGACCTATCTCCATGCGGTCATAGATGGCCTTGGTGTTGTAGAACTGAACTTGGGGATTAGCTCCCAAGATGTCACACAAAGAAGCACTGTCGGAACCAAGGTGACTAACAACAAACAGAATTTTTCGCATATATACCCAAATGAAGACTTTCAAAGAATGTATTACTTGGTCTGTAACCCTCTTCTAATATAGTGAAAAAAAGGAGTAAGTTAATAACTACAAGTAGTTAATTAGAAAAGGAATCTATGGCCTGGTACGATTTTTACAAAATCTGGACTTATGCGTTTACGCAAGACCCGCTAGCGAAAAAGGTTGACATTCGCAAGCTAGACGGTGCTGGAACTACCCAGCCCGACGCTATTCCAGACATTCGCAATGCAGACGTTTTCTCAGCTTCGGGCGGGGGTTTCATCAACCTGCGTCAAACGAATGACATGATTGACCTGTCAACGACGACCAATCGACAGGCACGTTATAAAGAATACTTCCGCTTACTACAAGGTGTCGCCGAAATCGAAATGGCGATGACCGTCTTCGCCGACGAAGCCTGCGTTGCAGGCTCTACCGAAATTGCCACCCTGTACCACGGTTATGTAACTATCGAATGGCTCGCTAAGAATAAAGCGGGAGAGCGTTTTCCTATTTACTGCTACGACGCCGAAAAAGGGGACTACACCATCGGGTGGGCCTACGACCCAAGGGTAGTGAAGAAAGAAAAGACCATCCAGCTTTACCTCGACAACGGTGAGATAGAAACCATCACCGCCGACCACCGTATTATGTTGCGGGACGGAACATGGAAAGAAGCCCGTGAGTTAAAAACGGGTAGTGAGCTTATGCCTTTCTACCGCCTGAAAGCGAAACAGGGACTAACAAACCTCAAGACAAAACAATACCCTCGCATCTTTACCCATAAAAAGGGGTGGATTCATGAGCGACAATTCATTGACGAGTGGCGTGGCGGCAAGGATATTCCCAAGTATGAGCGAGTGAACAAAGCGGCTCGCATGATAGCGAAAGACCTAACAATCGGCAAGGTGGCGAAGGCGATGGACCATGCCCACATGACCATCAACCACACCCTGATGCGGGAGGGCTTTAGTGCCAAGGAGATTCGTTATCTTGCTAAGAAATCGGAGTACCGTAGAGTTCTAGCCGTTGTGCCCGGTAAAGAAGTTGATGTGTACGACCTGTCGGTTGACAAGCACCAGTGCTTCTGCACTCGCTCCCTGGTCATGCACAACTGCCAGCGGGACGAACATGGCCGTGTCTTCAAGATTACCTGTGAGAACAAAGAGGTACTAGAGGAGCTAGAGTTCCTATTCTTCCACCGTAACATGCTGAACATGGGCCAGCGTTTCGTGTGGAATTTAGCCAAAAAGACGTTCGTGAACGGTGACTGGTTTGGAGAACTTATCATAAACCCGGAGAACCCCAAGGAAGGCATTTACGCCATCCGGGAGTTACCGCCAGAAAGCATGTACCGAATCGAGACTACCAAGTCCAAGCTCATCGAGTTCCAGCAAGGCAAAGAAGGTCCAGACTTCCAATCGCTACAAAGGGCACCTATTACTCAGGCATCCGACGAAGAACTGCGTATGGCTACGGCTATTCGCTTCGCACCGGAAGCCATCATTCACATACGAATTGGTGACGACCGCAAGACGTTCTATCCTTATGGCATCAGCCTTATAGAACCAGCTAGGGGTCCAGCCCATCAGTTGCGTATGATGGAAGACGCTATGGTTGTGTACCGACTAACACGGGCACCAGAGCGACGTGTCTTCTACATCGACGTGGCGCAACTACCGCCGTTCAAAGCAGAAGCGTTCATGGAGCGTCTCAAGGACCAGTTCCGTAAGAAGAAGGTTGTAACAGCCAGAGGCGGTCAGGGTGCTAGTGCAGTTGACGAAAGATGGCACCCACCGGCTCAGGACGAAGACTATTGGGTTCCAATCAAGCCCAACAGTAACACCCGCATTGAAACATTACCGGGTGCTGAGAACTTGGGCGAAATTGACGATACCGTCTACTTCCGCAACAAGCTCTTTACCGCTTTGAACTTCCCGAAGTCTTACTTTTCCACGGAAGACCCGAACGCAACCCGTATCACGCTTTCGGCTCAGGACGTTAAGTTCGCCCGCCTCATCGAAAGGCTCCAGTCTTACATCGAAGACGGGTTGTGGCACATAGCTGATAGACACTTGAAGTTGCGTGGTTTCCCGGAAGAGAACTACGAAGACTTGAAGATTAAGATGACGCCTCCGTCTGACTGGAGAGAACTCAGTCGTGCGGAAGTTGTCACTAACAGAATCAACAATGCTAACGGCTTGAAGGGCAGTCAGTTGATGTCCGACTTCGACGTACTAACCAAGTGGATGAATTACACAGAAGACGAGGCTAACGAGATGATAGCCCGTATGAAGATTCAGAAACTTGAGGACTTGAAGCTCCAGGTACTAGCCCAGAACCCGCAGTTGCTAGGCGTTGGTATACCAGGCCAGGGCGAGCAAGAAATGGGTACAGAGCCAGGTGGACCGAATCCAATGATGGCACCAGGAGGCACACCGCCAGGTGGACCCCCAGGCGCACCGCCCGCTCCAGGAGGAGCGGCACCGCCAGGAATGCCACCAATGCCACCACCAGAACAAGGGGGTGATGAGCCTGGCATGATGCCACCGTCAGGACAAGCAGAGCCATTGCCTGAACCGACAGAAGAGGATATTGTAAAGTACGACCTTGAAATCCTCGACTATGAAAGGGAAATGGATGAGGAGAACCCGGACTTCTCGGAGGCTGAATGATGACTTTCGCCAGTTGGTTGCGTGAGCATTCGTACAACCTTGACTATAAACGATTTCCTATACTAAGGATTTTGCACAAGTTCCAATCACAGAATCCGAACGCATCATTCAGGACTTTTTGGCTCATGCACGGCAATGGCGACTCAGAAAGTTATGAAAGATGCAAGGAAGAATTCTTGGGCATGAAGAATACCCGTGATACTAGTGGCCATCCTTATGGTCAAGCCTTTCCGCCTTTTGGGCCAATTTAACGGAGATACAATGGAAATTAGACATGCTGCTAAGGCTGCTTTCCGTAACCGTTCCACAGTGGTCGCTGCGGACCACTGTGGATGTTACTCTTGCTTGGCAGAATTCTCTCCCGACGAAATAAAAGAATGGACGGATGACTCAGATACGGCATTATGTCCCTACTGTTCAGTAGATGCTGTCCTTGCTGACGGCCCAAATTGTATCATTTCAAAAGAGTTTTTGGAGCGGTTACACGCTTTCTGGTTCTAGTAACTTATTCCACAAGCAAATGTCTCTTGCTAATTCAAACAAATCTTCCTTGCTATGATTTAGCTTTAGACCTTGCACCATTTTGTGAACCCATTGTAAATTAGACAATTCGTTACTACCACCTTTGCTTTTTGGTGAAATGTGGTCAATAGACGAATCAACACCAAGAGTCAGCACACGTCCACTAATAGGGCATCGGTTCATTTGGTTTTCAAACAACAACTCTAAATCTTGCCATCTATCGGAACATCCCCACAGGTAAATGGCTCTGCTTTTCAAGTAACAAACTGTACACAGAGGAGAGTTGCTGGTGCGATGTGTGCCGCATCCATAACAAAAGCCAGCCTCCTTAAAAACACGACGCCTATCCCTACTACGACGCCGACAAGTTTTGCAACACTTATATATACTATCAGTTTTTCTACTGCAATTTACACATTCACCTTTGACAGGTTGTTTCTTGCCTCTTTCTTTATAGTATTTCTTGTTATAACTCCTTTCTTTTTCTAAACAAGACTCACATTTTTGTTTGCCAGTATCGACAGCCACGCAACATCGAGTGCAAAGGCCAGCATCAATTCTTTTTTGGATAGTAGTGTTCATTATTTCTCCTAGAAACTATTGTAGTAAGTTTCTTAGGAAAAAATAAAACTAAGCATCTAACTATATAAACCAGGAGGAGAAATGGATTTCTTGAAAAGGCTAAGAACCAAATGTGCTAGTCACCACAAGTCAGTATCCACTGGCGATATTGTGCTTGGCTATGGACTTCATGAGATTAAGATAGCGATTGAAAAGCATCCGGTTAACATTGCTTTAAGCATACAAGACCCTTGCGACGGTTGCCCGGTATGCCACGGAGACATCAACAGAATCAGCGTAAAGATTATGGAAAATGGCTTCGTCATCCATGCAGACATTAAGACTAACACAGCATGTATTCAGTGGGCCTGTGAATCATAGGAAAATATGTTTGCTGCCGTTAACAATAAGAATATCGTTACGGCTGTCTCAGACCGACCGTTCTCTGTTACTAACCACTGCGTCAAAGAGATACCCCCGGTTCCCCGAGATGAGTGGCACAAGATAATTGGAACAAAACTGTCTACTGGAGAGCATAAAGCGTCCAAAGACTTGAAGATAGCCGTAATCTGTAATTGGAATGATGCCTGCGGCATCAGCACGTATTCACGTTTTTTGGTAGAGTCCTTAATACCCAAAGTCAAAGCAATACGCATCTTCTCAGAGAAAGGGGTTGCAACCCAACCCGACGAACCTTTCGTGTCCCGATGCTGGGAACGGGGAAAGTCCATGCAGGAGTGCGTCAACCAAATCCTGGCCTGGAACCCTGACTTTATCATTGTACAACATGAATTTGGGATTTTCCCGAAAGCTACTTTCTTCCTGCAAATGCTTCAAAGCATTGAAGACATCCCATACGTTGTAACAATGCACTCCGTTTACGAACACTTAGACAAGTCGATATGCTCGGCAGCGGCCAAGCGTATTGTCGTTCACAGTAAAGAAGCCAAGGAAGCATTAAGGAGAGTGGGTAACAATAGCGAGGTCTTTGTGATTCCTCATGGTTGCCTGGAGATTGGCAAGGAGGAGAAGGAGGAGTTGTGGAACATCTTCCAGACGCCTTACGCCTTAGTACAATTTGGCTTCGGGTTTTTTTACAAGGGTGTTGACCGGGTGTTGGATGCAATCCATCACCTTAAAACCATCGACAAGAAGTTCGAGAGCATCTTTTACTGCTATCTTTGCAGTGAGAATGCACACACTAGCGTAATCCACACCCAATACTACTCCACTCTCATGGACAGAATTGACAAATTGGGGCTGAGGGACAACGCCGTTATCATTAGAAAGTTCCAAACTGAGCAAACGATTAACCATTATTTGAGAACCGCCAAAATAGCCTTATTCCCTTATGTCAATGACCCGAAGAATATGGTGTATGGAGCGTCGGGTGCAATCCGTGTAGCGATGGCAAATGGCATCCCGGTGATAGCCAGTAACTCACATATGTTTGATGACCTGGATGGGGTATTACCCCGTCCAAATGGACACCTAGAGCTTGCCAAAGAAATAGACAGGGTGTTTAGTGACGAAAACTATCGTAACAACTTGGTGAAAAAAGCAGACAAGTATATCGTGGGAAACAACTGGGACATTACTGCGGACAGGTATTTAGAATTGGCTAGCACTCCAAGATAGTGCGTTGGTTCTCCATCAGGATAACCACGGTGGTTTCCTCCCAGGAACCTGGCTCTATCCCTTCCAGCATACCCATTTTACGATATTGCTCAATTCTTGCTTCGCCAACGCCTCGCTGGTGTTTGTACCAGGGGTGGTCTGGATGGATAACACCATCACTTCTGTATCTTTGATTGATTTCTTCTGCGAATTGATTAACCACCTTCACTTCCCTCCACACCGCCTGTTGAATCTGCCGAGCTAGGGACAACTTCGTCTCTGTCATCGGGAGTTTCATGCGGACTATTGCCATTCTTAGGACGTTCACTGTGCTTTCTTTCGTTATTATAGTCTTTAAGTTCTTGTTCAATTCTGCCGTCTTTCTTGGCCAAATGCTGGAAAAAGCTCAGGATGTCGGTGCGGTGGTCGTCTACGGCCATCTTAGCGATGCGCATTAGTGAATCATCGCCCGATTGAGTCTCGATTTCGCCTAGTCCCATGCCCATAGAACCAACGGGGCTAGCCTGTTCACGTTCCGATAGATATTGATGAAAGCTTTTCATTTTAACAACCAGTTTTGGCTCCTTCTGCATACTTATATAATAGGGAACCGTATAGTTTTACTAACATTTTCTAAAACGGGTCACTGGGAACATATATACGGGCTACAGGCTCAGTATCCTAATAGGGAGACAAAAGATGAAGAGAAAACTTATTGAGTATGATGTCTTCAAGAAGATAAAAGAAGACTCATTATCGGCGGCGGAAACGGAACTGACCGAAGCCGAGGGTGTGCTAGCCAAAGCGTTGGATGTAGACTACCTCTCACTCCATTGTTTCGGTGAATCCGATGTTACTTATGAAACAGCGGACCACAATACTTTCATTCATGCAACGTATCGCATGCAAGACAAGCACATCATCCTTGAAAACATTGAAGAACTAGTTATTGACGACACCACAGCAAAAACGCAGTCACGTAATTTGCTGAATTCGATGGTCAATGAACTACTAAACAACAACGACATCAAAGCTAATGCAGCTTTTGAAGAGTACATGAAGATGCCATCCGTCCGTCGTAGTTTGATGGAAGGGGCACCTGACTTCTGGGTTGATAAGAAGGCTGGCAAGACTAGTCCTAAGAAGCGTGGCAAGCAAACTCCTGACGTGATTGCTAAAAGGGTGCGGGCTAAGAAAAAGAGCCAGAGCCTTTTAAGTGATTCGCAGAAGAAGCAGGCAAAAGACCGTCGTGCAGCCCTCAAGAAGCAGTTCGGCAAGGGCACCCATGTTCACACCCGCTTCAAGAAGCAGGCACCTGCCAAGAAGGTCAACGAGTGGGCAAATCTAACTGAAAATGTCTTGAACTACTTGGAATACCAGGAGTTTGGGCCTGTTTTGAATCAGTGCGATTACAAGCATGACGACAAGGGCAATGTAACTGCCGTTCGCATCCCGGTAAAGAACGTTCGCAACGAGAACAAGTTGCTTACTTTCAACTGGAAGACGATGAAGACTGACCTCGAAATCCTTCGTGGCAAGGTCAAGAAGGTTCATGAGGACACCAACTTCTGCCGTGCAATGGCTGACCTCCGTAAGTGCAACGCACTGTCAGACAACGACGCCACTCAGACAACAATGGAAAAGGTTGTCAAGCACTGGCCAGAACTAATGTATCTAACTCAGACTGAACTACAGTCCGAAATCGCTGAGGCTCTATCGTCCATCGGTGAAGTTAACTTTGACGATGACGCTTGCCAGTTCATGGCAGAAGGCATCCTACGCACAGCGTCGGAAGCTTACCCAGAGAGAGTCAAGAGAATCATCAGTCTAGCAGGCGTTGAGCTTGCTAAGGACGACTCTGTGTACGAAGCGTTCCAGGACATCGTTCACCAGTTCTATCCGAAACTAGACGAGAGCAGCCACATTGAGATGCAGGTATTTGCCGAACTCTATAACGCACTTGTTGAAATCAACAAGATTGCAGTTCTGGAAGGCAACGAAGCCCTCAAGGGTGAGACTAACGGTTTCTTGACTGAACTGTACGCAGTATTGCAGCAGGAGCGTGAGCCTACCTTGGAGTTAGCTGGTGAGGTTGCTACTTGGTTGCAGCAGTTGGTAGAGGCTAACGTCCAGTATTCTTCGGATACCTGGAATGTTTCCAACACCCCGTCTGACGTATACCCAGGCGACCACCCGCAGATGGCCAAGAACGCTAAGGTTCCAGGTATCCCAAGCCAGCACCCTGGCGAGTGGGGTGGCAAGACACCTGTAAGCGACGGCAAGAGCTATCGTGGCGGTCTTGAGGATGAGATGAAGCACCGTAGCTGGGGCAACATCACCGGCAAGACATGGCCAGAACTTGACAATCCTAACGTCTTGAAGCCATTCGGCGATTACAAGATGAAGGAGAAGAGTGCTGTAGATGACGGACAGAGTGACTGGAGCTGTTGGCAGTCCAGCGAAACCTGGCCAGCCCTACAGAATCCGAATGTCAAGGAATCGCCGTGGCGTAAAGGTCACTACAAGATGAAGTCCGACAACCTGATTGAGGACAAGTAACGAAGCTAGAAACACGGCCTGGGATGGTCCCAGGCCGTTTATTCGCATAATCACTAAGGAGTTTAATGGCTAACGATTTGATGCTGTTTATAGACAGTTGTGATAATGCCAGCTTCGAGCTTGACCTTAAAGAGTCCAACATTGAAAAAGGACTAATCAAGTTTAGGGGTAAGTTTCAAGAGGCCGAGGCAGTAAACAAAAACAAAAGAATGTATCCATTCACTGTTTTGGATGAGAACGTCCAAAGGTTAATGGAAGTAGTTAAAGGTCGTGGTCTAATTGGTGAATTGGACCACCCAACTGATTCAATCATCCATTTCCGGGACGCTTCTCACGTCATTACGAAGCTATGGTGGGATGGTAATGTTCTAATGGGCGAAGGAGAAATCCTTAATACGCCACATGGCAAGGTATTAAAGGCTCTGATTAACGATGGTGTCCGAGTAGGCATCTCTAGTAGGGGCGTTGGCAATGGTAAGGTTAATGAGAATGGAATTCTAGTCATTGGCGAGAGTTACAAGCTTATTACATTCGACGCCGTAGCCGACCCTTCGACGTTCGCAGCCTTCCAAGAAAAAGTGGTCGGAAGCAAGAAAGAAAGTGTTATACCCACGGCTAATGGTGTGAGCCATTATTCTGCTGTTAAAAATAACAGCAGCAGCATACATACGTTAAGTAAAGAGGCTATTATTGCCGCCCTGGGTGGTATTGTTAAACAACAAACAGGCAAACTTAAAGCGAGGTTAGGCTAATATGGACAAAATCTTAGAAGCACTAAAGAAACTTCTTCCGGCAGAACACCTAAACGAAGTCGCCTCGGCAGTTGATGAAATGTTGAACGAAGCTCGTCAAGAAATTGAAGCTGAGTTCAATGAGAAGCTAGAGGAGGCTTACAAGGAGCTATCTGGCGAACTCGCTACTGCCGAAAAGACCGCCGAACAGGGTTATCAAGAGGCTTACAGCATCATCAGTGACCTTCGTAATCGGTTAGAGGTTCAGCGTGAAGAGTTCGAAGCAACCCTGGAAGAGGGTTATGAGGAAGCATATCAGATGCTTCTTGCAGAACGAGCCAAGAGCGGAACCTTCGAAACTGAGATTTACGATGAGTACGACAAGCGTCTTAGCGAGATGAAGGAACACATCGTTGAGAAGGTAGACCAATTCTTGCAGTTCAAGGGCGCAGAAATTTACGAGCAGGCCAAGCGTGACGTTCTTAACGACCCACGTATGGCAGAGCACAAAGTTGCTTTGGATAAAATCGTTGAGATTACTACTAACTACTTGTCTGACGAAGACGTTGCCCTGGCAACCAGCAGCAAGCTTGATGAGGCGTACCGCAACATCGAGAAGATGCAGGCTGACCTTCGTATGATGGAGGCCCGTAACATCAGGCTAGACCATGACAATAGGAAGTTGAACGAGGCCGTTCGTCACACACAGAACATCCTTTCAGAAGGACGTACTAGTGATAGGAAAGAAAGAGCGCAGAAAGCGAAGAATGTATCGGGGAGAGGGCACACGGTAGTCGAAGAGACTAGGGTTATTACGGAACATAACTCTGATACCAAGAGTGCCAAAGAGGATGATACTGATGTATCAACCCTAGTAGAAGGTATCGACCTTGGTGTTCTGAACACTCTGGCTGGTACTAACAAAAGCAAAAAGTAAGTCTTAACAAGGAAATTTTTTAGATGAACGCAAATGCAAAATTTCTCAACGAAGCTCGGGAATTAGAGACTCGTTGGAGTAGGACTGGCTTGCTAGAGGGCCTCGACGACCGATATGTTCGTTCGGCTTGTGCGGTCCTTCTGGAAAACCAGAGATTGATGAACGAAGTAAGCACCGACACTGGTGACATTGCTCAGTTCAAGCGTATTAGCATCCCGCTAGTACGTCGTATTTATCCCCAGTTAATCGCTAACAAGATTGTTAGCGTGCAGCCATTGCTTGGCCCAACTGGGTTGGTGTACTACCTGCGCTTCCGTTACTCAAGTAACAAGGGCGCACGCCGTGGTGCAGACAATAACGCCGGTTTCCCAGGCGATGATGTTAACACATTGCAGCAGCTTGCTGACGGTACTGCGAACGTGGATATTTTCTACTCTTCGCAGTTCGTACAGAACGAAACCACTAGCACAGACCCAGGTGCTATCACGACCTCGACCTATGCTCCTCTTGAGCATACCCCGGTCCTACCTGGCACCATCACTGGTACGGTCTTCGCAGGTGCAACCGCCATCCAGACCTTCACGGTTTCGGCAGCAGGCGTATTCACCTTCAACGACCTAGTATCCGGTCTAACTGCTAAGGGTCAGACTTCTGGCTCCAGCGTTAACTACACTACAGGTCTAGTACAGGTAGCGTGGACTAGCGCACCAGGCACCAACCACCTAGTTATGTCCTATGAATATAACATGGAATGTAACCAGGATTTGCCTGAGATTAACTTGGTCGTAGAAAGCGAAGAAATCGCTGCTAAGACTAGGAAGCTCAAGGCGGTATGGTCCTACGAAGCTCAGCAAGACCTTCGTTCTCAGCACAACTTGGATGCTGAGGCTGAACTAACAGCAGTGTTGGCTCAGGAAATCAACTTGGAAATCGACCGTGAAGTTTTGACCGACCTTCGTAACAACGCTGGTACGGTAGCGGCATGGGATTTCAACACGGCGCTTGGCGAAACTATCAAGGAGAAGTACGAGTCCTTGTACATCAAGGTCGTAGAACTATCTAACGTAGTTCACCGTAAGACCCTTCGTGGTGGTTGCAACTGGCTAGTAACTTCCCCGGAAGTTGCAAGTATCTTTGAAACCGCTACCGCAGGTTTCGCACCGGCTCCTAGCGAGACTTTCACTAGCTCCCTTGGTATTCAGTACGTTGGTACTGTTAACAACCGTTGGAGACTATACAAAGACCCGCTGTTCCCATCGAACCAGATACTTCTTGGTTACAAGGGTGATAGCTATATGGACTCAGGTTACTTCTACTGTCCATATGTTCCACTAACACAGACTCCAGTCGTGTTAGACCCGGAAAGCTTCTGCCCACGTAAAGGTATCTTGACTCGTTATGGCAAGAAACTTTTGCGAGAAGGAGCAAAATTTTACGCACGCATGAGCATCGCTAATTTCATTATCTAACTTTATGTTGGATAGGAAACCCGACAACTATGTCGGGTTTCTTTTTTCTCTATTTGAAATTAGACATTGCTATACTATAATAGCTTCATGGAGATTTATCATGAAAGCACTAAGTTACGAGTACGTTAAAAGCGAGTTTGAGAAGCACGGATGGGAGTTACTTGAATCGGAGTACGCCGGGTCACAGGTCGTCATGCGATGTAAGTGTGAACAAGGACATCAGACGGCTATAACTTGGAATAACTTTCAAAAAGGCCAAAGATGTAAGTTCTGCGCCGGAAATGTCAAACATTCTTATGAAGAAGTGAAGCGTGCATTTGACGAAGTTGGATGCCTACTGTTATCAAACGAATACAGCAATCTCTTCAAGCCACTAGACTATAAGTGTAAGTGTGGCACAGTCGGCAAAATCAGATTTGCTGATTTACGTGCTGGCAGCTTGTGTAAGGAGTGCAAAAAAAGAAAACTCTCAGAATTCCATCGTACTGAGGAAGCTGATGTTAAGCAGGCTTGCGAAGAGAATGGATGCCAGCTTTTATCTTCATGGATGAGCAAAGGCAAGACGAGAATTAGGTTTTTATGCAAATGCGGACTAGAGGGTGAAGCCTACTATTGCAACTTCCTAAGATACCCTAACTGCCGAACATGCGGTATCAATAAGAAGTCCGGCCCGAATTGCTATATGTGGAATCCAGACCGGGAACAAATAGCGTCTAACAAATATTGGCGTAAAGCATGTGAGCGAATAGTAAAGCGGTGTCTCAAGGCTGCTGGCAGTGTCAAGGGCGACCGAACACAGAAGTTGCTCGGGTACACTCCCGATGAACTCCGTGACCACATTGAGAATCACCCGAATGGATACGGACAACAACCTCATCACATCGACCATATTTTCCCCGTGCAAGCATTTCTGGACCATGATATTTTCGACTTGCGTGTTATCAACAGACTTGATAACTTACAACCATTGCCTGGAGGAAAGAATTTGTCAAAAGCAGACGGGTACGATAAAGCTAAATTCATGGAGTGGCTGAGAGAATTGTGATGCAACAACAAAAAACGATGTTACTTGTTTCAAAAGAATGCCATGTTTGTCACAAGGTAGCTTGCCCAACTCAGTTAAGGTTGCAAAGCGTGTCCAGACGCTACAGTATCTGGAAGTTGGCGGCAAAATTGCCCATCTGGACATGGAGGATGCCCTAGAATTAGAGGGAAAAGGAGCCAGATTGGACGAGAGCGGCTATGTTTATCTTCAATGGAATGAGAATGGAGAGCGTCACAGGGACTCTTTACACCGTTTTGTTATCTGGAAGCCGTCGCCATGACGATTCACGTTGCAAAGCGTGTCCAGACGCTACAGTATCTGGAAGTAATGAAGCTCAAAGGGGCAAATTTAGAAGGCTTGACTGTACATCATAAAGATGGCAACAAGCTCAATAACTGCAAGGGTAACTTGGAAGTAGTGTCACTCTCAGATAACTCCAAAGCACATAAAAGTAAGTGCAGAGGTCATGCAAATTTCAAAGGATATGACGTGAAGTGGACATCTACAGGACCACATTATCATGCAAGAATTGGTGTAGACTACAAGAGTGTCCATCTCGGAACATATAATGACGAGGTTGAAGCTGCTATTGCCTACGACCTTGCAGCATTGGAATACATTGGCAAGAAAGTTGCCATTCTTTGTTATCTGGAAGCCGTCGCCATGACGATTCACGTTGCAAAGCGTGTCCAGACGCTACAGT
>Ga0194121_10003324_pt1 | contig 24557 bp, 17 predicted proteins | sample TA2MahCa50mmetaG_FD_148609 | JGI IMG/M metagenome (GOLD analysis project Ga0194121, IMG submission 148609) | Freshwater microbial communities from Lake Tanganyika, Tanzania - TA2015020 Mahale Deep Cast 50m | ecosystem: Environmental > Aquatic > Freshwater > Lake | place: Tanzania: Lake...
TGCCAAGAAGACAAGAGGGGCAATGAATCCGGATCAAACCGACATCGAATCTCCGATCCACCTTTGCGCTCTTCGCGCCCTTTGTGTGAGGCTTGACATCGTATGGCATTTCCGGAACTTAACGAAGTCAGTAAGAACTACGGAGAAGACCGATCGAGCATGTGCGTTCTCCATGACATCAACCTCTCGGTCGAAAAGGGCGAGTTCGTCGTCATCGTCGGGTACTCCGGCGCCGGGAAGACCACGCTCATCTCGTTGATTGCGGATTTGCTCAAGCCGGACGCCGGAACGATCGCGCTGAACGATCTGGAGATCACAGCGCCCGGCCCGGATCGCGGGATTGTTTTTCAAAACTATTCGCTGCTCCCTTGGCTGAACGTTTACGAAAACATTTACCTGGCCGTGGATCAGGTCGGGGACATCCTGGAAGTGAAATTCCCGCGGCCGCGCGACCGCAAACAAGTCATGGAACACCCGGATTATGATCGGCTCCGCCGGCATCTGATCACGTTCCTTGCGGAGCATGCGGACAAGAAGCGCGATCCGGCCGCGAGCACGGGCGTGGCACCGGGCCATGGAAATCAACGGCGGCCTCCCAAGGCGGAAGCCCTCGATGGAACCTTTAGCCAATCCGCCGTGTCACGCTCGTCCCGGTTCGCCCCTGCCGGCGCGGATCGTTGACCATCGTTACAGCGTTACAACTTTACATCGTTACATGGGTTGAATGGGAAGATTTGCGCAAGCCGCGGAAACCCTTATGGATCGCAGTGCACGGTGCGGACGACCGAGATTGAAACAGCGTTGACCCAAGTCAAATCTTCGTCCGGCGCCTTTGTCAAAACCAAGCTCATGTCTAGAACAATGAAAAAAACCATCCGACCAAAGCAGAACTTCCCATTCACCTGCGGCAGCGCTGTGGTACTGGCGATCACGGCCTCGGTCTTTGCCCAGGAGAAACCCTACACGCTGCCTGGCACTGGCCAGCCCGCCTCGCCGGCGCCTGCGCCCGCGGCAAAGCCAAAGCCGTCAGCTCCCGCGTCCGCCAGACCTGCCGAAACGGGAACGTTCAACAGCTTCTTCAGCACGGAACTGCCCGACGCCATCGGCAAGAGCAAGCTCTCCATCAATTCGCGCTTGCGCTGGGAGCAAGCGGACCAGGACGGACCCGGCGCCGCCGACTTGAAGGAATCCGACGCGTTGACGCTGCGCACGCGCTTCGGCTTGACGACCGGGTCGCTCTACGGATTTCAGGGCATGCTCGAAGGCGAAAACGTGCTGAGCGTGATCGACTCGGACAATTACAACGCCGCCGGTTCCAACGGCCAGCCGGGCCGAACCGTGATTGCCGATCCCGAAACCACGGAATTGAATCAAGCCTGGCTGAGCTATTCTTCGACCAATTTGAATCTGACGCTCAAAGGCGGGCGGCAACGCATCGTGTTGGACAACCACCGGTTCGTGGGCGACGTCGGCTGGCGGCAAAACATGCAAACCTTCGACGCCGCGTCGTTGGAGGTGAAGCCCGTCAAGGACCTGTCGGCTTACTACGGCTACGTGTGGGAAGTGAATCGGGTGTTCGGCGACGTAAGCGGCTTGCCGGCCATCAACCAGGATTTCGAGTCCGATTCGCACCTGATGAACGTCGCATACAGCGGATGGAAGTATGGCCGCTTCGTCGGCTACTCCTATTTGCTCGATTTGGAGAATTCTGCGCCGGCTTCGCTGGGGAATTCGACGGCGACTTACGGCGGCTACTTCGCAGGCACGGCGCCCGTCGAAGGAAACGTCAACCTGGCTTATCGCGGCGAGTTCGCCTGGCAGACGGATTACGGCAAGAGTCCGCTCGCTTACGACGCGGAGTATTGGAACGTGGAGTTGGGAGCGACAGTAAAGAAGTTTGCGCTCGGCGGCGGCTACGAATTGTTTGGCTCGGACAACGGCCAGGGATTCAAGACCTCGCTGGCGACGTTGCACGCGTTCAACGGCTGGGCCGATGTGTTTCTGAATACGCCTGCGGCAGGCTTGCAGGACATTTACGGCTTCGCGCAATACACGCTGCCGTGGCAAATGCCGCTGCGCTTCGTGTATCACAAGTTCGATGCCGACACCGGCGGCGGCGATTTCGGCCAGGAGTTCGACGTGCAGCTCAGCAAGAAGTTGGGCAAGCATTGGACCGCGCTGGCGAAGTACGCCTTTTACGACGGCAAAGACGCGGCGCCTCCTTCCTTTGCCTCGCCGATCGACATGCAAAAATTCTGGCTGCAACTGGAGTTCACTTATTAGCGCCGTATTTGCTCGCGACTGGGTGCGATTAAAACTGTCGGTCAGCGACTCCGATTGACTTCTCTCTCTCCCCGCGAGGAACGAGTGGGGAGAGAGGGGATTCTTGGAAACAGGAGACGCGAGCCAACGCACCTCCTCTCCCCAGCCCTCTCCTCCCTTCGGGAAAAGAGGGAGAAGACTTTGTTGACCGACAGTTTCAATCGCACCCCTCGCGACGCGTCCGTATTGACGCGGTTGGTGTGGCACCGGACAATGGACACGATATGGGTCGAGTTCGGCGTGGCGGTTTTATTATCACCTGGTTTATCGGCGATCACGAGCCGCGCCATGTTCACGTCGAAACCACCGACGGCAAGCTGATCGGCCGGTTGAATCTCCAGACGCGGCAAGGAATGGAAGGTTGGCAGCCTGACAGAAAGCTGTTACGAATCATTGCCGAACTTGAACGCGAAGGTCGATTGTGAAATCGCTGACGAATCTGAAGAAGCCTTTTGGCACCGCCAAAATGGTCCGCATCAAAAGCGTCCGCTACCTCGCCTGGGAAGACGCTTTCGACGTGGAGTTTGAGGACGGTTTGAGCTTCCTTCAGCCGCAACGGACGATCCGCAAATCAAATCGAATCTCGCCCAAGGCTGTCCCCGTCGAGGTAGTGCTGGATGAAGAGTGCCGGATCGGCTTCACCGTGCGCTATGACAATGGTCAGGCGGCCGAAGTTTCCTGGGCGTTCATCCGCGAGCTGCCGCCGAAGAAGCAAACGAATACGCGCTATTGAGCAGGCGCGCTTGTTGTTGGAGGCGCTGCAGGGGGATGAGCCTGCGGCGGTACAGGCTGGGCGTGTTCGATTCGCTGTGTCGGCGGGTTCATTCGAATCTTCCTTCAAGCCAACCCTGGAGCTTCCTCGATCGCCCACATCGGCCCTGAACCGTTTGGACTGCGGTGGCAAGGCGCAGTCGCGTCACCGCTTTTGAGGGCGCCGGCAAATCCAGCACCCAAAGCGGCGTGGCGCTGCGCTTCCCGCCGCAGTCCAAAAAGCCGCCCGGGCGACGGAACGCGTTCCTTTTGCGCGCTCTGTCCAAAAGGCGACAGACCTTCTTGTCGGGGAATTCCTGATTCGTGGGCGGGTGAATCCGGCCCTTCGCCGCTTTGAATCCAGTTTCTCTGAATCTCGGCGTGCTGGTCCGTCCGGAGGAACTGTTGAAAGTCATCGTCGCGATTGTGCGCGTGTTCATCGCTCACGGCAATCGCGGCGACCGCAAGAAAGCGCGGCTGAAACACTTGCTCGAATCGTGGACGCTCGATCGGTATCTGGCGGAGACGGAGAAGGTGCTGAGTTACCAGTTGTTGAAGGCTCCTGCGGGGCTGTGTCAGAGCGTGGGAGCGTCGGAGCTTGGGAGCGTTGAAACGGCTGCACGCTCTGACTTTCCGACCGCTCTGACGTTCCGACGCTCCACGCTCACGTTGGTGTCTTCCCGCAGCGACAAAGGGGACTCAACTACGTCGGAGTCGCCATCCCGGTCGGGCAGATCACGCCGAAGCAAATGGTCCGGGCTTACTTGTGCCATCGCCGGGTGGGTGAATCTTTCCGGGCGTTTTCACAATTACCGCGGAATATTGGATTCCCGACGGCAATATCACCGGGCCGCCGGATCGGGTTTTCAAGGCCGTTGCCGGAGCCGTGGGCGATGCGACCCTGGTCGGGATGAAAGATGGGTTCTACACCTTCCATGTGACGCGGACGGGCTGGGAACCGCTCTCCTACACGCCGCCACCCAATGCTGGTTTCGTCACGGTCGGCGGCAAGGTTCGGTTGATCCGATCGCACTATGGGTCGGTATTCCTCCGTCCTGTCAAACAGGATCTCAGCGTCACGGTCAAAGGATATGATCCGGTCAAGGAAGAGGCCAACCGACCGCTCAAAGGGATCACGGTCAAACTGACCGGTGTCGATTTCACCGATGACACCGTGACGCTGGTGCCCCCGCAGTCGATCATCACTGGCGAAGACGGCACGTACAAATTCGAGAAGCTCGCGCCCATTCGCTGGAAAATCGAAGCGGGAAGAATGGGCTATGCTGCCGTGACCAGCCTCGTTTCGCCGAACGCCAATGGCACGTTCCAGCCGCAGACCCTGGAATTGCAGTTGAAGCCAACCAAAGTAAAGGTCGTGGTGGCTTCCCCGTACCAGACTGGGAACGCGGTGAAAGGCGCCAACGTGCGGCTTCAAGGAATCCGCAACTCAAATACGGAAGGAATCGAGCGTGATCTGGAAGCGCAGGCCGATGCCGCGGGGCACACCGCGAGCGCCACCTTCGCGAACTTGCTGCCTGGCCGATATTGGATCCATCTCTTGCACGCGACCACGCTTAGTGACTTGCCGTCACGGTCGGGGCCGCTCTTCGGTCCGAGTTCCTTTCAGGTGGCATTCTTCCCTAAAGAGACATTTGCCGAGGTGGCGGTGGAAAAGACCGAGCAAATCCGAGTCAACCTCGAACCGGTTCCGGCACGCGTCCGAGGACGGCTCTGGGCGACCGATGAACTGGGGGATCCTGAGAGTACGAATTGCGATCCTGAAGATCGCCGCGTATTTCGGCTAATCGCGCAGAAAGGGATCACATTTGTCGAACACAAAAGCATCAAGCTGCTGGCGAGCACGAACAACTCGTTGACGATCGATACGGATGCCGCCGGTGGATACACCGCGCTGGTGCCACCCGGAATCTTCGGTGTGCAAATTCCGGCCATGACCGAATACACGGGGCACAACATCGAATTCGGCGACCTGACCGAAGGCCAGGCGCCGTATCCCGGCCCGTGGCCCTATCCGGATATTTGCCCCTATTCAACCTACGAGCCCGGACACCACGGCGCCGGCGTGCGGCTGGATTTTTCACACGAGTACCAACTCGATCTATTCGTGCATCGGCAGTATGTGTCTTGTGCATTAACGCCGACGGATCGGCGCAGTCGGTTCACTACAACCATTTGGAGGCCGTCGGCGCCGAAGTGGTTGCAACCGGCACGGCGACGCAACGCGCCCGCGCCACGAGGGGGCCGACCTATCTCTTGCGGAATGTCAAGCCGGGGACTTACACGATCGCGCTCAATCACCCGGATTACGCCGCGAAGCCGGTAACCGTCACGGTAGCGCCGTGACAGCCTCCCGGGATCGTGCCGGGAGTCGATCCGCTCAGTCCGGCTTATTTTTTCCCCGGCATCACGCATTGCGGCAACCAATTCGATATCATCGCCGAATGGGCCACGAAGGGCTCAATCAACGTCAGACGATGGACGTGGTTTGGGCGCGAGAACCCGCGCTATATCAGCGCTGGGGAAGGGACCCCAAGGTACTTTCAGATGGAGAGCCTGCCCAATCAGGTTTTCCTCTTCGACCGAAGCTCGGCGGGGATTCCTTCGGGTGCCTACACGATTTGGGAACGTCATGGCGACGGCTGGTTTACAGGTCTCGGCAGCGGATCCAAGGAATTTAATGCATACGAAGGCGGTCTCTCAGATAACACCCATCCCACCGCCGCGCCGGTTGGCTCCAGGACCTACACTGTGGAGCTTCATGCCTACAGCATGGCCGAGCCAAGCCTGGAGATCCCTGATGCCACGTTCCTGCTCGGAGGCAGGCCGGCGAAGAGCGGCGATTCCATTCCTTGTGACGTCACTCCAGTTGTCACAGGATCGACGGCGACCGGATGGAAGCACCTCTTTGGTGAAGTCGAATCCGTGGACTATGCGAAGCGGCTCTTCCGGCTCAGGGCTTTCATGGAGCGCATTATCACGGTGAAGGGAAAAATTACGGGGCCTGGCGGTCCGGTTCCAGGCGCCGCCGTTGTCTTGCGCAATCGCTATGGCAACCCTATCGATAGTCGGGTGACGAAGTCGGACGGGATGTATGAGTTTCCGTCGGTCTCCCCGCAAACCGTTTACCTCGACGTGAACCGGCGTGGCTTCGTGCCGCAGCGCAAGCGCTATCCGCTGCCCACTCCACAAGCGACCGAAATCATAGCGGACTTCGACCTGAAGAGCGTGCCGGAGCCCACGATCGATGTGTTCACTATGAACCGGTTCGGGCTTTTCCTGCCGGGAGTCCTGAAAAGTGGCGACTCTGAGGGGTTCGATCCGGAGGGAGCGCGGGAGCAGCTCACGATGACGTGGAAAAGCGCGGCGCGCGGAGCCACTTTTCCTGTCGAACTCGAAGGGTTCGTTCAGGCCAACGAAAAAGCCGGGCCGCCGGAGAAATTTGAGGTGGCTGATCGGGTGGTGGAAATCTGGCTCGTGGACCGCCGCGCCTTCACCAATGCTTTTGTCAATGCCTTGGATCAAAAAGCCGATTACTCCAACGATCCGCCACTCCCTCGCAACTATGTGAGCGTCCAGAACTGGCTGGGAGAAATCATCGCGGCCCGGAAAGACGGCAAGCCTCACTATGTGGTGCATCAATTGGCGCGGCGCGAAAACCGGTTTGAAGGCAAACTCAACTTGTGGGAATTGCCCAGTGGCGTCTTCAAACCCAGATTGATCGCCATCACAGAAAGCGGCGGCGTCGCAGTGAAAGATTATGAACTGCCGCCGGACAAGCAGCCGCTTCAAGGATTGAACCTGCCCGAATGGGCTGCCTCCCTTCTGGAACTGATCGGAGGCGCGGCCAACGCGGGGAAATTTAGTGCCGACGTCCATCTGAATTATGGCGACGGCTTCTTGAAGGTTGGCACGTTCTCACCCAAATTCGACGGGCGGATCGACCTGGATCCAGCAAACGTTCCTCCGGAAGCCGACGCCTATCTGACTTACAAGTACGAGCTAGGCCTCGAATTGGCTTTGGGTGAGGCAACTTCAGAAACTGGCCCGTTAAGGCTTGGCCCCAAGTTTCTTGGCCTTAAGCTTCAGGAGGCAACCGCCGAATTTGAAGTCGTTGGAAAGGAGAAGAAAGCGATCTTGTCGATAAAGCCCGGACTGGGCAAACCCGAAAAAGTGGAGATACGGACCAAGGAATACCGGCCCGTCATTCTCAGGGATGACGGCGATGACGACAAACCAAAGAAGAAGCCCGAAGCCAGCATAGAGTTTGGCACCTTCGTCGAACTGGACTCGAATTGGCTTGGCAACAACACGATCTCGAGTTTCGGTTTCCAAGTTGAAGCGGCAGGGGCTGTAGAACTGGTCGCTAAAGCTAACGCGAAACCCGTGCTCCGCTTCATTCCATATGTGGGTCCGCTGTTAGTCGCCGGAGACGCGACGGGAGCATTGAAGGCCAAGGGCGTTTTTGAAGTTCTGTTCGGCGCCCGCTTCAAGGGGCAAGCAGAAACTCGATTCCCAAAGCCGACGACCGGCTCCACTCAGGTCCGAGGGGATCCGCCGCAGCGTTGGAGTCTGCTCGGCAGCTCGGAAGGCAAAGTGGAATTCATCCCGATCCTGCGTCTCGCCTCCGGCTTGGAACTCTCACTCGGTCGTGGAACCGTCGAAGGCACGGCCCTCTTACAAGCGGGTGCCCCGGCCGATGCGCCGGATAACAAGGGAATTCAGATGACTATTAACCTGCTAGGGAAAGGACCGCTCATCACCAAAGTCGAAGGAGCGTTCAGCGCCGTCGTCCGACTCGCCGTCAATCTTTGGACGGGCAAGATAGGAAAGGAATGGCAATTTGATATTCACCGCTTTGTCATCGACCGAGGCTCGGAGCCCAGCTTCGAGTTGGCCCCGATCAACGTGACCTACTCGGTCATCAATGCCGCCAGCGTTCCCCAGCAAAACTTTGTTGGCGTTTCCACGAATATCATCGAGCGCTTTTATCAAGCCGGCACCCTGGACCTCACGGAACAAACCAGGCCGCTTCTTATCTTCACTGGCACCGATCCCGCGACCGGCCAGATGACTGTCATGGCCAGCCTTCGCGCGCCAATTGCTGCCCGCGCAACCGATCCAGGCGTTCGACACGGCCGGTCACACGGCGGGCGCGGCTCTGGTGGTCGTTTCCAACGAGTCCGGTGAACTACGGTCGATCTCCTGGAACGGCAATGCGTGGAGTGCGCCCAAACGAATCTCTGATCGCGCCGAAGACGCTTTGTCCGTCCGGTTCGACAGCGCCAACCGCGCGGTGCTGGCCTAGGAACACGCGGACGGTTCCCTGGCTTTCTCGCGTTTTGACACGAGCACGGAGAATTGGACGAGCGCGACGTTCCCGGTTCGGGACGCGTTCACCACAGACTGCGAGATTCTGCCGCTGGCCAAGGAGGGAGAGACGCTTTATCTGCTGGCCTGGACCGAGGGCGGCGACCAGACATCGTTGTGGTACGCCTTCGTGGATTCGCTCGGCGCAACCCGCTTCCCGGCGACGGAAGCGACGGTCGATGCCGCGGGGAGGTTCAAAAGCTTGCACGTCCGGCCTCTGGATGGGTTTCGGGCAGCGATCCTCGCGCAATACTCCGCCGGAACGAACACGACCGTGCGAGAGTTCGTGATCGGATTACCTTCCGCCGGTGACTGCGACGGCAATGGCATCTCCAATGCGGCTGAAATCGCCGCCGGTTTGGTTCAAGATTGCAACCGCAACGGCGTTCCGGATCGTTGCGAAATCGCCAGCTTGAAAACCGCGGATCGCAATCACAACGGCATTCCTGATGAATGCGAACCGCCGCCGCCGGACGACTGCAACCGCAACGGCATACCCGACCGCTATGAGATTTCCCTGGGAATCGGCGACGCGAACAAGAATGGAATTCTGGATGAGTGCGAGGCTGGCGCCCGAACAAAGGTCGTTCCCTTGCCGAAGGACGTGTCGGCTCGTTACTATCGCGCCATGCGAATCATCATCAAATCGAGATCGACCGATTCCCTGGAATTCCAGTATGAAGGAACCCTCGAACAGGCCGACTCGGTGACCGGACCCTGGAGAGGGGTTCCCTGATTGATCAACCACGCCCCAGAACGTTTCGCAGCCGCGATCCGGCGCTTTGACGAAGAGAACGCCAGAGATCCCAACGTGGAAGCGGTCGCGGGAGTCGCTCAGCCCCGAGAGTTGATTTACGCCCAGAGGCTGACGGATTGGGTCTTGAAACTGTGCCCCGGCGCTTCGGAAGAACTCCGTCTGGCGGCGCGCTGCCAGCACCTTTGCCGCTGGATGATTCCGCGCAGCCAATATCCGATGACCCGCGCCGGATATTTGAAATGGCGCAATGACCTGAAAGCCTTTCACGCGGAAAAGGCCGGTGAGATTTTGCGCGAGGTCGGTTATCCGGCCGAGGTGATTGCCCGCGTTCAGGACCTGAACCTGAAAAAGAATTTTCCGAATGATCCAGATAGCCGCGTTTTGGAAGACGCGCTCTGCCTGATCTTCCTCCAGTATCAACTCGCGGACCTCGCCGCAAAGACGGACGAAGACAAAATGATCAACGCTCTACAGAAGTCGTGGAAGAAGATGACGCAGGTAGCGCGGGAAGAGGCGTTGAAGCTGAGTTTCGGGCCCAAGGAAAAAGCGCTTCTGGAGCGGGCGTTGGCTGGGGCGCGAAACGTAGAACGTAGAACGTAAAACGCAAGGCGTAATTACGTTTTACGCATCACGATTCACTCATACCGCAGCGACTCGATCGGGTCCAGGTTCGCCGCCTTGACGGCCGGGTAAGTTCCAAAGACGACGCCGACGACCAAACAGATCAGCAACCCGTAAATGATCCAATCCACCGGGATGACCGGCGTGACTTCCAGGAAATACGCCGCCGCATTGCCGCCGATGATGCCAAACACGACCCCGATCAACCCGCCGACCTGGCAGAGCACGATTGCCTCCAGGATGAACTGGCTCATGATGTTCCGCTTTTTAGCGCCAACCGCGCGGCGGATGCCAATCTCGCGCGTGCGCTCGGTCACGGACACCAGCATGATGTTCATGATGCCGACGCCCGCCGCCAGAAGCGCAATGGAGCTGATCACCGTCACGCCCAATCGCACGGTGAAGGTGAACCGCTTGAATTGCGCGATCAGCGAATCGTTGGAGAAAATCTCGAAGTCGTCTTCCTTGCCCGGAGCGACTTTGCGAACCGCCCGCAAGATGCCCCGGACCTGCTCGATCGTGTCGTCATAACTCGCCTGGTCGCGCGCCTGGACCAGAATTGACAGGCTTCGCCAGGTGCGCCCATAGCGGTTCAGGCCCGTGGAGACGGGGATCACCGCGAAGTTATCTTGATCGCCGCCGAGCATCTGGCCGCGCGATTCCAGGACGCCGACGACGCTGTAGTTGATGCCGGTGAACTTGACGCGGTCACCGACGGCCGAGCCGAACGGAAAGAGAATTTTGGCCAGCCCGGCGCCCAACACGCACACATCGCGCGCGCTCTCAACGTCGGATTCCATGATGGCTCTGCCTTCAGCGACGGTCCAGTTTCGCGCCGGAAAGCTGCCCGGTGTTTCGCCCAACAAACGCGTGCTGGGCGGTGTTTTGTCGAACCGTGACAGAGCCACGCCACCCCAGAAGTAACTTTCCAGCCCAACGTTCAGGGCCAGTGTCGCGTGTTCCTGAACTTGCAGGCCTTGCTGGAGCGTGATGTTTCTGCGCCGCCAGTATTTCTCGAAATCGGCCACGCCGAAGAATGCGCCGGGCCATTTGCGAATTTGAAATGTGTTGCTCCCGAGCTGGCTCAACTCGGCCTCGATGTTCGACTGCAACACGCGCATGGCGGTCATCACGACGATGATTGAGAAAACACCGACCAGCACGCCAAGCAGCGTCAAGGCGGAGCGCAGTTTGTGGGCGGCAATGGCGCTCATCGCCATGCAGAAACTCTCTTTCAGTTCCGCGCGGAACAGGCCGCCCCAGGGAGATTTCAGATTTGAGATTTCAGATTCCAAAGGAGCAAAGGTTACTCGTTCCGGAGCGCATCCACGGGATTCAGCCGGGCTGCGCGCCAGGCCGGAAAGAAACCGGAGACGATTCCCGTCAGAGCGGCCACGGCGAGCGCGATCCCCACCACGGTGGGCGACATGACGCCGCCCAGGTGTTTCTTGAGCAGCAGCGTCACGGGATAAGCGATGGACAGAGCCAGAATTCCGCCCAGGACGCAAATGCTGGCCGCCTCGATCAGGAACTGGGTCAGGATCGCGCGGCGTTTGGCGCCAATGGCCTTGCGAATACCGATCTCTCGCGTGCGCTCGGCCACGGAAACGAACATGATGTTCATGATGCCGATCCCGCCCACGAACAGCGACAGGCCCGTGATGAACAAGCCCACGGACGCAATCGTGCGCGAGACGCGTTTGAACATGCTGAGAAACATTTCTTGCTGGTCGATGGAGAAATCGTCCTCTGCTCCAGGCGCGATGCGGCGAACGCGGCGCATGATTCCGCGCAATTCCTCTCTAGCATCTTCGAGGCGCGCCATTTCCAGCACCTTCACCTGAATTGTGAAATCCGGATAATGCCAGAACGACGCAATGAACTGCTGGAGCGGAATGATCACGGCGTTATCGACGCTGAAGTCGCCGAAGAAATCCCCCTGCTTTTCCATGACGCCGACCACTTCAAAAAGCTGCTGGCCAAGCCGGATTCGGTTTCCGACCGGCGGTTCGAGCAAAAATAAATTCGTCGCCGCGGTGGCGCCCAGGACGCAAACGGGCCGGCCGCCCTCAGCCTCCGGCGCGGTCAGGAAGCGTCCGTCCATGATCGAAACGCCCTTGGTGAACAGGAACTGATCGGTCGTGCCGATGACGGTGACGCTGTCGGAGCGGCGGTTTTTGTATTTCACGGGCCGGCGCGTTTCCACAAAGGGGGCGATGGCCTGAGCCATTCGCATGTGTTTCTCGACGGCTTTGACCTGGGCCAGCGTGATGCGCTGCCGCTTCTCCGCCTTGAGCCATTCCTCCCAGGAATCGATGAACCAGGAGAAGCGCTGGACGTACAGAACGTCCGCGCCAATCGTCGAAACGGTATTGAGGAAGGAGCGGTTCAACCCCTCGATCGCGGTGCCCATCAACGTTACCGTGACAATGCCGATGACGATCCCGAGCGTGGCGAGGCCGGAGCGAAGTTTGTTCGCCCAGATCGCGGCCAGCGCGATGCGCATGCCTTCAAGGGTTTCAATGATTAGGTGCATGCGTAAAACGTGAAACGTAACCTGGGGAATAGGGGGAACACGGGCTCAACCCCAACGGGGTTGCGTCTTTGGCCAATCGGAGAGGCACAACCCCTTTGGGGTTGGTTCCTTCTCGTTGGCTTTACCCAGGGTAGCTCGTGGGAAGTTTCCTTGGTTTCAGAACCATGCACTCGGCCCATGAACCCGGTAGAGCGAGTCCGTCCCGGCGAGCTGCTCGACGTGCGTGGAACACGTCCAGACCGGCTCGCTGGGGACAGGCTCGCCCTACCATCAGGCTCATGCGAAGCCTGCCTTGGTCTGGTTACCATGCTCTCGCCCCATGAACCCGGTAGGGCGAGTCCGTCCCGGCGAGCCGCTTGACGTGCGTGGAACACGTCCAGACCGGCTCGCTGGGGACAGGCTCGCCCTACCGTCTGGTTCATGCGAAGCCTTCTTGGTCTGGTTACCATGCTCTCGCCCCATGAACCCGGTAGGGCGAGTCCGTCCCGGCGAGCCGCTTGACGTGCGTGGAACACGTCCAGCTCGACTCGCTGGGGACAGGCTCGCCCTACCGTCTGGTTCATGCGAAGCCTTCTTGGTCTGATTTGCAGCGATTTCACGATGCAGCAGGCGCGAGCGACGCCTTGGCCACTTTCTCATCGCTCGCAATCAATCCGTCCCGGATGCGGATGATGCGCTCCGCGTGCTGCGCGACCTGTTCTTCATGGGTCACGACGATGATGGTGTTGCCCTTGGTTGAGAGTTCCTCAAAGAGCGTCATGATCTCCGCGCCGGTTTTGGAGTCCAGATTCCCCGTCGGCTCGTCGGCCAGGATGATGGACGGATTGGTCACCAAGGCGCGGGCGATGGCGACGCGCTGGCGCTGGCCGCCGGACAGTTCGTTCGGTTTGTGATGAATGCGGTCGGATAAACCGACCTGGCTCAGGGCTTCCAGCGCGCCTCGTCTCCGTTCGTCCGTGGAAATTCCGGCGTAGATGAGCGGCAATTCCACATTGTGCAGCGCATTGGAGCGCGGCAAGAGGTTGAACGTCTGGAAGACGAATCCGATTTCGCGATTTCGAATCTCGGCGAGCTGATTGTCATCCATTTCGCTGACATTCACGCCGTTCAACTCGTACCGGCCAGAACTCGGCGTGTCGAGACAGCCGAGCAGGTTCATCAAGGTGGATTTTCCCGACCCGGACGGTCCCATGATCGCGACATACTCGCCGCGCTCAATGGTCAGAGAGACGTCGCGCAAGGCGTGAATGACCTCCTCCCCCATCTGGTAACGCCGGGAAATGTTTTCGATGTGAATGAGGCTCACGAACGGGATGTGGAGTGATGGAGTGGTGGGGTGATGGAGTGGTGGAGCAATGGAGTAATGGAGTAATGGAGAGGCTGCAACACTCCAGCGCTCCAATACTCCAACACTCCAACTGCTTCGCAGTTCTTCCTCACTTCTACTCCTTCCCCTTGTCGTCACCCGGCGCGCCTTTCTTGATTTTCTTCCCGTCTTCAAGCTCGCGGCTCACGGCTTTGTGGCCGCCGGACACGACTTCCCGGCCCTCGACGAGGCCCTCGGTGATTTCCAGGTAGGAGTCGTCGCTGATGCCCAGTTTCACCGGCACCATCTTGACGCGGTCGCCGTCCACGGCGAACACCACTTCGATCGGTTTAGGCGGTTCGCCGGGCTTCTTGTTCGCGCCGGGTTTTGCCGGCGAATTGGTGGTTGAAGAAGTCGTGGTCGCCGCGTGCGCCTCCGATGGATTGCTTTCGTTTTTCCCGCCGGGATTTGGGCCGTTCTTGGATTCTTTCGGCAGCCGCACCGCGACACTTTGGATCGGCACGGCCAACACGTTCGTGCGCGACCGTGTCTCGATTTCCGCCGTCACGGACATGCCCGGACGAAACACTTCTTTGTCCTGGATGCGAACTTTGACTTCGAACCGCGTGCCTTCTTGCTGTTGCCCGCCCCCGCCCATACCCGGAAGCCCCATGCCTTTGGAGGAGTTGGCAATCTCAGTGACAATGCCGCCGAACTTGCGGTCCTTGAACGCATCGACTTCCAGCCGCGCTTTCTGTCCGTAAGCGATGAGCGGCACATCGATCTCGCCGACGTCCACGCGCGCCTCCATTTCATTGAGGTCCGCGACGATCATGACCTCCGTGCCGGCCATCTGGGCCGTGCCCACGACGCGCTCGCCCAACTCCGAGTTCAACTTGCTGACCGTGCCCGTGAGCGGAGAGCGGATGGTGGTTTTGGCCAGCTCTTCCCTGGCGCGCGCGAGCATGGCATTGGACATTTCAACGCGGTGCGTGGCGCTTTGCTGGGACGCTTTGGCGATTTCGTAAGCGGCTTTCACGTCGAAAAACACCGACTCGGAAATCAGCTTCCGCCCGAACAACTCCTCGTTCCGCTTGAACTCGGCCTCGGCCTTGACCAGGTTCGCCTCGGACGTGCCTTTGTCTGCGACGGAGGAACGGTAGCTGGCTTCCGCCTGGTTGACGTTCGCGACGTAGAAATCCGGTTTGATGCGCAAGAGCAAGTCGCCTTTCTTCACTTGCTGCCCTTCCTTGACCGGCAACTCGATGATTTCGCCGCTCACCTCCGGGCTGATTTTCACCTGGAGGACCGGATGAATCCGGCCATTGGCGACGACCAACTCCGTGATGTTGCGCCGCGCCACGGTGTCGGTTTGCACGTTGATGGGCTTCTCCCGCTTTCGGATAAAGATGGTGACGGCCACGGAGACCGCGATCACACCGATGGCGGAGAAGGCCATGACTTGCTTTCGTTTTCTGGTCTTGGGATTCGGCATCAGCATTTTAGGGATGACACGGCCAGGGTGTTGATAGTTTCAGACGAAGCGGTCCATTTATTGATGAAATGGACTACCAAGTGACGATCCGTCGGTCATAGTGCCTGGGCGGTCTGACGCGTGTAAGTGGAATTTTGTTCAAAGCAGCAATCCTCATTAGGACTGGTTCCATGACTACGAACGTTTCCTTGGTAGGGCGAGTCCGTCTCGGCGAGCCGTGTCCGACGTATTCGGAACACGTTGGGGGCGGCTCGCTGGGACAGGCTCGCCCCACCGAATTCAAGCTGGGAATTGCTGTGTTCAAAGATTGGAGGCACTGAAAAGTGTGGAAGGTGCAAGTGCAAATTCACTTTCGTTAGACCATCGCCACGCCCACAGGTCACGCGCCGGTGGAGCGAGGTACCCGCCGAGCTGGAGTATCCGCTCTCGTCAGCCGCAAGCAGGAGCGCGGGCAGCTTGCCCGCGTGGTCTGAAGATCTCAAGAAAGGCGGGCAGGCTGCTAGATTCTTGAATCAGCCGTGCGCCAGCCGCCGCTTGGCCAGCCAGGTGTTGATCTGGTCCAGCACGACCGCCAGAATGACAACCGCGCCAATGATGATCTGGCTGTAATTCTGGTCGATCCCCAGAATCACGATGCCGCTGCTGATCATCTGGATCAGCAGCGCCCCCAACACCGCGCCCAGCGCCGAGCCTTTCCCGCCAGACAGGCTCGCGCCGCCCACCACCGCCGCCGCGATCACATTCAGTTCGTAGCCCTGGCCGTCGCCCGACGTGGCCGCGCCATAGTAACCGATGGACAGCAGCGCGGCGATTCCCGCCGTCAGGCCCGAATACACGTACACGCTCAGTTTCACCCGCTCGACGCGAATGCCGCTGAAGCGGCTGGCGAGTTCGTTGCCGCCAATCGCATAAACGCGCCGGCCCGCCGCCAGTTTCGACAAATAAATCCAACCCAACACCAGAATCAAAACCATCACCGTCAGCGGCATCAGGCTAAGGCCGTTGCCAATCTCCCAGCGCACCAGATCGCGAAACGCCGCCGGAAAACTGCCCACGGATTGGCCTTGGGTAATCACGAACGCGATCCCGCGAAAAATCGCCATCGTGCCCAGCGTAATGATGAACGGATGAACCTTGAGCGCGACGATCATTGCGCCGTTGCTCAGCCCGCACACCGATGCGCACCCCACGCACGCCAGCAAACCCAGCGGAACACTGATCCACCCAGAAGCCAACGCCTGGGAGCCCGTTGGACCGAATACCTGAAAAACCAAAGCGCCCAGAACCGAAGCCAGCGCGTAGGTCGCGCCCACGGAAAGATCGATCCCGCCTGAGATAATCACGAAAGTCGCGCCGACCGCCATAATGGCGATGAAGCTGGTGTCCTTGGCGAGTTGGGCGAGGTTTTGCGGGTTGAGGAATTTGTTTCGCTCCACCATGGCCGGCTCGCGCTCGCCGCTCGGGTTGCTTACAAAGACGCGCTGCCGCGTGCCGTCAGGCGCGGTCTCGAAAAGCGGCATCTTGACCGTCCCTCCAAAAACCGTCAGCAAGGCGCCGAGCAGCAGAATCACTAGCAGAAGGCCTGCTTCCTGGAATTGGAAATCGCGCCGGGCCGAGCGGGCCGCGCTGCTACTCGGCGAAGTCATTTGCTACCAATCCACGACCGAACCGTCATCCGCGTCGTAGGACTCGCGGTTGCGCCAGTCGTGATCGATTTTATCGGCCAGCGCCTTCTCGTCCAGCTCGACGCCGAGGCCGGGGCCGTCGGGGAGTGGGATGTAGCCATTCTCCACTTTGAACGGCTTTTTGATGTAGCCGTCGCCCAGAGAAACCTGTTCCTGGCAAAGAAAATTTGGAATCGACGCCGCCATTTGAATTCCCGCCGCGAGTGAAATTGGGCCGAGGGGATTGTGCGGCGCGATCGCGGCGTAATAGGCTTCCGCCATTCCGGCGATCAAGCGCACTTCCGTAATGCCGCCGGCGTGGCAAAGGTCCGGCTGCAGAATCACCGCCGCTTTTTTCTCCAGGATTTCCCGGAAACCCCATTTCGTGAAAATGCGTTCGCCCGTGGCGATGGGCAAGTGCGTGCCGCGCGCGATCTCCGCCATGACATCGACGTTCTGACATTGGACCGGTTCTTCGATGAACATCGGTTGATACGGTTCGAGCGCTTTGATCAAGAGCTTCGCGGTCGCGGGCGGAACCGCGCCATGGAAATCGATGCCGATATCCACGTCCGGCCCGCCGGCTTCGCGCAGCGCGGCGAAACGTTCGGCGGCGTAACCGATGGCCGCGGGCGTTTCGACGATTCGCGCCGGCCGCCGCGTGGCGGGCCCGGTCTTGAACGCGCGGAAGCCTTGTTTGACCTTCTGCTTCATGTCTTCCGGACTCCGGGAATGCGCATAGACGCGGACGCGATCGCGCGTCGGGCCGCCGAGCAATTCATAGATGGGGACGCCAAGCGCCTTGCCTTTGATGTCCCAGAGCGCCTGGTCGATGCCGCTGAGCACGCTCGTGAGGATCGGACCGCCGCGGTAAAACGCGTGCCGGTAAATCGCCTGCCAATGATGCGCCACGCGCCGCGGATCTTTTCCGACGAGATACGGCGCGACTTCTTCCACCGCTGTGGCGCAAGTCTTCGCCCGGCCTTCGAGGATCGGTTCGCCCAGGCCGACGATCCCGGCGTCCGTGTGAATCTTCAGGAACAGCCAGCGCGGTTTGACGAAGAGCGTTTCGAGTTTGGTGACTTTGATTTTGTCCTTGGGCGAAATGGGCGCGTTGCTGGCGGCCGCCGCTGCGGCGTCCGCGTCCCATGGCATAGCGGCGAGGCCGGCGGAAGCCGTCATTCCGCGGAGCAAAGCTCTTCGCGAGAGCGGTCGATTCAATTTGGATTTGGACATAAGCATTTTCCTTCGTTTGCGGACAGCGCGACTGTCTTGCGATGAGTTACGGTGTGCACGGCGGAAAAGTATCCGCGCTGGCCCATCCGCCGCAAAATAATTCTCAGCCGCAGGTCGCCGCCGAGCGCCGGTCAGAATTCTTGGTAGCGCAGACTTGAAGTCTGCCGTATCGCCGATTTGCAATCGGCGGCGCTTCGGCGAGTTCCAGAGCCCCTGGAACTTGTCCAGCCCCTGCGGAATGCAATTCCGCGATACGGCAGATTACAAATTATTACAAATCTGCGCTACGAGACGAAGAATTCTGCCCTGCGGTCCTCCTCGCCTCATTCAGCGGGCTCCGTGATGATCAGGGTGCGATCTATCGGGATGTCCTTTGTCACCGTCTGTTTTTTCCCGAAGGCCACAAGACTTCCACGGACTCCACGCCCGTTGCCTCTCCCAGGCCGAAGTAGAGCGGCATCGAGCTTTGCGACAGGTAACCCGATTTCCCGTCGTGGAACTGCGTCAACCGTTTGCCGCCGGCGCGGACGATCACGGTCGCCCCCAATCCGTCGCGGTTGGATCGGACGCCCTTGAGCTTGATCTTGAGCGAGCGAACGCGCTTGGCCTCGGTCAGATTGCTGACGAGCAGTTGGGGGCGGTCGTTGAATTCGTTGGTGACGACGTCCAGATCGCCGTCGTTGTCGAGGTCGAAGAAAGCTGAAGAGCGTGTGCTCAACGTGCCGGTGATGACGGTCTTGCCAGATTTGCCGGCGCATTCCGGGTGCTGTTTGTCCGCGCCATCGCAGTCCAGCGTGAACCAGGGTTTCTCCGTCCGCCGGTCGCCGCGCGGTTCCACGCCGACCAAAAACTCGCTGCCGAAGAACCCTTTCCCGCCTTCGTTCATGAGCACGGGGTTGATGCCATAGCGAAAGGGATAGCCCATGCCGGAGGCCACGAAGATGTCCTCGAAGCCATCGGCGTTCAAGTCGCCGACGCTCACGCCCCAAGGCCAGTACGTTTCGACGCCCAGCCGGTCGGAAACCTCGGCGAACTTCCCGCCGCCCAGGTTTTGGTAGAAGGCGTTGCCAAAGATGTTGTTCGTGGAGCCTTGCAGATAGGCCTCGGTCCACTGGACGGAGCAGAAGGCCTCGCTCTTGGTTTTCTCCATCTCGATCCGAAAATTGAGCGCCTCGACGGTTTGGCCTTTGGTCATATCGGAGTGCATGTCGGTGATGTAAACGTCCATCAGGCCGTCCTGATTGAAGTCGAAGAACTTCACGCCCATTGCGCCCCAGGGGGTCTTCGGGAAATAGGCCGCCGTCTTGTCGATGAAGCCTTTGTCGCCCTGGTTTTCGTAGTAATGATTGTCCCCTTGCATGTTCACCACGTAGAGGTCGGGGAATCGGTCCTGGTTCAGATCGGCAAATGTGGCGTCGCCGCTCCAACTGCCGTCGCGCAGATTCATCTCCTTCGAGACGTCCTGGAATTTGCCGCCTCCCAGGTTCCGCCAAAGCTGGTTGGCGCCCAATTGTGTCGTGAAATAGATGTCCACCATACCATCGCCATCCACGTCGGCGACCGCCAGGCCGTTTCCATGATCGTAATGGGCGGCTTTGTATTCTTTGCCAGCGTCGTCCACGATCTGGTCGGCAAAAGTGATCCCGCTTTCCGAGATTCGATCGGTGAACTTGAAACCGTGGAACGCCTGATATTTCTGGGCGGCGGCGACTTGCTGTTTTCTCCGGCTCTCCAGGAGATTCAACGTGATGGCGTGATTGGAAAGCTCCTCCGCGCCAAGAAGCGGAACGGAAGTGGCGAGGAGGCAGCCCAGGATGAGAAGAAGTGCCGAGAACTGGCCGAGCGCAGTCAACAAATGGGACGCGAGGGAACCCCGTCGTATCGCCTTTTCAAGAGAAGGACGGTGAACGCGCAACGGCATGGGTGGCAGGTCAATGGTTGAAAATCGCACTTTTGGTGGTTCTGGGCGCACGGTAGGGGAATCTGACGGAGGATGCAAGAAGGAGCGCGGTCAGCTTGCCCGCGCGGGTTGCGTGAAGATTTCGAGAGAGGCGGGCGGGCCGGCTGCCCGCGCTCCTTTCGCGAGATTCTTGAATCAGCCGTGGGTGTCCCCTCAGTTATGATAACGACGGTGGAACGACGCTCCCGCGGAGCTTTTCTTCGATGGCATTGGCTCGGCGGGGGCCTCGCCCGGCCTCGCCCCACCTTACTGTGCAGACCGTGGGATTGACGACAGATCGACCGGAGAACCGCAGCGCAGATTTTCAATCTGCTGTATCGCCGATTTCCAATCGGCAGCTCGCCGGCAAGTCCCAGCGTGCTCGGACTGGGAGACGCCCCGCAGAATACAATTCTGCGATAGGGCAGAGTGCAACTCTGCGCTACGAGCTTTGTCGTCCATCCCGCGGACCAAGCAGTAACTGAGTTGACACATGCCGAATTCTCATGGATACGCCGGCCAATCGCGCGCCAGATTCAGTGCGGCCAGGCCCTCTCGGATCAAACGCAGACTCCACACCTGAACCGTCTGGTCCTTGGTCGCAGCCGCCAACTGCGTGTCGTCAGGGCTGAACACCAGTATTTCCAACGCACTCCGGTCCGGGCTCTCCAGAGTCGCGAGCAGTCTCGGTTGCAGCGAGTCGCCTAGAGGCAACTGATGCAATTGAATCGTGTGCCTGGAGTAAGCCAGAGCTGCGATGGCGCCGTTCTTCGTGAAGGCAATCGGCGCGTGATGACTCGACCCGGTCTTTCGGGAAATGGAAAACGCCGCCTTCTTCCAGTCCCCAACGCGATAGAACTGGAATTCACCGTCCCGACAAATCACCAGCCACCTTCCATCAGGGCTGAAAGCAAAAAATTCACTCGTTGGAATCGGGGCTTGCGGACGAATTACAGGAGTTTTCGAGAGATCCCAGAGATCGAGCGCCCACGCCTCACGGGTTGTGGCGGCCAGCCAGAGCTTGTCCGGATGAATCGCCAACCGTTGGTAGTGCTGGCCGAGTTCCAGCTCTCGAATACTTGCCGGGTGATCCAACGGTCCGATTAGTACTTCCGCTTGATGAACGATCGCCGCGGTCCTCCGGTCCGACGTCAACACGAACGTCCCCAGCTCTTCAGGAATCTGCGCGAACTTGCGGGGCGTGCCAGGATTCATCGCCAACGTCGGATGCGAGACGGCGCGGCCCACCGGAAATCCGAATAGCCCCGATTGCGTGCTCACGACCAGATCGTTGCCGTCGCCGGCAAAAAAGCCCACCTGAGCGTTGGTCAATTGCAGCGCGGGAAACTCACTTCCGGAGGATGCATTCCAAATCGTAGCTTGTTCTCCGGTGACTCCGATAAGGAGCCGGCCATCCGGGCTGAAATCAATCGCTCTGAAATGATCCACCTGGCCGCTGGACCCGCGCAACACGCGGTACTCTTCTCCCAGGACTTCCCACACCTGGGCGTTGGTCGAACCGAAGCGCGCGGCGACCAAAAGCCCGTCATCCCGCCCAAACCAGAGGCGCTCTGGAATCTCTCCTGGCAGGCGATGGATCAAGTGCCGGTCTATCGCGGGGTTCCACAATCTGACGGTTTCGTCCTGGCTCAGCGACGCGAGCAGGCCGCCGCGACGGTTGAAGGCCACGCTCACTACGGGGCCCTCATGTCCGGTCAGGATCTTCCGGGCGGATTCGGGTTGGTTTGGCTTCCACAGATAGACTGAGGAATCACCGCAAGCGACGGCGAGAAACTCTCCGCGAGGGTGCCACGACAAATCGTAGGCCAGGTCGGGATGGTAAAACTTCGCAACGCATTCGCCGCTCTCCACGTTCCAGATCTGAACATTGAGATCGTCCAAACAGGATTCGGCGATCAGCTTCCCCGACGGATCAAAGCGGATCACCTGAGGCGCGCGCGGAAACCGGGATGGCAACCGAAGTTCCCGCTCCTGAATCAGCGCTCCCGACGGCAGGGCATAGACCAGAATCGACCCGCGGCGCAGCCCCACGGCCAGCTTGCTGCCGTCCGGGCTGAAATCAATCGCTCGCGCGTGAACTCCGTGCGCGGCGGTGAATAAGAGTCGATTCGCCCGCCAATTCCAAACCTCCAGGCGCTCCTCGGAGCCACGCCGGCCCGCCACGGCGAGAATTGTATCCGCCGGACTAAACTGAACTTGGTGAACTTGCCTGCCCGGGCCCGGAAGAACACTCAAGACGTCGCCAGTCTTCACGTCGCGCATGGCGAGGGTCTCATCCCCCTCGACTTCTGCCGCCGTCCTTGAGTCAGGGCTGAGGGCGACGACTTTAGTTCGGTTCAAAGCGAATGAGCCAAGTCGGGCCGGCTTCAAATCTGTTAACGCCAGGCACGCAATCGCTTCGTCCCGCAACGCGGCTTCATCCGGATAATCCCGCCGTGCCTGTCGCAGCGCTTCCAGGCTTTCATACCGTTGGCCGGCGACGCCCGTCGTGCGCCAGGCGCGAGCCTGGGAAAAATAGGATTGGGCCAGGGCCTTTCGCGCCACCGTGGCATTCTTCATCGCAGTCACCACCATCAGAGTCATCACCGCGACCACGACCACCGCGATCGCTGTTGTGCGCAGCACGCCCCGGCGAAAGGCCGCCTCTTGCCGCCGCAATTCCGCATCCGGCATGTGCGCCCGGACCCAATCGCGGTCGAACACCTCATGATAGATGCGGTTCCGTTCCTGCACCAGGCCGCGTTCGGCTTTCACGATGCCGGACAGCCGGAGGACGCTGACGAGCGCATTGGTTTCATCGTCCGGAACCAGTTTGCCGCGCCGCACTTTCAGGTAGAGGTCCAGCAAGCTCGCCCGATCCACCTCGCTGCGGAGAAGCCGTTCGCGCACGAAAATCAAGTTGTCATCCCGCTCTCGCGCGCGGTTGCTGAAGAAAAGCGCTTCACAAAGGGAATCGATGAAGCGATCGGCGGCCGCGGTTGGCGCGTCCGGTTTCGAGTTCTCTTCGGCTGCGGCCTGGCAAAGCCGCTGGGTCAAATACGGATGGCCGCCGGTGCAGTAGAGAATTCGTGCCAGCAGGTGTTTCGACTGGCTGGCGTCCAGCGCGGCATTCGATCCGGCTAAACCTCTCGCCAGCGGCTCGGCCTCGGCCGGCGTGAAGTCAGTCAATTCGATCCGCCGGCCAATATTGAAAGGCGTTGTGCGGGTGTCGCGAATGAGATCCGACGGCGTGGCCACGCCGAGCAGACAGAACGTGAGGCGACTGAACTCGGCATCCTCGGTGCGCCGGTTGTAACACTCCCGAACCGCGGCGAAGAATTCATCCGTGGAAAACGGCAAACTGCGCACGAAATCCAGCTCATCGACAAAGATCACGAGGGAGGCGCGTGTCTGCGGCAAGACGACCTCCCGAAGAGCGCTGAAGAACCGCTGCACCGGGCTGAGCCGGAGGTGGTCGTACCAGAAATCCTCCAACTCATCTTCGAGCCGGAGTTGCCCGCCCATTCTCAGGATCAATCCGTCATACCACTGTTCCGACGTGAGATTCTGTCCGATGGCGGTCAAATCGAGCGCGACGACGTGAATTCTCTTTTCGCGCAGTTTCGTCGCCGTGCGCACCATGAGCGAGGATTTGCCCATCTGGCGCGACGTGAGCACGTAGCAGAATTCCCCTTTGAGCAAACCGTCGAGGAGATCCTTGTCCGCCTGGCGCTCGACATAAGACGGGGAGTCGTGGCGCAAAGTGCCGCCCGTGACGTAGAAGCCCGTTTCGAGTGCGCTCACAAGCGTTGGCAGTTAAAGTCCACCTGCAAACGCGGAAGTGGCGAATGGGCACAAAGGCCGAAGAGGGAACTTTATCGCTTCGGTCGGCGATGCCTCCAACACTGAATCAAGGGCCATCTCGCCCGCCTCTTCAACGACTGTCTAATCCGCAAGGTCCGCGGTCCAACTCGGCGCTGAGGCTACACAGAAGCGCATCAATAAAGCTACATAGCGATAATTAAAGAAATGGCTCCAATAGGCCTTGGATTTTTTCCGGGTGCCGCTGGATATCCTTCAAAGTGGTGAACAGACTGGCACACAACTCGGCAGGGGTGGCGAAGTAACGATTGTGCGTTCCTTCCTTGCGAGTGTAGTGCCAGAGCCGTTTTTGGGCATTGAAGTCGGGTGAATACTTGGGCAAGCCAAACACCTCCAAACGCCGGCGTTGCTGGCCGAACCACGCGGTCACTTCCGGATGCGTGTGGTAGGACCCATTGTCTTGGATCAGAAAGACGCGGTGCCCGCGGCGATAGAAACTGGGCAAGAGCACTTCGTCGATAAAAGACAAGTAAGTCCGGTGGTTGAAATATTCGGTTTGGTGCCGCCACGCAAACCGGGCGGGGCGCAAGGCCACCGCCCCGAGAATTTTCTGAGTGTTCCGTTCGCCCCGCGTGGGAATTTCTGGGCGGCAGTTGCGCGGGGCCCAGGTCTGATGAATGGTCGGACTTTGACGGAAGGACGCTTCGTCTTGATAAACGAT
>Ga0194121_10003326_pt1 | contig 24527 bp, 24 predicted proteins | sample TA2MahCa50mmetaG_FD_148609 | JGI IMG/M metagenome (GOLD analysis project Ga0194121, IMG submission 148609) | Freshwater microbial communities from Lake Tanganyika, Tanzania - TA2015020 Mahale Deep Cast 50m | ecosystem: Environmental > Aquatic > Freshwater > Lake | place: Tanzania: Lake...
GTCCTGGAACGACGTGCCGATCGTCCGCAGCACCCGGGCCACGGCGACGGGATCGGTCAGCCCCCCCACGCCGAGCTCGACGAGCCGGTCGGCCACTTCGTCGGGCTCGGATACGAGCCGGTCGGCTGCCGCCGCGATCCCGGGATCGGCGAACGACTCGGGCAGGACCCGGTTCAGCACCAGCGCACCCAGGTGGTAGCCGCGCCCGGTCAGCTCCGAGCAGAAGTACTGCGCTTCGCGCAGCGGCGCACCTTCGAGCGTGGTGACGACGGCGAACGCGGTGCGCTGGTCCTTCATGAGGCGCTCGACGGCGCGGGCCCGCGTGACGAAGCCCTGGTACATCGTCTCGAAGTTGAGGAAGAACTCGGCGATGTCCTGGAGGAACTGGGTGCCCAGGATGCGGTCGGCGATCTGGTAGAAGGGCTTCGAGGCGATGTTCACCAGCCGGGCGCCCCGGCGGCCGCCGAGGCGGTACGGCGCGGTGAGCCACCGCAGCAGCCGACCTCCGAAGAAGTCGGCCATGCGCTGGGGCGCGTCGAGGAAGTCGAGCGCGTTGCGGGTGGGCGGGGTGTCGACGACGATCAGGTCCCACGCCCCGGTCGAGTGCAGGTCGTAGAGCCGCTCCATCGCGATGTAGTCGTGGCTCTGCACGAACCGGCTCGTGAGGTTGTCGTAGAGGCGGTTGTCGAGGATCTGGCGGGCGGTCTCCTCGTCGGGAGCGTGGCGCAGCACGAGGTCGTCCCACGACGCCTTGGTGTCGAGCATCGCCGCCCACAGCTCGCCCCGGGGCTGCACACCGGCGCCGCGCAGCACCGCGTCGGGCACCCGGCGCTCCTCGTTGCCGATGCCCTCCAACCCGAGCGCGTCGGCCAGCCGCTTGGCGGGGTCGATCGTGAGCACGAGGACCCGGCCGCCCACGTGCACGGCGGCGGCCAGGCCGGCCGCCGCCGCGGTGGAGGTCTTCCCCACCCCACCCGAGCCGCAGAACACCAGGACCTCGCGCGACGCGAGGAGCGACTCGAGGCTCGCGGTGCGGGCGCCGCCGCCGCGGTCCGGGCTCACAGCCCCAACTCCGCACCGAGGGCCTCGGCCACCACCCGGGTGACCCGCAGGCCGTGGTCGCGCACGAACAGGAACGGCAGGTAGAGCAGCGGGAGGTCGACGGCGTCGCGCAGGGCGTCGAGGTGCGGGACCCGCGAGCGGCGCAGCGCCACCGCCAGCCGGGCCGCGTCGAGGACGCCCGACGCCCCCTCCCCCAGCTCCGCCCGGAGCACCGCGGTCGCTTCGGGACCGGCGAGCGCCGCGAACACCGGCTCGTCCTCGGTGGTGAACGGCTCGGGCAGCACCCGGTTGACGATCACGGCACCGAGCGGGACCGTCGTCTCCTCACGGGCGCGGGCGACCAGCTCGATGGTCTCGTTGACCGGCATCTCCTCGGGCGCGGTGACCACGTTGAGAGCGGTGAGCGACGGACTCGAGAGGATGTCCATCATCCACTCGGTCTGCCCGCGGATCGGTCCGGTCTGCACGAGCTCGCGGATCGTGCGGGGGGCATCGAGCTGGGCGAGCACGTGCCCCGTGGCCGCGGCGTCGACGATGACCAGGTCCCAGTCGGCCCGCCCCTCGATCGACTCACGCACCTCCCAGCACACCTTGCCGACGGTGAGGATCTCCTTCACCCCGGGCGCGGCGTTGGCCACGAAGTCGAACACGTTGGCGATCGGCCCGATGCGCCCGACCATGGGGATGCGCAGGTTGAGCTTGAGGTACTCGCGCAGCGACGCCTCGGTGTTCAGCTGCATCGCGAACACGCCGGGGTACACCTGCACGGGGTCGAAGCCGACCGGCTCGTGCTCGAACAGGTTGGTGAGGTTCCCCTTGGCGTCGACCTCGACGAGCAGGACCTTCTTGCCCTGATCGGCCGCGACCATCGCGGTGGCCGCGGTGACCGTGCTCTTGCCGACACCGCCCTTGCCGGTGATGAAGAGCAGGCGCCGGTCGAGGAGGTCGATCACGGCCGCGAGCCGGTGGAGACCCGGGTCAGGCCCGCCCGAAGCCGACGCGCTTGGCCGCGCCGTCGGGCTCGATCTCCACGTAGGCGACCCGCTCGGAGGGGATGCCGATGTCGCGGCCTTGCTTGTCGGTGAGCCAGAGGACGCCGTCGTCGTCGGACAGGGCCTTCGCGATGCTCTTCTTCACGTCGTCGACCGACCCCTCGAGCTCGAGGGCGATCTCCTTCGGCGTGTGCACGACTCCGATACGGATTTCCATGTCGCCCAAGGTAGTGGCCCGGAGCCGGTCTAGTCCCCGTCGAGCCGGGCGGCGATGGCCCGGAACGCGACCGCGGCCTCGTCCTGGGGGTCGGCCACCACGATGGGCGCGCCGTCGTCGCCGCCCTCGCGCAGCGCAGGCACCAGGGGGATCTGGCCGAGGAGCGGAACGTCGAGGCGCTGCGCGAGCTCGAGCCCGCCGCCCGCACCGAACAGCTCGTAGCGCTTCCCGTCGTCGCCGGTGAACCACGCCATGTTCTCGATCACGCCGACGACGCTGAGGTTGACCTTCTCGGCCATCGCCGCCGCCCGCTGGGCCACCCGCTGCGCGGCGGGCTGGGGAGTCGTGACGATCACGACCTCCGCGCGCGGGATGAACTGGGCCATGGACAGCGACACGTCGCCGGTGCCCGGAGGCATGTCGACCACGAGGTAGTCGGGGTCGGCCCAGTGGACGTCGGTGAGGAACTGCTCGAGCGCCTTGTGGAGCATCGGGCCCCGCCAGATGACGGCCTGCTCCTCACTCGCGAAGAAGCCCATCGAGATCAGGCGCACGCCGTGGGCCGCCGGCGGGACGATCAGGTCGTCGATCAGGTCGGGCGGCTGCCGGATGCCGAGCATGCGGGGCATCGAGAAGCCCCACACGTCGGCGTCGACCGCGGCGACCCGATGGCCGCGCTGGGCCAGCGCGATCGACAGGTTGGTGGTCACCGACGACTTGCCCACCCCGCCCTTGCCCGACGACACCGCGATCACGCGGGTGCGGGCGTCGGTGAACGGGTTGACCCGGGGCTCGGGGCGCGTCGGCGCGTTGGCGTCGATGATCTTGAGCGGGTTGGGAGGCGGCTCGTGGCGCAGCACCCGGGCCACTCCGACGAGCTCGTCGGGCTCCATCTCCCGGAGGTCGACCTCGACCCGTCCGAGATCGGTCCCGGCCAGGACCGCGTCGGCGACCAGCCGGTGGACGCGCTCCGCGCGCTCGTCACCGGCAAGCGGCAGGGCCACCGCCACCACGGCGGTGTCGCCGTCGACGGCCACGCCCTTCACCATGCCCAGCTCGAGGATCCCCAGCTCGAGCTCGGGCTCGGTCACCCCCGCGAGGGCTTCCCGCACCTGGGATTCGTCGGCCATCTCGCTCCCGGATCGGGGCCCTCCGGCGCCACGGCCGGGCCCACCTGATTTCCACTATCCGCATAGGTAGAATACCGACCGTGCCGCCCACCGCTCCCACCGCCGCCGCCACTGCCGAGCGCAGCCTCAGCCCCGACGAGTTCAACGCGGCCGTCGCCGCGGTGACCAACGCGTTCGGCGACCCGACCCGGCGCGAGATCTACCTGTTCGTCCGCGAGCGGGGCCCCGACGGCGTGACCGCGTCGGAGGTGGCCGAGCGGTTCGCGCTGCATTCCAACGTCGCCCGTCACCACCTCGAGAAGCTCACCGGCGGCGGATACCTGGTCGTCGAGATGGGCCGCAAGGGTGGCGACGCGCCGGCCCGCGGCGCCGGCCGCCCGTCGAAGCGGTACTGCGCCGCCGCGCTCGACGCGACCTTCTCGATGCCGCTCAAGCACGACGACGTGCTCTCCGACCTGCTCGCCGCGGCGCTCGACGCGCTCGGCCCCGACCAGGCCGCCACGCTCGCCGACGACGTCGGATACGCCTACGGCCGCAGCCTCGCCGCCCGCATGGACCCCAACGCCGGCCAGCGCTCGGTGCGCGCGGCGGTCGCGGCCGTGGCCGACGCGCTGACCGCCCACGGCTTCGCCGCCCACCCCGAGGAGAAGGGCGGCGAGCTGTCGATCGTGTCCGAGTGCTGCCCCTTCGGTGACACCGCCACCAAGTACCCCCACGTGGTCTGCGCGCTCGACCGGGGCATGATCCGCGGGATGCTCGCCGGCCTCCACGGCGAGACCTCACCCCACTTCGAGGCGAGCCGTCCCGACGGCGACGACCACTGCGTCGCCCGCGTCTGAGGCGGTCGTGGCCAGGGCCTACCTCGACCACGCGTCCTCGTCGCCGCTGCGCCCCGCCGCGTTCGAGGCGATGCTCCCCTACCTCCGGGGCCACCCCGGCGACCCGGGTCGCCTGCACGCCGAGGGCCGCGAGACACGGATCGCCGTCGAGGTGGCCCGCGAGCAGGTGGCCACGCTGTTCGGCGCCCGCCCCCGCGAGGTCGTCTTCACCGCGACCGGCACCGAGTCGGTGAACACCGCGATCTGGGGTGCGGTGGAACGGGCCCGCTCCGGGAGCGACCGCCACCACGTCGTGACCACGGCGGTCGAGCACTCCGCGGTCCTCGACGCAGTCGCGCGTTCGGGCTTCGAGACCACCGTGGTGGGTGTCGACGGCCGCGGACGGTTCGCCGCGCCGGAGGTCCTGGCCGCCGTGCGCGACGACACGGCGTTGGTGTCTGTGCAGCTGGCCAACCACGAGGTCGGCACGATGCAGACCGCGGTGGCCGAGATCGTCGCCGGGGCCAGGGACCGCGGCGCGGTCGTGCACGTCGATGCCTGCGCCGCGTCGGGCCACGTCCCCGTCGACTTCGCGGCGCTCGGCGCCGACCTCTGCTCCGTCGACGGCCCGTCGTGGGGCGCGCCCAAGGGCGCGGCGGCCCTCCTGGTCCGGCGCGGCCTACGGTTCCCACCCTTCGTCGTCGGCGGCGCCCAGGAACGGGCCCGGCGCGGCGGGCTCGAAGACGTCCCGGCACTCGTCGGCTTCGGTGCGGCCGCCGCCGAGCTGAGCGACGGGGCCACGCTGGTCGGCGAGGCCACCCGGGCCCGCTCCCTCACCGATGCCCTCGCCGCGGCCGCGCTCGCGGAGCCCGGCGTCACCCGCTTCGGCGACCCCACCGATCGGCTCCCCCATCTCGTGTGCGTCGGCATCGACGGCGTGGAGGCCGAGCCGGTCCTCCTCGGCCTCGATCAGCGCGGCGTCGCCGTGCACTCGGGATCGTCGTGCTCGAGCGAGCTCCTGGAGCCGTCCCCTGTCCTCGCGGCGATGGGCGTCGACGCCGAACGGTCGCTGCGCGCCAGCGTCGGCTGGTCGAGCACCGACGACGACGTCGACCGGTTCGCCACGGCGTTCCCCGAGGTCGTCACCCGACTCCGCGCCCTCCGCGGAGGCTGAGTACCGATCCCCGTCGGCTGAGCGTCAGCGCCAGGATGGCGCCTCGGCTGCGAAGTCACCTTCGATGAACGACGAGGGGCGCTTGCCGTTCGCGTCGGCGATGTAGAGCCCGCTCGTCGCCGGTGCGTTGCTGACGTAGACGAAGTGGGTGCCGTCGGGGGACCACGCCGCCTGGTACTCACCATCGGCGGTCGTCCCCGTGCGGGTGAGCCGCTTCGCGTTGCGGCCGTCGGCGTCCATGCCCCAGACGTGACCGTTCTTGAAGTACAGGAACGACGACCCGTCGGGCGACCATGCCGGCTCGTACTCGTCGGCGCCCGTGGCCCCCACCGGACGGGCCTTCCCCGACGCCACGTCGGCCACGTAGATGTCGAGATCGTCCTTGGGCGTGCGGACACCGGCGAACGCGATCCGCCGGCCGTCGGCGGACCAGGACGGCCGGCTGCCGTCGTGGCTCAGCAGGCTGCTCACCTGGCGGGGCCCCGAGCCGTCGGCGTTCATCACGACGAGGTGGGGACGCCCACCCTCCGTCGACACGAACGCGATCTTCGTGCCGTCGGGGGAGAACGCCGGCACCGTGCTCTCACCGTCACCGGCGGTCCGGGTCAGCTGCTCGGGCACCGTCCGGGCGTCGTCGGTCGTCGCCGCGATCCGGTACAGCTCGAACTTGCCCGAGCGGTCCGACTGCCAGACGATCGTCGAGTGGTCGGGAGAGAGGTCCGGGAACCAGTCCCGGCCCGGGTCCATGGTGATCACGACGGGATCGGCCTCCAACGGGTTCAGCAGCACGACGTCGAAGTCCAGTGGATCCGCGAACGGGTCGAGCGAGATGCTGAAGACCATCGCCGAGTCGGGATCGATCGCGCCGCTGCGCACTTCGGCACCGACGGGCATCGTGGCGGTCATTGCGACGGCGAGCATCGCCGCAACCAGGACTGTCGTACGCCGAATCGTGCCCATGACCCCTCCGAGGTGCCGGCCGTCCGGACCGCCCGGATCATCCGTGCGCCCCCAGCGTGCGCCCGCCGTCCCCGTGCCAGAAGGGTCCAAGTGCCCGGACATCCCGCCGATCGCCCTAGGCTGCGGCCCCATGTCCGCCGACTGGAACGACCTCGCCGCCACGATCACCGACGCCCTCAAGCTGCAGGCGCCGCCGATCGCGATCACGTTCGCCGACGCCGCGCCCGCCGGGATCCCCGCCTTCGACGAGCCGATGAGCGAACCGGCCGACGACGGACGGACGGGGCGCGTCCCGGCCGGGTGCGTGTTCTGGATGCGCGGCGCCGAGCGGACCTTCACCACGGTCGCGGAGGACCACGGCAACTGCAGCGTCGGCAGCGTGACCCACGGCTTCAAGACCCTCGACGAGGTCGCCGACAAGTCCGACGTCGCCACGCTCCTCGACAGCGGCTGGGTGACCATGGAGATCGTCCCCCAGATCCCCGTCGTCACCGAGAAGCCCGGCGCCGTGGTCTACGGCCCGCTCGCCGAGACGACGATCGACCCCGATGTGATCCTGCTCCGGGTCAACGGCAAGCAGCTGATGACGATCTCCGACGCCTGGCCGGGCCTGCGCATCGAGGGCAAGCCGCAGTGCCACATCGTCGCCATCGCCAAAGAGCAGGGCGAGCCCGCGGCGAGCGTGGGCTGCGCACTGAGCCGGGTGCGCACCGCCATGAACGTCTCCGAGATGACGATGGCGATCCCCGGAGCCCGGCTGGCGGAGTTCACCGACGCGCTCACGAAGACCGCGGCCGTCGACAACGTCGTGGCGCGCTACGCGGCCGACGACGCCGCCCGCTTCTCCTGACCGAGATCGACGGGCGCCGGCCGGATCGCCCGACGCCGACGGCGTCGGGGGCTACTTCTTCGCCGACTCGAAGTAGGGGTTCGTCCCCGACGCGTGGTCGGTCACGTCGACCACCTCGCTGATCTCGGGCACGGAATCGAGGATCGCGACTTCGATGCCCTGGCTCAGGGTCACCGCGGCCATCCCGCACCCCTGGCACCCACCGCCGAGGCGGAGGTAGGCGATCGACTCCTCCACGGCCACGAGCTCGGCCCGACCACCGTGCGACGCGATGGCGGGGTTGATCTGCTCCTCGAGCACCCGGATCACCGCCTGAGCGACCGCCCCGGTCAGGTCGGCAGCCGGTCGCGGCTCGCGCACCTTCGGCACCGGCTTGTTGGGGTTCTGCATCACCATGCCCGCGGCGGTGAAGTCGAGGGTCGCCCCCGCCAGCATCTCGACGCTGTCGCCGTCGATGACGACGGGGAGGTCATCGTGGTGCTGCACCACCTCGATCTCGCCGGCGTCGTCGAGGGCCCGGAACGACATGTCGTAGGTGTAGGCCCCGCCCGACTCGCCGGTGACCGTCACCCACAGCGCGAGACCGTCGGCGTCGGCCTCGGCCGCCCGCACCTCCAGGATCTTCTCCCTGGCCGTGTCGGTGATGTGCAGGATCGGATCGACCGCTTCGATCATCGCTGGGGTCCTCTCGTGGAAGGCACCGACCATGATATGGGCGTGCGCGTGGTGCTCCTGCTCCCCACCTCGTCGTACCGGACCGCCGACTTCGTCGCGGCCGGTCGCCGGCTCGGCGTGGACCTCGTCGTGGCCTCCGACCGCCTGTCTCCCGCGCTCGCCCGCGACGGGGTCCGAGCCGTGGAGCTGCCGTTCGACGACCCCGACCGGGCGGCCGCCGTGCTCGCCGACCTCGACGGCCGGGGGCCGGTCGACGGCGTCGTGGCCGTCGACGACCAGGGCGTGGTCGTCGCCGCCCGGGCCGCCGAGGTGCTGGGCCTGCCCCACAACCCGCCGGACGCGGCCGCCCGCACCCGCGACAAGCGCGCGCTGCGCGCGGCGCTCGATGCGCAGGAGGTCCCCCAGCCGCGCTGGGCGCCGTTCGACGACCCGGACCACCTGCCCGACGTCGGCTTCCCCTGCGTCGTGAAGCCCGCCGGGCTGGCGGGGAGCCAGGGCGTGATCCGGGCCGACGACAAGGTGACCGCCCGGGTGGCGGCCGAGCGGGCCCGGCGCATCGCGTGCGACGGGCCGCTGCTCGTGGAGGAGTTCGTCCCCGGGGCCGAGGTCGCGGTCGAGGCGATCCTGCGGTCGGGCGCGCTCGAGGTGCTCGCCCTCTTCGACAAGCCCGACCCGCTCGACGGCCCGTACTTCGAGGAGACGATCTACGTCACCCCCTCGCGCCTCCCGGCCGCCACACAGGAGGCGCTCGCCCGGGTGACCGCCGACGCGGCGCGCGCGATCGGGCTGGAGGAGGGCCCGGTGCACGCCGAGCTGCGCATCGCCCACGACGCCGGCGGTGACCGCATCCGGGTCATCGACGTCGCCGCACGGTCCATCGGCGGCCTGTGCGCCCGCGCGCTGCGCTTCGGCGCGGGCATCTCCCTCGAAGAGGTCATCCTCCGCCACGCGCTGGGGATGCCGCTCGCCGACCTCGAGCGGGAGCGGGCCGCGAGCGGGGTAATGATGCTGCCGATCCCGACCTCGGGGGTGCTGCGGGCCGTGCACGGGCAAGACGCCGCCCGGGCCGTCCCGGGAATCGTCGGCCTGGAGATCTCGATCCCCCGTAACCGCCCGGTGGTGGCCCTGCCCGAGGGCGACCGCTACCTCGGCTTCCTCTTCGCGCGGGCCGACACCCCCGACGCGGTCGAGGCCGCGCTGCGCCGGGCCCATGCCTCCCTCGAGGTCGTGATCGAGACCGAGTAGGCCCGCCGTACCCTGGGCTCCGTGCACGTCCTCCTCGTCGCCTGCTACGAGCTGGGGCACCAGCCACTCCAGGTGGCGGCGCCCGCCGGCATGCTCCGTGCGCGCGGCCACGACGTGCGGGTCCTCGACTGCTCGATGCAGTCGTGGGACCCCGACCTGGCCGCGTGGGCCGACCGCGTCGCGGTGTCGGTGCCGATGCACACGGCGATGCGGATCGGCCGCCGGGGGGTGGAGCTGGTCCGGGCGACGGCGCCGGCGACCCCGATCTGCGCCTACGGGCTCTACGCCCCGATGCTCGCCGACGTCGCCGACCGGGTGCTCGCCGGCGAGACCGACGCCGCGCTCGCCGGATGGGTCGACGGCGAGGACGACGGCACCACCGTCGTCTTCCTCGGCCGCGACGCCGCCACGGCCCACGGGGTCGCGCCGGCGCGCGACCTCCTGCCCGCGCTCGACCGCTACGCCCACCTCGCCCTCGACGACGACGAGCGGCCGATCGCGTACGTCGAGGCGAGTCACGGGTGCGCGCACCGGTGCCGGCACTGCCCGATCCCCACGGTCTACGACGGCCGGATCCGAATCGTCGCCGCCGACGACGTCCTGCGCGACGTCGACCAGCAGATCGCGGCGGGCGCCCGGCACGTGACCTTCGGCGATCCCGACTTCCTCAACGGCGTGCACCACTCGCTGCGGGTGGCCCGGGCCCTGCATGCGCGCCATCCCGACGTCACCTTCGACTGCACGGTGAAGGTCGAGCACATCCTGCGGTACGCCGACCTCTGGCCCGAGCTGGCCGACCTGGGGTGCCTGTTCGTGGTGTCGGCCTTCGAGTCCACCGACGACGCCGTCCTCCACCGGCTCGACAAGGGGCACACGGTCGCCGACGAGGCGAAGGCCGTGGCGCTCCTCCGGGCGAATGGCATCGAGGTCCGCCCCACCTGGCTCCCGTTCACCCCGTGGACGACGGCCGACGACGTCCGCGACCTGCTGCGGTTCGTCGCGGAGCACGACCTCGTCGGCAACGTCGACCCGGTCCAGTACTCGATCCGGCTGCTGATCCCGAAGGGGTCGCTGCTGCTCGACCTGCCCGAGGTCCGGGAGCGGGTCGGCCCGTTCGACGACGCGCGGGGTGCCTACCCCTGGTCGGCCGACGATCCGGCGGCCGACGAGCTCCAGATCGCCCTCACCGCGCTGGTCGAGGGACTCACCGCGACGTCCACGCCGATCGACGAGGTGTTCGCGGCCGTCTGCGTGGCGTGCGGCGTCGACCCCCCGACCATCCCGACCGGCTCGGTGCGCGGGAGACCGCGGATGACCGAGCCCTGGTTCTGCTGAGCGGAGCCGACCGCGAGCCAGTTGGGCTCGCTCGACCCGGTCTGACGGAGCTAGCCGACGACCCGGAAGACCGCCGTGTGCACGGAGCCGTCACCCAGAGAGAGGCGCAGTTCGGTGCACTTGCCCGGGACCGCCTTGGGCGCCTTCCATGTGCCGAGCCACACCCCGGCGCCGAGGTGCGACGGGGCGATCGCGAACGGCAACGTCAGCTCCACGCGGTCGCTCGGGAGCGCCGGGCAGGTGATCGTCACCGACGTGATCCCGCCGAAGGTCGACGCACCCGGGACACCGGCCCCGTCGACCCCGACCACCCGCCACGTGAGCGGTACGTGCCGACCCGACCTCACGACGTTGATCCGATCGTCGTCCACCGGCCAGCCGAAGCCCTGGAACGTGTAGCCCGACGGCGCCTCCACTGTGTAGCCACACGACACCGTCGTCTCGTTGCCGGCCAGGTCGCGGCCCGTCACGTCGACCGAACCCGCACCCATCGTCGCCGTGCTCACCGGCACCGTCACGGTGGGCGACTCCGGACCCGACGTCCCGTCGGTGATCGTCGCCACGAGCGTGGCCGCGGGGTCGCCGATCGGGAACACGGGGGCGGAAGGGCAGACCACCGTCGGGACCACCGTGTCGATCCGGAGCGTGACCCGCCCGGTCGACCGGTTCCCGGCGTTGTCGGACACCGCGGGGCTCTCGTAGGTCTGCGTGCCCTCGGTCGCGGCTGTCGTCGCCGGCGGGAGCGGGAGGAGGACCCCTGAGGCGGGCGCCGGATCGGTGGCATCCCAGGTGACGGTCACCGGTCCGCGGTACCAGCCGTTCGCGTTCGGCGCCGCGTCGGGCGTTCCGGTCACCTGCGGAGCGATGTCGTCGTCCCAGGCCAGGACGAAGTCCGCCGAGCCGACCTCGCCCGAACGGATGGTGACCGTGGCCGCAGTGGTGGCGGCCAGAGGTGCCGACGACGGCGGGGTCACCACCGCCGTGTGCGCTCCGGGAGGCAGGGACGCGAAGCGGTAGGCGCCGCCTGCGTCGGTGATCGCGGTCCGAGCCGGCCGGAGTGGGCTGGTGCGGACGGCGACCGTGGCGCCAGGCACCGGGTTGTCGAGGGGGTCGCGCACCGTCCCACCGAGCCCGCCACCCGCGACCAGGGCGAGGCGCACCTCCGTCGTCTCGAGGGGATCGACGACGACGTCCGTCAGCGTGATGGGATAGCCGAACGCGCCGGTGTCGTCACCGGCAGTCACGCGGTACAGCCCCGGAACCACGCTCGGCGACCGAGCGACCCCGAACGCGTCCGTCGCGGCGACCGGCACGGTCTCCGGGCACGACCCCGGCTGACCGCTCTCGTCGGTTCGACAGATCGCGACGAGCTGGCCGGGAGCGGGGGTCACCCCATCGGGGAGCGCCACGCGGACGGCGATCCGTCCACCCATCGACAGGGTCAGGTCGCGGGTCTGCACCCCCGACGCCAGCGTTACCGGGACGGCCGCAATGGGAACCCACGTGCCGGCAGGACCACCGATCTGGAGGTACGCGGTCCCGGGGGGAGGGGTGGCGGAGACGGTGTAGCCACCGGTCGGGACATCCTGGAAGCGGAACCTTCCGGTGGTGTCGGTCGTCTTGCAGAGGCGCGCCGCACCGTCCTCGAGACAGACGGTGACGCCGTCGACGGGCACCTCCGGGAACGTCGTTCCGTCGCGCACCGTGCCGGCGAGGGTGGCGGGGCCGGTCCCTTCCACCGGAGCCGCGCCTGCGCGCGCGACGAGACCGGAGGTCGCAACGGAGGCCATCACCGTGACCACTGCGACGACGCGCGCGACCCTCAACCCGTTCCTGCCCACGTGCCCACTCCTCGCTCACCCGCCTGCCAGGGCGGTCTGGCGATCGTCCTACGACCGCAGCCAAGGATCGACGCAACGATGGTTCAGAAACGACGAAGACGCCGCGGCGGGGCCCCGACTGTTGGTGGCGCTACTGGCTCCGCAGCACGTTGAGCGCGGAGCCGGCCCTGAACCACGCGATGTGCTCCTCGCTCATCGTGTGGGTGGCCTGGATCTCGGTGCTCTTGCCGTTGGCGTGGTTGATCCGGACGGTGACCGGCTTCCCGGGAGCGAGGTCGGCGAGCCCGAGGATGTCGACGGTGTCGTCGACCAGGATCCGCTCGTAGTCGTCGGGGTTGGCGAACGTGAGCGCGAGCACGCCCTGCTTCTTCAGGTTGGCCTCGTGGATCCGCGCGAACGAGCGGACCAGGATCGCCTTGCCGCCCATGTACCGCGGCTCCATCGCCGCGTGTTCACGCGACGAGCCCTCGCCGTAGTTCTCGTCGCCCACCGCGATCCAGTCGATCCCGGCCTCCTTGTAGGCCTTGGCCAGGTCGGGCAGCGCCGTGGTGGAGCCGTCGCGCCGGTCGATGCCGGTGCCCGCCTCGTCGAGCGAGAACGCGTTGTTCACGCCGATGAACAGGTTGCCCGAGATGTTGGTGAGGTGGCCGCGGTACTTCAGCCACTTGCCGGCGGGCGAGATGTGGTCGGTCGTGCACTTGCCGACCGCCTTCATGAGCACCGTGAGGCCCGTGTAGTCGTTGCCGTCCCACGCGTCGAACGGCTCGAGCAGCTCGAGCCGGTCGGAGTCGGGCGACACGACGACCTCGACCGACGACCCGTCCGCGGCCGGCGCCACGAAGCCCGATTCGCCCGGGTCGAAGCCCTTCGCCGGCAGCTCGTCGGCGTGGGGCGGGTCGAGGCGCACCGAGCCGTTGGCCGTGGGGATGGGCTCGCTCGTGAAGTCGATGTCGAGGCGCCCCGTCAGCGCGTAGCCCACCACCGACTCGGGCGACGCGATGAAGCTGAGTGTCGACGCGTTGCCGTCGTTGCGGGCCGGGAAGTTCCGGTTGAACGACGACACGATCGTGTTCACCTCGCCCGGCTCGATGTCGTCGCGCTGCCACTGGCCGATGCAGGGCCCGCACGCGTTGGCGAGCACGGTCGCCCCGATGGACTCGAGGTCCTCGAGGTAGCCGTCGCGCTCGATCGTGGCCCGCACCTGCTCGGAGCCGGGCGTGATCAGCAGCGGCGACTTCACCGTGAGCCCGGCCGCCCGGGCCTGACGGGCCACGTGCGCGGCGCGGCCGATGTCCTCGTAGGACGAATTGGTGCACGAACCGACCAACGCCGTCGACACCGTGAGCGGGTAGCCCTCGGCCTCGGCACAGCGGGCCAGCTCCGAGACCGGGCGGTCGAGGTCGGGGGTGTGCGGACCGACCACGTGCGGCTCGAGCTCGTCGAGGTCGATGTCGATGACCCTGTCGTAGTACCGCTCCGCGTGGCCCTCGACCTCGGGGTCGGCGCGCAGGAACTCCGCGTACTCGTCGGCCAGCGCGGCCAGGTGCTCACGACCCGTCGACTTGAGGTACATCGCACTGCGGTGGTCGTACGGGAACAGGGAGCAGGTGGCGCCGATCTCGGCGCCCATGTTGCAGATCGTCGCCTTGCCGGTCGCCGAGATCGACTCGGCGCCGGGCCCGAAGTACTCGACGATCGCCCCGGTGCCGCCCTTCACCGTGAGGATGCCCGCGACCTTGAGGATGACGTCCTTGGCCGAGGTCCAGCCGTTGAGCCGACCGGTCAGCCGCACGCCGATGAGCTTCGGCACCCGCGTGTTGAACGGCCAGCCCGCCATCACGTCGACCGCGTCGGCGCCACCCACGCCGATCGCGATCATGCCCAGCCCGCCGGCGTTGGGGGTGTGGCTGTCGGTGCCGATCATCATCCCGCCGGGGAACGCGTACTGCTCGAGCACGACCTGGTGGATGATGCCGGAGCCCGGCTTCCAGAAGCCGATGCCGTACTTGGCCGACACCGTGCGCAGGAACTCGTAGACCTCGGAGTTCACGTCGAGCGCGTTCTTCATGTCGGCCTCGGCCCCGACCCGGGCTTGGATCAGGTGGTCGCAGTGCACGGTCGAAGGCACCGCCACCCGCGGCAGGCCCGCAGTTATGAACTGGAGCAGCGCCATCTGCGCGGTGGCGTCCTGCATGGCCACCCGGTCGGGCCGGTAGTCGGCGTAGTCGACGCCCCGGTTGAGGCCGACCGTCTCCGGGTCGTCGGCGTGGGCGATGAGGATCTTCTCGGCGAAGGTGAGCGGACGCCCCAGGCGCCGTCGGGCGATCTCGACGCGCTCGGGGTACCGGCCGTAGACCTCTTCGACCAGCTCTGCGGGGGTGGTGGGACCGACGTTGGCCATGGCGTTCGTGCTCCGGTGACTCGGGACGGGGATCTCTCAGGCTCAGGGACGAGGGTACGTGCCCCGGGGTGCGGCCCTCGGCGGCTCAGCCCCGCGGCTGCTCCTCGACGACGACCGACTGCATCACGTCGCCGACCTGGGTGGCCTGGGCGACCTCGATGCCCTCGACCACGTAGCCGAAGAGGTTGTAGTCCTTGGTGAGCTTGCGGGTGCAGTCGTCGATGGTGATGAAGAACTGCGAGCCGTTGGTGTTTCGGCCGGCATTGGCCATGGCCACCGCGCCGAGGGTGTACTCGGCCTGCACGGGCTCGTCGGCGAACTGGTAGCCGGGCCCGCCCCGCCCCGAGCCCTCCGGGCACCCACCCTGGATCACGAAGTCGGGGACCACCCGGTGGAAGGTGAGGCCGTCGTAGTAGCCCTGCCGGGCGAGCCCCACGAAGTTGTTGACCGTGTTGGGGGCGAGCTGCGGGTCGAGGTCCATCACGATGGTCCCGCGGTTGGTGGCGATGGTGACCTTGTAGATCGCGCTGTAGTCGATCTGGGGCTCGGGCTGCTGGGCCATCGTGTGCCTTTCCGTTGGTGGAGGAGACTTACTTCTTGGATCGCGCCGTCGTCGGCGTCGTCGGCAACGGGGTGCCGTCGATGGCCGAGGTGACCTGGGCGAGCAGGCTGCGCGCGTCCCCGGCGAACTGTCCCTGGGGGGCCAGGATCAGGTAGCGCTGCAGGTCGCTCCGAGCCCGGGCGAAGTCGCCGAACTCGTTGGCCGACACGATGGCACGGAAGAACCGCGCGTCGGGATACTCGGGATCGATCTCGATCGCGCGGTTCAGACGGGCGAGCGACTGCTGGACGAGTCCGTCGACCGCGTCGGGGTTGCTCCTCACCGCGGCGAGGGCCGTCAGGTAGAGGATCCGCCCGGCCTGGGCCTCGGCCTCGGCGCTCTGCGCGTTGCGGGCGAGGACCTCGTCGTACTGCTGGAGTGCGCCGGCGAGGTCGCCATCGGCTTCGAGGTAGCGGGCGAGCAGCAGCCGGCTGGCGAGGTCGTCGGGGTCGTCGGCCACCGCCTCGACGAGCCGCGTCCGCCGTTCCTCGACGGTGATGCGACCCGCGCCGTCGCCTGATCGGCCGGCCGCGCCGCCGGAGTTGCCGGTGAGGCTGTCGCCCTCGCCTCGGCTCGTCAGCGCCGCGGTGATCCCCACGATCACGAGCAGGAGGAACGCCCCGATGCCCACCGCGGTGAGCACCCGGCGCCTGGTCGACGTCGGAGGCGCGACCGGGCGCTCGTCGGCGCCGTCGCGCAGCGATCGGATGACCGCCGCCGCCCGCGCGGTGTACTCGTCGTGAAGGCGATCGAAGGACTCGTCGTCGATGGCGCCCTTCTCGCGCTCGCGCTCGAGGTCGTCGAGCGAACGCAGCAGGAAGTCGCGCTCGCCCTCCAGCCGGGTGCGCTCCGCGCCGTCGATCACGACGCGCCGTCCCCGCGTCGCATCTCGCGCACGAGCTCCTCGTCGGCTTCGGTAGCGTGCACCGGTGCCGCGTTCCGCCAGCGGCGGAACGCGAAGAACAGCCCGACGCCCCCACCGACCAGGACGAGGAGCGGCAGGCCCCACACCACCAGGCCGATGCCGTCGCGCTCGGGCTCGAGCAGGATCGACTCGCCGTAGCGGTCGACGTACGCCCGCTTGATCGTGGCGGCCGACTGCCCCTCGGCCACCCGCTGGGTGACATCACGGCGGATGGCCCGGGCCGACGCGGTCTGGCTGTCGCCCGCCGACAGGCTCTCGCAGTCGGGGCAGCGCAGCTGGTGGGTGATGTTGCGGACCCGCTCGGCGTCGGTCTGGTCCCCCGAAGGCCACACGGCCCAGACCACCACGGCGACCACCACGGCGACCAGCCCCACCCAGGGGATCCAACCCCGCCCTCGGCTCATGCGCCCACGCCGCCCCGCGCCGCCGCGAGCAGGGTGTCGAGGTCGGCGACCGACGACGGCCCGAACTGGTAGCCGACGATCAGTCCGTCGGGGCTCACCGCGAACGTCTCCGGCTGCCCGCGGGTGCCGAACGCCAACGCGGCGTTGCCGCCGGGGTCCATGGCGATGAGCCACTCGTCACCCCGGTTCTTCACCCACTTCTCCACGGCGCCCTTGTTGTCGTCGCGCACGATGCCGATCATCTGGAAGTCGGGATCGTCGGCGTGCTTGGCGTAGAAGGCCTGGAGGTCGGGGGCCTCCTCCCGGCAGGGGATGCACCAGGTGTTCCAGAAGTTGACGATCGTCGCCTTGCCCGCGAGATCGGCCTTCGTCAACGTGGTGCCGTCGAGGGTCTTCACCGTGAACTTCGGCGCGTCCTTGCCCGCGAGCTGGCTCCGGCTGGCGTCGGCGCGGGGATCGTTGCCGATCTGCGTGCCGAACACGACGGCGAGCGCGACGAGCACCACGGCGACGGCGGTGGCGATCCAGCGGGCCGGGTGCTTCATGCCCGCACCCCCACGGGCACGTCCCGGTCGTCCTTGCCGTCGGGCGCCTCCGGGCCGTCCCCGGCCGGGGGACCGTCCCCCGCAGGCCGGTCGCGCCCCACCGCCGGGGGCACCACGACCCGGCGGCTCTTCGGCAGCAGCGCGATCGCCGTGCCGACCGCCATCAGCCCGCCGCCGATCCAGATCCAGACCACCATCGGGTTGATCGCGATGCCGATGGTGACCCGGTCACGATCGGTGGGCGCCGAGATGAGCGTGAGGTAGATGTCGCGCAACGGCCCCGTCTTGACCGACGGGGTGCCGATCCCGCTCGTCGCCCCGGGGAACATCGAGACGGCCGGCGCGTAGGTGCCGAGGTCGCGGTCGCCCCGCTCGATGCGGACCTGCGCCTTGACCGTGCGCTTCTGGTCGGTCGATGAGACCTCCCGACCGGTGTAGGTGAACGTGTAGCCGGCCACGGTCGTCGACTCGCCCTTGCGGAGGCGCACCTCGTCCTTGGTGGTGAACGCGCTCGCCGACGCAAGCGCGACGGCGATCGCCACGATTCCCAGGTGGACGACCAGCCCGCCGTACAGGCGCGGGCTGCCCCGGACCGTGCGCCACGGCACCTCCCACCACGACACGCCGGCCACGTGCTGGGCGCGGAAGCCCAGCGCGACCTGCCGCACGATCCCGCCGACGGCGAACGCCGCCAGCCCGAAGGTCACGAGGGTCCAGATCTCGCGCACTCCGAACAGCGCGGCGACGACCATCACACCGACGCCGAACCAGGCCGGTACCACGAGACGCCTCCGCAGCACGTCGCCCGAGGTCGCGCGCCACGGCAGCGCCGGCGCCACCGCCATCAGGAACAGCAGCGCCACGCCGATGGGCGTGGTCATCCGGTCGAAGTAGGGCTCGCCGACCGAGAGCTGGCGGTCCTGGAGCGCCTCGGCGAGCAACGGGTACACCGTGCCGAGCAGCACCACCACGGCCAGCGCCGCGAACAGCAGGTTGTTGACGAGGAACGCCGCCTCGCGCGACACCGGGCTGTCGATGCGCCCCGGGGCGCGCAGCGTGTCGCCGCGCCACGCGATCAGGATCACGCTGCCGATCGTGACGAACGCGAGGAAGCCGAGGAGCCACCCCCCGATCGGCGACTCGGAGAAGCTGTGCACCGAGTTGAGGACACCCGAACGGGTGAGGAAGGTGCCGAGGATCGTCAGGCAGAACGTCGCCACGACGAGCGAAAGGTTCCACACGCGCAGCATCCCGCGCCGCTCCTGCACGATCACCGAGTGGATGAACGCGGTCGCGGTGAGCCACGGCAGCAGCGACGCGTTCTCGACGGGGTCCCACGCCCAGTACCCACCCCAGCCGAGGACCTCGTAGCTCCACCACGCCCCGAGGATGATCCCCACCGACAGGAAGCCCCAGGCGACGAGCGTGGCCCGCCGCGTCTCGGTGAGCCACCCTTCCCCGAGCCGTCCGGTGATCAGCGCGGCGATCGCGAACGAGAACGGGACCGTCATCCCCACGTAGCCGAGGTAGAGAAGCGGCGGGTGGAACGCCATGAGCGGATGGTTCTGGAGCAACGGGTTCGGGCCCTGCCCGTCGGTGGGCGTGACCGGTAGGCGCTCGAACGGGTTGGCAGGTCCGAGCATCAACACGAAGAAGAACAGGGTGACCACGAACGCGACCACCATCGCCCACGCCACCATCGGGTCGGCCGCGCGGTGTCGGAAGTGGATCGCCATCCACGCGAGGTACACGCCGAGGATCAGGCCCCACAGGAGGATCGAGCCTTCGAGCGCCGCCCACAGCCCGGTGATGGTGAACAGCAAGGGCGTGGACCGCGCGTTGTTCTCGGCCACGTACCGGATCGAGAAGTCGTGGGTGATCAGCGCCCACTCCATCGCGACCACCGCGACCGCCGAAGCGCCGAGGACGAAGAACGCGTAGCGGAGCCCCACGCGCAGGAGGCGGTCGTCCTTGCGGCGCAGCCCCAGCAACAGGACCACGATGCCGAGGAGCGCGCTGACGGCGCCGAGTGCGAGCGCGAGGACGCCGAGCGAGGCTCTCACGCCGCGCCGACCGTCCCCTCGGCCGGTACGTCCTGCGCGCCCGTCGACGCCTTCTCGGAATCCACCTCGGGCGGCTCGTACTCGTTGCCGTGGCGGATCATGATCCGGTCGGAGGCGAACGCGGCGTCGGCGCCCCACCGGCCCTCGCACACCACGGGCGCGCCGTCCTTGAACAGGCTCGGCGGGTCACCCACGTGCACGATCGCCGCGGTCTTCTTGCCGTCGGTGATCTCGAACTTCACGCCGTTCCTGGTCTCCTCGACCGTGCCGGGAACCACCTCACCCGCGATCCGGAAGCGGGAGCCGCCGTCGGACTCGCGCGACGCGACCGCCTCCGAGACCGTACGGAAGTAGACGACGTTGTTCGACAGCACGACCGTCAGGCCGATGATCGCGACGATCGCGGCGCCACACAGCCCGAGCGCGATGTAGGTGCGGCGCTTCGACTTCTTCGAGGTCGTCGCGGTCACGGCTCCGAGCGCTCCCCGCGCCGGATCCGCCAGAGAATGGACAGCCAGTACACCGCGAGCACGACGGCGGTGATCACCCACCCGGCGATGACGTACCCGACGTCGGTCATGAGCTCGCTCCTACGGTCTCGCGGGGCGGGCCGCCCTGGACCCGGTCGGCGATCGCCGCCTCCAGCTCCCGCTCGTCGCGGTCCTCGTCGAGGACCTCGAGCCGGTAGCGGAGATCGAGCAGGTACACGTACAGCAGCGTGAACGCGAGCACGCCGATCCAGAGCGCGAGGGCCATCGTCCCGTGGATCTCGGCGTCGAGCTCGGGATTGAACACCGTGGCCTCCTGGTGGAGCGTGCGCCACCAGGTGACGGAGAAGTGCACGATCGGCACGTCGATGAAGGCGATCAGCGCGGCGATGGCGCAGCGCTTCGCCCGCACGTCGAGCGTGGCCGGCACCCGCCGGAGCGCGAGGTACCCCAGGTAGAGGAAGAAGAGGACCGCGGTGGTGACGAGCCGGGCGTCCCACGCCCACCACACGCCCCACACCGGCCGACCCCACAAGGAGCCGAGGAGCAGGCACAGCGCCGTGAACACGACGCCGAGCTCCGCCGACGCACCCGCCACCCGGTCCCACACCAGCGACCGGGTGCGCGGCCACAGGTAGAGCGCCGAGCTCACGGCAGTGACGCCGAAGGCCAGGTAGGCGAGCCACGCAGCCGGGACGTGGATGTACATCAGTCGTTGGGCGTCGCCCTGGAACTCGTCGGGCGGCGCGACCCAGAGCCCCACGATCACCAGGGCTGCGAGCGTCACGAGCGCCAACACGCCGACGATCCGCCGGGCGACCGGGGCCATGAGCCGCTCGCCGCTCCTCGGGTCAGCGTCGCTCACCATGTCCGTTCCCGGCGCGCTCACGATTCCTCCAACAACGGCCCGAAGGCCAGCATCCCGATCCCGACGAACAGCACCGCGAAGATCCCGAGCAGCGCGACCCAGGGCCAGGCGTCACCCGGGACACCGTCGATCGACGACTCCCAGGATCGGGTGGCTCCCAACAGGACCGGCGCCACGACAGGGAGCAGCAGCACCGGTACCAGCGTCTCGCGGGCGCGGATTCCCGCAGCGAGGACGCCGTAGAGGGTACCGGTGGCTGCGAGCCCCACGGTCGCGAAGACGGTGCCGACCACCAGCGGCGGCAGCGACGCCAGCCGGACGTCGAACAGGACCACCACGCCCACTGTGAGGAGGGCCTCGAAGACGAGGAGCTCGACCGCCAGGGCCGAGGCCTTCCCCAGGAAGATCGAGCTGCCGTCGAGGCCCGACATGCGCAGCGCGTCGCGGGCGCCGTTCTCGGCCTCCACGGCGAACGACCGCGAGACCCCGAGCAGGAGCGCGAGCAGCACCGTGATCCAGAACAGGCCCGGCGCCACCCGCTGCAGCACCCCGCGGTCGGGGTCGAGGGCGAACGCGAAGAGGAGGAGCACGATCAGCCCGAACGGGACGATCTGTTGGCCAATGACCTTGGCCCGGGCCTCGATGCGGAGGTCCTTGCCCGCCACGAGGGCCGCCTCCTGGAACAGGCTCACGGCGTCGGCTCCAAGGTCGTGGCCTCGACGGCCTCGGCTGCCTCTGCCGGCGCCGGCGCAGGGGTCGACCCGGCCGCATCGAGGGCGCCGTCGGCCTGGCCGTTGGTGAGCACGACCTCCCGGCTGGCGAACGGGCGGACCATCTCCAGCTCGTGCGACGCGATCAGCACCGACCGACCCTCCTCGGCCGCGCGGGCCAGCACCTGGTCGAGGTACGCCCGGCCCGGCGCGTCGAGCCCGGCGTGGGGCTCGTCGAGGAGATAGAGATCGGGACGGCGGGCGATGCCGACCGCCAGAGCCAGGCGTCGCCGTTGGCCGGTGGAGAGCTTCCCGTGGCGCACGTCGGCCAGCCGGCCCAGCTCCAAGGCGTCGATCGCCTCGTCGACCCGGGCGTCGTCGCCGCCCGCGGCCCGGGTGGCGAACCGCAGGTTCTCCCGTACGGTGAGGTCCTCGTAGCAGCCGGTGTCCTGGGCGACGAAGGCGACCCGGCTCCGGTGGCTCCGCCGGTCCTCGGCCAGATTCACGCCCATCACCTCGCCTTCACCCTGATGCAGCGGCAGCAGACCCGCCACGAGGCGCAGCAGCGTGGTCTTCCCGGCGCCGTTGCCGCCCGAGAGCAGCACGGTCTCCCCGGGCGCGACGTCGAGGTCGACCCCGGCGAGGGCGGGGAAGCGACCGAGCAGGCAGACGGCGGAGCGGAGACGGACGACGAGGGGCACTGCGCCTCCGGTGCGGGCGGGCCCGACGAGTGTAGGGAGGCACCTGATCCGCGGGCGAACCAGCCCGAGCGCCGCGGGTTCCTAGGATCTGCGGGTGCGCAGCCTCATCTCCGGGATCGGGAAGGTCCTCGTCACCCTCGGATTGCTGCTGCTGCTGTTCGTGATCTATCAGCTCTGGGGCACCGGGATCTACACCGCCCGGGCCCAGAAGCAGCTCGAGCGGGACTTCCAGACCCAGCAAGACCAGGCCGGGGTGACGCCCACCACTCTTGGCGGCCCGACCGACGGCTCGACGCCCACCACCGTTCCCGTGGTCACCACGCTCCCACCGGTCGCCGCGCCGGATCCCGCCGACGGCGACGTCTTGGCCCACCTGGTGATCCCGAAGATCGGGGTCGACACCTACGTGGTCGAGGGGACCAACGACGGCGATCTGCGCAAGGGCCCAGGCCATTACGCCGCCACCCCGCTCCCGGGCCAGGTCGGCAACTCGTCGATCGCCGGGCACCGCACCACCTATGGAGCGCCGTTCGGCGAGCTCGACTCGGTCGAGGTGGGCGACGTCATCCAGGTGACGACGCTGCAGGGCAACTTCGAGTACCGGGTGTACGACAAGTTCGTCGTGTCCCCGAACGCCTCGGAGGTGCTCGAACCCGACCCCACGAAGCCGGCGATCCTCACGCTCACCACCTGCCATCCGAGGTACTCCGCGGCGGAGCGCCTCATCGTCAAGGGCGAGCTGGTCGTGCCGACCGGCGCCCAACCGCTCGCCTCGAGCGTGGACCCTGGCGACCCCGAAGTCACGAGCGCCGAGCTCGCCGACTCGCTCTCGGGCAACTCCGGTCCGATCCTCCCGACGGTGATCGCCGGAATCGTCCTCGTCATCGTCGGTGGCCTCTGGTGGTTGCTCTTCCACCGCCACCCGCGCTGGACGACGTGGTTCATCGGCGTGATCCCGTTCGCGATCGCGCTTGCCGCCTTCTACTACCTGCTCGAACGGGCCCTCCCCGCCAACTACTGATCCGCGTGTCACGGCTTCGGGGGATGGCTGTCCTGGTCCGTCGCTGATCGCCGACGGGCCGGTCTCCTTGACCTCGGCCACCGGCACCGGAACAGACTCTCGGCGGGGGGTATCGGGGCACGTGGGACTTCCGATTCGCAGCGCGGGCGCCGAGCCGCCCGACGACGACATCCACGCACTGATCGCAAGCTTCCGACCCGACGCGGTCCGGGTCGCCCGGCGGCTCGTCCGTACGCAGATGGAAGCCGAGGATCTGGCACAGACCGCGCTCATGAACGTCCTCGCCCGGGCGCACGCCATATCCGATCGGGAGATGGTGAAGCCGTACCTGATGACGGCGGTGCGCAATCTCTGGCGCAACCAGCTGCGCGCCGGGCGGCGCTTCGAGCCGGCGCGCGACGAGACGATCTTCGATCGCCTTCCCATCCCGGCGCCGGAGGAGCCGCCGGTGTCCGGGGTCGACGCTGCAACCGTCGAGCTCGCCCTGCAGACACTCTCCGAGGCGAACGCCGCGCTCCTCGCACTCCGATACGTGGAGCGGCTCGACTACACGGCGATCGGCGAACGCCTCGGGATCACCGCGCCGACGGCGCGCCAGCGCGTCCACCGGGCGATGGAACAGCTACGCACGGCGTGCTTCGCCGCGGAGACCGACTCGCCGAGTGCCCGGGTGTGCCACCTCACCCGCGTTCGCCTTGGGCGGTACGCACGAGGTGCGCTCTCGAACCGCATCGCATTGCGCGTCACGGAGCACCTCATCGACTGCGACGGCTGTCGCCACGTGTATGCGGACCTCACCGAAGTCCTTGGCGTCGATCCCAACCCCGAGGTGCTCCCCGACCTCGGACCGGAGGCGTGACGTGGCATTCGGCAACGTGATCCCCATCGACACCGACATCGCCCGTCAGCTCGCCCGCCGTCAGGTCAGGTTCCGGTGGCTCGTCGCCTGCCTGAGCGCGCTGTGGGTTGCGATCGTGGTCCCGACGCTGGTCCTCACGCCGCTCCCGCCGCTCGCACCGTTCATCGCGCTCGCCCTGCTCGTCATTCTGGCGGAGCACCGCTTCGTCCTCTTCGGCGACGAGACGTCGATGAGCGCGAGCATCGTGGTCGTCGTCGCATCGATCTTCGTCTTCACGGAGACTTCGCCGCTGGCCGGCCCGATCCTCGTCGCCTCGATCGGCGGCATCTACATCCCCCACCTACGTACCCGCGCGTTCAGCAAAATCGCCTTCAATGGGGCCGGCATGGGCATCGGCGCCGCGTGCGCAGCACTCGTAGTAGGAGCATTCACGATCCCAGGTGATTCCAACTCGAGGACCGTCTGCACCGCGTTCGCAGCGGTAGTCATCTACTGGGTCGTCAACAACACGATCGTCGCAGGTCACCAAGTAGCACTCTGTGGGGCTGGGTTCCGCAGCTCGGCTCGACTCCTCATTTGCGCGGAGACCGACGTTCTGCCATGGGCCGCGGCGAGTTGCATGGGGGTGATCGCTGCCGGCGG
>Ga0194121_10003332_pt1 | contig 24502 bp, 25 predicted proteins | sample TA2MahCa50mmetaG_FD_148609 | JGI IMG/M metagenome (GOLD analysis project Ga0194121, IMG submission 148609) | Freshwater microbial communities from Lake Tanganyika, Tanzania - TA2015020 Mahale Deep Cast 50m | ecosystem: Environmental > Aquatic > Freshwater > Lake | place: Tanzania: Lake...
CTGGCGTTCCACATGGAGGCCGACGCCGATTCGATTGCCCAGTTGCGGCGCCTGGCGGCATCGAACCCGCGCGGGCGCATCCTCCTCAACCATTGCGGCGTCAATCTCGGGCCGGCGGACCTCAACCGGCTGTTCGACGAATTGCCCAATCTGTATTGCGAAGTCTCGGTGCGCTACCCGCCGATGCGCCCGCCCACCGGCATCTTCACCGAGATGTTCGACGCTCGCGCGATTCGCTGGGGCTGGAAAGACGTCATCATTAAACACGCCGATCGTTTCATGATCGGCACCGATACCGATGGAGATTCCGGCAAGTACGTCGAAGCAATCCGCACCGTGCGCAGCGGCCTGCTCGCCAACCTGCCCATCGAGGTGGCGAGGCAGGTCGCCTACGGCAACGCCAAGGAGCTGTTCGGTCTCAAATAAAAGAGCCGGCGCGCCCCGTGCTGCTCAGCCCGGCCGCCGGAACAGTGCCATAACCAGTACGGCCTCAGCTTCCACAGCCACACCGGCCGGTGGGCGAAGATGCCGTTCGTCGGTGATCTTGTCCCGCTGGCTCGCGATCTCATCGCCGTCCTTGGCCCCTACCTCGAACGCGCCGATTTTTCCGGCGGGACTTGCGGGTCGGGGCAATAGACGGTCACCGTGCTGTCGTCCAGCGACAGCCCGGCCTCGACGTGCAGCGGCTCCTGTGCCTGGGGGGGCGACACGCCGAACGCCGGGCGGGTGCGAGTGCTGAGAACGGGCGTTCCGTCAACCAGGGCCTTTATGCCTGCTCCGCTCTTGCGCATCGTCGCCTCGAGCGCGGTGGCGGTGAACGAGCCCGGCAAGTGCTTGGTCAGCACGGGCTCTCCGGCGGTCGGCGCGGCGAGCGGGTGGATCGGGCACGTCGGGCTGCCAGGCGCGAAGGTCGCCCGCGCCCATGCGAGCGTGGCGGCGATCCGTTTCCGCCGCCGCCGGTCCGTGCGGCAGGACGACCTTGCCCAGCGGCGTGAAGTGTTCCTGCTGCGCATCGAAGACGACCCGCGCGGATCGTTCGGCCACGGCTCTCTCCTATCGCCCTGCCGACCGCGACTGCGCCGCGCTCTCGATGAACGCGAGCACGCGATCGGGCGTCAGCGGCGTGCTGTTGACGTTGGCGCCCAGCGCCGCCAGCGCGTCGGCGACCGCGTTCGTCAGCGCCGGCACGGCGCCGATCACCCCGCCCTCGCCGACACCCTTGAAGCCGCCGGCGGCGTCGATGGACGGGCTCTCGATGTGATCGACGATCATCGCCGGCACGTCCTTGATGGTCGGCAGCAGGTAATCCATGAAACTGGCGGTGCGGCACTGGCCGTCGGCGTCGTAGACCATCGCTTCGAGGACGGCCTGGCCGATGCCCTGCGCGCAGCCACCGTGGATCTGTCCTTCCACGATCATCGGGTTGATCACGCGCCCGCAATCGTGGACCACGACGTAGCGCTCGATCTCGATGCCGCCCTTCCGCGGATCGACGGCGACCGCGGCGATGTGCGTCGCGTTCGCCATCGTGACGAGCGGCGGGTCGTAGTAGTCGGTCGCCTCGAGTCCGTAGTCCTCGTCGGGCGGCAGGCCCTTCGACGACATCGAGTAGGCGTTCTCCGCGATCTCGCGCAGCGTCACCTTCGCGCCCGGCATGCCGCGGACGAACGCGAGACCGTTCTCGAACACGATGTCCGGCGCCGACGCTTCGAGCAGATGACCGGCGATCCGCGCCATCTTCGCCTTGAGCTTCGCGCCGGCACGGACGATCGCCCCGCCGCCGGTGACGACGCTGCGGCTCGCGAACGTGCCGCTGCCGTACGGGCCGCCGGTGGTGTCGCCCTCGAGGATCGTGACGACGTCCATCGGCACGCCGAGCTCGTCGGCGATGAGCTGCGCGAACGTGGTCTCGTGTCCCTGTCCGGCGCCCGCGGTGCTGAGGACGCACGTCACGGCGCCGGTCGGCTCCACCTTCAACAGCGCGCTGTCGAAACCCGGGATGCGCTTCAGACCTCGCGCGCGAAAACCCGGCGCGCCGGTGCCGCTCACCTCGGTGAAACACGCGATGCCGATGCCGCGATACTTCCCGTCGCGCGGCTGACCGCTCGCCTGCTGCGTGCGGAAGCCTTCGTAGTCGACGAGCTCGAGCGCGCGCCTGAGCGCCGCGACGTAGCTGCCCGTGTCGTAGCGGACGCCGACGACGTTCACGTACGGCATCTCTTCCGGCTGGACGAGGTTGCGGAGCCGCACCTCGGCCGGATCGATGCCGAGCGCGCGGCCGATGCGATCCATCATTCCTTCGATCGCCATGAAGCAGGTCGGCTGCGCGACGCCGCGGTAGGCCCCGGACGGGCCCGTGTTCGTCGCGATCGCGTAGGTCTCGTACGCGTAGTTGCGGAGGCGATAGGGGCCCGGCAGCATTCGCGCGCCGCCCGTCGGCTCGAGCGTGCAGCCGAATGGCAGCGACGGGAACGCGCCCGCGTTGGTCAGAATTCGCGTGCGCACGGCCTTCAGGACACCGTCGCGGCCCACGGCGACGTCGACGTCGTAGATGTGATCGCGCGCGTGGATGTCCGTCAGCAGCTCTTCACGCCGGTCCTGCGTGTACTTCACGGGGCGACCGAGCTCGAGCGCGAGCGCGGCGGTCACCAGCTCCTCGGGATAGACGTGCGCCTTCGTGCCGAAACCGCCGCCGACCTCGGGCGTGATCACGCGGATCTTCGCTTCGGACAGTCCGGGGACGTTGACCAGATCCGCGATGGCCGTCCGCAGCATGTGCGGAATCTGCGTCGACGACCAGAACGTCAGCGTGCCGCGCCCGGGCTCGACGGCGGCGACACAGCCACGCGGCTCGAGCGGCACGCCCGCGACGCGCGTCGATCGGAAGCGCTCGCGGAGCACGAGGTCGCCGGACGCGAACGCCGCGTCGAACTTGTCGGTCGCGAACTTGCCTTTGAAGAGGACGTTGTCGCCGAGGTCTGGATGGACGACGCCCGCCGCCGGGTCGAGCGCCGCCTCGACGTCGACGACGGCACGCAGCGGCTCGTAGTCGACCTCCACGAGATCGGCGGCGTCTTCACCGACGTACCGGCTCTCGGCGACCACGACGGCGACGGCCTCGCCGACGAACTTCACGACGTCGACGGCCACGACGGGTCGGCTCGGCGCCTTGTAGCTCGGAAAGATCACGTCGACGTAGATCGGCTTGCACCGCGCGGCGAGATCGTGCCCGGTGAAGACGGCCACGACACCCCGGACCGCCGCGGCGCGCTCCGTGCGGATCGCGCGAATGCGCGCGTGCGCATGCGGACTGCGTACGAACGTGAGATGAAGCAGCCCCGCGAGATGCAGATCGTCGGCGAAGATGCCGCGTCCCTTCAGCAGCTTGTCGTCTTCGATCCGGAGCGCACGGCGTCCGACCCACCCGCGCGTCGTCTCGTGCGCCATCGATCTCCCTCAGCGCAGCGCGGGCCGCTGTCCGCTGGCGCGAAGGCGGCTCGCCGCGTCCAGGACGGCCGCGAGGATGTTGACGTAGCCGGTGCAGCGGCAGAGGTTTCCGGACAGCGCGTCGCGTACCTCGGCCTCCGTCGGTTCCGGGTTGTCGGCGAGCAGTTCGTGCACGGCGACGAGGAATCCGGGCGTGCAGTAGCCGCACTGGAGCGCGTGGTGCTCGTGGAACGCGTCGTGGATCGGCTGCGGCGCGCCGCCGCGCGCGAGCCCCTCGACGGTCGTGATGCGGGCGCCGTCGACCTGCGCGGCGAAGAGCAGGCAGCTGCGCGCGGACGCTCCGTCGACGAGCACGGTGCAGGCGCCGCAGACACCGTGTTCACAGCCGAGATGCGTGCCCGTCAATCCGAGCTCGTGGCGCAGGAAATCGGCGAGGAGCAGACGAGGCTCGACCTTTCGCTCGTGGACCGTGCCGTTGACCGTGATCCGGATCGCGATCTCATCGGCCATGTCAGTGTTTCCCGCCGAGCGCCTGCCGGACGGCGTCCTCGACGAGGGCGGCGGCCAGTCTCCGGCGATAGTGGCTCGTCGCATGGATGTCGGTCTGCGGGTCGATCTCCTTCGACGCGCTTTCCGCCGCCTCGCGGATCACCGGATCGCTCACCGCGCGACCCGCGAGGCTCCGTTCGGCCTGTGTGGCGTGAACCGGACCCGGGCCGACACCGACCAGCGCGACCCGCGCCGCACGACACACGTTCGTCGCGTCGACGTCGAGGGCGACCGCCACGCCGACCAGTGCAAAGTCACCGTGTCGCCGCGAAAACTCGACGAACGCGAACCGTGACGTCGCCGTCGCGCGCGGCAGCCGCACCTCGAGCAGCATCTCGTGAGGCTCGAGCGTCGTCGTCAGATACGACGCGAAGAACGCGGACGGCTTGACGACGCGCCGTCCTTTCGCGCTCGCGACCACGAGGTCGCCGTCGAGGGCCGCGACGACGGCCGGCAGCTCCGCCGCGGGGTCCGCGTGCGCGAGACTCCCGCCCACGGTGCCGCGATTCCGGATCGTCGGATGCCCGATGAATGGCAGCGCCTGCGCGAGCAGCGGCGTCTCCCGATGGACGAGCTCCGAGCGCTCCGCGGCACGCTGGCGCACGAGCGCACCGAGGACGAGCGTGCCGTTGTCGGCGCGGATGTCATCGACGTCCGGGACGCGGCCGAGATCGATCAGCACTTTCGGGCGCGCCAGGCGCATGTTCATCGCCGGCACGAGGCTCTGACCGCCGGCGAGCAGCTTCGCGTCGTCGCCGAATTCGGCGAGCCGCGCGAGCACCTCGTCGAGCGTCCGCGGCGCGACGTAATCGAAGCGGGCGGGCTTCACGTCAGTGCTTCGGGACGAGCCGCTCGCCGAGCTTCGCGAGGTGCCGCGGGCCGACGAGGAGTCCATGCTCGACGACCGGCGCGCCGTCGATCCAGATGGACTGCTGCGTCAGGATCGCGTCGGGATGGTTCTCGCCGCCGCCGGGCAGCCAGAACGGGATACCGAGTCCGACGGCGTTGTTGCCGATGATCCGCATGTCCTCGATGAACGACTCGCCGGTCATGCGCGCCGCCGGATGGATCCCGTGCGTGAAGTGAATGACGTGTCCGAAGTCGCCGCCGGCGGCGCGGCGCAGCGCCCGCTCCAGCACGACACGATCCGCGCCGGCGCCCTCGACGTTTCGAATCCGTCCGTCGAGCGTCAGCGCGACCGGATCGGTGAAGCGCGTGTAGTACTCGTGGAACGAGGCGACGACCTGGATCACGCCGCGTACGCTCTCGGGCTCGGGGAACATCGTGCAGGAGCCCGGCACGAAGTAGAGGCCGCCGCGCTCGGCGCGACGAGGTTTCGCGAATCCCGGCTTGGCGAGCGTGAACGTGACGTCGCTGCCGTTGCGATCCGTGATACGGACCGGACGGCCGATCGCCGCCGCGGTCACCTCGTCGAACGCGCGGTGGACGTCGTAGCACGCGTCGAGATCGACGCCGCCGAACAGCCGCGCCAGTCCCGCGCAGCCCATGTCACCGCCGAGCAGGTAGCGCACGGTGCCGCCCGCGAGCGCCGTGTCGCAGACGTGAGAACCCGCCAGGTACGGAAACGTGAGATCGATCCACACGGCGCAGTCAGCGGTGGCGCCGGCAACGACGGGTGGCACGAAGGGATCGGCAAGGCGTCCCTGATACGGAAGCCGCGGGATCGTGAGGATCGACGCGCGCGCGCCAGCGCGATCGGCCGCCGTGAGAAGCATGTGCGGCAGCTCGGGATCGGTCGCGAGATCCGACGTGATCAGCACGGTCTCGCCCGGCTTCACGACCATGTAGTCGCGCACGAGGATGTCGGCGGCACGCGCGATGTCCGGTGCGGGCGTCCGCCCGCGCGCGCTCATCGCGTCGTCTCCGCCGGGCCCAGGACGCGATCGATGTAGCCGTTCAGATAGTGATGCAGCGGCTTCTCGAGCGGCGACATGCGGCCCGGCCGATACGCGGGCGACGACATCGCCTTCTGCATCGACTCGATCATCGAGCGATCTTCCTCCAGCACCGTGAGCTGGTAGTCGTGATAGATCTTCAGCGTTTCGCGAACGCCGGGCCGCTCGAAGAACTCCTCCGGGAACAGGTGATAGATCACCGTGCGCGACCGGCCCGGCCCTTCCGGCCACGCGATCATCAGGCGCACGCAGTCGATACGACCGAAGAGCGTGCAGTTCGGCGGCAGGAATCCCGTGCAGGAGAAGCTCACCGGCTTCTCCTCCAGCCACGGCATCTTGCCGAGCAGCGGCTGCGCGCCCGGCGTCGGCGGCCCGGCGTTGTAGAAGATCGCGATCCCGCCGCGCGACTTCAGCTGCACCTGCTCGTCGTTCCACGAGAACTTCGCGCCGAACGTGCCCGCGTGCAGCACGCCGACGTGATAGAAGTCCATGAGGTTTTCGGGCACGAACTTCCAGTTGCAGTCGAGCCGAAGCTCGAGCCGGTTGCCGAGCCGGCAGGCCTCGGGTCGGAGAAACGCGAAGTCCTTCTCCCATTCGGCGACGTGCTCCGCGAGCGGCGGAGCGGACGGATCGAAGCTCACGAAGATGTTGCGACGCCACGTCTCGAGGCGGATCGGCTGCAGCCGTATGCCTCGCGCGTCGAAGCCGGCCGCGCCCTTCATGTAGCCCGCGCCCAGCAGCCGGCCGTCGAGGTCGTACGTCCAGCCATGGTACGGACACGAGAAATTCTTCGCCTGGCCGCAGCCCTGCACCACCTCGACCCCGCGGTGCGCGCACATGTTGTAGAACGCGTGCAGCGCGCCGTCGCGGGCGCGCGCGATGACGATCGGCTCGCCGGCGATGCGGAGCGTCAGGAAATCGCCCGGCTCGGCCAGCTCTTCCTCGCGGCCGACGAGCAGCCAGTCGCGCCGGAACAGGCGCTCGACCTCGAGGCGATACACGTCCGGCGACGCGTACAGGAAACCGGGCGCGTGGCTCGCTTCGGCGACCGGCCGCCGTACTTCGCGAATCGCATCGAGGTGTCGTGTGTCGGCCACCGCGTGATCGATCATGACGTCCTCCGGGCAGCAAAAACCGCGACGCGTGGTCGACTTATAGGGTCGCCCGTCGGTGATGTCAAGGACGCGCGGCGTCAGTTGCGCCAGTGCGAGAGGCGTTCGTTGAGCGCGTCGAGGCCCAGCACGATCACGATCGACGCGGCGGACACCAGCGCCGTCGCCGCGAACAGCTCGGGCGCGCGGAATCCGTTCGCGAGCGAGCCGAGCACGTAACCCATGCCGCGGATGCCCGCGAACATCTCCACGATGAGCACGCCGAGCAGACAGAAGACGATCCCGAGCCGCATGCTAGCGACGACGGCCGGCACGATCGCCGGCAGCACGACCTTCCAGTAGAGCTGCCGCGTGCCGGCACCGTAGAAGCGGGCCACCGTCAGCAGCTGCGGATCCACGTCGCGCACCGCGCTCATCACTATCACGAGGATCGGAAAGAAGCCGTGAATCGCGCCATACGCGATCGCCGGCGTTGTGCCGAAGCCGAACAGCAGCACGATCTACGGCAGCACGAGGATCTTCGGCATCCCGTAGAGCGCGATCACGAACGGGTTCAGCACCTCGCGCGTGCGACGGACCGATCCGAGGACGAGGCCGCCGCCGACGCCGAGCACCACTGACAGCGCGTAGGCGATCGCCGTCTTGCCGAGCGTGTCGCCGAGGCCACCGAGCGCGGTGGCGCCGACGCTGGCGAACGCGCGCGCGACGGCCGAGGGCGCGGGGACGAAGAGCGGATCGACGAGCCCGGCGCGGGCAATCAATTCCCAGACGCCGATGAGCACGGCCAGCGTGACGAGCTGGAGCCCGATGATCCTGATGCGGCTCACGTGGACCACTTCCGCGCGCGGCGCTCCAGCAGGCTTGCCGCGACGTCCGTCGACACGATGAGGACCAGCGTCACCAGCACCAGCGCGACGTAGTCCGGCGTGCGCGAGAGCCCGTAGGCGTGGTTGATCAGCGAGCCGACGCCGTTCTTCGAGCCGAGGATCTCGCCGACGATCACGCCGATCACCGCGAGCGCGAGCCCCGTGCGCAGCCCGCCGACCAGCGTGAACAGCATCGCCGGCAGCATGACCTTGCGGAACGGCGTCGCGGCCGACGCGCCGTACGCGCGCGCGACGACGATCAGATGCTGGTTCGTCTGTCTGATCCCGGCGAGCACGGCGAGCGTGATCGGGAAGAATCCCAGCAGGAACCCGAAGGCGATCTTCGACGCGGCATTGAGTCCGAAGAACAACATCAGCGACGGGTACCAGACGACCGCCGGCACCGCGTAGAGCGCGGCGAGCATCGGCCCGTACGCGCGGCCGAGCGTCCGGTTGAGTCCGAGACCGAAGCCGACGAGGAGCCCGGCCGCGACGGCCATTCCGTAGGCGACGACGAGCAGATGCGGGATCAGATCCGGATACGAGCGCAACGTGAGCGGCTCGCGCAGCGCCGGCAGCACCGCAGACGGCGGCACGTAGAGGAACGGGTTGCTCGCGCGCGGCGATCTCCCACGCGAGCACGCACGCGACGGCGATCAGCACGCGCGCCAGCGTCACGCTCACGTGACTCGCTCCATCGCCCGCAGCGACTCGTCGCGGATCTCGCTCCATCGTTGCCTTGCGCAAGCAGAACTTGTCGATCTACGACATCCGCGATGCCTTGACCCCGCAGGGCCACCCGCTGAGTCTCACCGCCATTCACGAGGTCTTGCGCGCCGAGGGATTTGCTCGCTTGCCGCGCCGCCGCGACGAGGAGCGGCCCGAGCGACCACGGCCCGACCGCGCCGCCGTCGCCGATGTGCGCCGGTTCAGTGTGGTCCCGCGCCGATTCGCCCCCGCCCCGGGGGGACTGTTCGTGTTCGTGCCCTGGCTGGTCCGGCTGAAGTTCGACGAGTTGATCGAGACGGCGGGCTTCCCGGGCACCCGGATGATCCCGGCCGCCCATGCGGTCCGGGCCGCCCTGGCCCTCAAGCTGACGAGCACCGAACGGCGCAGTCACGTCATGGACCTCGTGTTCGACGACGGGCTGGCCCTGTGGGCAGGGCTCAACGTGCTGCCCAAGACCACGTTCCTCAGTCAGTACTCGAATCGGCTGGGGCCCCGGCGCTTGATCGCCTTGCTCGACGGCTGGGTGAAAGCCCTCCGCGATCACCACGTGGTCCCCGGGCAGTCGTTCAACCTCGACTTCCACTCGATCCCGTTCTTCGGCGCCGACGAGTTCATCGAGAAGCACTACGTCTCCCGGCGCAGTCGGCGGCAGAAGAGCGTGTTGGCGTTCCTGGCCCAGGACGGCGACACGCGCGTGCTGTGCTACTGCAACGCCGACCTGCGCAAGGCGAGGAGGCCGACGAGGTGCTCGCGTTCGTGCGCTTCTGGACCCGGCAGACGGGCCAACCGCCGCCGCACTCGGTCTTCGACTCGCAGCTCACCACCTACCGCAACCTGGCCGCGTTGCACGCCCAGGGCATCACCTTCGTCACGTTGCGCCGTCGCACGCCGGCGCTGCTCCGCGAGGGGGCGTCACGTCGAGCACGGTTCTCCGCCGCCCGCCAACCTCCCCCCGCAGGCGCGGGCCGGCAGTGGAACGGACTCGCCGGCAGAGCTTGCGGATGGCGGCCGCGTGATCGACATTTACCGTGCGCGAGGAGAATGAGAACTATGCGCGTGCGATTCGGCGTCAACTTCATGCCCACGGGTTCGCCACAGGAGGTCGTCCGCTGGGCCCAGCTGGTCGAGGATTTCGGGTACGAGATCCTCGGCATCTCGGACTCCCAATCGATCTGTCGCGATGTGTACATGACGCTCGCGCTCTGCGCGGTGAACACCGCGCGGATCCGTTTCGGGCCGCGCGTCATCACGCCCGTGACGCGGCACCCGGCCGTCGCCGCCTCGGCGGCGGCCACGCTCGAAGAGCTGGCGCCTGGCCGCACGCTGGTCGGCATCGGCAGCGGCGACAGCGCGGCCTACAACATCGGGGTGCGCCCGGCGACGCTCGCGGAGCTGCGTCACTACGCGGAGAGCGTCCGGTCGCTCCTCGGGACAGGCAGCGCGACGTATCAGGGCAAGCCGGCGACGCTAACCTGGAAGCGGGCGCACATCCCGATCTACCTCGCCGCGTCGGGTCCGAAGACGCTCCAGTTGGCCGGACAGATCGCCGACGGCGCCGTGATCCGCACCGGGATCCTGCCCGACATCGTGCGCGACTCGATCGCTCAGGTGCGCGCGGGCGCCGAGGCGGCGGGACGCGATCTGGACGCGATCGACATGTGGTGGTGGCCCGACGTCAACGTCGCGGCGAGCTACCGCGAGGCGGTCGACGAGATCAAGATGTCGCTGGCCGCGGCAGGAAACCACCTCAGCCGCTTCACGACCGAGGGAAAGCACATCCCGCCGGAGCTGCTCGACCGCGTGCGGACGCTCGGGCAGCGCTACGTGTTCAGCAGCCACACGCTGCCGGGCAGCGCCAACAACCGGCTCATCGAGGAGCTCCGGCTCGTCGACTATCTCGCCGACCGCTTCGCCGCCGTCGGCACGCCGGCGGACTGCATCAAGAAGCTCGAAGCCGCGATCGATGCGGGGGCCCGGCAGTTCTGGATGAGCGTCCACTTCGACGACAAGGAGCGATTCCTGCGCGACTGGACGAACAGCGTCGCGCCGGCGTTTCGCTGACGGAGTTTTCATGCTGACCGTCGCGGGCGTGCAGCTCACGGGCCACGTCGACGAGGCCGTGAAATCACCTCAGGAACGCACCTGCGGATTGAGCACGGGGTAGAGCAGGTCGACGACGAGGTTGATCACGACGTAGACGACCGTCGTGATGAGCGTGAACGCGATGATCGCCGGATAATCCTGGTTGTCGACCGCGGTGACCGCGTAGAGCCCCAGCCCCGGCCACGAGAAGATCGTCTCGGTGATGACCACGCCGCCGATGAGCTGGCCGAGCTGGATGCCGATCACGGTCACGATCGGGACCGACGCGTTGCGGAGCGCGTGCTTCAGCACGACGACCGGCTCCGCTAGCCCCTTGGCGCGCGCCGTCCGGAGGTAGTCCTCGTGGAGGATGTCGAGCATCGCGGAGCGCGTGACACGCGTGATCATCGCGAGCGAGACGACCGAGAGGATCGACGCGGGCAGCACGAGATGCCGGAGCGCGTCGCGCAAGACGGCGAGGTCGCGCGCCAGCAGCGCGTCGACGACGTAGAGCCCGGTCACCGCCGGCGGCGGCGCGAACCCGACGGTGAGGCGCCCCCCGGCCGGCAGCATGTCGAGCATCCGATAGAAGACGAGCACCGCCATCAAGCCGAGCCAGAAAATCGGCATCGAGCCGAGGAACACCGACCCCGGCGTGATCAGGCGATCGAGCCACCGCCTGGCGCGCACGGCGGACGCGACGCCGAGCGGCACGCCGACGACCGCGCTGATCGCGATGGCGGCGAGCGCCAGCTCGACGGACGCCGGCCAGAACTTCCGGATGTCTTCGATCACGGGCTTGGCGTTCACCATCGACCGCCCGAAGTCGCCCTGCAGCACGCCGCGCATGTAGTAGGCGTACTGAACCGACATGGGCCGGTCGAGGCCGAGGCGGGCGCGCGCGTGCGCGATCATCTCCGGCGTCGCCTCGCCGCCGCCGGCCGCGATGAACGCCGGGTCGCCGGGCAGCTGCTGCGTGAGCAGAAACGCGGCGAGCGAGATGCCGGCGAGCAGGAGCGCGAGCAGCGGCAGTCGGCGCAGGATCACGCGCGCCACGTCTTGCTCGTGGGGTCGAGCACGTCGCGGACGCGCTCGCCGAGAATGTTGAACGCCAGCACCATCAGGAAAATCGCGAGCCCCGGGAAGGTCGCGTACCACGGGTAGTCGAGCAGGTACTTGCGCCCGATCGTGACCATCGCGCCCCACTCGGGCGACGGCGGCTGCGCGCCGACGCCGAGGAACGACAGCGCCGCGAGCAGCAGGATCGCGAGGCTCACGTCGATGGTCGCCTTCACCAGCACCGTCGAGACGCAGTTCGGCAGCAGGTGACGCAGCAGGATGCGCCACGCGCGCTGCCCGAGCGCGCGCGAGGCGAGGACGAACTCGCGCTCCTTCACGACCAGCACCTGCGCGCGCATCAGCCGCGCGTACTGCGCCCACCACGTCAGCGCCAGCGCCAGCACGCACACGACGAGCCCGCGCCCCATGACGGTGGCGATGGCGAGGGCCCAGATGACCTGGGGAAAGGCGAGGAAGAATTCGATCACGCGCATGAGCAACTCGTCGACGTGCCGGCCGGCATACCCGACGGCGAGGCCGGCGGCGGAGCCGACGACGAGCGACAGCGCGATCACCGAGACGCCGGCGAGGAGCGTCGGGCGCGTCCCGAACACCAGGCGCGCCCACAGGTCGCGGCCGTTCTCGTCGGTGCCCAGCGGGTGCGCGAGGCTCGGCGCCTTCAGCCGCTCGAGGAACGCGATGGCGTTCGGGTCCTGGCCCGTGAAGAGCCCAGGCGCGACCGCCATGGCCACCGCCACGACGAGCACGCCTGTCGCGGCGATGACCCAGGGCCCACCACGCAGGAACCGGGGGACGGTTACTTCTCCCGGTACATGTCGTAGTAGCGGAACGACACGCGGTCGCCGAGGTACACGAAGCCCTTCACGTCCTTGCGCGCGACGAACTTGTCGACGATGCGGCCGTTCACGACGACGGCGGCGTCCTTCCACACGAGCTCGGCGGCCTGCCGCTCGAGCCGGAGCGCGCGGTCGCGGTCGCCGGTCGTCATCGCCTCGTTGACGAGCTTGTCGTACTCCGGATTCGCGTAGTACGTGAAGTTGCGCCCGCCCTTCGTCGGGAAGCCCTCGGAGTGATACATGTTGAACAAGAAGTCGAGCGCGGTCGGGATGAACATCGGCCGGAAGTATCCGAACAGGTGGATCGCGGTGTTCGGGTCCTTCGTGGCGCCCCAGTCGGTCGCACGCTTCACCAGCGCCGGCCACGTGTCGTCGAAGAACTCGACCTTGATGTTCAGCTTGTTCAGCTCGGCCTGCATGAGCTCGAAGATCGCGCGCTTGTCGACGTCGCCCTTTTGCGACTGAAAGCGCAGCGTGAACCCGCCGTTCGGGTACCCCGCCTCGGCGAGGAGCTTCTTCGCGCGCTCCGCGTTGAACGGGTACGGGTTCTCGAGTTTCCAGTCGGCGCCGAGGATCGGCGTGAAGAGTGGACCCGGACTCGCCGCGTGGCCCGTGATCGCGTTGAACGCGTCCTGGTTCCACAGGTGGTGGATGGCCTGCCGGACCTTCGGGTCCTTCGTCGGTCCGGCGTTGGTGTTGAGGTACGTCACCATGATGCTCGTACCCGCCTTCTCGTACACGGTCAGGTTGGCGTTCCGCTTCAGCGCGGGCAGCGCGTCCTTGGTGACGTTCTCCGACCAGTCGAGCTCGCCCTTCTCGATCATGAGCCGCTGCGTCTCCGGCTCGTACACATGGCGCAGGTTGATCGTGGTGAACTTCCCGGCGGGCCAACCGCGCCAGTAGTGCGGGTTCTTCTTGCCGACGTGGATGATGTTCGGCTCCCAGCGCTCGAGCACGTACGGGCCGGTCCCGGCGGTGTGGTCGCGCAGCCAGCCCTGCGCCTGGTCGCCCTTGTCGTGCTCCTTCAGCGCCTTCGGACTCACGATCAGCAGGAAGCGGAGCCCGGGCAGGAACATGGTGTTCGGCTGGTCGAGGTGGAACACGACGGTGGTCGGCGACGGCGTCTCGATGCGCGCGAGCGGCTTGATCCAGAGCGATGCGGCCTTTTTCAAGGCCTGCGCGCGCTCGGCGGAGAGCCGAACGGCCGTCGAGTCGAACGCCGTGCCGTCGCTGAACTTGACGCCCTCGCGCAGCCGGAACGTGAACGTCTTGCCGTCGCGCGACGCCGTCCACGACGTCGCGAGCACCGGCCGCAGCGACGCCACGTCGTCGTTCACGTCGAGGAGCGACTCGTAGAAGTTGTTCCCCGTCCACCACAGCGTGTCGAGCGCGCCGGCGTGCGGGTCGTACGAGCCGAGCTGGGTGTACTTGCCGACGTTGAGCACGTTCTCGGATTGGGCGCTCGCGTTCCCGACAAACGCGGTGAAGACGAGGAGGACGGTAACGAGCGTGCGGTGGATGGCCATGATCGCGACCTCCTGGAGCGTCAGCGAAAGTGAGGGATGATGTCCCGGCCGTACGTCTCGATGGTCGAGTAGTGAAACTCGGGCTCCACGATGCCGATGTAGAGGCAGACCTGCGTCACTCCGGCCTCGGCAAGGCGCTGGATCTTCGCGCGGATCTCCGCCGCCGTCCCGATCAGCGTCAGCCGATCCGCCATCTCGTCGGTCACCGCCTTCGTGTGCGGCGCATCAGCGTGCCCGTGCCTGAGGTAGTCGTAGTTCCCGACGCCGTCCATGCCCTCGACGAGATCCGAGGGCAGCTCCGATGGCGCGTAGTGGCGCAGCAGGTCCTTGACGTGATTCGACACGGTCGCCGGAAAGCCGCGGACGCGCGAGAGCGCGTGCTCGCGATCGGCCGACACGTACGTCGGCGTACCGGCGACCACATCGAAGCCGCCGAGCGTGCGCTCGGCCGCCCGGGCGCCGGCGCGCACGTGCTCCATCGCCCAGGCGACGACGTTCGGCGACCCGAGCTGGAGGATGAGGCCGTCGGCCTCCGCGCCCGCCAGTTCGAGCACGCGCGGCCCGTACGCCGCGAGCAGCACGGGCACGGGGCGCGAGAGCCAGCCGAAGCGGATCGCGGTGCCGTTCACCTCGGCGACCTCGCCGCGACAGAGCCGGCGCATCAGCCGCAGGGTGTCGCGGAACTCGGCCACCTTCATCGGTGGCAGCCCGAGCGTGCGGACGGCGCTGTCGCCGCGCCCGATGCCGAGGACGGCGCGACCGTCGAAGAGCTGGCCGAGCGTCGCCAGCATGCTTGCGACGACGGTCGGATGTCGCGTGACCGGGTTCGAGACGAGTGGCCCGACGCGCATGCGCGTCGTCGACATCGCGGCGGCGGTGAGGTACGGGCCAACCTCGTGCCAGATCAGATGCGAGTCGCCGAACCAGATGTAGTCGAAACCCACGTCCTCAGCGACCTTCATGCACGCGAGCATGTGGGGCAGCGGAAAGTGCCCCGGTCGGAACATCAGCCCGAACTTCATTTCGAGGTTCCGAGATACCGGCCGCGCGCCCGTTCGGCGACGACCTCGCCGCGCTCGTACACGATTTGGCCACCGGCGATGGTCGTATCGGCCCACCCGTGCGCCACCCAGCCCTCGTACGGCGAGAAATCGACGATCGAGTTCAGCGTCGCGAGATCGACCTTCACCTCACGGTCGAGATCGACGATCACGAGATCGGCGTCGGAGCCCACCTCGAGCGCGCCCTTCCGCGGGTAGAGCCCGAAGAGCCGCGCGGCGTTCGTGGACGTGATCGCGACGAGTTGCGGCATCGTCAGGCGCCCGCGCGCGACCCCCTCCGTGAGGAGCACCGGCAAGATCATCGCGCTGCCGCCGGTGATTCCCGCGCGCGCGGACCAGAGATCGCCGCCCTTCACGGCCTTCGTGAACGGACAGTGGTCGGAGCCGAGCACGTCGATCGTGCCATCGACCAGCCGCTCCCACAGCGCGTCGATGTGCTCGGCGCTGCGGAGTGGCGGATTGACTTTGCCCATGACGCCGCGGTCCGTGTCCTGGTCGAACAGGAGGTAGTGCGGGCACGTCTCGGTCGCGACACGTCCGTGGCCGACCGTCTTCTGTCGCAAGAACTCCGAGCCGATGCCGACACCCATGTGCGGAACGAGGAGCTGCACGCGCGCGGCGTCGGCGAACATGACCATCCGCCGGATCGCTTCCAATTCGCCGAACACCGGGCGTCCGTCCGACCACGCGGCGGTGTCCTGCCGGTTCGCGGCGATGAACGGCTTCTGGTGCAGCTCGATGAGGTCCATGTTCTCGCAGTGCACGATCGCGATGCCGCCGGGAATCTCGGCCACGCGCTGGAACACGGAGTAGATCTCGGCGTCGCCCATGCCCTGGATGCCGCTCGGCGAGATCTCGCGGCCCTTGTACGCCATGAACGTCTTGAACGAGCGCACGCCGAGCTCGTGCGCCATGCGCGGGATCTCGTCGATCTGCGCCTCGCGGATGATGATGGCGTGGAACAGCATGTCGACGAGGCTCTCGGCGCCGACGGCGCGCTGCATGTCGGGAAGCACGTCGGCGTACGCGCCGCGCGTGATCACGAACGGCAGCAGCGTCGTCACGCCGCCGGTCACGGCGTGGCGGCTCTCGCTGCGGCAGTCGTCCGGGAACGGCTGCGCCGCGGTCCCGAGGTGCAGGTGCGTGTCGAGCAGCCCGGGGATGACGTATCGGCCGCCGGCGTCGATCGTGCGCCGAGCGTCGATCGTCTCCCCCGGCGCCACGATGCCCGCGATGACGCCGTCGCGAATCGCCAGGCCCGCCTCGACGACACCGGCCGCACTGACGACGCGCCCGCCGCTGACGAACAGGTCGGCCCGCACCGCCTCAGCCCTGCGGGCCGAGGATTTCGCCATACGCGTCGGGCCGCCGGAACTTGAAGAACCCCCACAGGTCACGCACGTCCTCGCAGAGTTGCGGGTCGATGTCGGTGTACAGGATCTCGTCGGCCTTGTCGCCGGCGCGGCCAATGACGTTGCCCTTCGGGTCGATCATCACCGCGCTCCCAAAGTAGTGCCGGTTCGCCGGGCCTCCGACGTCCTTGCCGACCTTGTTCACACCACCGACGTAGAACATGTTCGCGATCGCGTGCGCGCGGAGCTCGACCTCCCACACCTCGCGGATCCACTCACGGTACGTGGCGGTCGGCACGAGCACGAGGTGCGCGCCCCTGAGTCCCAGGATGCGCGCCGCTTCGGGGAAGTGGCGGTCGTAGCAGATCAGGAGGCCGAGCTTCACGCCGAACGGCGTGTCGAACACCGGGAAGCCGAGGTTGCCGGGCGTGAAGAAGAAGCGCTCGTCGCCGGGGGTTTCGCCGGCCTTCACCGTGCGAAGGATCTGCGGGATCGACATCTTGCGGTACTTGCCGATGAGGTTGCCGTCGGGCCCGAGCACCGCCGCCGTGTTGTACAGCATGCCGCCGTCGTTCTCGTAGATCGGATAGACGATGACCGTCCCGGTCTCTCTCGCGATCTTCGCGAGCCGGTTCACGGCGGGGCCGGGAATGGGCTCGGCGGTTTCGAACCACTTCTTGTCGCGATCGAAGCAGAAGTAGATCGTCGAGCACACCTCGGGAAAGCAGACGATGTTCGCGCCGTTGCCGGCGGCCTGCCGGGCGAGATCCTCGGCCTTCTGGATGTTGATCTCCTTCGACTCGTGACCGCTGAACTGGGCGAGGGCGACGCGAACCATCCGGGCACCTCCTGCGGGATGCCGTAATCTATCACGGCAGCGGACCGACGGCCGACGCGGCGCGCGGCGGTCCATCAGGTTCGGCGTATCACCTGCGGCATGTCGGATATCGTGCTGCTCCACGTCAGGAATTCCTCAAGGCGCTGCTCGCGAACGGACTCGCGGCGAAAACGGTCGGCCACGTGATGGTGATCCTGAAGGAGATGCTCAAGCACGCCGTGCAGTGAGGCTACCTCGACGCCAACCCGGCGCAGTACGCCGAGCGGCCGCGCGGTGAGGACCAGGAAATGCTGATCCTCACGCCGCCGGAGATCCACCGGCTCCTCGCCCATGCGGACCAGCCGATCCGGACGCTCCTGCTCCGCGCGGTGATGACGGGCATGCGCCGAGGTGAACTGCGCGGGCTCAAGTGGGAGGACATCGACTTCGAGGCCAGTCGAATTCACGTGCGCCGGGCAGTCTGGCGCGGCAAGTTCGTCACACCCAAGTCGCGGAGATCGCGGCGGGCGATCGACATGACACGCACGCTGAAGGAGGCACTCGCGCGGCTACCGAGCCGGTTCCGTAGCGAGCTCGTCTTCTGCACCGAGAGCGTGGCGAACTCCGATCGGGCGACCCCGCTCTGGCGGACGATCGACGGCACAGTGCCCGTCTTGAGCTCGGCATGGTCAGGCACAGGAACGGTGGTCGTTCCCTCGGCCGTCCGGCGTTGCATCACCACATGACTGCCGCGGCGGTCGGCGGCTCGACGAACTTGTTACTGCACGTGCCGGCAATCGCGCACGCGGCCGGACTCCGCCGTCCCGCGGTCGATGACTGGACCGCGATGAACCGTCGCGTGCCGCGCATCGTCGACTCGCTGCCGAACGGCCCGCACCCGACGATTCGCATGTTCCTGGCCGGGGGCGTGCCGGAAGTCATGCTGCACCTGCGCCGTGCCGGGCAGTATCGCGGGGGGCGGAGGGGGCAGAAGAGGTGGCGGGACCGGGCTGGGGGGACGTCCGAGAACGGACGTTCCGTCAACTGGGCCTTTGTCTTTCCTACGCTCAGGCTCGCCGGCAAGGTGGCCCTGATCAGCGGAGGCGCGCGCGGCATGGGCGCCGCGGAAGCGCGCCTGTTCACGCGCGAGGGCGCTCGCGTCGTCCTCGGCGACATCCTGGAGGACGAGGGCCGCCAGGTGGCCGCCGAGGTCGAGCGGGCGGGCGGGACCGCCGTCTTCGTGCGGCTGGACGTCACCCGCGAGGCCGACTGGCAGCGCGCGGTGGCGACGGCCGAGCAACGCTTCGGGGCCCTCCACGTCCTCGTCAACAACGCGGGCGTCAGCGCCGCCGGGCGCATCGAGGACGTGGAGGTGGCCGAGTGGGACCGGGTCATGGACATCAACGCCACGGGCGTCTTCCTGGGCACGAAGGCGGCCATCCCGGCCCTGCGCCGGGCGGGTGGCGGATCGATCATCAACATCTCGTCCCAGCTCGGCCTGGTCGGCTCCGAGCACAGCAGCCCGCAGTACCAGGCCTCCAAGGGCGCCGCCCGCCTGCTGACGAAGTCGACGGCCATCCGGCACGCGGCGGAGGGCATCCGCGTGAACTCCGTGCACCCCGGGCCCATCGCCACGCCGCTCAACGAGGCGCGGCGGAAGGACCCGGACGTGTACGGCAAGATGGTGTCGCGGGTGCCGATGGGCCGCTACGGCGACGCGGAGGAGGTCGCCTACGGCGTCCTCTACCTGGCCTCCGACGAGTCGTCGTACGTCACGGGCAGCGAGCTGGTCATCGACGGCGGGTGGACGGCCCAGGAGGGCGGCGAACCCGCGCCGGTCACCCGTTTCCGGGACGACCTTCACGATGGAGGGCGCCCGGTTGGACCCGCCCCGGGCTCGCGACTCGCCGTGATCCCGCGGACGGAGACGCGACCACCCTCTGACCCCGGGGCCTCCCGGGCCCCTGCGGGCTCGCGGTCACGAAACCGCTGCCGGCAGAAGCGCTGCCGACTCGCTGGCCGCTTCTTCCCGATGAGAGTGACTGAGCCTTGCTCCCACCACGCTGTTGCGACGCTGCAGGCTCCGCCTCTTCCGGTGGCGCGAGCACCCGCATCGGATGGTCGCCCCCTTGACCGTGCAATGGGCCCCGGCTAACCTCCCGGTGCTTGCGTCGTCGGTACCGAATCCAGAGACGCCCCGGACGTGCGGCAAGGTGTGGGGCTGGCGATCGAGGAGCGCGTGGCCGTGACGGTTGACCTGGTGATCCGCAATGGCCGCGTCGTCACGCCGGGGGGGATCATCGGGGGCGGGGTCGCCATCGACGGCGAGCGCATCGCGGCGGTCGGCGCCGACCCCACGCTGCCCCCGGCCCGCCGCTCGATCGACGCGCGCGAGCAGTACGTGATCCCCGGCCTCATCGACGCCCACGTCCACATGGGCAGCGAGGAAGACCCCTCGATCGCGGAAGGCCTCGCCCGGAACATGCCGGTGGAGACGAAGGGCGCGCTCCACGGCGGCGTGACCACGTTCGCGCACTTCGTCGGCCAGCGAAACGAGCCGCTGGTGCCCAACATCCAGACGACCATGCGCGAGGGCGACCGCTGGTCACACGTCGACTACTTCTTCCACGCCATCGTGTCGACCGAGGGCCATTACGCCGAGCTGCCCGCGGTGTGGGATCTCGGCGTCACCTCCTTCAAGCACTTCTTCAACGCCTACAAGCCGCGCCCCACCGAGGGGCTGTCCTGGCTCGGCGGCCCGTCGGACGCGGGCATGCTGCTGCGCTCACTGCGCTTCTGCGCCGAGCGCGGGGCGCCCGGCATCTGCGTCGTCCACTGCGAGGACATCGACGTCGTCGCCGTGCTCGAGGACGAGCTGATGGCGTCCGGGCGCACCGACCTCGGCGCCTGGAGCGACGCGCGGCCGAACGTGGCCGAGTATTCGCGGATCGCCATGGCCATCGACCTCGCGCGGACGGCGCGGGCGCCGATCTACATCGCCCACATGTCGACGGCGGAGGGCGCCGACCGCGTCGCCGCCGCCCGGCGGGACGGCTGGCCGGTGTGGGCGGAGGTGACGCCGCATCACCTGACGCACACGGGCGGGATGGAGGCGGAGGTCGGCTGCTGGGGCAAGGTGAATCCCCCGCTCCGCGCGGCCGCGGACCTCGACCGGCTGTGGCGGGCGTTCCACGACGGAGGCATCACCTGCCTCGGATCGGATCACGGCACCGGCGGCCGCACGCACGCCACCAAGGCCAAGGGGGGCCCGAAACACGCCAACATCTGGAACGCGCGCTCCGGCAACCGGGGAGGGCTCGAGCACTTCCTGCCCGTGCTGATGACGTTCGGGGTCCACGCCGGACGCATCTCCATCGAGGACGTGGCGCGCGTGGGCGCGCTGAACACCGCGAAGGTGTTCGGGCTGTACCCGAGAAAGGGGGCCCTCGTCCCCGGCGCCGACGCGGACGTGGTGATCGTCGATCCCGAGCGCGAGGCCGTCGTCGACGATCGTTTCTATCACTGTCTCTGCGAGACCAGCGTTTATCACGGCTACCGCTTCCGCGGCATGGCTCGCACGACGGTGGTGCGGGGCCGGGTGATGCTGGACGAGTTCGAGACCGTCGGCGCTCCGGGCTGGGGACGCTACGTGCCCCGCGGCGACGCGGGGAGTCGGAGGTCATGATGCGCATCGGCTTCGGCGTCAACTTCTTGCCCAGCGCGCCCGTCCTCGAGGTCGTGGAGTGGGCCAAGGCGGTGGAGCGCCACGGCTACGACCTGCTCGGCATCTCCGACTCGCAGTCGATCAGCCGCGACGTGTACGTGACCCTCGCCCACTGCGCCACGGCCACCACGCGCATCCGGTTCGGCTCGCGGGTCATCACGCCGGTGACCCGCCATCCGGCGGTGGCGGCGTCGGCGGCGGCGACCCTCGCGGAGCTGGCCCCCGGTCGCACGATGATCGGTCTCGGCTCGGGGGACAGCGCGGCGTACAACATCGGTGCCAGGGCCGTGTCGCTCGCCGAGCTGCGCGAGTACGCGCTGACCATCCGCAGCCTGATGACCACCGGGCGAGCCGAGTACCACGGGCGCACGGCCACCTTCACCTGGTCGCGCGTGCGGGTGCCCATCTACCTCGCCGCGTCCGGACCCAGGACGCTCCGGCTGGCCGGCCAGATCGCCGACGGCGCCGTGATCCGCACCGGGCTCACGCCGGAGATCGTCCGGGCATCCATCGCCCAGGTGCATGCCGGTGCGCGCGAGGCCGGTCGCGATCCCGCCGAGATCGACCTCTGGTGGTGGCCCGACGTCAACGTGGGCGCGAGCTACGCCGAGGCGGTGGAGGAGATCAAGACCTCGCTCGCCATGGCCGGCAACCACCTGACCCGATTCACCACCGAGGGCAAGCACGTGCCGCCCGATCTCCTGCCGAAGATGGCGACGCTGGCCGAACGCTACGTGTTCGGTGAGCACGCGCGCCCGGGCAGCGCCAACTGCCGCCTCATCACCGACCTCGGGCTCGTCGACTATCTCGCCGACCGATTCGCCATCGTCGGCACCCCGGCCGACTGCGTGAAGAAGCTCGAGCAAACGATCGAGGCTGGGGCGCGGCAGTTCTGGATGAGCATCCACTTCGACGACAAGTTCCGCCTGCTCCGTGACTTCGCCGAGCAGGTCATCCCGGCCTTTCGAGGGAACGGCTAGGGGGAAAGGACGCCATGCTTCGGATTGCCGGAGTCCAGTTCGTCGGCCACGCCGACCGAGCGGCCAACCTCGACACCGCCGAGCGCCTGGTGCGCCAGGCCGCCGCGCGCGGAGCGAGGATCGCCTGCCTGCCCGAGCTGTTCAACACCATGTACTTCTGCGTGGAGACGCGGCAGGACTACTTCGACTGGGCGGAGCCCGTTCCCGGGCCGACCGTTGACCGCATGGGTGCGCTCGCGCGCGAGCTCGGCATCGTCCTGATCGCCCCGGTGTTCGAGCGGGCCCCCGACGGGCGCTACTTCAACTCCGCCGCGGTGCTCGGCCCCGACGGCCGCTTCATCGGCAAGTACCGCAAGTCGAGCATCCCCTTCATGGACGCGGCGCAGAGCCCGGAGCCCCGCGGCAACGAGAAGTTCTACTTCAGCCCGGGGGACCTCGGCTTTCCCGTCTTCGACACGCCCGTCGCCCGCATCGGCATCCTGATCTGCTACGACCGCCACTTCCCGGAGGCCGCGCGCGTGCTCGGCCTCGGCGGGGCCGAGATCGTCTTCGTGCCCACCGCCACCACCCGCATGACCCGCTACCTCTGGGACGTCGAGCTCCGGGCGCACGCCATAGCCAACGTCTACTACGTCTGCGGGGTCAACAAGGTGGGCGTGGACGCCGGGGGCTCGAAGCGCGACCACCACGGCAACAGCATGATCGTGAGCCCCCGGGGCGAGATCATGGCGGAGGCGAGCGCCACCCTCGACGACATCGCGCTCGCCGACGTGGACCTGGCCGCGCTGCCGGCGCTGCGCTCGCTCTGGGGCTACTACCGCGACCGCCGCCCCGACAAGTACGGCCCCGTCGTGGACCTGCCGGCGGGGGCCCTCCATCCCCCCGGCGTCGCCGACCTGATCGGGGTGCGCTGAGCCGCCCGCGGACAGCCCGCGCGGCGGGGAGGCGCGAGGGGCGAAGGCCTGGCTGCCAGGGCGCGACGACGACGCGGCCGGCGCGCGCCACCACGCGGCCGGCGTGGATGACCGCGAGGCGCGGGGGCTGGGTGCGGTACGCCTCGTGCACCGAGGGCGCGTCGACGACGACGAGGTCGGCGCGCCGCCCCACCTCGAGGCCGTGGTCGGCCCGTTGCATGATCCGCGCGCCGTTCACCGTGGCCATGTCGTAGAGCGTCTCGATGCTGGCGCGCGTGGAGAACTGGGCGCCTGTATCGCGGGGGGCGGAGGGGGCAGAAGAGGTGGCGGGACCGGGCTGGGGGGACGTCCGGGAACGGACGTTCCGTCAACTGGGCCTTTGTCTTTCCTACGCTCACCGCCGCGCATGAAAGTTGAGGTCGACGGGCACGTCGTCCCCGAAACCTTCCGGCGCAGCGAGCAGCGCGTCCAGCTCCACCCGCTTGACCGGGCGCTCGGCCGAGCGGCCCAGCTTGACGTCGCGGATCGCGGCGATTCCCGCGCCGCGACCGAGCGGAGCCCCACGGCCGGGAGCTTGCGCCCCCGAAGGCCCTCGATCTATATTGATCGAACAGTGGCGAAGAGTCACCGGAAGACACCGCGACGCGGTACGGCCCTGAGTACGGGAGCGAAGCGCGTTCTGGTGGTGTTGTTCGTTAGAGATGTTCGGGCGCGTGTTCGGCGGCGCCACGGCGTATCCGAAAGCACAGGGCGTGTGGCGCGACGATGAGAGGGGCGGCGCACTCGTCAGAGATGAGCCGATCGTCGTGCATTGCTACACCACGCCTGCTGCGATAGAGGACTTGTCGAACCTCGCCGCGCTTGGCGCCTTCTGTCGAAAGATGGGCCGGGACGCTGATCAGGGTGAGGTCGGCTTGGTCATCGGTGACGAGTACTTCGCCATTCGAAATTTCGAGGAGGAGTAGACGATGGGCAAGCGCCTCCAGATGGACAAGATCGCCAAGGGCCTTGGTGCCGTGCGCCAGGGCAAGGTGTCCGCCGGAAGCGGATACTTCGGCGCGATGCGACTTCTTGCCGACGTCGAAGGCAGGTTTCGAGTACCAACGCGCGGTGGGCGCCCGACGGATCCTCGGTGGACGGAACGACGGCTCGTTCCGCTCGCGCCGAAAACCCTGAAACGTCTCGAGGCAATCACTTCGAAAGTGCGTGAGCACGGCGGAGTGAACGTCGAACCGATGCAGCTCGCTGCCCTGCTGCTCGAAAAGACGACACGGGACCTCAGCGAGTCGAAGGCCGTGGAACTCCTCCGCCCACTGCGCCGCGCGAGCCGCTAAGCCGCCGGGGACGTCTGCCTCAGGTTGCGTGGTTTAGTCTTGTCCGGGAGGCGTCGCCGAGCCAGTACCTCACAGACCAGGCGAGCGCGGCGTCTTCGGCCTCAGTGAGGACGAGGATCGGCCTCCCACTCGACTTCTCGGTCTCCCATGTCGCTCGCTCGTATACCCGCAGCACGC
>Ga0194121_10003333_pt1 | contig 24487 bp, 17 predicted proteins | sample TA2MahCa50mmetaG_FD_148609 | JGI IMG/M metagenome (GOLD analysis project Ga0194121, IMG submission 148609) | Freshwater microbial communities from Lake Tanganyika, Tanzania - TA2015020 Mahale Deep Cast 50m | ecosystem: Environmental > Aquatic > Freshwater > Lake | place: Tanzania: Lake...
CCTGACCTCCGGCCTGCGGCCCCTGTTCCGCCAGTCCGGCGACATGACGCCCATCGACGGAGCGCCGGTGATCGGCCCCGACGAGATGCGCCAAGTCCTGTACGAGATCGCTCCCGAGCGCAACCGCGCGGAGTTCGAGCAATCGAACGACACGGACTTCGCCTACGAGGTCGAGGGGCTCGCACGCTTTCGCGCCAACCTGTTCATGGATCGCAACGGTCCCGGCGCCGTGTTCCGTCAGATCCCGAGCGAGGTGCTCACGGCCGCGCAGCTGGGACTGCCCAAGGCTGCGCTCGACTTCTGCATGCTCTCGAAAGGGCTCGTGCTCGTCACCGGCCCCACCGGCAGCGGCAAGTCGACGACGCTCGCGGCGATGATCGACCACATCAACAAGACGCGCACGGACCACATCATCACGATCGAGGATCCGATCGAGTTCGTGCACCGCCAGCAGCGCTGCCTGATCAATCAGCGCGAAGTGCACCGCCACACGCAGTCCTTCAAGCGCGCGCTGCGGGCCGCGTTGCGCGAGGACCCCGACATCGTGCTCGTGGGCGAGATGCGCGACCTCGAGACGATCGAGATCGCGATCGAGACCGCGGAGACCGGTCACCTCGTGTTCGGCACGCTGCACACGAACACCGCGCCGTCGACCGTCGACCGCATCATCGACCAGTTCCCCGCCGACCGACAGAACCAGATTCGCACGATGCTCGCGAGCTCGCTGAAGGGCGTGATCGCGCAGACCCTGTGCAAGAAGAAGCCCAAGGGGCGCGCGGCCGCACTCGAGATCCTCGTCGTCAACACCGCGATCGCGGCCAACATCCGCGAGGGCAAGACGCACGGCATCGTCTCGGCCATGCAGATGGGCGGCAAGCTCGGCATGAAGCTCCTGAACGACTCGCTGCTCGAGCTCGTGCGCGCGGGCACGGTCGAGCCAAGCGAGGCCTTCCTCAAGTCGGTCAACAAGGACGACATGCTGGCCAAGCTGCAGTCGATCGGCGTGTCCTTCGACCCGTCCAAGTTCGGCGAGAGCGCCGAAGTTCCGACTGCGATCGGGGCGCTCCCCGGGGCCGCGTCGGCTGCGCGCCCGCAGCCCACTGCGGCGGCACCGCAGCCGCGCGCGCCGATGCCCCAGCAGCCTGCGGCACGGGCCGCCCCAAGCGCTCAGCACGCTCCGGCCACGCAGCCCGCACCCGCCGCGCAGCCCGCAGCGAACGCCCAGCCGCGGGGCTGGACCGACCCGTTCGAGCAGTTCAAGAAGCAGCGCCCCGGCTAGTTCGAGGAACAGTGGCGTCTAGCGCAGGAGCACCGTCTCTCCGTCGAGCACTGCGCGCTCCGAGATCGAACCGACGAGCGAACGGCCGCCGACAGTAGCGACGAGGCGCGCGGCGCCGCAGACGCCGTTGGCAGCCTCCGTGGAATAGGGAACCACAAGCCGCGCGACGCCATCGTCTCCGACCCGCGCGCGATCGCGCCACTCGAGCTGCGCACCACCGGGCTGTGACAGCGCCAGCACGACCTCGAGCGTCTCGCCCATGGCGCCGCGCGCCTCGACGCGCGCGCCCGCGACGCGCTCCCACACCCACGCGGCCGGCGCAAGATCGCGCGGACCGCGCAGCGCGCGCGCCGGATCGCGCAGCGGCGCAACCCACACGAGCCGCAGGTGAGCGAGAGGACGCGCGTCCCGGCCGAGCGGTCCGAACACCGCGCCGTCGAACATCGCGCGCGCGCCGAAGGTCAGGAACCACTCCGGTCGAACGCTGCCCCCGCGCTCGCTGCCCGCTTCGACATAGCGTGCGCGGCGCGACGGCGCGACGGGGTCGAGCAGTGTGTTGAGCGCGTTGGGAAGATCGCTGTCGACGAGTGCGTAGCGCACGCGCAGCTCGTCCATGCGCCGCACCAGTGTCGACTCCTCCTCGGCGAGCAGGAGCTCTGGAGACGCACGGAAGCCCTCTTCGCCCACGTACGAGCCAAAGTTGGTCGCAAGACTGCCGCGGCGCGCCAGCCGCTCGACGGCGTGACCGTGGGACCAGAGCGCAAGCACGCCCTCGCCCTCGCTGCGCTCCGGCTGCATGCCGATCCACTCGAGCCCGAGGCGCGCACCGATCGTGGACGGGCGCTCGACGCGCAGCGCGTCGCGCCGCAGAGGCCAGCGCTCCACGCTGCGCGCAAGCGCGGGCCAACAGAGCAGCGCGGCCGCGATTGCCGGCAGAGCCGCGCGGGCAGCGAGGGGCATGCGCGACAGGGTCTCGAGCGAGCTCGCTCGTCCCAGTGCGACCCCGACCACGACGGCGAGCGGCAACGCGAGGCCCTCGGCGAAGCGCGCCTGCCCGAATGCCTGCACGGCGAGGACGGCGCTCGATACGACCCACGGAAGCAGCTCGAGCTCACCCCGCCATGTCCAGCGCGCGAGCGCCAGCCACGCGATGGGCAGTGCGAACGCTGCAAAGCCGAGCATGCGCAGCAGCGGGGCGAGCTCACCATCGCGCACGAGCGCTTGCGACTCGCCGATGCGCGCCATGAACGCATCGACGCGGCTGAGCCACTCGAGACCCTCGCGCACGCCGCGCGCTGGCGCGGCGTCGGACCAAGCGAGAAAGGCGAGCGCCGCGAGCGCCACGGCCATGACTCCCAGTGGGAGCGCACGCCGCAGCGGCGCAGAGTCCGGCCGCAGCGCGAGCGGAGCGAATACGAGCGCTCCCGCGGCAAGGTAGGCGAGGTGGAACCACGAGAGGTTGACGACGATCCACGGATGCGTGGCGTTCCACGGGCTCGAGAGGATCGCGGGCAGCGCCACGAGCAGGGCGCCGACATGGAAGCCCAATGCCAGCGCGCCCAGACCGGGGAGCGCGCGGCGCGCGTGGACGAAGAGCAGCGCTACCAACGCGACCTGCACGCACGCCACGAGGATCAGCGTCGCGACCCAAGATCCCAGCGCAAGTCCGGCGACCGAACCTGCCAACACCCCGAACAGCGCGCCGCGCCGCGGCTCCTGCAGGGAACGCCCGCTCATGCCGAGCGAGAGAAGCGCGAGCACCGCGCCGCTCGCGAGCGAGACGAACGCGTGGTGATCGCCATTTCCGAGCTTCCCGTACTCGATCGCCGCGCCGTTGAGCGCGTGCAGCAGCCCGGCGGCCAATCCAGCAGGGGCACCGGCAAGGCGCCAGGCGACGAGCAGCGCCAGCACGCTCCCCAGCACGCTGGCGACGGCTGCGGCGCTCGCTACCGCGCACTCGAGCCATTCGGCGCGACCCTCGGACGGCGCGAAGGGCCCGAGCAGCGTCGCGAGCAGGCGCGTGTAGTACGGCGGCCACGGAATCGCGGAGCCTTGAGGCGCGTTGAGTCGCGCGTCGGTCTGCGCGACCGCTCCCTCGTCGAGCGCGCGCTCCACGCGCCTCACATGGTACTGGGTGTCCGGATCCGTGCTGAACCAGCTCGCGCGCCCCGGCAGTTCCACGCGCCGGTTCTGCGCCTCGCGCGCGAACCACGCCACGCTCGCGACCAGCGCGATCCACACGACCAGCAAGACGCGCGCGCGCGGCATGGCGAGCTACCCTACCGAACGCCCCACGCCGATCCAGCGCCGGAGCGGGGCTCAGGTCGCAGGGCTGGCCGCGGGCGCGGCGTCGGGAGCGGTTTCCTCGCGGGCCGCGCGCTCGACCAACTCGCGCATGGTGCGGTTGTGAACCGACGAGCGTCCCTCGGCGTCGAGCGCGCGCAGGGCGCGGTCGGCGAGCGCGTCGAGCGACACGAATCGCCCGCCCTCGCTGGCGCGCACTTCGCCGCGCACGGCGAGCAGCACATCGCTGATGCGAATCGTCGCGGGGTCGCGCGCGGGCTGCCAGCCCTGCGCCTGCCCCGCCTCGGACGACTCGATCGCCGCCACCAGCTCGCGCTCGCGCAGGTCGGACAGCAGGCGGTCCACCGTGCTGAGCGCGACGCCGACGCGCCGCGCGAGCTCGGGCACGCTCGGACCGCGCTCTCCGGCGAGGAAGGCCTCCGACAGCCGCGCCATCAGGCGCACGGCCACATGCTCGGCATGGGCGGGAGCGATGCGCGTCCCGGTGCCGACGCCTTGGTATTCGTAGTGCTTCTCGGAGGCGTACGCCAGCTCGGCGCCCGCCAGCACGATCCCCCACGAGAGCTGGACCCACACGAGGAAGATCGGAATGGCCGCGAAACCAGCGTAGATCGCGTTGTACTTCGCGACGCCGATCTGGAACGCGATGTGTGCGAGCAGCGCGCCTTCCCATGCCAGCGAGGCGAAAAACCCGCCGAGCAGCGCGGCGCCGAAGCGACCGCGGCGGTTGGGCATCACGAGGTAGAGCAGCGTGAAAGCCATCCAGCCGACGAGCACCGGCGCGAGCTTGATCAGGAGCTGCAGCACGACACCGAGCGCGAGCTTCTCCTCGAGGAAATCGATCACCCCCGTGTTCTGCAGCGCCGTCGTGACGCCGATCGCGACCACGAGGAAGATCGGCGTGATGACCACCATGGTCAGGTAGTCGGAAAGCTTGCGGACCAGCGTGCGCGCCTTGCGCACGCTCCAGATCTGGTTGAACGAGGCCTCGACGCTCGACAGCAGCCGATGGACCGCGAGCAGCAGCACGACGAGTCCGATCGCGCCGAGGCCCTTGACATCCGTGCCGTCGACCATGTCGAGCACGTTGTTGAACACGCCGCGCAGGTGCGCGAGTCCTTCTTCAGGGGCTCCGCTCGCGAGGACCAACGGAGCGTCGCTGGTCTCGAGCAGCGGGGCAGGCGCCTGCTCCGCCGCACCGAAGAGCGTGTCGAGGTACGGTTCGATGCGCTCGCGGCGCAGATCCTCGTAGAACCCGAGCCCCTTCAGAATCGCGAAGGAGAAAGCGAGCAGCGGCACGAGCGACAGCACCGTCGTGTAGGTGAGCGCCATCGCGCGCAGCATGCAGTTGTCGCCGACGAAGCCGACGGTGGCGAGGAACGCGACGCGCGCGCACTTGTATCCGAAGCGGCGCCCGCGCCCGAGCTCCTCGAGGCGCGCGTCCCAGATCGTCTCCGTGAAGAAACGCAGCACGCGTCCCTGCGGTCCCTTGTTGAGGAGCGGCAGTCGCGCGAGCTTGTCCGGCAGGGCGTGTTTTCCGTTGCTGTCCATATCGCTTTCTCCCGCGCTCACTTCGCCTTGGGCAGCAGCACATAGGTTGTGCCGCCGCGCTCCATCCACACGCGCTCGAGGTCCGCTCGGCTGTACGTGCGCGCACCCGCTACCGGATCCGACACCGCCGGATCGTTGACATGCACTCCGCCCTGACCGTCGAGGCCCGTAAGCACGAGCAGGTGCCCCGCCGTCGACTCGTAGGGCGCGCCCGCGAGCTCGCCCTGCTTCGCCGCGATCGAGATCACCAGCGGCTGGCCGGCCGCGACCGCCTCCTCGACCGACCTCCAGTCGCCGAAGCGCGCGAGATAGCCGGGCACTCCGAGCTCGAACGCGCCCTGAACCGCGCGCGTCCAGTTGCCGTAGATTTCATGGCGCTTGTCGTAGAGCAGGTCCGCGACCTGCTGCGTGGTCTTCGACACGCCGCGGTGCTCGAGCAGCATCGCCACCGAGGTCGGCGAGCAGATGCGCCCCGCGATCTCCGCTCGCTCTGTCTTCTGACTGCGGAACGGAACCTCGATGCGGCGCGAGAGCGTCGGAACATGCGCCACGGCCGGCCCCGCCACGCGACGGCTGAAGCACAGGGATACGCTGCGCAAGAGCACAGGCCGCGCCTGCGTCGGATCCGCCGTCGTCGTGCGGACGCGGTACTGCGCGCGGCCCCACATGCGCGTCGAGACGAAGAAGTCGACATCGACCTTGCCGCCCTCGAACTCCGTGCGCAGCGGCGCCTGCGCGTCGAACTTGGGCCCGCCCGGATCGTCCTTACGCAGGTACAGAGCCGGCGGCGTGACACTGCCCCAGTCCCCCATGTACAGCCACGGCGACCACGGCGTCTTGCCGTTCTCGCGCACGCGCAGCTCGAGGCACAGGCCCGTTCCCTCGGGCACGGTCGCGTTCCACGAGACGAGCGCCTCCTCGAAGCCGCCGGTGACATAGAGCTCCGTCGACTCGTAGAAGCCATCGAGCCAGCCCGCGAGGTTCGCCGGATCCTGCGACCACAGCTGGTCGATCTGCTCGCTGCTCCCAGGAATCGCGCCGGTGCTGAGCCGCACGGGCGCGTCCGCATTCAATTCCGCGCGATACGCGCTCGCCATTCCGCCGGCGAAGAAGTCCTCGAAGGACTGGTGACGAACGAGCACATGCTCCCAGTGGCGGGGCGCGGATTCCTGCATGGCCGAGAACATGAGCAACGCGACTGCGAGCATCGAGGGCCTCTTGTCGCGCTCCGATCGGCGTGCGACGCGGACATCCTCGACTTTCCGAGCGCGGGTTGTCGAGGTCCAGCCCCTACAGAAAACATGCCGGGCGCCTAGCTCTCCGCCCACAGCCGCAGCGCGGCCCCGAGCGCCACGAGCACGACTCCGGCCGCCAGCAGCCACCACCCGATCCGGCTGCGGCGCTCGGGCGGCTGCCATACATAGGGATCGCCGTGCCCATGCCCGGCGCCGTGGGTGTGGCCGTGCGCCTCGCCCGGCCCGTGGTCGTGAGACTCGCCGCTCGTCATCGCAACACCACTCTCAGGCCCCCTGCGGCCCGCGCGCTTGCGCGACCATGTGCCCGGCCTCCTTCAGCACGATCTCGTCCATGGCGAGCCGCAGCGCCTTGGGCGAGCCGGGCAAGGCCAGCACGACCTTGCCGCCCAAGAGCCCACCGAGCGCGCGCGAGAGGATCGTGGCCGCGCCGATCTCGCGGTAGCTGAGCCAGCGGAAGAGTTCGCCGAAGCCCGGGATCTCGCTGTCGAGGATCCCGCGCAGCGTGTCGTAGGTCACATCGCGCGGGGCGATGCCCGTGCCGCCCGTGCAGAGCACCAGATCGACATCGCCCTGCGCGACCGCGCGCTGCATCGCCGCCGCGATCGCGTCGCGCTCGTCCTTGACGAGCTCGCGCAGCGTCACGGAGTGGCCCGCGCCCTGCACGCTCTCCACGAGAAACGGTCCGCCGCGGTCCGTGCTCGCATCGCGCGTGTCGCTGATCGTGATCACCGCGAAACGCAGCTTCGCGGGTGCTGCGCCCTTGTGCTGCTCGAGGCTCACGCCTTGGCCCCGAGCCCATCGAGCAGCCGCCGCAGGCGCTCGACGCGCGCCACTTCGACGGGCTCGTCGACCGCACCGTTGCGCTTGAGCGATGTCCCGACGATCGCGCCGCTCGCGTAACGGAACATCTGCGCCGCGTTCGCCTCGTTCAGGCCGGAACCGATCAACACGGGAGCGTCGCCCGCCGCGCGCCGCACCAGGGCGACGCGTTCGATGTCGGGTGCCGAGCCAGTGCCCGAGCCGCTGACCACCAGCGCATCGGCCAGCCCGCGCTGCAGCGTGTCGGCCGCCGCGGTCTCGATCGAGCCGCCGCCGAGCGGCACCGCATGCTTGACATGCACATCGCACAAGAGCGCCACTCCCGGGCAGATGCGCGCGCGCTCGCGCAGCGTCTCCGCGGCCCTGCCTTCGATCACGCCCTGATCCGTCACCGCCGCGCCCGAGTGCACATTGATGCGCACGAAGCGCGCCCCCGTCGCCGCGCACAGCCCGAGAGCCGCGCGAGCGTCGTTGCGCAGCACATTGACGCCCACGGGGGCTCCCCCGGCCACTTCGATCACGCTCTGCAACGCGAGCGCCATCGTCGCGATGGTCTCCGGAGGCACGCGCTCGGCAAAGAACGGCAGGTCGCCGAAGTTCTCGACGATCAGCGCGTCGCAGCCTCCGCCGATCAGAGCCATCGCGTCGTCGCTGGCGCGGCGCAGGATCGCGCGGCGATCTCCCAAGAAACGCGGCGAGCCGGGCGTGGCGACGAGGTGCACGACCCCGACAAGGAGCCGCTGGGAGCGCAGGAGCTTGATCATCGAGCGCAGAGAGTAGCGCGAACACCCCTCCGCTGTCCCATCAGCGCAGGTTCACAGGATGTCGAGGATTCCCGTGCCCGTGTCCGGCGAGTAGAGCGTCGCCGTACTCGCCCGGTAGTTCGAGTCCGCGGCCAGCTTCGCATTCCACGGCAAGAGTTCCTTGTCGCAGCACATGCCGAGCGCCACCGCCGCGAACGCGCGCGCGAGGTCTGTGCAGTTTTCGCGGTCGCCGAGCATCGCCAGCAGCGGCTCGATGCTGCGCCGATCCCCGATCAAGCCGAGCGCCGACGCAATCGCAGCGCGCGCAGAGAGGCCCGTCGCGTTGCGCAGCATGGAAACGAGCTGCGGCACGAGCTCTTTGTCCCCGAGCAAGCCGAGGGCGAGCGCCGTGTTGCGCAGGAGGTCCGGACGGTACTTCGACTTCGCGACGATCTCTTGGATGCGCTGGATCGAGGCGCGGTCCCCCACCAGCCCGAGCGCGACCGCCACATGCCCGCGCGCCTCGGGGTCGGAAGCCGCGTCGAGCTGCTTGCGGAGCACGGCGATGCTGGCTGGGTCCTGCGCCAGACCGAGCGCGAGCGCGAACGCACCGACCTCGTCGGGCGAGCGCGCCTCTTCGAGCGACTTGCGCAGGACCATGAGGACGTCACTCGACTGCCCGGCTCCCGCATCCGCTGCACCGCGCTCGAGCACGCCGAGCGCGAGCGCCGCATAGCAACGCGTCGAGCTCGCACCGGACGAGAGCCGCTCCAGCAGGAAGGGACGCGTGCCGTCCTTTCCGAATTCCAGTGCCGCGAGCGGGCTCGCTCCCGATCCGACCCGCGCGCTGACCTGCGCCAGCGCGATCAGCGCGAAGTGCCCCGCCTGAGCATCGCGCAGAGTCTCGTGCATGTTGCGCAGGCGCTCGCGCACGCGCACATCGAGCGCGCCCTCGCCCGCATTGCCGACCAGTCCCAGCGCGATCACGCAGCCGAGGCGAACTTCCGCGGCTTCGTCGAGTTCGCGCGAGAGTCGCACGGCGATGCGCTCGACCGCGAGCGCTCGAGCCACCGCGCTCGCCGCGCTCTCCACGCGCATCAAGCGCGCCATCGCGACCGGCACATGTGCTCGCACGCGCGGCGAGAGGTCGCGGCGCTCGAGCGTCCACGCGAGCCACGCCAGTTGCTCCTCGATCGAAGTCACGCGCGCTGGACTGCTGACGCTTTGCGGAACCACCACCAGCGGGTCGCTGGGCAGCGCGATCAGTCCGAGCGCGGTGATGCACGCGACCGGGATCTCGGCTTGGCCCGCGCTCGCGGACTCGCGCTGCATCCAAGCGACGAGGGCCTCGACCGCGCGCTCGCGCGGGACACCGCTCGAACGATACCCGACGAGCCCGAGCCCGAAGGCCGCGAATGCACGCGTGCGCTCGCTCGGCGGTCCATCGAGCCCCACGCCGCGCGCGCGCAACGCCTCCGCGTCGCCGTCGAGAATGGCGCGCAGGAAATCGAGCTCGCGCTCGTTGCCGAGGATGCCGAGCGCGACGGCCGCTGTCTCCGCGAGTTCTTGGTTGGGGTGCGCGAGGAACGGCGCGATCCAGCCCGCGACCTCCGTCTCGCCCGGCCGATCGCCGAGCTTCGCCAGCGCCACGATCAGGCCGCTTTGCACATCGTTCTGGCGCTCGACCGAGAGCGCCGCGCGCAACGCCGGCTTGACCTTGTCGTGGATGTCGTGCGCCGTCGGCTGCAGCTCGTCCTGCGTCGGCTCGCGGCGTGGCAGGAACGCGATGTCGCTCCCCGCGAGCAACCCGCCCGAGCCGATGCGCGCGCGCAGGCCAAGGTAGGCATCCTTGTTGAAGCCCCACCACATCTGCCAGCGCGTACCGTCCGGACCAGCGCTCGAGGCGGCGCCGCTCGAAGTCGAAGGCTGCGGAACTGGCGTGGACGGCCCCGTCGGTTGCCCAACGGGCCCCGTCGGTTGCCCAACGGACCCCGCCGGCGCGACCGTGCCGCCGCTGGAGCCTGCCGGCGCACCTGCCGCCACGCAATCGCCCGGGCCGCGGTAGGCACCGCCGTGCCCCGACGCGGGCAGTCCGAGCACGAGCCACAGCGCGAGCCCCCTCACGCAGGCGGCGAGAGCCGCTCGCTCTCCCGCGCTCGTCCGTGGGAAAACCTCACCGCAGTGTTTCATCGCAAGGTCTGTGTGGATCCGGTCGGAAGATGGAAGCCCGAGTGCTGCGCGGCGAACGCTGCGCCCACCGCGCCGAGACATTTCTGCGCCGGCCGAGCGGAGACGGGCCGCCAGAGCCGATCGCAAGGGGAGCAAGCCGCGTGCCAGCCGCGCGGCAGCATGGGCGGCGAGCGTACCGCGCACGCCTCGCGTAACCGTTGCGTAGCACGCAAGCCGCGCTTGGAGTTCCACATCCGCCCACCATGGTGCGCCGCGTGCGCTGACACCGCTCCCTCCCTTCGGCGCGCAGCGGCGCTAGACTCGCGCGCCGCCTCGTCCCCCCACCTCCCCACCGCCCCTCTCGCGCGCCGCGCGAGTTCTGGAGTCCCCGCGATGACATCGACCCCCCATCATCCCCACGGTCCGACCACCTCACGACGCGCGATGCTGGCCTTCGGCGCGGCCGCCACGGTGGCGAGCGTCGGCGCAAGCGGCGGTGGTCAGAAAAAGAGCGATGTAGGCGTGCGCGGCGCCGATCGCGCGCGCCCCAAGGATGGCGAGCCGATCCGCATCGCAATCATCGGCATGGGCGCGCCGAGCACGCCCGCCATGGGCTACGGCCACCTGCAGCGCATCTGCGCGCTCGCGAAGGAAGGCAAGCAGAGCGTGCAGGTCGTGGCGATCTGCGATGTCGCGGCTCCCTACCTCCAGCGCGGCGTCAAGTTCGCGCAGGAGGCGCAGGGCATCGATGTGCGGGGCTACGCGGACTACCGCGAGATGTACGCCGCGGAGAAGGAGCTGCACGGCGTCCTGATCGCGACGCCCGAGCACTGGCACGGCCAGCAGGCCATCGACGCGATGGCGGCGGGGCTCGATGTGTACTGCGAAAAGCCGATGACCTACGACCTCGAGCAGGCGCTCGAGCTGCGCGCGGCGGTGCTCGCCAACCCGCAGAACATCTTCCAGTGCGGCACGCAGTTCCTGCAGCACCGCAAGTACTGGAAGGCCAAGGAGCTGATCGCCGCCAACGCCATCGGCAAGCCGACCTTCTCGCAGACCTCGTATTGCCGCAACTCCAAGGGCGGCGAGTGGCTCTACGGCATCGACGACAAGATCGTCCCGGGCAAGACCCTCGACTGGAACGCGTGGTGCGGGCCCGCGGGCAAGGCCGAGTGGGATCCGGCGGTGTTCTTCCGCTGGCGCCGCTACTCGAAGTGGTCGAGCGGCATCATCGGCGACCTGCTCGTGCACGTCACCTCGCCGCTCGTCTACGCGCTCGACCAAGGCTGGCCCGTGCGCGTCACCGCGTCGGGCGGCCACTACCACGACGCGCAGATGCAGAACCCCGACCAAGTCAACCTGACGATCGAGTTCGAGAAGGGCCACACCATGACCGTCGCCGGTTCGACCTGCAACGAGACCGGCGTCGAGGCCATGGTGCGCGGCCACATGGCGAACCTCTACCTCGGCGGCAACGACTGCATCCTGCGCCCCGAGCGCATCTTCGCCGAGGAGATCGAGGAACAGACCTTCCCCTCGGCCTCGTCGGGTCTGAACGACCAGGACGAGCACCGCCTGCACTGGCTCGGCTGCATGCGCTCGCGCAAGCCGGCCATCGGCGATGTCGACACCGCGGCCAAGGTGATGGTGATCGTCGACCTCGCGGCGCGCTCGATCTGGACGCGCTCGGCGTGGACCTTCGATCCCTCCACGATGCAGGCCGCCAAGGCCTGAGCGCGGGACACGACGTGCTGCGGCTCGCCACGCGCGCGATGGGCACGCGCTTCGAGCTCGTCCTCGGCTGCGAGGACGAGCCGCGCGCCCGTGCCGCGGGCGAGGCCGCGCTCGGGCGCATCGAGCAGTGCGACGCGCGCTACAGCGTGTTCACGAACTCGAGCCTGATCGCGCGCGCCAATCGCGACGCCTGCGAGCGACCCGTGCGGCTCGATCCCGAGCTCTACGGGTTGCTCGAACGCTGCCTCGAGTTGTGCGCGGCGAGCGACGGCGCGTTCGATGTCGCCATCGGACCGCTGATGCGCGCGCTGGGTTTTCGCGGGCAGCGCATCGACGCACCGCGCGGCGCGAGCCTCGGCGGCTTCGAGCTCGATCGAGCCACGCGCTCCGTGCGCTTCACGCGCCCCGACACGCAGCTCGATCTGGGCTCCATCGCCAAGGGCCACGCCCTCGACCTCGCGGCCGCCACCCTGCGGGAGGACGGCATCGAGTCCGCGCTCCTGCACGGCGGCACGAGCAGCGTGATCGCGCTCGGCGCTCCGCCCGACGCCGAGCACTGGCGCGTGCGCATCGGCCCCGACGGCGCGTGGGAAGCTCACCTGCGCGACAGCGCGCTCTCCGTCTCCGCTCCCCACGGTCGCACCGCCGACTTCGCCGGCCACAAGGTCGGTCACATCCTCGATCCGCGCAGCGGCCGTCCCGTGCCGCTCGGGCTGTGCGCCGCGGTGCTCGCGCCCACGGCGGAATCCGCGGACGCGTGGTCGACCGCCGCACTCGTACTGCGCGCGCGCGGCGGATCCCTCGAGCTGCGCCGACCGCACGATCAGGCTTGGCTGATCGAGGAAGATGGCCGCGAGCCGCTCTTCCTCGGCCCGCACGCTTCCTTCGCTCCCCACGCCCGAGTCGAACCGACCCACCGATGAGCGTTCCCGACCGTCGTCAGCTCCTCCACGCCAGCGCAGGCGGCGCAGCCGCGCTGTTCCTCGCGCCGAGCTTCGAGCTCCTCCACCCCACCATCCTCGGCGCGCCGCTCGCGATCGCCGTGATCGGCGTCGGTCGCCAAGGGCGCGCGATCTTGGGCGAGCTCGCCACGATCCCCGAAGCGAGCGTCGTCGCCGTGTGCGACAGCGACGACTCGCGTCTGCAGTCCGCGCTGCGCCGCGCCCAGGGCTTGCGTGGCTACGCGAGCCACGCCGAGCTGCTCGCGAAGGAGCCGAGCATCGCGGCCGTCGTGATCGCCACCCCGACCCACCTCCACAAGCAGATCGCGCTCGACTGTATCGCCGCGGGCAAGCACATGTTCTGCGAGACGCCGCTCGCGCACACGATCGAGGACACCCAGGCCATCGCCGCGGCCGCCAAGGGCTCGTCGAAGGTCTTCGCCGCGGGCTATCAAGCGCGCTCGAACCCCGTCTATTCACTGGCGCGTTCCTTCTTCAAGGCCGGCACGCTGCGCCAGCTGTCGCACTTGCGCGCGCAGGATCACAAGAAGACCACATGGCGCACGCCGGGCTCGACGCCGGAGCGGGATCGCGAGCTCAACTGGCACCTCGACGCCGAGCGCTCGCTCGGCCTCGCCGGAGAGAAGGGCTCGCACCAGCTCGATGTGTTCCACCACTTCCTCGGCCGCCATCCGGTCGCGGTGCGCGGCACAGGCGAGATTCGGCTTCACAAGGACGGCCGCACGGTGGCCGACACGATCTTGCTCGAGGCGCGCTTCGAGGACGGGCTGCGCGCGAGCTACTCCGCCACCCTGTGCAACTCCTACGAGGGTCGCTACGAGCTGATCGGCGGCGAGATGGCGCTGATCAAGCTCGGCTGGACCCACGGCTGGATGTTCAAGGAGGCGGATGCGCCGACGCAGGGCTGGGAGGTGTACGCCAACCGCCAGCAGTACCACAACGACTCGGGCATCACGCTGATCGCCGACGCGACCAAGCTCGCGGCGCAGGGCAAGCTCACCGAAGGCGTCGGCCTGCCCTACACCTCGCTCTACTACGCGCTCGCCGACTTCGTGAAGTCCGCCAGCGAAGGCAAGGCGCCCGCGTGCTCCGCATCCGACGCCGCGCGCAGCACCGTGGTCGGCATCCTCGCCAACCAGGCCGTGCGCTCGGGCAGCGAAGTCGCCATCGATCCCGCCCTGCTGGAGAGCCTGTGAGCGCGTTCACCTTGCGCCTGCGCGAGCTGGGCTTCGGCACGCGCGTGGGACTCTCCGCGCTCGTGCTCGCCTTCGGCATCGGCCTCGCGGCGAGCGCGTGGCACCTGCAGGACCACCACCACAATCGCGACGAGCAGCCCGGCGTGTCGCTCGAGGACCTCGAGGGCGCCTACCACGGCGTCAACACGACCGCGCCGCTCGTGAGCGCGCTCGAGCGCGGCCACCCCGAGGCGCTCGCGACGCAGGAGCGCGAGTTCCTGCTCGTGTGGCTGCGCTCGGGTCGCATCGTCGAGGACTACGACAGCATCGACCTCGGCGACTCCGCGCCCGAGGGCCTGATCCGCGCCAACTGCCTGCCGTGCCACGCGCGCAACGCGAGCGCGGGCGAGGGCATCGGCGCCCGCGTGCCGCTCGAGTACTTCGACGACGTGAAGAAGCTCGCCTTCTCCAAGTCGGTCGCACCCGTGCCCGTGCGCGTGCTCGCCGCATCGACGCACGCGCACGCGCTGTCGCTCGCCGCGATGTCGGTCGTGATCGGCTTTCTCTTGATCGCAACGCGCTGGCCCGCCTTCCTGCGCAACGGACTGTTCGCCCTCGCGGGACTCGGACTCGTCGGCGATCTCGCCGGCTGGTGGCTCGCGCGCAGCTCGGCCGCGTGGGTGCCGATGATCGTGGCCTCGGGCGCGACCTACGCGCTCGCGACCGCGCTCTCGCTCGCGCTGGTTTTCCTCGAGCTCTGGCTGCCGCGTCGCCGCGAGAGCTCGTGAGCGCCCGCGCGCGCCTCCCGAGGAGCTTCTGGCTGCTCCTCGTCGGCATGGGCGTGAACCGCATCGGCGGCTTCGTGCTGCCGTTCCTCGCGCTGTTCCTCGCCGAGCGCGAAAAGCTCGCGCCCGACCTCGTGTCGCTGGTGCTGGGCGCGTGGGGCGCGGGCACCGTGCTCGCCGCGCTCGCCGGCGGAGCGCTGGCCGACCGCCTCGGCCGCAAACCCACCATGATGCTGAGCCTCTCCGGCGGCGCCGTGGCACTCGCTGGCCTCGCCGTGGCCCACGGTCTCGCCGGGCTCGCGCTCGCGGCCTTCGCGCTCGGCGCGCTCGGTGAGCTCTATCGCCCCGCCGTGGCCGCGGCGATCGCGGATCTGGTGCCCCCCTCCGAGCGCGCGCGCGCCTACGGCTACCTCAACTGGACCTTCAACCTCGCCTTCGCCGCGAGCCCGCTCGTCGCCGGCTGGTTGGTGGAGAACCACGGCTGGAACTGGCTCTTCTTCGGCGACGCGGGCACGATGCTGGCGGCCGCGCTGGTGATCCTGCGCGGCGTGCCCGAGACGCGGCCCGCGCGGGCCGTGAGCCGTTCCGAGTCCGCGGACTGGCTCGCCCCCGCGCGCAATCCGCGCATGGCGTGGATGCTCGTCGCGGCGTTCGGCATCGGTCTCGTGATCATGCAGGGCTTTGCAGGGCTGGCGAGCATGGTGCGCGCGGACGGTCTCAGCCACCGCGAGCTCGGCCAACTGTTCGCCTGCAACGGCGCGTGCATCGCGCTGCTGCAGCCCTTCGCCGTGCCGCGGCTCGCGCGAGCGCCGCTCCGGCGCGTGCTGCCACCCGCGGCGCTCCTCTTCGCGCTGGGATTCGCGGGCCACGCCCTCGCATCCGACTTGGGCACACACCTCGCCTGCGTGCTCGCCTGGACGCTGGGAGAGATCGCGCTCTTCTCCCTGTGCAACGCCCATGTCGCCGCGCTCGCGCCGCCCGAGCTGCGCGGCCGCTTCCAAGGCGCGTACTGGTGCGCGTGGTCCTGCGCCAATGTGCTCGGCCCGGGCACCGGACTCGCGCTGCTCGCGCTGGGAGGTCCGCCGCTGTGGTCCGCGCTCCCGCTGTCGGTCGCGGTGCTCGCCCCGATGGCCCTCCTCCGCGCGACCCGCCCCGCGATTCCGGCCGAGGACTCGGAATCCGCGTGCGGCGACTCGTAGAATCGCACCCCCTCTCTGGGAGGTCCCACGATGTTCTTCGCACCGGCTCCGCTGTTCCTGTCGCTCGCCACGGATCCCACTCCCCTTTCCGCGCCGAGCCTCGAGCCCGCCCCGCTCGCAGCGCGCCTCGCGGCCGCCACGCCGCAGGAGCGTCGCTACGGCTACGCGTGGAACCCGAGCTGGACCGTGAGCCTCGGGGCGTACCAGATCGACGGCGACTTCGACACCTTCCTCGCCGGCCCGAGTGATGTCGACCGCGACCTCGGTTTCGCCGTGGACTTCGTGATCTACAACTGGGAGGGGGAGCGCGGCATGGGCCTCGAGCTCGGCCTCGCGCGCACCACCTCGACCGTGTCGTCCTCGGGCGTGGGCACGGACTACGATCTCGAGAGCTACCGGCTCTCCGCGGGCGTGCGCCTCGCCGATCGCGGCACGGACGACCCGTTCTGGATTCCCTTCGCGCGCGCGGGCGTCAACTACCAGACCGACGACAGCTCTGGGGCCGGCGACGCCGATGGCTTCGGCTGGTACATCGGAGGCGGCGTCGACTTCCGCCTCGGATCGCACTTCGCGCTGACGCCGAGTCTGCTGTATGGCGAGAACCAAGCGAACAACACGACCGAGTGGATGTTCGGGCTGCTCGGCACGCTCGCGTTCTAGACTCGCCCATGAGCGACGCTCAGCGCGCCCTCTGGCCCCGCCCGACCGCGATCGAGTGGCTGTGCCTCGCGGCCAGCCTGCTCCTGTCGCTGCAGTACTCGTGGCTGCTCGACGACGCCTTCATCTACTTTCGCTACATCGACAACCTCGTCCATCTGGGCCGTGGCCTCGTCTTCAACGAGGGTGAGTATGTCGAGGGATTCTCGAGCCCGCTGTGGTGCGTGACGCTCGTCCCGCTGCGCGCCCTCGGCCTCGACTGGTGGATGATCACGCGCCTGCTCGCGCTCGGCTGCGCTGGGCTCGCGTGGTGGCTGCTCGTCGTGCTCGCGCGCCGCACGGCGCCGGGTGGTGTCCCGATCGTCAACGTCCCGCTGGCCTACCTCGCGTTCAACTACGCGACGCAGACATACTTCACGGGCGGCGTCGAGGCGCCGATGGTGCAGCTCGTGGCGGTCGCCTTCGCGCTGTTCGTGTTCGCCCCTGACATGCGGGTGGCGCAATGGCTGGTCGGCCTCGCGCCCATGATTCGTCATGAGCTGGCGCTGCCGCTCGCGATTGCGCTCGCGTGGCTCGCGTGGCGAGAGCGTCGCCTCCGCTGGACGCCGGTGCTCGTGGCCTCAGCGACGCTCGGAGCTTGGCTCTTCTTCCGCGTCGTGTACTACGCCGACTTCCTGCCCAACACCTTTTACCTGAAGGATGAGGTCAACTGGGCCCGCGGGTTCACCTATTTGCGCGACACATTCTCGACCTACGGCACCTACTGGCTCCTGCCGGCGTTCCTGCTGCTCGCCCTCGCGCTGCGCCGCGAGCGCGGGCTGCTGCTCGGCGCGCGGACTATCCTGCTGCTCAGCGCGCTCGCAGTCTGCGCCTATGTTGCCAAGATCGGTGGCGACCCGCGGCACTACCGCTACCTCGCCTTCCCGTTCGTCGTGCTCGCATGCGCGTGGAGCGGACTCCTCGAACACGCGCTCGCCCGCTGGCCCGCTGGTTCGCGCCGCAACGGAGCGCGCCTCGCCGCGGGCGCGATCGCCTTCGGCACCTTCTTCCTCTACCCCGCGCAGCTCTCGAAGCATCCATTCGGCCGCGACGCGGCGCACACGAAGATCGACGAGATCAACGATGCGCAGTACCACCGCCTCAAGAGCGACCTCACCTACTCGCCGTGGACGCTCGCTCCCGACATCGAGCAACTCGACGATGCGCAGCTCGACCTCGCCTACGGCGAGAGCCCGCTCTTGCCGCAAGGTCCGGTCGACATCCGCGATGAGTATGCGCGCTGGCGCGCCTCGGGCGAGACACCCGCGAGCTACCCACTCACCACCATCGGCTGGTGTGCGACCTCTTGGCGCATGTTCACGCACACCTTCGTGCACTGGGACGGGCTCACCGACCCGATCCTCGCGCGCACCAGCGCGAGGTCGTGGCGCGCAGCGCACAAGCAGGACCTGCACCCGCTCGGAGCGGATCTCGCCTTGCTGCGCCAGAACTTCGGCTCGACACCGGCCGCGTTCGCCCGCGCCGTCGAAGCTGGCGCGGCTCCAGCTTGGATTGCCGCCAACCTCGACTCGCTCGAGCGGATCGCGGCCAAGGCCTACAACCGCCACGAATTCGGTCCGAACCTCGCGCTCGCGCTCGAGCGCATCCCGCGCATCGACCCTAGCCGCTGAGCACGGGCTCCGCGGCCTCGATCGGCGCGAAGCGTCCCGTGAACTGCGGCAGGTACTCGGGCCGGTAGGTCATGCGCAACCCGCGCAGGCCGACGGCCGCGGCCACGAGGTCGGGCGAGGAGCGGCTTCCGCAGCCATGCCGAACGGATGGCGGCCGGAGTGCTCGAGCCGCTCCATGCGTTCCGCGCGCTCGGGTTGCGCGAGGGTGGTGCATCCCGCGGCCATGACGGCGAGCAGCCTGCGCTGCACTCTCGACGATCGCCGGCCCCCTCCGGGGAGCGCCAGCCCTCAGGGCTCGTCCGCCGCTGTGCTCGACAATGGCAGGGCCACTTCGAGCAGCTCCTCCCATTCTTCGACGAGCAACTCGCGCCAGTCCTCGGGCTCCCCACTGCCGCAGTGAGCCGCGACGCGCCAGGTGCCCGGCGGGAGACCGCACAGGAACAGCCGTCCCTCGCGCAGCGTCAGCTGGAGCGCGCCAGCTTCCCCGCACTCGAGCGAAACCAGCGGCCGCGCGCGCTCCTCGACGAGCGCCGTCTCGCCCGGCTCGAGCGTCGCCCGCAAGCACGCTCCGGGCAGGGTTACATCCTGCTCGAGGCTGTCCGCGCGCAGGGCGAGTCGCCCCACCTCGACGCTGCCGTCGAAGGCGAGCGCCTGCACGCTCCAGTCGCCACTGCGCAGCCGCGCCGCGATACGCCCGAGCTCATCGCTGCGCAGGCGCTCGACCCAGCCGCGGCTCGTCTCGACGGCCAGCAGGTCGAACGCCTCGTCGAGCACCCGGCCCGAGCGCAGGCGCACGAACCCGTGCCACTCGACCGTCGCGTCCGGCATGCCCAGATCGAGCCGCGCGCTCTCGCCGTCCGCGATCACGGTGCTCGCGCTGCGCACCTCGCTCGCGCCCGGCTGCGCGCTGGCTTCCGCGACGGTCACGGGCCCCGCAAGGAGGCCAGCGCACGCGAAACGACCCTCTCCATCGCAGCGCAGCTCGCGCCGGATCACTTCGCTGCCGGACGACTGGAGCGCGTGCAGCGCGGCATGCGCCCACGGATGCCCTTCGCAGTCGAAGGCCTGCCCGGAGAGTGATGCGCTGCCGAACGCGACCTCGACGCTGCGCTCGCTGCCGCTCTTCCACTCACGCACGGCCCGCGACCCGTCGGGCGCCACCACGCGCAGCGTGTGCCAGCGCTCGGAGCGCAGCGAGAGCCGCACGATTCCGTCGCGATCCGTCCGGCCGCTGGCGTCCCGCTCGCCCGTCACATCGAAGAGCTCGGCTTCGACACCCGACAGCGGCTCGCCACCGAGCCGCACCAGCACTTCGAGCTCTCCCTCGGGCACGCTGCCAAGAGCGCGAGCCGCTCCCGGGGGCGCAACTGCGAGCTCGGTCTCCGCCGGTGCCGAGAGCACTTCGAGCTGCGCCTTGTCCTCGACGACGACGCGCACAATGCGATTCTCGAGTACCTCACCGCCAGCGCGATGCAGGTCCATCCAGCGCACCACGCCTGCCAGCGACACCACCGCCGCCGCCGCGCACATCATGAGCAGCGCCTGAATCTGTCGGGACTTCGCCTTCACGAAGGCGAATTCGTCACGCCGCGTGCCGGAACCTGAGCCAGCACGCCGATTTTCGCGGCGCACAGCGCGCGACGGCGGACATGGCTTGCGATGCTTGCCCCTCGACGGCGCGGGCGAGCCGTGGCAAGGTCTCGGACCATGCGAAGGGAACGCTGGATCGTCGCGGCCTCGCTGGCGGTTTCGTGGTGTGGTTGCGCGGCGCCGAGGGATCGGCCCACGCGGCGGCCCAACATCGTGTTCATCCTCGCGGACGACCACGCCGCCCATGCGATCGGCGCCTACGGCTCGACCGTCGCCCGCACGCCGCACATCGATCGGCTCGCGAGTGAGGGGCTGCGCTTCGAACGCGCCTTCTGCGGCAACGCGATCTGCGCGCCGGCGCGCGCAACGCTGCTCACCGGGAGCCACAGCCACATGCACGGCGTGGTGGACAACGCCGCTCGTTTCGACGGCACACAGCCGACCTTCCCGCAAGCGCTCCAGCGCTCGGGCTACCAGACCGCGCTGGTCGGCAAGTGGCACCTCAAGAGCGAGCCCACGGGCTTCGATCATTGGGAGATCTTCCCCGACCAAGGTCAGTACTACGATCCCGAGTTGCTCTCGCCCACGGGCAAGCGCCGCGCCCAAGGCTACGCCTCGGAAGTCATCACCGACCTCGCGCTCGAGTGGCTCGAGACCCGCAGCGACGAGCAGCCGTTCCTCTTGTGCTTGCAACACAAGGCACCGCATCGCTCGTGGGAGCCTGGCCCGCGCGAGCTCTCGCTGTACGCCGACGAGACCCTGCCCGAACCGCCGACGCTCTTCGACGACTACGCAACCCGCGCGAGCGGTGCGGCCGCACAGGAGATGTCGATCGCGGGCGACCTCAGCGAGTTCGACCTCAAGCTCGGCCAACCGACGCCCAAGAGCGCGCGGGCTCTGGCCGCATGGTCAGCGGCCTACGCCGCGGAGAATGCTGCACTGCGCGCGCAGCCCCTCGAAGGCGACGCGCGCACGCGCTGGAACTACCAGCGCTACCTGAAGGACTACCTGCGCTGCGTGGCAGGCGTCGACGCGAGCGTCGGACGCGTGCTCGACTACCTCGAACGCGAGGGGCTCGCCGAGGACACGCTGGTCATCTATGCCTCGGATCAGGGCTTCTTCCTCGGCGAGCACGGCTGGTACGACAAGCGCTGGATGTACGAGGAAGCGCTGCGCTTCCCGCTCGTGATGCGCTGGCAGGGCACGATCGCCGCAGGCACGGTCGACCGCCACCTCGTCTCCGGCATCGACCTCGCCCCCACGCTGTGCGAGGTCGGAGGATCGGCGGCGCTGCCCGGCGCCCAAGGCCTGAGCCTCGCGCCGATCCTGCGCGGCGACGCGCTCGGCGAAGCGCGCGACGCGATCTACTACCGCTACTACGAGTACCCCGATCCGCACCGCGTCGAGCCGCACTTCGGCCTGCGCACCGAGCGCCACAAGCTGCTCGTGTTTCCGCGCCTTGGCGCGAGCGAGCTGTTCGACCTCGAGGCCGATCCGCGCGAGCTGCACAACCTCGCGGGCGATCCGCAGTACGCGGAACTCCAAGCGCGGCTGCGCGCGCGGCTCGCGAGCTTGCAGCGCGAGCTCGGCGACACTCCCTAAAGCGGAAAATCGCGCGCCGCGCTCGCGCGATCTCCACAGCGGCGCGGGCCCGTGTGAGCGAGGTCACACGGGCCCGCGGCCTTGGATGGAGCCAGAGACGGGATTCGAACCCGTGACCCCCGCTTTACGAAAGCGGTGCTCTACCACTGAGCTACACTGGCGAGTCGATCTGAGCGAGCCTCGAGCGGCGCCCGGCAGGTTTCGGTCAGGCTCGGACGACCCCTTGAGATCGCCCGCCGCCCTGTTCCGACCCGCTTCCTAGTGATGGGCCGCGCCGAGAGCCGCGCGATCCTCTGCCGAGAGGTTGCCGACAGCCTGAGCGGCCGCCTTGCGCACCGCGATCGGCGCGTCGGAGTGAGCGATGCCGGCGAGCACCGCCGCCGCCTCTCCAGCGGCACCGCCGCGGGCGAAGATCGACGAGCAAGCACGGGCCGCGGCCTCGCGGACACCTTCCGAGCGCGCGCCATCGGCCGCGACCGCGGCGAGGGCCGCGACATGGCTGGCGTTGCCGGCGCTGCACAGCGCATAGGCCGCACCCACCGCCACCGCATCCTTGCGACCGAGGGTGCCCGCGAGGGCGTCAGCGGCCGGAGCGATGTTCGTGCCAGTCCCCGCGAGGGTCGCGAGCAGGCCCGCGGCCTCGGCGGCGAGCGCGTCGGCACGGTCGCGCTCGGAGCCCATCGATTCGCCCATGGAGGCCGTCACCGTCGATACATCGGCGGGGTCGGCCAGCACGCCGGCGACGGTCTCGCCGAAGGCCTCGGCCGCGGCCTCGGGGTTGGAAGAAACGAGGAAGATCGCGGCCTTGGCGAAGGCCGGCTCGGCCTTGATCTCGTCGATCACCTGCTGGGCGGCGACATCCGGCAGCGAGTCGCTGACGACGACCGCGTCGAGGCCCGGCATGCGGCGCAGGCTGGCGAGACCGATCACGCCGTTGTTCGAGGCGTTGACCATCATGCCCGCGGCGCTGAGCGCGAGGGAGACCGTCTGTCCACGCGCGGCGTCGGCGTCGATCACATAGGCGAGACGCACGACCTGACGGCCGACAACTTCGCCCAGCGCGCTGACGACCTGTGCGTTCGCCGCGCCCTTGCCCCAAGTCGCCATCTGGCCCAAGGCCACGGCGGCTTCGGAGCGGATCGCGCCGTCCTTCGACGCCAGCGCCGCGCGCATGGCCGTGGTCGGAGCCGGAGCCATCTCGGCCAGCGCGCGCACGAGGACCGCGGCCGTGCCGCTGTCGCCCTGCGCGAGCGCCTTGGCGAGGCCGCCTTCGGCGCCGGCGGCCCCGGTCATGCCGAGTGCCACCTGAGCGCGCTCGGCCATGGCCTGCAGCTCGCTGGTGTCGACGCCGGCCGCCGCGAGGGCGTTCACGGCTGCGATCGTGCCGGCCTCCGCGCGGGCGAAACCAGGGAGGACATCGGCGCAGGTGGCGTCGGCGATGTGCGCCGCGGTGAAGCAGGCGCGCGCCATGGCGTCGGGGTACAGGGAGCGCGGAGTCGCGGTGGCGACGAGCGCGCCGTCGCCCCAGCTCCACACCACATCGCTCCACATGTGATCCGCGAGCACCATGCCCGAGCGCAGGTGATAGGCCTCGCCTTGGGCGCACAGGTCCTTGCAGCCGTTGCCCGAGGACTTGAGCACGCCCATGGCGGCCACGGCAGCGTCGGCCACCGAGGCGTCGGCATCCGTGGAGCAGCAGGCGACGCGGCCCGCGGCGCGGGAGTCACCGATGCGGCCGAGGACATAGACGATGTTGCGACGCAGGAAGGCGTCGTCGGTCGAGAGCGCGGCGCACAGCGGCAGCACGACATCGCTGCTCATCTCGGTCAGCGCCTGAATCGCGGTGGTGCGGTTGTCTTCGTCGGCGGTGCTGCCGAGCCAGCCGAGCAGGTGCGGAACGGCGTACTCGCCGTGATCGGCCGACAGCGCGCGGATGGCCTTGCGGCGCTCGACCGGGTCGTCGGTCGAGAGTTCCTTGACCAGCGCCACGATGGCGTCGGCATCGTTGCGGCGCTCGCGGCGCGCGGCATCGACGAGCGCCATCATGCGGCGGCCGATGAGCTCGATGTCGCCCTTGGTGCGCAGGATCTCGAGCCATGTGTCGTGGTCGGTCCCCGTCCACAGCGCGTAGGCCTGTTCGGCGGAGGGCTCCATGGAGAGCACCTTCTGGAACATGCGCAGCGCCTCGTCCTTGCGATCGCGCTGCAGCAGGTCGACGGCCTGCTTGAAGGTCCCTTCGATGTCCTGGGCCAGCGCGGCAGGAGCGGTGAGGCACAGCGCGGCGAGGGCCAGACCCAGCTTCCGGTACGATCCGGTCATGTCTTGACTTCCTTGGTGGGGCGGGGGCTCTGCGGAACGGGCGGCCCGTGCGTTCCGCCCCGGGATGGATTGGGGCGGGTGGGACGCGCGGGCGGGCTTGGGGGCCCGTTCCAGCGAAAGGTCGGGTGATGATAGCGGTGCGAGGGGGCGGGTCAAGCGCAGGCAGTGCCCGTGCTCGCTCGCCGCACCGGCCCCACTACCCGAGCTGGGCGGGCAAGCTACGCCCCCCGATCGTCGGCCCGGCGCCGTCCCCCCCACCCAAGACGAGCGCGGCTACAGCGCGAGCCGCGGCCGCCACCAGTGGCGGAGTGGGAGCGTAGGCGAGCAGGATGGCCACATCTTCGCGCTCCCACAGCGCGCGCTCCACGGACTGGGGCGAACCGAACCACAGCAGCGCGACGGGCCTTCCCCGCTCTCGCTGGCACGCGAGGGTCGCCACAACGGCGGCGCGCTCGGCCGGTGTCAGCCCGTAGCGACCGCGGCCCGCGCGGGCCTCGCAGAAGACGGGCAGCAGTGCGAGATCCCCCACCAGCGGGGCGAGCTCGCTCCGCAGGTCCGCGAGCAGCAGGGCGAACTCCGGCGTCTCGGCCGAGGGGATCGAATCGAGCACGCTCACGCCGCCCACGCGCGGCCGCTCGCCGCGCGGCCAGCGCGCCCGCGAGCTGCGCAAGGC
>Ga0194121_10003348_pt1 | contig 24453 bp, 21 predicted proteins | sample TA2MahCa50mmetaG_FD_148609 | JGI IMG/M metagenome (GOLD analysis project Ga0194121, IMG submission 148609) | Freshwater microbial communities from Lake Tanganyika, Tanzania - TA2015020 Mahale Deep Cast 50m | ecosystem: Environmental > Aquatic > Freshwater > Lake | place: Tanzania: Lake...
TCAAAGTCTTTTTTATTTTGATCTAGACAATTCTTAAAGGCGGGAGTTGTTCTCACTTTCTCAAACTCCCTCTCTACCTGTTCAGCAGTTGAAATTGAAGAAAATAGGATTCCCATCTGTAAGTGTTTCTCGAGATCACCCCAAATCATATCCAAATCTTTGTAGGGATCGGGTTTTTGTGTTTTCTCAACAACAACTGTGCAAAAGACATCGGCTAAACTGTGCGTACCCACAGTTTTATCATCAGCCATCAAAAATGGGTGACAGAACAGAAATAGTGAAATGATGAAAAATAAACGCCACATATGTTTTTCGCCCCCCAACCCCAACGGACATTTTTCGTCTAAAACTAGCCAAATTTGGCACTTTTACTGCGTTTCCTTAAATCTTGAGCTCCTCGAAAGAAATGGGTCAACGATCTTAATTCTTGTCGAGTCTTCGGAAGTTTCAAATAGCCATCAGATAGTTTTGTCTTGGTTTGATCCTGCGAAGAAAATTGGACGACAGCAATGCTCTGATCCAACTTTTTTATTTGCCTCACTAGCTCTGTCGCATTTAAATCCTCGGCTCGATAATTGTCGGCTAAGATAACCAAATCAAAGACATTATCGGTGGCAGCGTAGAGCGTTTCCCAGGCTGTATATCTAGAAACCACCTCGACCTCTTCCCCTAGTTCATGACTTAAAAAATCACTCAAAACTGGAACTAAGGCAGAGTGAATTCGTTTATTTTCATGGGAGAAAAGAACCTTAATTTTTTTATGGCCCGTTTGAACAACCGAATTCAACATTGGTATTTCCAAAGCCCCCCCTTTCTTAGTTCCCCTCAGAGAATAAAAAAGCCATTAACTGGTCTGCAAGAGACTTGCCAGCCTATTTGCGACAAATCCCAGCCTTTCCATTTTGATATTGATTCTCATTTTCATTTTTGTTAAGAACGAAATATGCGAGTTTTTTCTTCTCAGGTATTACTTCGAAAATACCACCGCTGGCTAGGCGGAGTCCTTGCATTACCTGGACTGTTTTTATTCGTTTCAGGACTTATCCTTCAACTTAGGAACCATATCCCTTGGCTCCAACCCACTCTACCTGACCAGCCGCCAGTGATCAGCACTCCAGTCTTTGTTGTCGATGAAACAAAGCTCTTAGAAACCATCAACCTTTCACTGCCTAAAGCACCCATTTTACATACAGATATTAACCAAATAGATATTAGACCTCATAAAAATTTAATCCGAGTTAGAACAAAAAAATACTTTGAGTACCAGTTGAGCATAAACCCTCTAAAACTTTTAAACCACGGCCCGAAATACTCGACGCTTGTTCTTTCACTGCACTCCGGCGAATATTTTGGTTCTGCAATAAAGTATTTTCTTTTTTTACCGGTATCGTTTCTTCTTTTGGGGCTTTGGATAAGCGGCGTTTGGCTATTACTGTCAGTTAGAAGGACTGCTTCATTATGATTCCTTCTGAAGATTTCATGTTTGGACTCGAAACCGAGTTTCTTCTGCTTGATGCTGAAACTTTTCGGCCGTTGTGGTACCAGGAATTGGCATTTGAAAAATTAAATAGAATCTTTTTGGGTTTGCCAAACAGGGATATTTCAATGCTTGGGCTAAAGCCGCATCCCCCACATGATAAATTGAGCCATTATTTGGTTGAAGGATATCATTGCTATAATAATGTAACTCAACCAGTTTCTATTCTCCCAAAAGGAATCGAAATTCGAACCTCGGTTTGTTCTTCTATTCAGGAGACCGTAACTCAACTCTCAAAACTTTTTAAGCGTCTTTCAATGGCCCTATTGAAAGAAAATTATCGAATGTGTTCCATTTCCCACCATCCCAGAGAAACGACGTTCTCTGGACCTCAAAATCACCGGACCCCTCCTCAGTGGGAATGGGCCCAAAAAGCTATGGTTACGTACGGGCCGGATATTAATATTAAAATCCCGAATTCATTTTTAACCGAAAAGTTTTGGAGTGAGATTTACCAAAAAGTGTACTTTTATGCACCAGCTCTAGCTGCGACTTCATTTAATTCCCCTTTTTACAATAATACTTTATGGCGAACAAACGGACATTTGGGACTTAGCGCGCGTACTTTTAACAGAGTAGACTATGCGCCTATCTTTGAGTTTCATCCCGATCAAAATGGACGGTTCGAGTGCAATATCTTTGAAGTAGCCTCGAGTTTGCTTGAATACGAATGTTTTTTTCTAATGTGGTTATCTTTACTGACTGATGACTCGCTTAGAGGGAGGGCTTCAGCTGCTTCTTTTAAACAGGAAATGAAGGAGTCGGCCGTGTTTGGTCTTAACTCACCCAAATTTTTTAGCCGTGTGATGAGATTAATCGAATCTGCTTATTATAATTTACCCCGATTTGGCTTTAGCCCGGAGCCCTTAGGTAAATTTAGTGAAAAGTTTTCGCAAGGTTTCTGCCCCTCTATTCAACTCCAAAACATATTTTTAGAAACAGGTTCCATCGAGCTTGCTTTAATGGAAAAAATTGAGCTTTTCGATGAGTGTCACTCTCCGCTGAAACAACAATGGGAACAGCCCCAGGAGGCAATACATGCTTAATAATAATTTTTATTTTGGACTTGAGGCTGAATTTTTGATTGTCGACTCAGAAACTTTCAATCCCCTTTGGCATCCCCAACTCTCTTTTGAAAAATTAAATCATATTTTGGAAGCCGCTACCGACAGGTTTAACGGCAACCTGGAGGGGCTTGAAATAGAAAAACCTCATACCAAGCTTATGCCTTATGCGGTTGAAGGGTATGCGATCGTGGATCAGGATTTCTTTCCCACCGATCTTCTTCCAAAAGGAATCGAGATTCGAACTCCTGTGAGACATTCGATTGAAGATTGTTTGGTATCTCTTCATGAACTACATACAAACCTACAGATTGAGCTAAAGAATTATGGGTTATTGGCTTCCTCTTTATCTCACCATCCTACTGAATCTAAATTTTATGGCCCTCAAAACAAACGCCGACATGATTACTGGCAATGGTCGATGGAAGTCATGACAACCTATGGTCCCGATTTTAACATCAGCCTTCCACAATCTCTTAGGCAATCCATCGATCCGGATATTCTCGATCAAAAAGTGAATTACTATGGTCCCAGTATGGTTGCTTTTTCGCTTGCTTCCCCTTTTCTGAGCGGAGAACCTTGGAAGATTCGTGATTCCATTGGAAAATCGGTGCGTACTTACCGACGGAGTATACTGGCGCCCCTTATTGAGCTTCATCCAGAGGAAAATGGAAGAATGGAATTTAAGGGCTTTGATATGCCTTGGCACCGAGAGGACTTTCACGCCTATTTTCTTCTCTGGTTAACACTTTTATTGGACACACAATTAACGGGGAGAGCTTCAAAAAGCTCCCGTATTTTTGATCTCGGTCAAGTCGCAAGGCTCGGATGGCATGCCGAAACTATCCAGGAAAGAGCCGATGAGATTCTCAATAGCGCATTTCATGTATTACCCCAATGGGGATTTGAGACAAAACCTTTGTTTCAACTTAGAGAAAGACTGCTTCAGCAAATGACTCCAGCTGATCTTTTGATTCAAGACTATTATGTTTTTGGCAATTTGCGAGAATCGCTAAAAAGACTTACTTGCCTAAACTAAAGATGAACTAAATGTGCCTAAAAAATCGATTGGCACCTTTACGCTTTATTGGCTGCCACACGGTTTTTGGAAGTATGGGAGTCTCCTGAGGACCCGCCAGGTTGGTTGAGGCGAGATAAGGAGCCGATACTTGAGCCTCCGGGTCCGCCACCACGGCGCCAATCGTGGAATTTCTCAACCCACTTCAATAGCCCTTGGGGGGCATGGTTGCGCTTCCAATGGCCCGCGGCGTATTTATTTGCCTCGCCCCAAGTGGGGTAGATGTGGATTGTGCCAAGAATTTGGTTCATGCCGAACCCGTGTTTCATGGCAGAGATGAACTCGAGAATGATATCCCCGGCGTGGTCGCCGGTGATCATGGCCCCCAAGATTTTGTCTTTTCCGGGTACCGTCAACACTTTCACGATGCCATGGGCCTCTTGATCGGCAATAGCCCGATCCAAGTCGTCGATTCCGTAAGTGGTGACTTCGTAGGGGATTCTTTTTTCTTTTGCTTCGGTCTCGGAGAGGCCAACGCGGGCCACTTCAGGATCGGTAAATGTGCACCAGGGCACCACACGATAGTCGACGCGAAACTTTCGAAACGTTCCAAATAGCGCATTCACCGCCGCATACCAGGCCATGTGGGAAGCGGTGTGGGTGAATTGATAGGGTCCGACCACGTCTCCCACCGCAAAAATGTTGGGATAATTGGTTCGAAGGAATGGGTCGACCGCGACGGTTCCCTGCTTTGAGATCGCCACTTCAAGTTCCTCGAGTCCAAAGCCTTTCAAGTTCGCCTTGCGCCCTAAGGCAACAATAACTTCGTCAAACTCAACTTGCATTTTTTTACCGTGATGATCACAAACGAGAAACTTTCGATCGCCATCGATAACAAATTCCTCTGCTGAGTAATCTACGAGAACATTCATTCCATCTCGCTTAAAGCTTTCCATCACAAGATCAGCAGCCTCATGATCTTCTCGCGCAAGAATGCGTGGACCTTTTTGAACTAGTGAAACTTGCGCCCCGAGCCTTTGAAAACATTGGGCCAGCTCGCTACCGATGGGGCCCCCACCTAAAACCAGGAGTTTTTTGGGAAGCTTACGAAGCGACCATACCGTGTCACTATCTAGGAACTTAATCTTCTCGACCCCCTTAATGTGGGGAGCGGCTGGGCGTCCCCCAGTCGCAATGATGATGTTTTTGGTGGTGAGTCTCGTGCCGTTCACTTCGACTTCGTAGGGGCTGATAATCTTTGCGGTCCCACTGATACAGTCGACGCCCAGGTCTGTGTAGCGCTCGATGGAGTCATGTGGCTCGACGTGTTTGATGACCTTTTGGACCCGTTCCATGACTTCTGCAAAGTCAAAATCGACAGTCACGTTACGGATTCCGAACTCTTTGTGCCGCTTGATATGGGAGAGAAGTTTTGCGGATTTGATCAGCGCCTTACTGGGAACGCAGCCGGTGTTAAGACAATCTCCACCCATCTTGTGTTTTTCAATCAAAGCGACTTTGGCTTTTACGGCTGCCGCGATGTAGGCCGAGACCAAGCCCCCGCTCCCCGCGCCGATCACGACGATATTGTAGTCAAATTTAGCAGGCTTTTTATAGCGTCCCAGATATTTACGAGATTTTACATATTCAATAAGGCTTTTTGCGACCAAGGGGAAAATGCCCAAGAGTGCGAACGAAAGGAGCAGAGACGGCGACAAGATCCCTTTTAGCGAAGAGATCTGAGACAGTTGGGTGCCGGCGTTCACGTAAACCGCGGTTCCGGGAAGCATTCCCACCTGACTGACAAAGAAGAACTTCAAAACGCTCAAAGGGGTCAGACCCATGACGAGATTCACTACGAAGAATGGGAAGGCAGGAATCAAGCGCATGGTGAAAAGGTAGAAAGCTCCGTCCCGGGCAATTCCTTCGTTGATGGCAGTGAGTTTGTCCCTGAACTGAGACTGCACGGAATCCCTTAAGACAAATCTTGATGCCAGGAAAGCGGCCGTGGCTCCAATAGTGGAAGCAAAGGAGACAATCACAAGCCCTGCACTCAGGCCAAATAAGGCACCGCCGGCCAGGGTCAATATCGTCGCTCCCGGAAGAGAAAGAGCGGTGGTGAGAATATAAATCCCCATATAGGCCGCTATCGTGCCCACGCGATTGCGCTCATAGTACTGTTGAAAGGCTCCCTGCTGCGACTTCAAGTAATCCAGCGTCAGGTACTGCCCGAGATTGAACTTGAAGAAAGCGAAAATGGTGGCCGCTGCGGCAACGACGACGAAGACACGGACGAAGGTATTCTTTTTCATGAAGGCTCCTAGCTTTAGGAGTAATCGGTAGAAATGATAGAAAGAAAAAGTGCCAGTCGTCTTTTTACACGCCGCACCATCTAAACCCTTGTTTTCACTTGGGAATTAACTAGATACTATTGGCCATTTGCCGATGAGGTGAATTATCAAGTGAAACCCCAAGAAAACTTATCAAACCCAAAAACTTACTTACCTAAACGGAGAATTCTTAAAGGGTTAAAGTTCTTAAGCACCGTTCGGGTAAGAATGGGGGCCGCAAGTCCTACTAAGGAAATATCTTTATCTAATTCTTTAGCAACTCCCTCGATCATCAAACAAGACCGGATCATCATGAGATACCGATTAGGAATATAAATTTGATTGCTGTGGGCCACTTCAAAGAGCTCGTCAACCACCTTATTTATTTTTATGTTTTTCATCCCTTTGGATTTGATCCCATCGAGAATTTTCTGAATCCCTAATTCAAACTCAGAGTATTGAGTCGTTTTGCCAGCCACCCCTAATGCGTATAAAGATCGAGCTAAATTATTTCGGTCCCTTTTTACAATGGCTAACATCACTCGACTGAACTTTAACCTGTCCTGAGGCTCAAGTTGCCCAACAAGCCCCAGATCGATAAAGCCAAGCTTGCCACTATCCTCCAGAAAAAAAAGATTTCCAGCATGAGGATCAGCATGAAAGAAGCCATGCTCAAAAATTTGTTCCAAGACAGCTGTAGCTCCTAAATGAGCTGCTCTTTTCGCAGCTCTAGAATTATTTTTTAGCTCCGAGGCTTTTTTCCCTCGCATGGGAGCTAAAGCAATCACCCTTTTTGTAAGAAGATCTTTTTCATAATTCGGAAAAACTACTGAGGAAGAGGAAAAAACCGTCCGATTATTTTTCTGGAATCTGTCGATATTTTTTGCCTCTTCACGATAGTCAATTTCACGTAGAGTCGCCTGTTTGAAATCATTAAAAGCTAACTTCAAACTTAATTTCGGATACAAAGTTTCTAATACGGTCACTGCACTTTCTATCAATTGCAAGTCTAAGCGAACCAGTTGCTCTACCTTAGGTTTTTGAACTTTCAGAATCACTTCGCGCCCGTCTCGAAGCGAAGCTACATGGGTTTGACTTAAACTGGCGGAAGCCAAGGGTTTTTTCTCAATTTTCAAGATTGCCTTTCGAAATTTATCCTTTCCCCATTCACTCTTTAAAATCTTCTCAACTTTTCTATAGGAAATACCGGGAATTCTATCGAACAAAATTCTAAGTTCTCGTGCAATATCCTCCCCCACCCAATCCGGGCGTTGAGCCAACATTTGTCCTAATTTTATAAAGGTCGGGCCTAGATCAATAAAAGTAGCAGCCAACCTTTTCCCAAAAATGGAGTCAAATGAACGGGACGTCGGCTGGTTTCGAGTTATCAGGGCAACCCCCCTTTTCCCCACCTCGATCCCAAGATCCTTTAGTCCGGCTGCTGCTCCACGGCGAGAAATCGCGTAGCTTATCTGTTGGGTTCTCACCATCATACTTAAAGGGGTTTTGATCCAAGAAAATGGCTTCATACTTCTCTTATCGTTTAAATAGTAACGAGTGTTAAAAAAAAGCCTCAACCTATGGAAGATTTTTGGCTTTTTTACCTGTCTCGATTTAAAATAAGGAGATGTTCAGCTCGGCTATTCAAAGCGACATTTTAGAAAGTCTCTTTGGTTTTTGGAATCTTCTAAAAAACATTGACTCAGATCAAATTAAGCTAATTGCCACACAAAAAAGCTGGCTAGCCGTGTTATTGTGTTTTGCTTCCGGAATTCTTACAAGCCTCACCCCTTGTGTGTATCCCATGATTCCAATCACGATTAATATCTTTGGAAGAGCCGCCCAAAAACATGGAAAAAACCACAAAGTCTCAACTTTTAACTGGCATACATTCTTTTTAAGTTCAGTTTATGTCGCTGGAATGGCTGCAACCTATTCCATCATGGGTCTAGTCGCCGGTCTAACAGGATCGCTCTTTGGTAAATTACTACAAAGTAGTTTGATGTTGGCTTTTCTGACTCTTTTATTTCTTACGTTAGCTTTAGGCCAGTGGGGTTTATTTAAAATTGCACTTCCCGCGTCTTGGCAAACCAAGTTGGCTAGAATTGGGGACTCCGAAAGCTTACCTGGGATTTTTTTAATGGGACTATTTTCAGGACTAATCGTCAGCCCCTGCGTGGGACCCGTCATTGCCGGTATTTTAGCTTTTGTCTTTGACACTTCGAATGCTCTGCACGGTTTAGTGTACTTCTTTAGTTTTTCACTTGGGTTAGGAGTTTTATTTCTTTTAATTGGTGGTTTTTCTGGAGTTCTCGCCAAACTTCCCAGATCAGGAAACTGGATGCTCAGTGTAAACCGATGTTTAGCTGCTCTCATGATAGTCGCTGCTGGATACTATGGGAATCTTTGGTACAAAAAGACTTTTGGAGTCCCAAAAACTCAGAAAAGCTCACTGGTTTCAACGGTTCATTGGATAACTAATGAAGCGCAAGCTTTGGCCCAAGCCAAAGAAAAGAACCTTCCTATTTTTGTCGACTTTTCTGCCGATTGGTGTGAAGCCTGTCATGTGATTGAAAAAACTGTTTTCACACAAGCTCAGGTCAGTGAAATTCTTAAGTCTAAGTTCATCCTATTGAGAATTGATGTCACTGACTCAAATGACGCGAACGATCAAATCCTGCAAAAATATGGAGTACTAAGTCTTCCCACCTTAGTCTTTGCTGACTCATCAGGCAAAGTTCGAGAAAGCCCAAGGGTGCATGGCATTATTTCACCCGAAGAGTTCTTAAAAATCTTAAATTCCTTTTAATTTCGTTCAATAAAAATGTGGTTTCTTACCCAAGTTCTCCAAACAAAATGGAATAGCTAACATAAATCGATAACACTTAGCGTATCTCAGGGAAACGACTCACCTTTTCACTCAATTTTTCCGAATAGTATTAGCGGAGAAATCTAGTCTTGGATAATGAGTCACAAAACAATTTTTTGTCTCAAAAAGTCAGTATTTTGAGACAACTATTCCCAAAGCTATGGGTGCTACTTTTCTCGACCGCTCTAACAGGGACTATTTGGTTTGCCCTATCTCCTAAAAAAGCTCCTTCTCCAATGGTAATTGAAGCCAATATTAAGCCAACCCTCTTTGCAGCTCACTATCCCGCCAATACAAAATTTCAAACTGAACTTACTCAACTTAAAAACTCTCAAACGCTCCAAGAACAAGATGAGCTAGAAATCCACAAGGCCCTCTTGTCCGCGAGTGAATACCTGGATATTCCTCAATCATTGTTATGGTGTCTTTTATTTCAGGAGAGCCGACTTAATCACCTTGAGGGCATAGAGAACGAAAAGGCATCTTTAGGTTTGGGGCAATTTTCTCGTTTTAGTTTTTTCGAGGTCAATTACCAATTAGAAAGATACAGCTCGGAAAGCGTAAATCTTTTATACCTGATGTTTGGCCATGATATCCGCCCCATCACAGCCAAAAAAAGAGATCTCCTTCATCCCTCTTCTTATTATTCGATTCCCACCGCTGTAGTGGCTTCCGCACTCTATCTCAACAATCGATACAAACACCTTACTCGATTACTCGATAACCGAGCCATTTCTTATGACCCTGACATTATCTGGCTTTTCTCTGCTATGGCCTACAATAAGGGAACTCGTTCAGTTCTTAATTTATGGAATACATACCAAAAGAAAAAAGGGCCTGAAGCCCTTTCTCGTCTTTTAAACGACTTGGAATATTTTCGAAGATTCGCGGAAGATTCTCCATTGATGATGAGGGCATTGAATAAAATTTGGGAGGAGCCTCAATCTCATGCCTATTCAAAAGAACTTCAAATACATACCGGTAATATCATGGCCTGCGCCGTCTCACCTTTACTCCAGCCGATTCGTCACCTCACGGAGGTTGAACGGTGAAGCCTTTTTTTACATTTCATTCAAATCCTGTACGAAAGTCACTCTCTCCTTGGAAAACAATTTCCGTTTTTCTGACATTCTCTTTTTTATTTTTATTTTATTTGGCATTTACAGATTTTAAATCTCCTTTCAAGGACAGTTCACTTGAAGAGAATTACTCATCCTTAAGGCTGTCAATCACACAAGGCGGGCTTGCACAATTTCAAAAAGATAAAATGCAACTCAAAAACCAAATCATAGCCATATTAAATTCTCCTAAAAACGAAGACGAAGAAACAAAGGCCTCAAACATTGCTCTCTATCTCTTTCCGGAAATACTTCCAAATGAGAATTTTGAAAAGCAGGCCGCTTTAGAATTGTGGGCCCCTCTTGAAGCAGAAATAGAACAAAAACCTAGGTCAGCCAAAGCAAGAATGCTCTTTGAAGAACTCACAAGCAATATTTGGAATTACGAAAACCCGAAAATTACAAATGCAGGATTGTCGATTTATGCAGCCGAAACCCTAAAACTTTATCACGCAATCAGTTCACCTTAAAAAGGAGATTATTTAAGCGTGGCGTATTACGAAACTCCATTTGAAGATTTTAGAACCTTCCCGAAACGACGGATAGGACTCTCCTTTTTTCTGTCGATTCTGTTCCACTTTACCCTACTTTTCTTTTATGTCCCTGTCATGCTTCAAGAACAACAAACGGTTCCCGTGAAGCCCCCGATCGAAATTATGGATTACAAAGAGTACTCCAAAACACTTCCTGACTCCAAAACTAAGCTGCCAAAAGTTAAAATCCCTGAATCCCAAATTGCCGAGTCCGAGGAGGCTCAAAATCGCCAATTAGATCCCAATGCAAAATACTTAGGCAAACAAGATCAAACCGTTGAAAAAGAGACTAGGGCTGACCGAATCGATGACTTTCGGGCAAAACAAGGCACGGGATCAAAAGGGATTCCAACAACCATTGAGGCTATTCCACCCACGGCATCCGATTTCGGAAAAGATGAATCGATCATAGAAGAAGGGGAAATACCTGGCACCCCTCCTAAAATCCAGCAAGGAGTTAAACGCAACTGGAAAACACTCTCTCTCAAGGACCTAAGTGTGGGGGGAGACGGAGGGGCAAGAGCGGCGACTGACGATAAATTAAATGTCGACAGAGGTGAAAGAACACTACTTAGCACTCGTGAGTATAAATTTTTTGGATACTATCAACGCATCAAAGATCTTCTACGCCAATATTGGAAACCAAATATCGAACACCAAATGGCCCGATTGTGGGGCAAAGGAAAACAGGTTAAAGAAGATGAGTTAGTTACTCGAGTTTTAGTTCTTTTGGATGAAAACGGAAATCTATCTAAAATCTCAAAATTAGCCTCTTCCGGATATATCGAACTCGATGAAGCTGCGGTTGAAGCTTTTCAGGCTGCAGCCCCCTTTCCAAATCCACCTCGCGCTATGCTGGATGAGGATGGCTTCGTTCGAATCAATTGGGATTTTATTCTAACAACCGATAACAGCCCCCGAATTCAATTTAGAAATGTGGGAAGCGTGCCTCCACCGTACTAAACACGCTTTAAACCATTCCATCCCTCCCTAGAAACCAAGATGATATTTTCTCATTAAAAGGGTCACCCTATTCAATTTGGGCGTTTCAAGAGTCTAAAATAAACTGAACCGGAGCTACTACCATCGAAATACCTGGTGCTAGATTCAAAGTCCACTGATGGCTAGCTTTAAGCGCAGCCTCATCTAGAATACTAAAACCGGAACTTTCGATGACTGAACTCTCGATGACTCTTCCATCGACTGAAACCACCAACTTCAACTTAACAATTCCCTGCCAGCCTTTTTCAACAGCGATTTCTGGATATTTCGGCAAATGATTTCCACTTCTAAGAAGCTCTTCTCGACTCAACACTCTTTGATATGAAATTGTCCGTTCATCGCTGGCGGCTTCTTGGTCCGAATTATTATCATTTTTGGATAATTTTTTTTCACTTGATCCCACTGTACTTTTCATCTGTTGTACTCTAACTTTTCCTGAAAACTCTATGGGTTCTAACCAGTTCTGAGTCTCCATTTGAATCGCAGAACTCCCTCCTCTTGTTTGAGTGAAAAGAATTATGTGACATACCAAAGAGCCTAGAATAGCGACAAAGACTTTCATTAGCTAATCGGTTAACTCCATGTGATAAGGCGGAAGCCCTACGTTGAATTTAGTCTCAAAGAGAGGTTGAAGTGTTTTAATATCATAAACCCAAATCCCAGGCTGTTTAGGATCTCTATCGGCCACATAAAATAGCTTACGCTCGTAATCTACTATAACTTGATGAAGTGAATAGTTGCCCGGATCCATTGGAGTCGAGATAACTTCACCGTCATTCAATCTAAAAACTACCAGCTGGGTATTACGGTTGGCCCCGTAGATATTTTTTGCAATAATCGCTACTCCAAGTGAATCATTTAGAAGGGCACAATCTATAATATCTCCCCCTAATTGCTGCTCTGTGGTTACCATTCCAAGAGATTTCAAGTTCACGTCAAATAATTCAACTCCTCCATCAAGAACATTAAGTCTTCCGGCCTGTCCCACACTCAACTTGTCCTTAAATATCTTTATTTCGGTTACTGGATTAGTGCCCGTGAGCGTGATAATTTTCTCTACCGTATCATTTTCAAGATTAAGAACCGCCAATTGAGATTTATTTGAAGGCACATAACCCTCATCCGTATTGAGTCTTTGGAGAGCAATGATTAGTTTTTGATTCCAATTTACCATCCAACTCATTTCAGGATAACCATCAGAGTCCGTACTTTCGATTGTTTTAGCATCAGCATTTGCAAATAAATCGATCTCTTTTACAACTCCTCCTGAGCTTGGATTAACTTTTAATAACTTGGAACTAGACAGCCTAGAAACATAGGCCCTATTTAAATCGATCACCATAATATCTTGCGGATTGGTTTGTCTGCCGACAGAAAATTGCCCGAGGACTTTTCTTTCCAAACGATTCCCCCATTCAATATTGTCTGCCCCCAAACGATTCACTACGAAAAAATAAGGACTCGAAGACAAATTTCGAATAATCGCATCAGAATAAATCGCTATAGGTAAAGTTTCCGTTTTGTTTTCAACTAAATTTATTTCGACCAGAGCCCCGGAATGATAGTCAGAAGTTGCCACCACCAGGTGGTTATTTTTTTGCAAAGACAAAGGGCGAATGTGTTTTGTTGTGGGCTTGGTTGTTGGAGTATCGCACCCCAGCAACAAACTCAGTAGTAATGCTATTCCTAGCTGCTGATTTCTTTGTCCTTTAAAATAACTTTTCGACATATTTCTCCTTATATTGGGTATTGCCAAGTTAAGTAAATTCTTCGACCTGGTGCCGGATAACCAAGAAGTCCTGTCGTATTATCAAAAGTAGTAAATCCCGAAATCACAGACGTGGCCGTTATAGTATCTAGTAGATTAAACAACTCAAGATTGAAGGTTCCCAGGTCTTTTGCATCCCAGGAAACAAAACAGCTATGTTCGGTTGTGGGGTTCACCTTTTTTAGGTTGGCCAAATCGATATACCGCTCTCCCAACCATTGAAACTGATAATTAAAATCTAAGGGTCCCCATGGATACTGAGCTCTTTGTTTCACTAGTACAATCGGGACACTTGGAATCTTTTTTCCCTGGTAATAGGAAACATCACTGCGATTTTCCCCAATGAACCACGAAACCCCTGTTTGCAAATAAAGCTCATCCAAAACTTTGAATCCCAAATCTAGATCTCTAGACTGGACAAGTGCACTACCCAGGTTCGTCGCCACTTTAGATACTTGAGAATTTTCTACATAAACAATCAATTGATGAGCTTTGACCAGGCCGTAACTCAATTGAAATTTAAGTTCAGAAACCAAGTCCGAATTGATTTTTCTATCTAATTTGAAACTGATTAGCCCTCGGTCAGCTGTTTCCGGGAGTAACTGCATCGAAGATACCAACCCATATCCATTTCCAAAGAGTTCAACCATGCTAGGGGTTCTAAAATATCTTCCAAGCCCGACCTCAAATTCGACACCCTTCCCGTTACCCTCTCCTTGCCATAACAACCCTAATCTCGGAGAACCAAGTAGATAATTTTGTTTTCTCGCCCCTTCGTAACTAGAGTATTGGCCCATGAAAGCCGGTTTGAGCAAAAACTTTTTAAAAGGCACACTGACACCTACTGCAATTGGAAAATCAATCCGAGAACTATCTAAAGATAATCGTTTTGGGAACCCCTCATTGAAATTGTAGGTTTCATAAAACACAGACAGGGATTGCTCTAAAGTAACCGGAGAAAAACTAAACCACTGGATTTGATTTTTAAAACCAAAGGTCTTATCGAAACTCTCATTTTGGGGTGAACTTGATCTGATAGCTTTCGTAGTTCCCCCTTGATATTGTTCCCAATTAAGTCTTGTAAAAACCCCAGTTTGGAGTTTCACCTCAGAAGAAAGCCATGTGCGAAAATTAAAAGCTGAAAGGTGAAAGATCTGTTTTAGATTCCCGTAAGAGGGAATGGAGACTGAGCCTGGGACTTGAAGCGTTCTAAAACTGTTGGCACCAATATAGTTTAAATTAATACGATCTGTTTGATACAAGGAAATCTTGGGAACCAAAGCTAATTTAGAGTAGCGGTTGTGTTCTCTTCGATTTATAGAATCGTCGCTTGCATTGTAAGGCGTTCCGCCATCATCATAGTAGTTAAAATCCTCGTTGGATCGCGTTGCTGTTATAACCATCGTAGTTTTCCCGCGATCTAAAGAACTCTTAGATTGAAGTTCAACCATGCCTAAGCTTCCGCTTTTCAGGCCAAAACTTGATTGGGAAAACTCTAGGAGATGAAGGTCGATTGCCCCTCCCAACCCTTCTGAATTGAGCCCTACCGGAGCCCCGTCGGGATAAATTTCGATACGCCCTAAGCTCTGAAAGGGAACCAATCCAACATGGTCGGAATTAAACTGACCGTCGGTTAAAGCAATCCCCTCAAGAAAAAAACGGTTCTGGACCCCAACCTGCCCTCTTAAAAAAATACTTGGATTTGTCGCTGACGATGAAGGGGGAATCCAAACTGCTGTGGTTTTTTGTAAAACCTGGTTAAAAGAATTCTCTTTTGAATCATTAATAAGGATAGTTTGATTAGGGTTTTCTGAGACAGCAGTCGATTTAGAATATCCCTTTTTTGAACGGACTTCGATCGCATCTAGTATTTGGGGTTCGTTCACAGCGTAAACGTAATTACAAACCAAAGTCAAAAACAGTAAAACCACTAGTAAATCCCGCAACATCCTCGAAGGGGTTTAACATGGTTCCTTAATTTCAACTAGGTAATTATTTATAATACCTCTGCTTGCTAACACAACTTAGCTCTGGAAATTTCATGGGTTTTTGGAGTATGGTAGAAACCGTAAACGGAGGATTTAGACATGACCGAGCCGGTAACAGTTACTTTGGAGTTTACCCCTAACCCCAACACTCTTAAGTTTGTGGTTAATCGTAAGTTTTTAGACCGGGGAGCTGCTAACTTTACTGACAGTTCTACGGCTTCAGATTCTCCTTTGGCTCAAAAGATATTTCAGATTAAAGGGATAGCAGGAGTGATGATTGGAACCAATTTCATAACCATCACCAAAGCCAACGAAGGCGACTGGGATGTCATTGCCGATTCGGTTCCAAAATCGGTCGAAGCCTTTGTTTTGAGCGGCACCCCCTATTTCACAGAAGAGTGGCTCAACCGTCCTACTCCTCAATCTTCAGGAGAAATTTCCGAAATCGAACAAAAAATTCGAGAGATTTTGGACAACGAGATTAGACCTGCTGTAGCTATGGACGGGGGAGATATTACCTTTGGACGTTTTGAAGATGGGATTGTTTATCTTCACCTTCAAGGAGCTTGTAGTTCCTGTCCAAGCTCAATAGCGACATTGAAAATGGGAGTAGAAACTCGTCTTAAAGAAGCTATTCCTGAAGTCAAAGAGGTCGTTCAAGTATAGTTCTGCTTTTGTTTTTGCGGAACAACAACCTGCCGAAAATCCAATTTAAAAATATCATCAACACGATTGGCGACAAACCGCGAGTGATTGCGGTGTCCGACTGCGAACTGGCTATCGAATGGACTGCAGCGCACCCTAAAAGCCCACCCGTAAATTCATTCCTAGGATAGATGTGCGCGATCCCATCGATATCATCTTCAGTTAATAGGGGGAGCTGCTTATCCCCCAAACTAAAATACATTAGGGCCTCGGGAATAGAGGAGTGACCAAGCCCTAGAGCATGGCCCATTTCGTGAGCAAGTGTCAGTTCCACTTGGCCTCGCGACAAGTTAGCAATGTTAGCAGCAGCTCCATTCTGAGCATTAAGTAAAACACCTGAATAGATTAAGTTCCCATCATTATCGGTTTGTGAGAAAAAAGTAGCTGCGGGAACCACGTTAACGGCTGAGTTGCCGATCTGAGTTGCGAAACTGGGATCACATAAAATCACAGGCAGTTTAACAGCGGTCTTATTGAGAAAACTCGCGACCGTTGTCGAAGTTTCAGCCCTTCCAACAACCAATTTAGAATCGGTCACTCCATTCCAGCTCTTAATCGCTTGATCGATAATGTCATTGATTTCGGATTCAGAAAGAGGACAGTTGGAATAATTAACATAAAAAGTCACAGGCTGTTCTTTCCAGCCTCGAATATTATTTCCTACATGGGTCCATGACCAGCCTACAGATGAGAGTAACCCCAATAACAAAGCAAGCTTCATAATCTCCACCCCGCCGTTAAAGCCAAATCAAAGTTCCTTCTTAAGTTATCGAACAAACCTGAACCGTAGATCTCGAGATTTAAGGAAATTTTTGAGCTAATGAGAACTCCAAGTCCGCTTTGAAGAGTCATTGTGAAACTATGGCTTGCGTAGTTGGGTGTATAAAAAGTCGAAGTTGAGGTTCCGTTGTCTAAAATGACAGCCCCCCCATCGGAGAATGAAAACAACCACTGAACCCCTGGTCCCAAACGAACTCTTAACCACTGGGTGAGGGGATAACTTAGAGTTAAATCTAAATGGGTCGTAACCTTTTTAGTTTGTCCATCAGGACCCGATTTCCATGGAATAAGAGTTCCCAAAGAGGGTTCCCACACCCATTTCGATCCTAAGGGAAACGAGCTGCGAAACCGGATATATCCAGTTAAAGAAGAAACGAAATTTTCATAGCCGGGAGGAGATTCAAGACGTTTTTTCAAATGAGTTTGAATGGCTCCTATATCGAGATGAAATCCTTTTTTTAAATTATCTTTCACAGCCGCTTGAAGAAGAGAAGAGAACATCAGACCTAAAAGGAGGGCTTTTTTCAAGGAGGGCATCGGAAAATGATATCGCGAAACGTTGTTTAATACGGTGAGTTATCTCCTTAGAACTATTGATATGTTAAAATAAAATAAAATCATCTTGGAGACTCCATGCTTCGACTTTTATCTACTTTTGTTGGGTTAGTTCTAACCTTTAACTTCTTATTAGCACCGTACGTGATGGCAGAAGAACCGACTGAGGAACCAATAGAAGATCTTCTCCCTGCGAAATCGGCCCAACCGGACGCTCCGAGTAAGTCTAAAGAACCGGCCAAGCCTGAAAAAAAAGAGAAAAGGTATTTTGGCACGGAACAAGACCCCAGAGTCGACGCGGGCATCTTTCACGTCGCTTTTGCAGCAGGAGGAAACTTCTTTATTGAACCCAAACTCGAAGCTTCGAATAAACAGCCAACCGGAGATTACTTCAATGATTTTGGTTTTGGAGGCGGTGTGGTCTTTGATTACGACTACTCTCGAATGACCGAGAACATCCCTTTAATGTTAAGAGGAATGATCGGCTATCGTTACGTTTTACAATCGGTTCATGTTTTTGATCTAGAAGGCATCGCAAGAAGAATGTGGCAATTTTCAGACTCAAGCACTTTTGGAATCGGTGTTGGGGTCAGCACAGCTTTATGGTATCGAACTTTAACGGATAATTCACCTTACGAAGAGACTTTGTTTTTACCGAGTTTCATCTTGGAAACGGGCTTCGAATTTAATCCCCTTATGGTTGAACTAAAGTGGTTAGTGAATCGATTCGGTTCCGACTCCACTATTAACGGTCTCGAATTTCTCCTGGGAATTAGGCTTTAATACCTTTGCGCCAGGGCTCACTCAAAAGGGCCAGGGATGCCCTATTCTGCTGGTTGTTTTCAATGGCGTTTTTGCTATGATGCCGCTCCATGCTGAAGTTTAACCTACTAATCAGGATCCTAGTCTGTTTGATGCTGATTTTTATTCCCTTGGGGAATTTGGATCAGTGGCTTTATGATCAATTTTTTAAGCTAAGGGGCACTCAAAACAACGACACTTCAATCGTTTTAGTTAGAGTCAGTGATGCGAAACTTTACCAATTATCACAAAAAGACAGTCACTCGCTCCCCTTAAAAGCCCTAGCCATTGAACAGGGAAACCTCTCCATCTATTTAAATTCCTTTTACTCGGACCTCATTAAAAAACTCTCGCAGACTCAACCCAGACTCATTGTGTTTACTCAGTTTTTCGACTGGATCGATCTCAACACTCCCTCGCGCCCCTCGTCTCAACCGTTTGTCTTTTCAGGTGTCATTGGGAATGAAAACAGGCTTAGCGCCCCTACTCGTTTAACTGTGGGAAATAATTATGGCTTTAACAATTTATTTCCCGATCTGGACAACATCATTCGCCAATCCTATCTCTACTACTCCTACGGATCCTCATTGGCCCTTGCTGCTCAACGAGCCCTCGGCCATCCGACCCATTCAAGAGATCTCCTTGAACCTTTAAAAATAGATTTTCGGGGCCGAGCTGGAAGCTTCCCTAACTATAACGCCTGGGATCTTTTCATTGCTCAAACTCTCGACCCGAATCTCTTTAAAAACAGAATAGTATTGATCGGCAAAGAAAGCTCCCCCGCATCGGACTTCATCACCCCGTTTGGAAAAATGTCACGTCTCGAAGTTCAAGCCAATATTCTAGACACCTTTATTAATAACCGTGAAATTAAGAGTCTTTCTAAATCTTACACCTTGTGTTTATCTTTATTGGCCGTAGTTTTAGCCGGTTTTATTGTTTTGTATTATCCTCTCACGTTAGCTTGGATTATTCTAAGTTTTCTATTAGCGTTCGTTTTTATCGTTAGCCTATTCATGTTCTCCGAGTTTAAAATCTGGGTAGGAATTTCCAACGTGATTATTTCTATTCTAGGCACCCATTTGATCCTTTTAGGTTACGCTTTACGCAAACAGGAAGAGTCCCAATGGTTATTAGAACAGGAAGCAAAAACTTTTAAGGAGCTAGATCAATTTAAAAACAATTTTATTTCCCTTTTTAGTCATGACTTAAAAACACCGATTGCCAAAATTAAAGCCATTACCAATCGCTTAATTACCGAAAACAAAAACCTCCCTAACAACGTTATTGAATCTCTAATGGCCATAGATCGAACCGGTGGCGATTTAGCCAGATTGATTTCAGATATTTTAAAAGTCACGCGACTCGAATCTATGTCTCTGGAGGCTTCGAAAGAAGTTTTGGATCTCAACCGTATCGTAGAAACGAGTGCTTCAGACTTGAAATTCTTAGCAGAAGAAAAACAGATCAAAATTATTCTAAACCTCGAACCACTCTTTTCCATCGAAGGAGACCAAAAGCTGATTCAAGAGGTTGTAACTAATTTGATTGAAAATGCCCTTAAATATAGTCCTTCTCAAACAGAGGTCTTAATCACAACCACAGAAACCCAAAGTGAAGTCAAAGTGACGATTCGTGACCAAGGTATGGGAATCAGTCAGCAAGACATTCCTCGTGTCACTGAAAAGTTCTTTAGGTCGTCTCCCGCTCAGGATAAGACCTCAGGGACCGGTCTAGGGCTTTACTTAGCCAACTATTTTGTGCGGCTTCATCAAGGAACGCTCACTATAGAAAGTGAGTTAGGCATAGGAACCACTGTATCTTTTACCCTTCCCTTTCAACAATAGTTAACATAAATATTTCGATTACTTAGACCATTCCAGAAGGGCTTAAGATTGCGATGATTTTCAATTTCTGGTATACCATGCCGTCTCTTTAAAGGGGTGTTAAAGGCTGGGGTTTAGGAGAACGCTTCCATGTACTCTATTTTGGTCGTCGATGACGAAGAAGCATTACGAAAACAGGTCGTTAGCCTATTGGGCTCTCACGGCTATCATGTTGCTGAAGCTTGCGATGGAATGCAAGCTGCCCAAATATTAGCTCATTCCCCTTGTGCCCTAGTTTTATGTGACGTACGAATGCCACGGATGACCGGCCTTGAACTCCTTACTCACCTTCGAGACCAAGAGATATCAACGACAGTAGCTCTGTTGACCGCCCATGCGAATATCAAAGATGCAGTCGAGGCCATGCGCGAAGGGGCTTTTGATTACGTCGAAAAACCGATCAACGAAAAAACACTTCTCGATTTAGTTTCTAAAGCCAAAAAGGCCCATGACATGATCCACAAACTTAGTTTGTCGGCCCCCATGCTAAATCCCGGTGAGGGAAGAGAGTGTGTAGGACAAAGTCGAGAAATGAAAAGAGTGTTTCATGTCGTAGAAAAATTAACACGAGTTAATACTTCGGTCCTCATTCGCGGTGAGAACGGAACAGGAAAAGAACTCGTTGCTAGAGCCATTCACTTTAATAGTCCTCGCAAAGATGGCCCTTTCGTTGCGGTCAATTGCGCAGCCATCCCAGAAACATTAATCGAAAGCGAACTTTTTGGTCATGAGAAGGGTGCGTTTACCGGAGCTGATCAAAGACAGATTGGAAAATTTCAAGCTGCAGCCAAAGGGACCCTCTTTCTTGATGAAATCGGAGACACAAGCCCCGCCACTCAAGTCAAACTGCTACGAGTATTACAAGAGCATTCTTTCACTCCTGTGGGCAGTTCTAGAGAGGTTAAATCTGATGTCAGAATTATCGCTGCCACCAACAGGGACTTAGAAAAACTCATTCGAGAAGACAAGTTCAGAGAAGACCTGTATTATCGTCTCAATGTTATGCCTATCTTTCTTCCACCACTTCGAGACCGCCGAGACGATATTGCGAGTTTAATTACTCACTTCATTGACAAGTTTAATTTAGAACATAGTAAATGGATAGAAACTATCTCCCCGGAAGCCTTAAACGCTCTAGAAAGCTTCAGGTGGCCAGGAAACATCCGAGAACTTGAAAATGCAATAGAGCACGCTTTTGTCGTAGAATCCTCTTCTGTTTTATCTTATATGAGCCTTCCCGATTACATCAGAAAAGCCTCAAAAAAATCGCCTTTAGCACAAAAGTCTATCCGGGAAGTCGAGAGCCTCGATTGGGAAAAAGGAAAAGAGAGCTTTGAAAGAGAATTTATTGTTCAAGCACTTAAGAAAAATAGCGGAAGAATTAATCTCACGGCGGAGATTGCAAATATTCCAAAAAATACTCTGTTAAGAAAAATAAAAAAATACAACATCAACCCCCGTGAATTTGGTGGGTGGGAAGGCAACTTTGAACCCTAAAATACCGTCTCCGGAAAAAGAACTCACTTATTCTTCTTACTTAAAAATCAAAGAGCTTTTAAGCTTGCAAAATCCAATTGCGACACCTGAGGCTCATGATGAATTACTCTTTATTATTATTCACCAAGTCTACGAACTCTGGTTCAAACTGATTCTATTCGAATTAAAATCTCTCATTCTCTCTTTGGGCAACAATGACCTCATCTCCTCTTTCCATACTTTTAAGAGAGTTTCTGCAATTTTTAAAGTTCTCATACAACAATTGGATGTTTTAGAAACGATGACTCCTACCGACTTTAACAAGTTTCGATCCAATTTAAACCCTGCAAGTGGTTTTCAAAGTTTGCAATTCAGAGAATTGGAAATTCTTTCAGGAGCATCTATTGAGGACTACAAGAAATTTGCTCCCCTTGAGCCTGAATGGCTCCCAAAACTTAACCAACTTCAATCTCATGGAAGCCTAAGTGAAACCTTTAAAAACCTCCTTCTAAAAAGAAAACTAATCCCTCAGATAGATTCCGATTTGATTCAAAAAGCCCTACTTGAAATTTATCAAAACCCCAAGCACCACGATCTTCAAACTTTATGTGAAGCCTTAATGGACTATGATGAACAACTTTTACTTTGGAGATACCGCCACGTCCAGATGGTTGAAAGAATGATAGGCATGAAACGAGGTACAGGAGGCTCATTAGGAGTTGCTTATCTTTCCCAAACACTAAGTAAAAGATTTTTTCCTGAGCTTTGGGAAATTAGAACTCACTTATCTCCGGGATACTAACCACGACTCAAAACAGCTCTAACAGGGCTAGCGTCAGCTCCTTTAATTCGAAGCGGAAGACACGAAAGTTGATAGATTCCCTCATTGATTTCACTTAAAACGACCCCCTCCAAAATTTTCATTCCTACTTTTGTCGTCGTATGATGGGCGGGAAGGTCTTTTGATGAAAATGAATCAATCGAAGGGGTATCGATCCCAACCAATACCACGCCTTGTTTCGCCATATACTCAATCGTCTCAGGGGCTATCCACAAAAAGTCTTCATTAAACTGGTTGGGATTAGGAAACGATCCTGTTTTAAATAAAACTCTGTCGGCTAAAAGGGGTTTATTGATAAGATCGCTCACCTCGATGGATCCGCCTCTTGATTTTCGGATTTCAATCACTTGGCAGCTCCCTTTATAAGGATCCAATCGATGACTTTCGATCCCTAAATCGGTCTTTTCAAAATGGTTAATCGCATCGGTGTGCGCCCCAACATGTACCGTAGTTTCAAAACTCGAGAGTGTAATAGGGTTTCCCAACCCAGTATCCAAACTAATCTTTCGTTTAAAAGACTTATCTCCCGGCCACACGGCAATACTTTCAGTAATCTCAGGGCTGATATCCCAATACTCTGCTCTATGGGGTTCGAAAGGTTGATAGTGATAAACCACCTGATGGTCCGGGGAGACATCCTCTACCGATTTTAACCCTAGAGCCTTAAAAATGGGACCAACCGCAATAGCCGCTAATTTTGGATAATAACCAGCCCAAAGTTTCACGACGATTCCCAAACCACTCGGATAAGTAAAGTTCGGAAGAACGGCGATTGCTAAAAGCCCATCTGCCCCCTCTTTAGCAATCACTCCCCTATTTTTTTTCATGATCAATGTGTCGACCCGATCAGGGCCGCCTATCCAACTAGGATGCATCATCATCTGCTGTTGAATTTTATAAAGTTCGCGCCCCGATTCGGCGGCGGCCAATCGCTGATACAGCATCGCCATTTGTGACATGGACAAAACAGGCGTCGGTAATTTGCAACCATCGGTCACAAAGTTCATTTGAGAAGGGTTAATTTCTAAAACACTGGCCAACACTTCTTTAAGTCTCGTATGGTAGGGATGATTGGTTCGGTGATAAGAAGCGAGATCCCACCCATTATTGAAACAACACTCTAAAATCGCCATGTGTTTGGCAAAACACATGTGAAACAAAGGGGAAGGCCCCTCCCCCTGTTCTTTTATTTTTTGTCGATTACTTTCACAAGAAGGATAATTAGGTGGCAATCTTAGTTTGGATACTAACTCTTGAGATCGTTTGTCTGAAAACCATTTTTTTAAGTAGTCAATCTGCTCGTGCGTGGCAGAGATGGATCCCAGAGAAGGAACGTATTTTGAATCACTCTCTAAAGAATCTACAAGCCCAGTGGCCAAAAACTGAAAAGGCTTTAAAAGAGAACGAGCCGGGTATTTTCCAAGACAGTCTCGTGTTTTAAACAAAACCTTTTGTCCATCAAAAATGACAATTTCTCCATGAACAATAATCTCAGTAATGCCACCTCGTTCGAGTGAAAACAATTGGGTTCGGTCAAACATAGAACTCTTTTACTCGGCAGTGAAGGAGAGAACCTCTTGCGGCCACTCAACCTCAATTCGATCCCCTTTGGCAAATGAAACGCTTTGAGTGATACCCCCCGTTAAAATGACAAGCCCTGGGGGTAACCCTTTTGACTCTGCTCCCAAACTATTGGCTAACGACATAACCGAAAGCAAAGGATCCCCCAACACAGCAGCTGGAGCTCCCGTTTCCACAATAGCTCCATTTTTTCTCACCGTAATTCCCAAGAGATTTAGTTCATCGAGTTGAGCCATTAAATTAACTCTTCCGACCATGAAACCTGCCGCTGAAGTGTTGTCGGCTACAACATCCTCAAGTTTAAAAATGAAACCTTCATAACGACTATCGACAATTTCAAGTGCGGGATAGACGCCATCAAGAGCTTTGAGCACATCACGTAATGTAACTCCAGGGCCTCTCAATTCGTGTTTCAACACTATGGCTACTTCCGGTTCAACTCTAGGATGAATTCTAGCCTTCATGTTTATGAAACCCTGTTTTGGAATTTCAGAACTTCGTAACATGTAGCCTCGAATTGGCTCAAAAACATTCACATCTCTTTGTTTGGCTCTCGAAGTGAGTCCCATCTTGTAACCGGCTAAAATCTCTCCTGCCTCTT
>Ga0194121_10003353_pt1 | contig 24430 bp, 21 predicted proteins | sample TA2MahCa50mmetaG_FD_148609 | JGI IMG/M metagenome (GOLD analysis project Ga0194121, IMG submission 148609) | Freshwater microbial communities from Lake Tanganyika, Tanzania - TA2015020 Mahale Deep Cast 50m | ecosystem: Environmental > Aquatic > Freshwater > Lake | place: Tanzania: Lake...
CGCGATGGCGGGCGCGGTCCGGCTCGAGGCGGTCTATCGCCGCCGCCTCGAGCAGGTGCGGCCGGGCCGGCGCGAGCTCGCGTGGCTGGCGCGGCGCTACGTCGCGCGGCTGGTGCCGGGGATGCGACGGCTGGTGCGGGACGCGCAGCGCGCCGGCATCGAGGTCCGCCTCGTGTCGGGCGGGATCCGGCAGGCGCTGCTGCCGCTCGCGCGGAAGCTCGGGCTCGCGGAGGACGCGGTGGCGGCGGTCGCGGTGCGGCTCGACGCGCGTGGACGCTACGCCGGATTCGACGCTCGTTCGCCGCTGGTGCGGGCGGACGGGAAGCGAACGCTCCTCGAACGGCTGGCCGCGGGACGGCGCCAGCGGACGCTGCTGGTCGGCGATGGCGCGACCGACCTCGCGGCGCGCCCGGCGGTGGCCGCCTTCTGCGCGTTCACGGCAGTCGTTTCCCGACCGGCGGTGGTGGCCGGCGCCGACCACGTGGCCCGGCGTGTGGCAGACCTCATTACACTGCTCCGCCTTCCGGGCGGGGCGACGCGACGCGCGGCGGTAAAGGCGGGCGGCGGCGGACGGACGGCACGACGATCGGGACGACGACGATGAGCTTTCCTGGCGAGTTCCCGCCGCGGATGTGGATCCCCGGGCCGACCTACGTCCGGCCGGAGATCCTCGCGGCGCTGGCGCGGCCCACCGTCGGCCACCGCACGACGATCATGACCGAGCTGGTCAAGTCGATCGCGCCGAGGCTGCAGCGGCTGTTCCGGACGAAGCAGCACTCGCTCACCATCACCGCGTCGGGCAGCGCCGCATGGGAGGGGGCGGTGCGCTGCGGCGTGGTGAAGCGCTGGGCGTGCATCACCAACGGCAGTTTCTCGGAGGGCTGGGCGCGCACCGGCGAGAGCAGCGGCCGCGACACGGTGAAGATCGCGTTCGAGTGGGGCGAAGGGCTCGATCCGCAACGGATCGAGGAGCAGCTGCGACGCGCCGGACCGGTCGAGGCGGTCGGCTTCGTCAGCAACGAGACGTCGACCGGCGCGTACAGCGACGTGCCGGCGATCTGCGCTGCGGTGCGCCGGGCGCAGCCGGACGCGCTGCTCTTCGTCGATGCGGTGAGCACGCTGGCCGGCGCGCCGTTCGAGTTCGACGAGTGGGACATCGATGTCGCGCTCGCTTCATCGCAGAAGTGCCTCGCGCTGCCGCCGGGCATCGCCGTCGTCGCGCTGTCGGACCGGTTCCTCGACAAGGCGCGGACCGTCGCCGGGCGCGGCTACTACCTCGACTTCGTCCATCTCGCCGACGACTGGGACAGGCTGCACCAGACGCCGACGACGCCCGCCGTGAACATGTTCTATGCGCTCGACGAGCAGCTCGCGGCGATGGAGCGCGAAGGCTACGAGGCGCGTTTCGCGCGGCACCGGGCGATGCGCGACCGCGTCGACGCGTGGGCCAACGGCCACGGCTTCCCCTGCTTCGTCGCCGAGAAGTACCGCTCCCCCACCACCGCGAACCGCGCCACCAAGGGTTTCGACATCGCCACCTTCCTCGCGCGGATGATCGCCCGCGGCCACGAGCTCTCGAACGGCTACGGCAAGCTGAAGGGCCACGCCTTCCGCATCGGCCACTTCGGCGACCACTCGATGGCCGAGCTCGACCACATGCTGGCGATCGCAGACGAAGTGCTGCACGGAATGGGCCGCTAGCCCGCCCGTAGAAACGTCGCTGCGACGGATCTACGGGGATCGCGGCGCTACATTTCTCGGCCATGTCGGCCCTTGCCACGTCCCATGGATCGCTCGCGCTGCCGGCGTTCCTGCCGGATGCGACGCGCGGGGTGGTGCGGACGGTCGACGCTTCGGAGTTGCGCGCCGTCGGCATCGACGCGCTCTGCGTCAACACCTGGCATCTGTCGAAGGAACCAGGCGCGCGCGCCGTCGAGAAGCTCGGCGGGATCCACCGCTTCATGGGCTGGGACGGGCCAGTGCTGTCGGATTCGGGCGGCTTCCAGATCCTCTCGCTGCTCCAGAGCGGCGCGCTCGACGGCTCGGCGTCGAACAAGGGGATCCGCTGGCGGGCGAAAGGCGGCGAGAGCGAGCTGCTGACGCCCGAGAAGTGCATCCGCTGGCAGGCGAAGCTCGGCGCCGACCTGCTGGTCTGCCTCGACCACTGCACGCGGCCCGAGGAGGACGCACTGTCGCAGCGCGCGAGCGTCGAGCACACCGTGCGCTGGGCCGAGGAGTGCAAGGCGACGCGCGACCGCGTCGCGGAGGAGAGCGGCGTGCGCCGGCCGCTGCTCGCCGTGCTCCAGGGCGGCGACGATCCGGCGTTGCGGCGCGAGTGCGCGGCGCGGCTGTTCGAGCTCGGCTTCGACGGCTACGCGTTCGGCGGCTGGCCGGTGCGCGAGGACGGCGCGCTGGTCGAGAGCGTGGCGCTGGTGGCGGAGTTGGTGCGCGCCGCCGCTCCCGCGGCGCCGCTCTGGGGCCTCGGCATCGGCAAGCCGGAGAACCTGGTCGCCGCCACGGCGCTCGGCTTCTCGCTCTTCGACTGCGTGCTGCCGACGCGCGACGGCCGGCACGGCCGGCTGTACGTGCGCCGCGGGCCGCGCTCGGCGACGCTCCTGCCGGGCGAGGCGCGCTGGTGGGATCACGTCTACCTCGGCGACACGAAGCACGCGGTCGATGACGCGCCGATCGAACCCGGCTGCCCCTGCCCGACCTGCGCGCGCCACTCGCTCGGCTACCTGCACCACCTCTGGCAGGTGAAGGAGCCGCTGGTCGCGCGGCTGGCGACGCTGCACAACCTGAGCTTCTACGGACGGCTGCTGCGCGAGCTGCAGCAGGAGCGCGCCGCGGCGAGCAGCCCTGCCCTGAGCGGCTCCGCCAGCGCAGCCGCCACGGGTGAGCGGCCGGCGGCGTCGTGAGCGGACCGCTCCCCGACTTCGGGCGCAAGTACCGCGCCCTCGCACCGGCGCTGCTCGACCGGGTGTGGCGCGAGGCGTGCGCGATCGAGCCGCGCCCCGCCGACGCGCTGAAGCGGGCGAAGCGGGCGCTCCACCAGCTCCACTCCGCGTTCGTCGAGGAGCGCGAACTCGACGCGGCGGAACTGGCGCTGGCGCGGCTCGAGGCGAGCGGCGATGGCGACGATCGCGCGGCGGTCGAGGCGTGCGCGCGCGCGGTGCTCGCCCGCCACGCCTCGACGCGCGAGCGGCTGGCGACGATCGCGCAACTGCACGGCGAGCTCCGCGCGCGACTCGGGACGCCGGCGAGCGTGCTCGACCTCGGCTGCGGGCTCCATCCGTTCGCGCTGCCGTGGATGGGGCTGCCGCGGACGACCCGTTACCACGCGTGGGAGGCCGACGCGCGGATGGCCGCGCTGGTCGCGCGCTGGTTCGCGCGGCTCGGGCAGGCGGGCGAGGCGCGGGCGGTCGACCTGATCGACGGCGGCGAGCTGCCAGCTGCGGAGGTCGCGTGGCTGTTCAAGCTGCTGCCGACGCTCGAGCGGCAGCGGTCGGGTGCGGCGGGGGCGCTGCTCGAGCGGCTGGCGCAGGCGGGGATCAGGGCGGCGGTGCTCTCGTTCCCGACCCGCTCGCTCGGGGCGCGTGCGAAGGGGATGCGCGAGCAGTACGGGCGCTTCGTGGACGGGCTGCTGCGGGAGCGCTGCTTCAGCGAGGAGTCGTTCGAGCTCGGTGACGAGTGGTTCGTCGTGGCACGACGGTGCTAGCCTGCCGGACATGCGACCGGCGGTCCTGATCCCGAACTACAACAACGCGCACACGCTCGGGGATGTCGTTTCGCGCGCGCTCGACGCGCTGCCGGACGTGCTGGTGATCGACGACGGCTCGACCGACTCTTCGGCGAGCGTGCTCGACCACTTCCGCAGTCGCATCCGCAGCGAGCGGCACGCCGTCAATCGCGGCAAGGGCGCGGCGCTCAAGACCGGATTCGCGGCGCTCGCGGCCGCCGGCTTCACCCATGCCATCGCGCTCGATGCCGACGGGCAGCACTTCCCGGAGGACCTGCCGGCCATGCTGGCCGAGTCGCGCGCCCATCCCGACGCCCTGGTCATCGGCGTGCGCGACATGCAGGCGGCCGGCGCACCGCGCAAGAGTCGTTTCGGCCTCGCTTGCGCCAACACGGCGCTGCGCCTCTTCACCGGCGTGCGCTGCCGCGACACGCAGAGCGGCTTCCGGAGCTACCCGCTGCCGAGCATCACGGCGCTGCCGCTCCACGGCGACCGCTACGACCTCGAGATGGAGGTCCTTTTCGCCGCGGCCCGCGCCGGCATCGCGATCCGCGAGGTGCCGATCCGTGTGACCTACACGCCCGAAGGCGGTCGCGTGACCCACTTCCGGCCGGTGCGCGACTTCGTGCAGATTGCCGGCCGCGTGGCGCGGACGCTCCGCTCGCGCGCGCGCTGAATCGCGCCACCGCCGCGACGGCGTTCGCGACTATGGCCGCGGTGTCCCCGCCCGCACCATGCCGTACAGCGCGAGCGCGCCGCCGATCGCGCCGACCAGATAGCCCCCCGCCGGCCAGTTCGGATGACCCCGCAGCCCGGCGTAGCAACCGGCGTTCGCCAGGAACAGCACCGCGAGCGGCAGCAGCTGCGCTCGATCGACCGCGTTGAACCGCCACCAGCCGCCGACCCGGACCGAGCGCCACGTGAGCGCCAGCTGCGCCAGCGCCAGCGCCGCCAGCGCCACCGCATGCCCGCCGCGCACGATCGCCGCCTGCCCCTCGCGCGCCGGCGGCAGCTCGCTCCACACGAAGGCCACGCCGCCGGCCAGCAGCGCCCACGCCAGCGCATGGACGCCGCCCAGCAGCGCCGCCCCGAAGCGCGACCAGGGCAGCGCCGCCGCCGCGATGGCGCTCCCCGCCGCCCCGAACCACGCGAGCCCCAGCGCCTGCACGCCGTACCAGAGCGTGAACCAGCCAGGGAGCGAGTCGTCCGGCTCGCGCACCATGGCGAGATTTTCGTGCAGCACGAACCAGTGCGAGCGCTCGGGCAACGCGACCGCGGCCTCGGCGAAGAGGCCACGCGCCAGCACCAGCAGCTCGGGCCAGCCGAACCCGGCGATCAGCAGCAAGCCGCCGAGCAGACGCAACAGGCGGCCTTGCAGCGAGCGCGTCACTCCTCGCCCGCCCCGCCGGCGGCGCCGCCCGCCCCGCCGCCTTCCGCCTGGCCCTTGCGCGTGGTCACGAACAGCGCGTTCGCCAGCTCGCGCTCCTCCTCGTGGCCGCCGCCGCCGATGCTGCGCGAAACGAAGCCGAGGCCGTCAGCCCCGACGTACATGCCGGCCGAGCCGCCGCCGTCGAACGCCATCGCCTGCCAGCAGCCGAGCTTGTCGAGGAATCCGGCGAGCTCGCCGAAGGTCATGCCACGGCTGCCCTCGTGGCGCCCCTCGACCATCACCAGCCAGAGGCGCCGCTTCTCCTTGTCGAAACCGACCGCCGAGCGCGGGTGGCGCTTCGAGATCTCCATGGCGTAGACCGGCTCGAAGTCCTCCTTGTCGAGCTCGACCGCGACCTTGCCGTTGCGGACGAGGCGCGGGCCGCCGCCGATCGCCTGTTCGACGCTGCCGGTGACCGGCGGCAGCTCGAGCTTGAGGGCGATCGGCTTGCCCGGCTTGAGCGACGACGAGCTGCGGCGCGAGTCGCCGTAGAAGTAGAGCAGGCAGCCGCCGTCGGGCACGTCGACCGCGGCACCAGCCGCCTCCACGCGCGCGACGCGGCCGGTGCAGACGTCGCCGACCTGGAGGCGCGGCTCGATCGTCTCGATCACGGCGATGGTGCCCTTCGGCCGGTCGCCGTCGAGGCCGAGGAACTCGGGCGTGTAGAGCACGATCCCCGACTTCTTGCCGTCCTCCTGCACCGGGACGTTGACGTCCTCGAGCTTGTACCAGGTCGAGTCGCTGACCATGTCCGCGGTGGCGAAGCTGAACTTCGCCTTGAGCTCGGCGAGCCCGATGGTCGGCTCGCGCGTCGGGCTGAGCGAGAGGAGCGAGCGCTTCATCGGCGCGAAGATCATGCGACCGTCGCTCACCTGGCCGCCGAACGGGAGGCCGGCCGCGCTGCTCTGGCGGAAATAGTCGCCGTTGATGCCGCAGAGCACCTTCTCGTCGCCGGCGTCGAGGCGGGTCGCGAGCTCGCGCAGCGACTCCTTGCCCTTCGACTTGATGCTGCGGAGGTGCAGCTCCGGGCGATCGAGCGCGATCTCGGTCACGTGGGCGATCAGGCCTTGCTGCTCCCACTTCGCGTAGGTGAGGCCGGGGGCGACGGTGGTGAGCGGACCCGGCTTGAGGTTGATGCTCTTCGACTGGGCCGGCGTGGCCGGTGCCTGCAGCAGCAGCGTCGCGGTGGCGGCGAGGCCGACGAGGATGCGGGGGGTTCGGTCGATCGTCATGCGTGCGGCTTTCCGCGATAGGTGAAGTGCTTCAGGGCGAAGAAGTTGAAAAGGAAGACGAGCCCCTCCGCAAGCGCCTTCCCCGCCAGCGGGGGGAGCGCGGCCGGGCCGCACAGCAGTGCGAGCAGGCCGGCGGAGAGCGCGAAGCTCGCGGCGAAGACGGCGATGAAGCGGAGCAATTCGCCGGGCACGGCGCCGCGCGAGCGGAAGGTGAAGCGGCGGTTGAGCCACCAGCAGGTGATCCCGCCGAGCGGACGACTCACGGCGTGCGCCGCGACCGGACCGAAGCCGGCGCCGTGGACCAGCGCCGCGAAGGCGAGGCCATCGACGGCGAGGCTGCCGAGGCCGGCGAGGGAGTAGCGCACAAGGCCGGCCAGCAGCGTGGCGGCGGCGGACGCGGTCCGGTGCTGCGCGCCGTTGGGGTCCCGGTTCACGGCTGCGCCAGCAGGCGGGTGAGGAGGCGGCGCAGCGACGGGAGATCCTGCTCGTCCCTTTGCTCCCAGGCGCAGAGGTGGCCGCCGATCACGCCCGCAGTCTCCGGCAGCTCCATGCCGCCGAACGCCGGGAAGCCCTCGACGAAGTGGTCCCAGCAGCGGTCGTGCACCACTTGAAGCGGCTTCCAGTTCGCGTTGATGGCCGGGTAGGCGTCGGCGACGCCATGGTGCGCGCACGCCGCCTTCCGGTACGGATAAAGCGGATCGGGGCTGCCTGCGGCGACGATCGCACCCCGCGAACGCCTCCATGCAATCCCGTCATCGGTTCGTCGCTGCACGGGATGCAGCTTCCGCCGAGCGACGCGGCGGCGCAACTCCCGGGTGCCGGCGGGCAATCGCCGGTCGAGACGCGACTGCTACTCTGCCTCGCCTTCGATCGCCGGCGCCGACGGCGGCGGGCCGCACCGGGCCCACGTCGCGCCGCCCCCTCCCGGAGCGCGCCCCTTCTTGAGCGAGCCGCAGCGGCCCGAACCGACCAACCTCCTCGAGCTCGAGGCGCGGCGCGAGCAGTTGCGACGCCGGCTGCGCATCTGGCACCTGTTCCTGCCGGCGACCGGGGACGACCTTCGCGCCTACCGCAAGCTGCTCGCCTTCGTGAAGCCCTATCGCGCCAAGTTCTTCGGCTCGATGGTGGCGGCGCTGATCGCGGCACTGTTCGTCGGCACCGAGCTCGCGATCCTGCAGGGCGGCCTCGACAAGATCCTCGCGGCGCCGAAGAGCGCGGTCGCGGCGCCCCCGCTCGAGCCCGCGGACGCGCCGGGCGACGCCGCGACCCCGCAGAATCCGACCATCGCCATCCCGGGCCACGGCGACGGCGGCAGCGGCGACGCCGCGCCCGCCGCCGACTTCGGCAGCTCGATCCGCGACTGGGCCAAGCTGAAGGGCTGGAAGCTCCAGTGCTGGCTGTTCGCGAAGCTCGGCCTTCCGGAGCCCGATCCGCCCGAGCTCACCAAGGCCCTGTCGATCGGCGGCAAGGACCGCCCCGAACGCCTGCGCCTCACCGAGAAGGAGCGGGGGGATCGCACGCGCCTGCTCTGGTTCTTCGCCATCGCGCTGGTGGTGGCCGTGCTGGGTGCCGCCGTCGCCAAGTACGCCCAGTCGATCCTGATGTCGAGCGTGTCGCGCCGCGTGGTCCGCGACGTGCGCTCCCACCTGTTCCGCCACCTGATCGGGCTGTCGATCCGGTTCCACCAGAAGAACCACTCGGCCCACCTGATCTCGCGCATCACCAACGACCTGCAGATCTTCGGGCGCTTCCTGACCGAGGCGCTGGTCCGCTTCATCCAGGACTTCCTCGACTTCGGCGTGATGCTGGTGCTGATCGCGGTGAACGGCGGCCTGTTCATCCTGGTCGTGGCCGGGGTGATGGGCCTCGTCCTGCTGCCCATCAACCAGATCACGCGCAAGATGCGCAAGCGCGACCGCGAGAACCAGGCCGGGCTGGCCGAGCTGGCGGTGGTCATCACGGAGGCGCTGGTCGGCCAGCGCGTGGTCAAGGCGTTCGCCTCCGAGAAGCGCGAGTTCAGCCGCTTCCGCGAGGTGTCGCGCAAGGCGATGAAGATCCAGCTGAAGCAGCGCCGGCTGCGCAGCCTGACGGAGCCGGTGGTGATGAGCATCGGCTCGATCGGCATCGCGGTGATCCTCGTCTGGGGCGGGACGCGCGTCATCGACGGGGAGATGGGATCGACCGGCTTCGTGATGAACGTGCTGGCCCTCGCCCGCGCCATGGGCAGCCTGCGCGGCATGACCAAGCAGCTGAACGACTTCCAGCTCGGCATGGCGGCCGCCGACCGGGTCGGCACCGTGCTCGAGGCGCAGTCCGAGATCCAGGAGAAGCCGGACGCGGTGGCGCCCGGGCCGTTCGCGCGCGAAATCCGCTTCAAGAACGTGACCTTCTGCCACGAGGCCGGCAAGCCGACGCTGCGCGACGTCGACCTCGTGATCAGGAAGGGCGAGAAGGTGGCGCTGGTCGGGCCGAGCGGCGCCGGCAAGTCGAGCTTCATCGACCTCGTCCCGCGCTTCTTCGACGTCGATGGCGGTCACATCACCATCGACGGCCTCGACGTGCGCGACCTGAAGCTGCAGGGCCTGCGCTCCCAGATCGGCATCGTCTCGCAGGAGACGGTGCTGTTCCGCGACTCGATCCGCGCCAACCTCGCCTACGGCCGGCCCGACGCGACCGACGAGCAGATCGAGGCGGCCGCGCGCGCCGCCAACGCCCACGACTTCATCCTGCGCACGCCGGAGGGCTACGCCACGCCGGTCGGCGAGCGCGGCTTCCGACTGTCGGGCGGCGAGCGGCAGCGCCTCGCCATCGCGCGCGCGTTGCTGCTCGATCCGCCGATCCTGATCCTCGACGAGGCGACCTCGGCGCTCGACTCCGAGTCGGAAGCGATCGTGCAGGCGGCGCTGCAGCGGCTGATGGCCGGGCGCACCGTGATCATGATCGCGCACCGGCTGTCGACCGTGCGCCATTGCGACCGCATCGTCGTGCTGGAGAAGGGGCGGGTCGTCGAGGCCGGCTCGCACGACGAGCTCTGCGCCAACCCGGCGAGCACCTACCGGCGCCACTTCGAGATCCAGAACCGGCGCCAGGCCGACGGCGGCTCGGCGGTCGCCGGCGCATGAGCGCAGCGCCGGCCCGCGGCGGAAAGGCGCGCGCGGGCACCCGCCCTTCGGCGAGCACCCGCGCGCGGCGAACCCGGGGTCCCGGCCGGGAGTCTGCGGCCGGGACGTGAACCATCGATCGAAGGGGCGGGCGCGTTCCGCGGTGATCGCCGCGGCGCGACCCGGCGCACGACTCAGTCGTGCAAGTGGACCGTGACGCCCTCGACGCCGTCGTTGCCGACGATCACGTCGGGGTCGCCGTCGTCCTCGAGATCCTCGGTCAGCAGCGCGCGCGCCGAGAGGCTGCCGAAGGCCGCCGCCGCGGTGAACGTCCCGCTGCCGTCGTTGCTCCAGAGCTCGATCTCGGGCGTGTCGACCGCGGCCAGCACGTCGAGGTCGCCGTCGTGGTCGACGTCGGCCAGGGCCAGCGCCTGGACGCCGGCGCTGCCGATCGCCTGCGCCGTGTCGGTCAGCGCGCCCGCGCCATCGTTCTCGAACACCATGCCGCCAAGGGTCGCATCGCCGGTCACGACGTCGAGGTCGTAGTCGCCGTCGACGTCGCACAGCACGCCGCAGGTGGCGACACCGGCCGCGATCGACTGCGCCAGCGTGAAGGTGCCGAGGCCGTCATTGGTCCAGACCGTGCAGTCGTCGTCGGAAGCGAGCTCGACCAGGTCGAGGTCGCCGTCGGCATCCATGTCGCCGAGCAGCAGCGCCGTCGTCGCATCGGCGCCGAGCGACTGCGCCGTGTCGGTGAAGGTGGCGGTGCCGTCGTTGGTCAGCACGAGGTTGCCGGCGCCGTCGACACCCAGCACCAGGTCGAGGTCGCCGTCGGCATCGAGGTCGCCGAGAGCGATCGCGGTGTAGTCGAGCACCGTGAGCGTGGCGTGGAGGGTGAAGGTGCCGTCGCCGGCGCCGAGCCAGATCTCCGAGTTCTGGGTGGCATCGCCGGCGAACACCACGTCGAGGACACCGTCGCCGTCGAGGTCGCCGGTGGCCACCGCCCGGATCGCGAGCGTGCCGAAGATGGAACCCTGGGCGAAGCTGCCGTCGCCGGGGCCGAGCCAGACCACGCAGCCGACGCCGACGGCCGACTCGACGAAGTCGAGCTGCAGGTCGCCGTCGAAGTCGCCGAGCGCAAGCCCGGTGGTGTCGTACGCGCCGAGTTCCTGCACCGTCTGCGTCCAGGCGACCGGCCCGTAGCTGCCGATCAGCGCGCCCTCGTGCAACTCGTCGGTGTCCGCGAAGCTGCCGCCCAGCACGTCGAGGTCGCCGTCACGGTCGAAGTCGGCGACGACCATGGTCTCGATCGCGTTGCCGAACGAGTGGAGACGGTCGGTCGACATCGCGCCGATGCCGTCGCCCTCGAACACCACCAGCCCGGTCGTCGTGCCGCACATCAGGTCCGCGTCGCCGTCCGCGTCGTGGTCGTCGAACCAGAGCGCATGCGTGTTGGTCTCGGGCAGCTCGATGCCCGACACCGCGAACGCCCCGGCGCCGTCGTTGTCCCACAGCTCGATGCTGTTGGTGTGGACCGACGTCGCGACGTCGAGGTCGCCGTCGTAGTCGTAGTCGTACGCGTCGAACGCCTGCACGACCGCGGTGCCGATCGCGGCGCCCTGGTTCCAGGTGACGCCGCCGTTGAACCACGTCTGCACGCCTGCCTGCAGGCCGCAGGTGAGCCAGTCCAGGTCGCCGTCGCCGTCGAGGTCGCACGGCATCACCTGCAGCGTGCCGCTGCCGAAGCCGCCGGCGGCGGTGAAGACGCCGGTGCCGTCGTTGAGCCAGACCTCGTCGGTGCCGAACAGCTGCCCCTCGAGCAGGTCGTCGTCGCCGTCGCCGTCAAGATCGACCGCGGCGAGGGCGGTGGTGCCGGCGCTGCCGAATACCTCGCCGTCCAGCACGAAGCCGCCGAAGCCGTCGTTCATCCACAGCGCGCCGTTGCCGCCGCTGCTGCCGACCGCGACGTCGAGCGAGCCGTCGCCGTCGAAGTCGCCGATCGCGCAGCAGGCGCCGGTGCCGAGGTCGATGCCGCTGTCGGTGAAGCCGCCCGTGCCGTCGTTCTCGAACACCTCGACCGTGCCGCCTTCGTCGATCATCACCAGGTCGAGGTCGCCGTCCGCGTCGACGTCGCCCCCCAGCTGCTGCACGCTCTGGTGCGTGCCGAGCCCGCTGGCCACGACCGCGAAGAACGGCAGCAGGTCGACCGGGGTCGACGCCGTGACCGTCTGGCCGCTCACGTCATCGATGATGGCGCCGGCGACGATCGAGCCCGAGATGTCGAGCCCTGAAGGAGAATCGGCCGTCGTCGTCCCGACGACGAACGACTGGCGCGTGCGCAACGCGGGGTTGTTGCCCAGCGTGATCACGACCTCATCGGCATTGACGCCGTCCGCCATCGTCGCGCCGGCGCCGAAGGTGTCGCCCGTGACCGGCAGCGTGAACGCCGCGGCCGACGTCGAACCGCAGCTCACGGCGGCGCTGAAGCGGACGGTGACGGTGTCGCCGGAATCGAGCGTGCCGTTGCCGTCGGTGTCGGCGACGCGAGCGACGCCGGTCACCGTGGCGCGCGGCCCGAACCGCACGATCGGGTGCGCGGCGCAGACCACGGCGTGGCCGTCCGGGTCGAGCGTCACGGTCAGCGTCTTCGCGCCGGCCGTCGAGGTCACCATGCTGCCGGAGGCGATCCCGAGCGGGTTGGTCACCGCCAGCGGCTGCGTGACGGTGTTGCCCGCACCGCTGGCCGCGATCGCGACCTCGACCCCCGCCATCGGCTGGTTGTTCGAGTCGCGCACCGTCACGGTGATCGACGACGCGTCGACGCCGTTCGCCGCGAGCCCCTCACCGGGGGTCACGCTGATCGTCGTGTTCGCCGCCGACGGCACGAGGGCCGGGGTGCTGCGATTGCCGCCGCCCCCGCCTCCGCCGCAGGCGGTCAGGGCGGCCATGCCGGCCGCTCCCACCGCGCATGCGAATACCATCCCCGCGCGCCGCATCGCGGCGCTGCCCTGGCGCTTCGTCATCGTTGTCCCACCCGGTTGTGAAGTGCGCGCCGCCATCCTCCGGCGGCGTCGCGCCTTCCGATCGACGCGAAAACGTGCGTCGCTCAACGGTCTGGACGAGGTCTGAAAGCGTTTCGGAGAGAGTTTCCGCTCGCGGCGCGCCGGTCAGCGGCACGCACCGGCGGCGGTCAGAAGTCGATCTCGAGCCGGGCGAGGAACGACGTGTCGCGGTTGGCGCCGCCGAAGGCCGACAGCCCGTGGTCGGCGATGGTCCGCGCCGCCCCCACCGAGAAGCGCGAGCCGCGCGACGTGTGGAACACCAGGTTGACGTCGGCGACACGGACCTCCTGGGTCGACGGGTCGTAGCTCGTCAGGCCGAAGTCGAACAGCGAGCGATCCATGTCGGCGTTCGAGTACCGGAACGCCAGCTCGATCGGTCCGCCGCGGGAGTCGATCACGATCAGGCCCGGCTCCTCGCGCTGCTCGGGATCGATCCTGCCCTCGGGACGGGCATGACGGATCCAGCGGCCGCCGCTCCACACCGGCTTCCCGCCGCCGAGGAAGACCGACGCGTACGCCGTCCAGGCGGTCAGCTGGTCGACGTCGTGATGGCCGCCACCCGGCAGGTCGACGTCGTTCAGCACGCCGCGCACGAGCTCGAGGCCGAGCCGGAAGGGTCCCTGCCGCCAGCCGGCCTCGAAGAGTCCCCACGCGGCATGACCGGCGCGCAGGTCGCCGGTGGTGAAGACCGGCGTCTGGTACGGCGTCGCCAGCAGCAGTTCGTCGCGATAGCTCGGCTGCCACGCCATCGCGGCACCGACGAACAGCCCGCGCAGCAGGGCCGGGCCGTGGGCGCCGAACGGCTCGATCAGGGCGCGCCCCATCAGCAGCGGGTCGGCCTTGCCCTCGCCCTCGAGGCCGAAGCCTGAGCCGAGCGTCGCCGTCCCCTCGAAGTGGAGCCCGGCGTGCGGATCGACGGTGGCGCGCAGGCCGAGGTCGTGGCGGCCGGTCAGGTACGAGGTGAAAGAGTGGCCGATCAGCGGCGAGTTCTCCTCCCGCGTCGCGTAGTCGCTGCCCATGGCCACGCGCACCTGGCCGAGCTGCACCGCGACCTGCTGGCCGATCTCCTGGCGCACCCAGAGGTCGAAGGCGCCGCGTCGGCTGTCGACGTCGTCGAGGTCGAGTTCGGCGCGGAACTGGCTGCGGCCGCCGACGTCGACCTCGAACAGCGGGCGCAGCGCGCCGAACTCGACGCCGCTCGAGTTGCGGTTGCGCCGGTCCCAGCGGACGAAGTCGAGGGCGAAGCGGCCGCCGAAATGGACCGTGACGTCGCGGCTCTCGAGCGGCCCGCCCACGTCCAGCTCGACTCGCGCGCTGCGGCACCATTCGTCGAACGGCCCCACCGGCCCTTCCGGCACGCCGTCCGCCCCTTCCGCGCGGGCCGCGCAGGCGGCCGCCGCCAGCGTGGCCACGCCGAACCCGGCAATTCGCCCGCTCCGCCCCATCTTCATCGCTCGGCTCATTCGCTTCGCTCCGTCCCCGGATTCCGGTCGGCGCCGGCCAACGCGGCCTCGACGTGCGCCAGCACCGCGAGCCTCTGACGCGGCCCGCGCTCGCGCAGTTGCAAGCGCACCCGGTTCAGCGGCGCCAACAGCGGCACGCGCCCGCGGCGGATGGTGGCGACCAGCCCGCGCAGCCGCTCCGTCTCGCCGTACGCCCGGACGAACGCCCCGATCAGCGGGCCGATCTGCTCCGTCGGCGCGAACGACGCGATCGACTCGACCCACTGGCCGACTTCGAGGACCACCAACCGCTCGAGCGCGCTGCGGCGCGCCCACGCCACCTCGAAATCGAAGTGGACCAGCCGCTCGCCGGCGGCCGTCGCCGCCCCGGCCGGCGGAGCGGCCGCCACCGGCACCACCATGACGTGCGCCAGCGATGCGTGCGACTGCACCAGCCGCGGCTCGCACCGCTCGAGCGCCCGGCGATGGCGGCGCGCCATCTCCCGCGCCAGCCGGGTGAGCAGCCGCTGCTTCTCCTCCGGCTCTACGCCCGGCTGGTACACCAGCTCCGAGAGCAGTTCTCCCGGCAGCCACTCGAGCAGCAGTCGGCACGGCGGCACCGCGGCCGGAAGCGGCCAGTCGAGCAGCGCCGGGACGTCGAATCCCTCGGCGCGCCAGATCTCGATCGATTCGCGCTCGGTGCGTTGCCGGGCGACCGGCGCCATCCCGGTCTTGCCCACCAGCACCCGCTGCCCGAAGTCGCGCATCCAATCGCGCAGCCAGTCGCGCTTGCGGCCGAACAACTTCAGCACTGCCGGGCGACCGGCGAGCTCGACGCGCATCACCAGGTGGCGACCGTCGCCGCGCGCGCTGCGCGCGAGGATCTCGCCCTCGAGGCCGTGCAGGGTGATGCGTTCGCGCGGCCGCGCCGGCACGTCACGAGCCGCCGAGGGCCTGCGCCAGCCGGCGGGCGACGTTGTACTTCGAGAACGGCTTCTGCGCGCGCGGCTTGATCCGGTAGTCGATGGCACGGGCGAGCCGCAGGATCGGGTTGGGGTTGGCGAAGGCGAAGGCGTGCGTGTGGCGCAGCAGCTCGCGATCGGGGTAGCTGCGGACCGTCTCGGCCATGAAGGCGTCGAGGTCGTGCTCGCCGACGGTCTTCCCGAGGCTCTTCAGGAACGACAGGATCTCGCGCGCGACGAACTCCTTCACCCGCGACCGCGACCGGAACACCATCTCGAAATCGAACTGCAGGTAGGAGCCGTCCTCCAGCACCATCACGTGCTTGAGGTCGCCGTTCTCGTGGACGAAGCGCGGTTCGCGCCGCTCGATGGCCAGCGCATGCCGGCGATGCCAGACCGGCAGGAAGCCGCGCCACAGCGCGAGGCGCTGCTCGAGCGAAACCTCCTTCCGACCGAGCAGGTCGATCAACTTCGGCCGCGGCACGTACTCGTAGAGCGCCCAGAGGGTCGGATCGATCCCCTCGACCTCGACGTCGTCGTAGGTGCCGAAGACGCGGAAGCCGGCGTCGCGCCAGAGCTTGAGGCAGTCGAGCTCGGTCCGCCGCCGCGCGCGGGGCATGAACGAGGTCTGGTTGCAGACCAGGACGTTGCCGCACGTCTTCATGGCGTACTCGAGCCAGGTGCGGCTGCCCTCGTAGACCTTCAGCACGGCTAAGCCGCCGCGAAACGGCACCTTGTAGAGGTAGTTGCCGTTCTTGAGCAGCAGGTGCTGCTCGAGGTTGTCGAAGCGCAGCCGCTCCTTCGCCGCCGCGCCAGCCGTTCCCGTGCCGTTGACCATGAGGGGGGCGGAACCTAGCGGCGCTGCCCGGCGCTGACAACGGCGGCGGCAAAGGCCGGGATTCCGCGACGAGCGCACAGCTAACGTCCGCCGGATGAGCCATCCAGCCACGCCACCGGACACCTCGCCCGGGCGCCCCGCCCGCGGCGCGATGGACCGCTTCCTCGCCGTCGTCGAGCGCGGCGGCAACGCGCTGCCGCACCCCGGCACGCTGTTCCTGCTGTTCGCGCTGGCGACCCTCGTGCTGTCGGACCTCGCCGCGCGCTTCGGCCTGTCGGCGACGCACCCGAAGACCGGCAAGCTGGAGGTGCCGCTCAGCCTGCTCTCGACCGAGGGGCTGCATCTCATCCTGCAGAAGACGGTGAGCAACTTCACCAGCTTCGCGCCGCTCGGCACCGTGCTGGTGGCGCTGCTCGGCATCGGCATCGCGGAGTCGAGCGGCCTGATCGGCGTCGCGATGCGAAAGCTCGTGCTGTCGGCCCCCCGCAAGCTGCTCACGATGGTGGTCGTCTTCGCCGGCGTCCTCTCGAACATGGCGAGCGAGATCGGCTACGTGCTGCTGATCCCGCTCGCCGCGCTGATCTTCCAGGCGGCGGGCCGCCACCCGATCGCCGGCATGGCCGCGGCGTTCGCGGGCGTCTCCGGCGGCTACAGCGCGAACCTGCTGCTCGGCACCGTCGATCCTCTGCTGTCGGGGCTCACCCAGGAGGCGGCGCGCATCGTGCAGCCCGACGCGCTGGTGAATCCGGCATGCAACTACTACTTCATGTTCGGGTCGACCTTCCTGCTGACGCTGATCGGCACCTTGGTGACCGAGCGCGTGGTCGAGCCGCGGCTCGGCCGCTTCGAGGATCGCGGCGCCGGCGCGGGCGCGAGCGGCGGCGCGATGCAGGGCGCGGCCGACGCGTTGCGGCCGCTCGACGCGCGCGAACGGCGCGGGCTCCTGGCGGCGTTCGCCGCGCTGGCCGTGCTGACCGCGCTGGTGCTCTGGGGCACGCTCCCGGCCGACGGGTTCCTGCGCGATCCGAAGACGGGCGACCTGCTCCACTCGCCCTTCATGTCGGGGATCGTGCCGCTGATCTTCCTCGCCGGCGGACTGGCCGGCCTCGCCTACGGCATCGCCGCGCGCACGATCAGGAACGACGGCGACGTCATGGCCGGCATGGCGAAGTCGATGCAGACGCTCGGCGGCTACCTCGTGCTGGTCTTCTTCGCCGCGCAGTTCGTCGCCTACTTCAACTGGAGCAACCTCGGGCTGATCCTCGCGGTGAAGGGCGCCGAGGCGCTGAAGGCGTCGGGGCTCGGCGGCACGCCGGTGCTGGTGGCGTTCATCTTCCTCACCGGCGCGGTCAACCTCTTCATGGGCAGCGCATCGGCCAAGTGGGCCCTGATGGCGCCGGTCTTCGTGCCGATGTTCCTGCTGCTCGGCTACCCGCCCGAAGTGACGCAATGCGCCTATCGCATCGGCGATTCGTGCACCAACGTCATCTCGCCGATGATGACCTACTTCGCGCTGATCATCGCCTTCTTCCAGCGCTACCAGCCGAGCGCCGGCATCGGCACGCTGGTCGCCACGATGCTCCCCTACTCGGTCAGTTTCCTCTTGAGCTGGTCGCTCGTGTTCGCGATCTGGATGGCCGCCGGCTGGCCGCTCGGGCCGGGCGGAACGCCATGAAACTCGCGCGTCCCTGCCTGTTCGCGGCCGCGCTCGTCGCCTCGGATCGCGCGACGGGCCAGGTGCACTACCACGAGGATGGCCGGCCGTGGAGCGAGCGCGCCCACGCGGGGCCCGACGCCGAAGTGCCGGGCTGGTACTACCACCTCGGCCTGAGCGGGATGCGCGTCGAGCTGGTGGCCGACGCGCCGACCCACCTGGTCGTGCGCCACGTCTTCGCCGGTTCGCCGGCCGCCGGCGTCGTGCAGGTCGGCGACCACGTCGTCGGCGCGGCCGGGCGCGCGTTCGCGACGCCGCACCGCAACGGCTACGGCATGAAGGTATTCGGGCCGGCGGGGCCGCTGCTCGACTTCGCCGAGGCGCTCGAGGCGTGCCAGGGCGCGGCGGGCGACGGCCGCTTGGAGCTGCAGCTGCTGCGCGCAGGCACGCCGGCCGCGGCGACGCTCGCGATCGGGAAGCGATTCGGCGCCTTCGCGCCGAGCTTCCCCGCCGACTGCCCGAAGAGCGCGGCGCTGCTGGCCGGGCTGCTCGAACACCTGCTGGCGGCGCAGCGGGAGGACGGCTCGTTCGGCGATCCGATCCGCGACACGTTCGCGCCGCTCGCGCTGCTGGCGAGCGATGCGCCCGGGCATCGCGCCGCCGTCCTGAAGAACGTCCGCTTCCACGCCGCGACCACCGCCGCGACCGATCGCGACGACCTGATCCACTGGCGCTACATGGCGGCCGCCATCGTCATGAGCGAGTACCAGCTCGCCACCGGCGATGCGTGGCTGGTGCCGGAGCTCGAGCAGGTGCGCGACTTCCTGCTCGGATCGCAGTACGTGTCGCTGCAGCAGGTCAACCCGAAGGTGAAGGAGGGCCACCCCGACAGCTGGCCGACCGACGCGCGCCAGCAGCACGGCGGCTGGGGTCACAACCCGGGCTTCGAGGGCTACGGGCCGATCGCGATGGTCACCGCGCAGGGTGCCCTGGCGTTCGCGCTCATGTCGCGCTGCGGCGTCGCGATCCCGCGCGAGCGGCATGCGGCGGCGCTCGACTTCCTGGCGCGCGGCACCGGACGGAACGGCTACCTCTGGTACGCCGACTCCGTGGCGGGCGAGGACGATTGGGCCGACATGGGGCGCACGGGCGCATCGGCGATCGCCTGCCACCTCGCGCCCTTCGACGTCGCGAAGCACCGGGCGCTCGCGCAGCGGCAGACCGCCGTGATCGGCGCGCATCCGGAGAGCTTCCCCGACACGCACGGCTCACCCCTGATGGGGATGGGCTACGCCGCGCTCGCGGCCAACCTGGAGCCGGCGAGCTGGCGGCGCCTGCTGGACTCGAATCGCTGGTGGTTCACCCTCGCGCAGTGCAGCGACGGCACGTTCTGCTACCAGCCCAACCGTGACAACGCGGGCTACGGCGCCGACGCGCGCGACACGGCGAGCGCCGTCGTCGCGTTCATCCTCTCGATCCCGAAGCGCAACCTCGTGATGACCGGACAGCCGCCGCGTTGAGGGTGCGCGCGGAGAGTCATCTGCGGCGGACCACGAGCTTGGCCATCGTCACTGCCAGTTCCTCGCGCGCCATCTGCGCGAACGGCGGTGCCAGCCGCGACCGGATCGGCTCGGGATCGACCCGCTCGAACGGCACCAGCTCCACGACCGTGAAGCCCGCACGCTCGAAGCGACGGGCGAACTCGTGCGGGCGAACCCGGTTGCAGGCGTGCACCAGTTGCTCGGTCGCCGGCAGTTCGAGGAACGCGAGCCGGTGGATCGAGGGGTCGACCAGGGAGCGGTGATCCCGTCCGTCGATGACGTGCACGCCGAGTCCGCCGCTCCGGGTGACGCGCGCCAGCTCGGCCAAGACGGCGTCGACGGCCGCGACGTGCTCGAGGAAGGCATTGGACATCACGACGTCGGCCTCGCCGTCGGCGAGCGAGAGCGCCTCCGCCCGATCGTGCCGGTGTTCGAGTCGGCCCCATGCCAGCCCGCGCTGGTCACCCGCGCGCAGCTTCGCGAGGTCGAATCCCTGCAGGTTCGCGAGCAGACTGGCAAGAGTGAGCGGCTGCTCGCCGACGATCGCTCCCGGGTCGACGAACAGCAGCGCGGCGAGGTCGGCCAGCAGCCGCAGCGCCTCGCCGGAGTCCTCGGGCGGATCGGCGTCGATGGCGATCGCCCGCCGCGCGCCGGCGGCGAGGAACAGGAACGAAGCGCCCAGCGGATTCGTGGCGCCGCAGCCGAGATCGACGTAGGTCGCGTCGGCCAGCGCCGGCTTCGCCGAACCTAGCGACACGTGGAACGTCGCGAACAAGTCGCGGTAGCGCGTACGCGACACCCGATTGGAGTGCGAATCGAGCGCCCGCTCGAGCGTGCGCTGCAACAGCAGGCCGGCGCGAGTCTCCGGCTCCCCGAGCACGAGCGGCGGATCCGACATCGCCTGCAGCCGGTGGAGCAGCTCCGCCGCGAGATCGAGCGACGACACGCCGCCGAGCCCCGCGGGTCGTTGCGGCGCGTGCTTCCGCACGCTCCCCGCCGGCGTGTCGCAGGGTGGCTCGCCGGCGGCGGGGGTCACTTCACCGAACCGACGAGTCGGACGAGTTCCGACTCGATCGCATCGGCCCAGATCCCGTATCCCTTCTCCGAGAGGTGGAGCTTGTCGGGCATCACGTCGGCGGGGAGCGTCGCGTCGGCGGCGAGGAACTTCGGGCCGACGTCGAGGTAGGTGATGCGCTCCGGCTCGGCGGCGGCATGTTTCGCCAGCTGCTCGTTGATGGCGGCGATCCGGGTGCGCATCGCATCGCCCGGATCGGCGCGCGGAAAGATCGCCAGCAGCAGCACCTTCGTCTTCGGCGTCTGCTTGGCGAGTTCGTCCAGCACCGCCTTGACGCCGGCGGCGATCTGATCCGCCGAGTGCTTGCCGCCCGTGTTGCCGACGTTGTTGGTGCCGATCATCACGACGGCCGCCTTCGGCGCGATGCCGGCGAGGTTGCCGTTCTGCAGGCGCCAGAGCAGATGCTCGGTCTGGTCGCCGCTGATGCCGAGGTTCACCGCCTTGCGCGGTGCGTAACGCTCGTTCCAGAGCTTCGCACCCGGCCCTTCCCAGGCCTCGGTGATCGAGTCGCCGAGGAACAGCAGGTCGACGTTCCCCTGCTTCACCCGCTCGTTCATCGCCGCGTGGCGCTGCTGCCACCAGGCGTCTTGGCGCGCGATCGGCGTGGTGGCGGGATTCGCGCTCGCCACCTTCGCCCCGGCGGCGGCGGCATCACCGCCGGCCTGCGCGGGAGAAGCCTCGAACGAGACTGCGAGCAGGCCGACCATGGCGAGCGCGCCGGAAAGCGCTGACGAGCACGAGGAAGTGCGCATGACCGACTCCAGCAGGAACCGCAAAAGCGCTCCTTCGTACCCGCTGCGAGCCCGAGAAGCGAGGACGTTGCGGATGAAACCGAAGGTTCGTGACGACCGCCGCCCGCTTCGGCTGCGGCCGGGCGCGCAACGCGCCGCGCTCCGAGCGTTGTCGCTGCTCCTGGCGCTCTGGCTGACGGCGGCGCGGTCGGCCTTCTGCGCCTCCTGCGCCACCAGGTTGGCGTAGCCGTGACCGAGCGCGTGCTTCTCCTTCAGGAACTTGACGATCTCTCCGTGCTTCGCCGCGCCGCTGCCGCGCGCGATCTTCACCCACTCGGGCAGCGACTTGCCGGTCTTCTCGGCGAGGTAGGCGATCATCGTCTGGAGGGCCTGATCCGGGCTGGCCATCGGCATCGCGCTTCCGTCACTTCGCCGCGGTGAAACGGCCCGGCTCGCGCCGCAGCCGGAACAACTTCGTCTCGGTCTCCGCCCCCTTGTCCCAGAACGACCATTCGACGTCGATCTCGGTCGCCGACAGGAAGCGGAACTTCGCGCCATGGATGTGCGCGTCGGTGCGCGGGTCGATGCCGGTGGTCGCCGCGTCGTAGCCGAAGAACCACTCGTCGCCGGTCGAACGCGCGCGATCGAGCCGCAGCATCGGCCGGTTGCCGATGCCGCAGTAGTGCGTCAGCGCGAGGTCCTCGCCATCGAGGTAGTAGAGCGAGACCATCTCGTGCGGAGTGCCGGCGCACAGGGTCTCGATGATGGCGTTGCCCGCCGAGACGTTGTCCCAGACGACGTCGAGCCGCTCGGTCATCCCGGCGAACTCGACGTGGTAGGTGCCCTCGAGCGTCTTCAGCCGCTCGAAGGCTGCCTGGCTGTCGAGGCCGCGCGTCGCGCCGTCGATCGAGGCCGCTGCGCAGCCCGTCAGCAGCAGCGCCGCCGTCGCGGCCGCGAGTCCGTCCACGAATCGCATGGTTCGCTCCAATCGTGTCCTGGGTGCCGTTCGCCCGAGTCGTCCCGTCCGGCTCACCGTCACCTGGCCGCTCCGCCCGCCGAGGCCGCCGGTTCGCCGGCGCCGCGCCCGTAACGCTGCGTCGCGAAGCCGACGATCGCCCCGCAGATCGAGCCGGGGATGAGGATCTCCCAGAAGTACGCCTTGCCGGTCTCCGGGTTCTCCATCATCGCGATCGGCAGCGTGATCAACGCCGCCACCAGCGTGCCGACGACGATGCCGAGCGGCAGGTTGCGCAGCTTGCGCGATGAAGCCGGTGATGAGGCCGGCGACGAGACCCTTGCCGGTCGATCCGGGGATGATCGAGGTGAACAACTGGTCGCGCACCTCGGGATAGAACCACGCCGACAACCCGTCGAGCACGCCGCCGACGATCAGTCCCAACAGTGCCTTGTTCATCGCCCGTGCTCCCAGTCGCCCCGTCCGGATCGATCCCCGTCCAGCGTCCTGTTTCGCGATCGCGCCGCGGCCTTTTCTCGACCGCTCGTCGCCCGCGAACCGCGCACGGTAGGCCACGGCATCGCACCTCGCCTCGGTGGGCGCCGAGACCCTCCGCCCCGGCGCACCCCGGGAGACGCTCGCTCGCGGTGCCCTGGCGCCGGCGGCCAGCGGCAGCGCGGGCAGCGCTGGCGGGGGGAACGACGGGAATGGCGAATGCGTACCCTGCGGACGCTGAAGGAAGCCGACCTGCGTCTCGCAGGGACGCGACGTCGGCAGAGGCTCACCGTGGTGAAGGGGGCCCTCTGCGGTGGGAATCCTGTCGGGCTCCACGCGGCTTGCCGCGGCGGGCCGCGCATGTCCCCCGCAGGAGGAACCGTCATGGTCGCAGTCTCCTCGATCGTCGTCGGGACCGATTTCAGCAAGGGCGCCACTCGGGCGCTGTCGCGGGCGAAGGCGCTCGCCGAGCAGCTGCACCTCCGGCTCGTCGCGACCCACGTCGTGCCCGGCCATCACGCGAGCGTCAAGGAGCGCGACGCCGCCACGGCCGAGGCGCTGGCCGTGCTCGAGTCGAGCCTCGGCGCGCCGACGCCCGAGCAGACGCCGCTGGTGCGCGTCGGCGCACCGCATGAGGAGCTGGCGCGAGCCGCCGAGTCCGAGAACGCGCGCGTGATCGTCGTCGGCGCCCACCACTCGCGCAACGCGCTCGAGAACCTGCTGGTCGGCTCCACCGCCGAGCGCGTCCTGCGCACCGGTCATCGCGCCGTCCTGCTGGCACGCATCGGCGAGAACCGCCGCTACCGCACGGTGCTGGTGCCGGTGGACCTCGGCGACTCGACGCCACGGCTGCTGCAGCTGGCGCGCGACCTGTTCCCGACGGCGCAGTTCCTGATCGTCCATTGCATGGGCGCCGCCGCCGCGCATGCCGCGCACGAGCAGACGAAGGTCGGCGGCAGCTCCGCCACCGCGCAGCTGCACGAGCGGATGGAGCAGTTCGTCGCGCGCGCCGGCCTCGATCCCTCCCGCTGCACGCTGCACGTCGCGGCCGCCCGTGATCCGCGTCGCCGCATCGTCGAACTGGCGAAGTTCCACGAGGTCGACGTCATCGCCATGGGCACCCACGCCCGCAGCGGGCTGCACCGCATGCTGCTCGGCAGCACCGCCGACCACGTCGTGCGCGCAGCTCCATGCGACGTGCTGGTGCAACCGCCGGCGCTGTGACGACGGCGCGTCGGGAGTCAACGCAGACGCTGGCGCACCAGCTCGAACGTCACGCGCAGCAGGACGTACGTGCCGATCAGCCAGTAGGCCGCGCGATAGCGGCGGTAGTGGCGGGCGAGCTTCCGCGCCGGGCTCTGAAGCCGGCCGTGCCGGCCGGTTCCCGGCGCGCGCCGTCGACCGCCACCGCCAGCCCCCAATCGAGGACCAGCACCTCGCCGAACTCCCCCGCCATGACGTTCGCCGGCTTCAGGTCGCGATGGAGCACGCCGCGCGAATGGGCGAAGGCGACGGTCTCGCCGATGCGGGCGAAGATCCGGTGCTTCTCGGCGTCGTCGAGACCGCCTGCGATCGCCTGATCGAGGCGCGCGCCGCGGACCCGCTTCATCGCGTACCAGACCCGTCCGTCCGGCAGCACACCGACGTCGTGCACCGGCACGATCCCGGGATGCTCGAGTCGGGCGAGGACTCGCGCCTCGCCGAGCAGCCGTTCGGCCAGCGCCGCCGCCGCCCCGCTTCAGTCGCGCTGCCGGATCGGCGCGTCGTCGCTCCGCACCGCCAGCAGCACGGAGTGGCGGGTCAGCGGAAAGCGGTCCGATGACGCGTCCATGACGTCCCCCGGAGATCGCGGCCAACTGCCGACATGCAGCGCCGTATCGTGCGTTCTTGCGCGCGCCATGGAAAGCCGCGACTGCTCGCCCCGCACGACGGATGACGTGAAGGAAGATCGCCATGCGCAATTCCGGCAAGGGACTCGTGTTGCTTGGCGTGGTCGTGGCCGCGGTGGCCGCCATCGGCTTCTGGCTGATGAGCTCAGGCGGTGATGGACCGAAGCTCGAGCGCAGCGGCGGCCCCGCCTCCTCCAGCGAGGCGGTCGAGGAGCGCCGGGCCGATGCGGTCGATGCCACCGCCGGCGCCGCTCGCCTCGGCGCCGAGCGCGCGGCCGACCCGGC
>Ga0194121_10003354_pt1 | contig 24425 bp, 20 predicted proteins | sample TA2MahCa50mmetaG_FD_148609 | JGI IMG/M metagenome (GOLD analysis project Ga0194121, IMG submission 148609) | Freshwater microbial communities from Lake Tanganyika, Tanzania - TA2015020 Mahale Deep Cast 50m | ecosystem: Environmental > Aquatic > Freshwater > Lake | place: Tanzania: Lake...
ACCGATGTCCTTCTTTCTTGCAAGAGAGGTAGACGCCTGTACGCATCGCGTACGAGTCTATCGTATATGGGGCTCTCGTGCCCCCAAGCAAGAATTGTGCCGGACACTATTGGGCCATGGTCTGTCAGGTACTCTGCAACGAGTCGCCCAGCGAGGTGTAGGAGCCACCGTGTTTGGCTACTGGGTGAAAGACCCGGAACGCTACGGCGTGGTGGCACTCGATCGGCATGGGCAGGCCATAGGCCTGGAAGAAAAGCCCGCCCGTCCCCAGTCGCACTATGCGGTAACCGGGTTATACTTTTACGATAATCAAGTGCTGGAGATTGCCGCCAATATCCGTCCTTCAGCACGCGGCGAACTGGAAATCACGGATGTCAATAAGACGTATCTCGCCCAAGGTACGCTCCACGTCGAGCTCTGGGGACGCGGTATGGCGTGGCTCGACATGGGCACCCAGGAATCCTTACTCCAGGCGGCCAATTTCATTGAGGCGGTCGAGAGCCGTCAAGGTCTCAAGATTGCCTGTCCAGAGGAAGTAGCCTACCGCATGAGTTACATTGACGCGGCACAGTTAGCGCGTCTGGCGCACCCTTTATGTCAAACGCGCTATGGTCAATACCTGCTTGACATTTTGCAGCAGGAAGGTTAAGGAGTATGTACGTTTCTGCTACCACCCTTCCAGGGGTGTATCTGATTGAGCCTCGGATCTTTCCGGATCAGCGCGGTTTCTTTCAAGAGACCTGGCAGGCGACGCGTTATGCCCAGGCCCAGATCCCTGGCCCGTTTGTGCAGGATAACCACGCGCATTCGAAGCAGGGCGCCTTGCGTGGATTACACTATCAGCTCAAGCACCCGCAAGGCAAGTTGGTCTGGGTCGTGCATGGGGAAGTGTTTGATGTCGCCGTGGACATCCGCGTTGGCTCCCCGACCTTTGGTCGCTGGCTGGGCGTGATGCTTTCGGGCGAGAATCATCGCCAGCTCTACATTCCGCCAGGCTTTGCCCACGGAGCATGTGTGTTGTCTGAGTCGGCTGATTTTCTCTATAAATGCACCGACTTCTACACGCCTGGGGATGAGTATGGTCTGCGCTGGAATGATCCCTGTCTCGCGATTACCTGGCCCATTATCACCCCTATCCTGTCCGACAAAGACCGCCAGTATCCGACGCTAGACACTATCCCTCAGGAACATCTGCCCCGTTTTCGAGCATCCTAATGAAAATTCTGGTGATTGGTCATCGCGCCATGTTGGCGCACGAGCTCATCCCTTGCCTGCAACAAGGGCACTATGAGGTGGTGGGGTGTGGACGTCCAGCGTTCGACATTACGCAGCCCGCCAGTATTCAGGCGCTTTTAGCAGGGGTGCGTCCAGATATCGTGATTAATACCGCGGCGTATACCGCAGTCGATCGGGTTGAATCGGAACCAGCAGCTGCTTTTGCCGTGAATCGGGATGGGGTGGCTCTCCTGGCCAAGGCCTGCCACACCATGCATGTGCCTCTGGTACATCTCTCGACTGATTATGTGTTTGACGGGGCTCAGCGGCGTCCTTATCGGGAGGACGACCCCACTGCTCCGCTGAGCATCTACGGCCAAAGTAAATGGGCTGGGGAAGAAGCGATACGGACTTTCCAGCCACAGCATATGATTGTGCGGACTGCCTGGCTCTATGGCGCCCAGGGGCACAATTTTGTGAAGACCATGTTACGCCTGGCACACGAGCAACAGGTGGTACGCGTGGTGGACGATCAATATGGCTGCCCCACCTGGACCAGAGCTCTCGCGAGGGCGTTAACGGTGCTCTGCCATGCGCTCCGTGACGACCGACACCTGTCCCCCTGGGGGACCTATCACTATTGTGGCGCTGGACACACCAGCTGGTATGGCTTTGCCTGTGCCATCTTTGAGGCCATGCGAGTGGCGTACCCCCAGCGGCACTACCATCTTGAGGCGATTCCCACGGTGGCCTATCCGACGCCGGCACAGCGGCCAGCCTATACGGTGCTTGATTGCCAGAAGTTCGAAGCCACGTTTGGCTTTGCACCACGCCCCTGGCACGAAAGTCTCCGCGCCTGTTTACAGGAGTTCTCGTGGTGAATGTCTATCGACCTCAGCAGGTCTTAGTCACTGGCGGTGCGGGCTTTATCGGATGCCATTTTGTGCGCCATCTGCTGCGCACCGATCCGCAGGTGCGGATCGTGACGCTTGATCTCCTCACCTATGCCGGGACGCTGGAGAATCTCGTCGATCTTCCTGCCCCTGAGCGCCATACATTTATCCAGGGTGATGTCTCGGACCGTGCCCTGGTAGATACACTGTTGCGTCAACACGCCATCGATACCATCGTGCACTTTGCTGCAGAATCGCATGTTGACCGCTCGATTGCCGGTCCTGCAGCGTTTATCCAGACCAATGTCGTTGGCACCTTCACCTTACTGGAAGCCGCACGGCTTTTCTGGCTGCACGAGCAACGCAAGGACGCCCACACCTGTCGTTTTCAACATGTCTCAACGGACGAAGTCTATGGGACCCTGGGACCTGAGGACCCTGCTTTTCTGGAAACCACGCCCTACAGCCCGAACTCACCCTACGCTGCGAGTAAAGCTGCCTCAGACCATCTGGTGCGGGCCTACTGGCGGACCTATGGCTTGCCGACCATGACCAGCAATTGTTCGAATAATTACGGGCCGCGGCAACACGGGGAAAAATTCATTCCCACGATCATTCGTGCCTGTTTGCAGGCACAGCCTATCCCGGTATATGGGGATGGCTCCCACCGGCGCGACTGGTTGTACGTTGAAGACCATTGTCGAGGGCTCGACCTGCTCATGCGGCAGGGCTGTGTGGGTGACACCTATAACATCGGCGCTGGCCAGGATTGGCAGAATCTGGAGATTGTCCACCAGATCTGCACCATTCTCGCGGACCTGACACAGCAGCCACCTGACACGTTTACGCGCCTGATCCGTTTTGTGCCGGATAGACTCGGGCATGACTGGCGTTACGCGATTGATGCAACGAAAATGCGTCGCGATCTGGGCTGGGTGCCCCAGGAAACTTTTACGAGCGGGATGCGGAAAACAGTACAATGGTATCTTGCTATGCCCTCCCGTCTCTGATGCTTCACCATGCCTTAGGAAGCGTACGCTAACAAGGAGCTGCAATGTCCTCGCTTACCAGATGGATGGACCGAACTTTCTATCCTCATCACGGGGATTTTTGGGATCTCGTAGACTTCAGAGCTTATCTGCTACAAAGACTCCATCCCCACTCAATAGTGCTCGATTACGGCGCCGGCCGCGGGGCACGGCAAGAAATGAATTTCAGAGGATCTGTGGCTATGGCAGGGGGGGTCGATATTGACACCTCCGTACTTCAGAACCCGTCTCTGGATGAAGCACACGTTCTCGTCCATCCAGACCACACAATCCCATATGAGGCCAATACCTTCGATGTGGTCTTCTCAGCGAATGTCATGGAACATGTGCAACAACCTGACATCTGCTTCAAGGAGATCTGGCGGGTTCTGAAACCCGGCGGACTGTTCATTACGAAAACCCCGAATAGCTGGCATTATATGCCGCTTATAGCACGCCTGACCCCACACACGTTTCATCTCTTCTACAACAGATTACGAGGCCGGGAAGAACGTGATACCTTCCCTACCGTCTATAAATGTAATACCCCACGCCTCGTAAAGCGCTACGCACACGCGACGGGGTTTGAGGTTCTCGACATCCAAATGTGGGAAGGACGCCCCGAATATCTGAGAATCGCGGCACCTCTTTATCTCTTTGGTTATCTTTATGAACGGACGGTGAACGCGCTGCCGGTACTGTCCACATTCAGATCTGTCATGATTTTTACGCTGGTGAAACACTAGGACGCACAAAAGTATACACTGACCTTTCGACGACACCCTATTGATTGGCAGCCCTTGTTGCACGTGAGGTATACTGTTGATATACAGTCAACAAGCCAGCGTCGGACTCCAGCCTACTTGCCGATACAGGAGAGTCTACAGGCATGTTCGAAGACAGTGCTCCCCAACCTCTCTGGTATGCCATTCAAACGCGCTCACGGCATGAGAAAGTCGTGCGCGATCAGCTTGCCGCGCGCAGCATCACTCATTTATTACCGCTATGGCGCAAGCGCTATGTCTGGCACGCTCGCATCAAATGGGTTGAGGTACCCCTCTTTAGTGGCTATATCTTTGGCCACTTTGCCTTGCAAGACCGGATCGCTATTCTGGATACTATTGGGGTTGTACGTATTGTCAGTATCAATAGCAAACCGGTGCCTGTACCGGATGAACAAATTCTCGCCGTACGGACGATGGTAGAAAAGCGTTTAACTTATGACCCGCATCCGTATCTGGCGGAAGGCACGCTGGTGCGGATCATCCGAGGGCCTCTCGCCGGTACAGAAGGCATTTTCATCGCTCGCAAACAAAAGCATCGCCTGGTGATTCGGCTGGATCTCATCCAGCAAGCGGTGGCAGTCGATGTCGATAGTGCCGATATCGAACCACTCGTGTCCCCCACACCAGCCCTGGCCATATCCACCAACGTTTAAAAACGCCAGCGGGCCGAGAGCTGGACATTCATCGTCTGTTCACGCTCACCCCCCGGCTCCTCTAGGCGTGCATACTCTACACGCCCCCAGAGGGTCAGGAGTCGCTGCTTCCAGGGGAATTGATACGAGGCTTCGAGACCAAAGCGTTCCTGGGTTGTCGGGATGTCTTGCACGGGAAAGCCGTACCGTTCGTGTCTTCCATCACCAGCCAGCCAGGCCGTGGGGGTAAAATAATACGTGGCCCGTCCAAACAACCCTCGCGCGGCACCTCCAATGGGGTGGCCAATGAGAAAGCGTTTGAACGCCAAGCCGCTGGTATACGTGGGATGCGTATACCACACGGCACCGCTATCACGCGTTTCCACAAATTCAATGCGTAGATCCCATCTGCCACCATCGAGCACGCCCCCCAGGAGATTTCCACCTCCCAGGAGGCCCTGCGTGCCCCTGGTGTTGTCCTGGGCGCGTTGCCAATACAATTTCACACCCTGCAGGAAGGTCAGCTGCCGTACAAACGGCAGACTCAGCACCACGTCATAGGCCGCCAGCCCATTGATCGTCCGCCCTGTCGTGTCCAGGGTTGGCACAAAGAGCTTCCGCGCATACTCCAGGGCACTGAGACGCACCCCACCTTCCCCGAATGCCTGAAACACATTGCTAAAACCAAACTTGACCAGAGACGCTGGCTGATAGGTCAGGCGTAGACCGCTCAAGAGGGCATGGGGAAAGTCGCGTTGTGCCTCAAGACGCGCGATAAAATAGGCGATCTGGAACTCACCGAGGTCTTGATATGGCCCGGGCAAGCGCACCGGTTGTGGAGTCGTCAGTTTGAGGAGTTCGAATGGCGGCGCATTGTTCGAGACCGCCAGGTCGCCCTGGGAGGCAGGTCCCCACCAGAGTGTATCCCGTCCAAAAGCTAGCTCGATATTCGCATAACTGGCCTTGAGATAGCCTTTGTGCAGGCCGGCGTCAAACGTATCGCCCACGAGTGCATCGCTGCGAACAATAACTTCGGGCTCGAGATATGCTGCAACATGGCCTCCCAGGGTGGCCCAGGACACAGGACGGGCCCGCAGGGTAACGTCATCACCGTATGCAAAGCCTTCCTGGAGACCAAAAACCCCCTGGATATTGGCGGTCAACCGACTACTATCACGCGGTACAAACTGATTGCGGGCGAACACGGTGTCAAGCTTGATGTCCACCAGAGGCGTAAAGACAAACGGCTGCACGCGGCGCGGGCGGTGCAGAAAACCGATTTCCTGCAACTCGGACTTAAAGCGGCTGCTCAAATATTCCAGGACCTCGTCCAGGAAGGGCTCCTGGCGCTGGGTCTGCTCCAGTTCCTCACGCCGCCGTTCGACGGCTGCGGCAATCAACCGGGCTGCGTACAGACGAGTAATGGGTTTTACCGTCAGAGCATTGGTAAAGGTCAGATTGCTGGTGACCAGCTTGTCGAGCAAGGCATAGGCAGGATCATCGAGTGCCAGATTAACTGACACCTCTGCATAGCTGCGAGATACACAGCAGAACAGCAGGAATCCCGTGAGCGCCAGGAACCACCATCGGGTATAATACACCACACACGAATTCCCAGAAGAAGATCGGTGTACAAGCATGCAAGCAAGAATCATAACACATTTTTCTCTGGTCGCCGCAATTTTTCACGCCGGTGTGTGGCAACGCTTGTACGCCTCCCTGCGCACCCATCTGTTGCGTGAGACCTACGCTCTCCCTCTCGATCTCCTGCGTATCGTAGGCGGCCTGTTGTGCGTGGCGTATTTTCTCAGATTGCTGGTGGAAGCCGAAGATTTTAGCAATCCGGACGGTGTGCTGGACCATGTGCTATTGCACCATATCTTCTGGTTTACCCGCCTGAGCCTGTGGCAACCGGGTATCACCTTGCCCTGGTTTTATAGCATCTTTGGGCTGGCCTGCGGAATCGCCTGGGGTATCGTTCTGGGGTATCGCGTCCGCCTCTGCGCTGGTGTGTTGTTCGTTATTGCCGTCTCGACCTACCGCTGGAATTTTATTGTCATCTACGTTGATGACGCGTTTATGCATTTGCTGCTCTTCTGGCTCATGCTGCTCCCTGTCGGTCACACCCTACTGCCCTGGGAACTCCGGCAGGGATGGCGGTCGTGCTGGCAGCGCTGGTGCCAAAAGACGGTCCCGGGCACGGTCCAGTGGTGTTTCCTCGCCAACATCTGTCTGCTCTATGTGGTCGCCGGGTTGTGGAAACTAGCTAGCCCGCTCTGGCAGCAAGGTTTTGCGCTCTATGCGATTTTACGGCTGCCTATTGCCCATCACCATGATATGTGGGGGCCACAGCATCTCCCATTTTTACAAGTCGGCAATTATCTGACAATGCTCATTGAACCCCTCTTGCCCTTTCTATTGCTGTGCCGTCCTGGCCACCCTGCGAAATGGTGTGGCTTGCTCTGTCACGTAGGTTTTCATCTCGGCATTGTGCTCACGCTCAACATCCCATTTGTGAACTTTGGACTGCTGGCCACAGCCCTGCTCTTTTTCCGCGAGGAAATCATGGGCTGGCTTCAGCGCGAGGGGAAGCCCGCCCTGCAGCAGGCGCCGCACTATGGAAGCTCAGGCGTGCTGGCGCTAATCTTCCTTCTGGTATTGAGTCTCGCCGTGGTCCATCATATTCCGTTTATTGGGGGTCTGTATAAACCAGCGTATGCTTTGCTATGGATGGCAGGAATCACCCAAGAGTATCAGCTATTTAACTGGATTGACAAGACGAATTACCACGTGACATACCGCATCAATACACAGACCGCTGATGGGACCATACGGATTATCAATCCTCAGACATTCTTTCCGTCGTCGTTGCGTGGCACCCTGCTGCAAATGTATCTCCATAACATCCGCTGGATGCCAGTGCCCATTCCCTATCGTCAGCCTTTGATGCAGAGTATTATGACACGTCTTGGGCAGCGCTTTTGTCGGCAACAAAACCTCGCAACGCCTGTAACAGTCTCGGCGCATGTCCAACGCATTCGTCCAGACAACCTCACGCTCACCGAGGAAGACGAGCGCTTCCTCATGCATTTCCGATGTGCAGCACAACAACTTATCTTGTGCAGAACGTTTTTATACGTTACGAATGCGGCTGGCTGTCTCGCAGCCAACGAGATCTCTCCTGAACATGGACGTTTTGAATGAAGCCTGCAACGAGAAAGCACACCAGACCAGCCCAACTTTGGTACGACACCATAGGATGGCGTTGGGGAATCGTCATCGGATACACCGCGGTCATTTTCTGCCTCTCCTCCATACCAGGCTCTTCAATACCCAGCATCTATCTGAATGATAAGCTTATCCATGCCGGTGAATTTGGCCTGCTCGGCATTTTCCTTGCACGCGCACTCAGTCTCTGGAAGCCCGCATGGTCTACCAGGTGCATTGCCCTATGGAGTATCCTGGTTAGCATAGCGTATGGGGTCACTGATGAATGGCATCAATCCTTTGTGCCACAACGCTCCGCGGACTTCGCCGATCTTGCTGCAGACAGCGTTGGAGCTCTCATAGCAGTGTGGCTCTGGAGTAGAGTGGGTATCCGTTGGATGTGGCTGCGTTATTAGCAAGGGCAGGCAAGCGCGCGCTGCATACTTCTGAGCGCGCGCCTCGTGGAGTGTATCACCGCAAGGAACTTACTGACCACCAGTCCCTGTAGCGCCAGTCGGGGTGGTGTTGATAGTCGTTGTAACGCCGTCGATGATCAGCTGTCCATTCGCATTGATGGCGATAGTCGACGTAATGGGGGCACTCGTCAAAGAAAAGCCCGGTCGGATCAAGACAATCGAGACCTGGCCGTTGACTCCATCACCCCCGACTTGCGCACCAGTGGCATTGATCGAAATGTTAAATGTTGGGAAGAAAATAGGCTGGTTGGCTGTCAGCCCTTGGATACCACCCGTCGCCAGAATCACAAAGTTCGCCGAACTAATGGTGACGTTTCCTGTCGCAGTCGCACCGCCAGCCGTCAGCGCAAACGTGGTCGGCGTTGGGAAGCGTAGCGTGATAGGGGTATTGGCTAGTGCCGGGCTAAACGCTGCACCGCTTGGAAAGCTAAAGGGCTGGTTGGTAATAGCAGCGACGGTATTCTGATCCACTGCGACCGTGCTGTTCACATCACGGACCACTTCATCCTCACCGCTGCTGCAAGCAAACAACGCCAGCGAACAACACAGCACTAGAGCCATTACGAGATAACGCATCATCTTGCCTCGATGTTTCTGCTGCATGCTTTCTCCTCCTGTGCACGTTGTGACGTTACGATGTGGCATCAATCCACCTCCTGACAGCCTGCCTCAGTGTGTCAACATGTTGCCAGATATACACTGGATACAAGCGATCACGATTCCAATACACCCGCTCCACCTCGTGCCCCGTGCGCAAAGACTGCCCAATATCCCCACGGATGAAGTTCGATCTCGTCAAGACCGTAGTCGATTGTTCATACGCAAAAAGCTCGGGCAAGCGCGGCCGGACACGCCATGGTGGTAACTCTTTCGCCGGCGTCAGCGGAATCCCCAGACGTAAGCCAGCCTGTGATCCGTTCTCTGAATGGCGAAAAAACACCCCAATTTCAGTATTACCAAAAAAACGGCCCAGGTCGACTGCGACTCCCTGGTCGCCATTCACAAAACGTCCTGCAGTGACACTGAGAGTCAAATCCAGGGCCGGGTAACGTACCCGACCATTGCCCAGGGCGACCCATCGGTCTAGTGCGGAAAATGAGGACCCCAGACGTGCCAGCGTCCCTTTAACGAAGAACCTCCCTTCTGCAAAAGTGAATGCCGTTTCGTTTGCAATACCATGATCGACGGCGTTAAAACGACCAATGCTGAACTGTGTCAGCCCCGGAGGCCATCCTCCCAGGGGGATGCGCAGGCTCTGATGCACCAGGGCGCGATCGATTCCAGGACTACTGGAAATTTCGTCAAAGGCCTCGGTCTTTACGACAGGAATGGTGCCACGCACATTGAGAACAGTGCCAGGCGTCAATTGTACGAACGCATCTGGAAACAGCCGAAAGCGAATATCCGCCACCCCCAACTCCGTGAGGATAAGTGTCTCAATGCCCGGTCGTAAGATGACATCCATCTTGAGCCAGCTGCGCTCACCGATAGAGGTTACCGCTTCCGGCATGAGCCCTGGCACAGGCCAGCGCACATCCTGCGTGATGTGCAGTTGCTGCGCAAACGCTGAGGCAGGCATCTGCTCGTTGAGAAAAGCGAGAAACGTTTCCACATTGGTGGACACATCCAGCACAGGAATATTGACCTCTTTCACGATAGCCCGCATATGCGTAATTGGCGGTGGTGTCCGTAACGCGGCCAGCCCGAATACCAGACCGAGGGCATCCAGTTCATCGCGATTGTAACGCCGATTCTCGTATTCCACCACTACCGTAAGCCCAGGTTCCAAACGAGCCACGGTGATCCGCACATTTTCGAGACCACGATCGATCAGCTCTGCCTGCAGCCGTTCGCTCATGGTTTGTAAAGAAACCTCAGCAAAGTGTTCCGAGGCAGGCCGACGGTAGCGCTTCTGAGCTTGTACTTCGCGCTGTGCCTGGAATTTCGCTTCTCCGAGCACAGAGCGGAAGTGAATGCCCCAGGAGACCTGCTGACCTTCTTGCCAGAGAACATCGACAGTTGGCCGTGGAATGCCATAGGCCTCCCAGGCTTCAGGGAGTGGGAACAAGCGCAAGCCACCATTGAACGACTGCGTATCATACTCCCCCAGCACGGTTATGAAACGATTGAGCGCCAGTTCCACCCCAGCGAAGGGCCCATCCAACACGTCCGGACCCGCCCCAAAGCCGACCGTGCCACGCACACGTCCAAAGAGACTTTTACTTAACACCACATACCGCGAGCGGAAAAACTGCGCACCCCCGCTGACATCCTGCAACCCTACAGCTACTGCTGGCCACCAGCTCCGATCTTCCAGAAGCTGCAACTGTATATTGGCCGAGATATCGCCGGCCAGATCCATGCCTTGCGCATCTGTCGGCACAGTACCTCGCCCACCGATAGTCAGACGTGGCAAAAACCCCAACGCAAAATTAAAATTCTTCTGCCGCTCCACCCCCGGAAAGACCTGCGGGTCACGGGCATTATTGTACGCAACGTCCACACTCCCCTCCGGTACCATAGTCGCCGTGGGGACATGAATAATCCCTGGGAGTCCCCAGGTTGAAAGACTGTTGCGGAGGATGCCTGGCGTATCAAACAGCGAGGCAAAGACCCCTGCTCCCTCAGAAGGACGCGAGGGTTCGACAGGCGGCAGCGGACCACCGTATACCCCAATATCACTGCGCGACCCATCACGATCCATCCACTGGGCTTGGGGGTCTCCTGCATCAATCAGAGGGGATGTCGGAGCCAGACGATAATTCCCTGCCGGCGCATTGAGGAACCCGGGCTCTTCGTACCGATTGCCATCGCCCAGCTTGCATCCCTGTACGTCCGCCAGATGATTATTCCAGAAGACGTTATACTTGATGATTGGGGCCGTACCTGGATATTCACAGGTCATCCCCCCTCCTGCATTCGCTACCAGGACATTATTCACGACCAACGGGGACGCTTGCGCACACACAATGCCAGGCCCAACATTCTCCGCAATCACATTATTGCGCAAGGTCGGCGCAGCTTGATTGAGCAAGATCCCCGCCTGTCGACTCCGCCGTACGACAAACCCCGAGAGCACTGCCGTTTGGTCCACCCCACCCGTAGCGCGGACCAGCGCACCGGTCCCCTGACTGCCGTCAAGAATGGCACCCGCCTCGCCGTAGAGATGTACCCCCGGCTTCAGCGTAATGCTTTCAAAGTAAACCCCGGGCGCAACAACCACGGTATCTCCTGCCCTGGCAGCCGCGATACCGTCCTGAATCGTGGCATAAGTCTGCGGGACACGCAGCACTGCTGCCTGTGTACATGGCACCAGGCCCACCCACACCATGAACCCTATGATGCAACCAAAGCCTATCCTGGGGGCAAACCTCATGCCGCGTTGCCATGGTCTAGGAGACAGACAGAGGTCTGACTTGCTGCACGCCAGATCGTCACGATAATTCCTCGGCCATACGGCTATGCCACTCTCTCCAGGCGCCTAACCCCTTCCAATCTGCATCCACCCTGCTGGCGCACCCATACAGTGACAGCAGACCATAGAGAAAAGATTCTTGAAAATAGCATATCGTGACTAGGGATGTCGAGTCAAAAGCTACATGACTATGCGGTGCTCACAGCCTCAGCGACGGAAGTGAGAATGATACTCTTGTAGCGAACATACTTCCAGGTCACGTGCCTGCAATGCCTGGATGCCCTGCATCGCAGCAAAAGCCCCTGGAATAGTAGTACAATAAGGGATATTTAAGGTCAATGCGGTACGCCGGAGGGAATAAGAATCGGCGCGGGAGCTTTTGCCCGCGACCGTATTAATGACCAGGTGGATCTCATGTTGGCGCATACGGTCGACAATATGGGGGGAGCCTTCATAGACTTTATTGATGGCCTCGACAGCCAGGCCAGCTCTGGCGATGGCCGCCGCAGTACCCTGGGTGGCTAGCAGGCGAAAACCCATAGCAGTGAATTCCTGCGCCAGACGCACTGCAGCGAACTTGTCACTATCCTTGACACTGAGAAACACACATCCCTGCTGTGGTAACGAGCTCTCCACACTCATCTGCGATTTCGCAAAGGCCCGCGCAAAGGACGTGTCAAGGCCCATGACTTCCCCGGTGGATTTCATCTCCGGTCCCAGGACCGTATCCACGCTGGGAAATTTAATAAAGGGGAACACGGCTTCCTTCACGGCGCTGTGGGGAATCGTTACTTCCTGCGTAAAACCCAGTTCCTGCAAGGTCTTTCCCGCCATCACCCGCGCTGCCAGCTTGGCGAGTGGGACACCAATAACCTTGCTCACAAACGGAATGGTCCGCGAGGCACGTGGATTTACCTCCAGGATGTAGATGACCCCATGCTGGATAGCAAACTGGATATTCAGCAATCCGACAACGCCCAGTTCAAGGGCCAACGCGGTGGTCTGCGCCGTGAGTGTCGCCACTGTGGCCCTAGACAGTGAATAGGGCGGGAGCGAACAAGCACTGTCACCCGAATGGATCCCCGCCTCTTCAATATGTTCCATGATCCCACCAACCACAACCGTGGTGCCGTCACAGATGGCATCAACATCGACTTCCACGGCGTCTTCCAGAAATTTATCAATGAGTACAGGCAAATCTGGCGATACGACGAAGGCTCGCTGCACATAGGCTTCCAGGCTCTCGTCATCAAAGACAATTTCCATGGCACGTCCACCCAGGACATACGAGGGCCGTACGACCACTGGATAGCCAATACGTTGTGCTACGGCTCTCGCCCCAGCGACCGAAGTCGCCGTGCCATTCGCCGGTTGCGTTAACCCCAACTTGGCAATAAGTTGTTGAAAACGCTCACGATCTTCGGCACGGTCAATGCTGTCTGGCGAGGTACCAAGAATCGGCACTCCCGCACGGGCCAGGGGCAGAGCCAGATTCAGGGGGGTCTGACCACCGAACTGGACAATCACCCCATCCGGCCGCTCAACATCGACGATGTTCATGACGTCCTCAAAGGTGAGCGGCTCAAAGTAGAGACGATCTGACGTGTCGTAATCGGTGCTCACGGTCTCGGGATTGCAATTCACCATGATGGTCTGATAGCCATCTTCTTTGAGGGCGAAAGCCGCGTGCACACAGCAATAATCAAACTCAATGCCCTGGCCAATGCGGTTGGGCCCCCCACCGAGAATCATAATTTTTTTCACTGTCTCAGGAGCAGCTTCACAGGCTCGTTCATAGGTCGAATACAGATACGGGGTATGGGCTACAAATTCCGCCCCGCACGTATCCACACGCTGGAAGGTCGCGGTCACCGCCTGTGCCTGCCGCAATGCACGAATACGCTGGGCCGCCTGCGCCGTCCTGCCGTTGCCCTGGGTGAGCAGGGCGGCGAGACGCATATCCGAAAAACCGTACTGCTTGGCACGCTGGAGCGTCGCTGGCGGCAAGGCCAGGTTGGCAGTCTCCCCAGGTGTAGCAAGGTGTTGTAACTCGTGTTCATAGGCAATAATTTGTTGCATATTGGCCAGAAACCAGGGGTCAATCCTGGTGAGCTCCGCAATCTGCGCGATGGACATGCCGCTACGTAGCGCTTCGGCCACATACCATAAGCGTTCGGCCTGGGGCGTCTGCAGATGGATACGTAAGGCCTCGGCCCTGGCTGCAGGAGTCTCCCCCGCTAACATCGGCGTCTCAAAACCATGATGCCCCGTTTCCAGCGAGCGTAACGCCTTCTGCAGGGCTTCCTTAAACGTGCGCCCGATGGCCATGGCTTCGCCTACTGATTTCATCTGGGTCGTAAGGGTAGGATCAGTCTCGGGAAATTTTTCAAAGGCAAAGCGAGGCATTTTGACGACACAATAATCGATGGTCGGCTCGAATGACGCCGGCGTGACCCGCGTAATATCGTTGGGAATTTCGTCAAGGGTATAGCCTACGGCCAGTTTCGCGGCAATTTTAGCAATCGGGAAGCCCGTGGCTTTGGACGCCAACGCCGAACTCCGCGACACGCGCGGATTCATCTCAATAACGACCATGTCACCATTGCTGGGATTCACCGCAAACTGGATATTCGACCCCCCGGTTTCCACCCCAATGGCACGAATAATACGCACGGCCGCATCGCGCATCTGTTGATATTCGCGGTCACTCAAGGTCTGCGCTGGCGCCACGGTAATACTATCGCCGGTGTGGACCCCCATGGCATCCACATTTTCAATGGAACAAATGATGACGACGTTATCCGCCAGATCCCGCATGACTTCGAGCTCATATTCTTTCCAGCCCAGCACGGACTCCTCGATCAGGACCTGGCTTTGGGGACTCGCCGCCAGCCCCCAGGCCACATGCTCGGCATATTGCTCCGCGGTATACGCAATGTTCCCGCCAGACCCCCCGAGCGTAAAAGATGGCCGAATGATCAGCGGCAAACCGAGTTCTGCGAGCACCTGTGGGGCTTCCGCAGCGCTGGTGATGCACACACTCCGCGGCACGACGAGGCCGATATCCTGCATCACGCGCTTAAACAACTCCCGGTCTTCGGCCTTTTTAATGGCCTCAAGCTTGGCCCCAATGAGCTCTACATCATAGCGGGCCAGCACACCAGTCTCAGCGAGGGTCACTGCCAGGTTGAGGGCTGTCTGCCCGCCCATGGTAGGGAGCAGAGCCTGCGGGCGTTCGCGTTGAATAATTTTTTCAAGCATGGGAGGGGTCAGCGGTTCCAGATACGTGCGATCGGCCAGCTCAGGATCGGTCATGATGGTGGCGGGGTTGCTATTCACCAGCACAACCGTATAGCCTTCCTCTTTGAGCGCCTTGCAAGCCTGGGTTCCAGAATAATCAAACTCACAGGCCTGGCCAATCACAATCGGACCTGAACCAATGAGGAGAATTTTGTCGATATCTTGGCGTTTCGGCACGGCCTTCCCCTTACGAACGTGACAGCATACTGGCAAGAAAGGGTGCAAAAAGCTGCCGGGCATCATGTGGCCCAGGCGACGCTTCAGGATGAAATTGTACCGAGAAAGCGGGAAACTCGCGATGACGCATGCCTTCGATGGTCTGGTCATTCAAATTGATGTGCGTGGCTTCCAGAGCATCTGGCATGGTGCGAGGATCAACCGCGAATCCATGGTTTTCTGCAGTAATCAGCACGCGCTCAGTGTGTAAGTCACGAATTGGCTGATTGCCGCCATGATGCCCAAATTTCAGCTTTACGGTCTCTGCGCCACAGGCCAGCGCTAAAATTTGATGCCCCAGGCAAATGCCCATAATCGGTTTCACCCCCAGGCATTGTTTGACTTGCTGAATAATGAATGGCAATGCGGCAGGATCACCAGGTCCATTCGATAAAAAGATGCCATCGGGTTGCATCTCCAGCACTTCCGCAGCTGGGGTCGTGGCCGGCACCACAGTCACCAGACATCCCCAATCCGTCAGGCGGCGCAGAATGTTGCGCTTAATGCCATAGTCATAGGCAATGACAGATGGCGTGACTCCTGCTGGCAAGGCGGGTTCGACCAGATTCGAGCTGCCGCCGGTCCAGAGATAGGATGTGGCACAAGTCACGTCTCGGACCAGGTCACGGCCACTCAGTGAGGGCACACCGCGGGCGCGGGCCACCAACACTTCCGGATCCAGTTCTGTGCTCGAAATAATCCCCTCTTGTGCTCCATGATCGCGCAAATGCCGGGTGAGCGTACGAGTATCGACCCCCTCGATGCCCACGATACCATAGGCACGCAAGAAATCCGGCAAACTCCGTCGTGCCCGCCAATTACTCACAATGGGGCTACACTCTTTGACGATGAACCCTTCCACCCAGGGCATGTGCGACTCAAAATCCTCGTCATTGACGCCATAATTCCCAATCAATGGATAGGTCATGGTCACAATCTGCCCTTTGTACGACGGATCAGTGAGGATTTCCTGATAGCCCATCATACTGGTGTTAAACACAATTTCACCCAGGGCCTCGCCAGGAGCGCCAAACGACTCTCCCTCAAAATAGGTGCCATCTGCCAGCGCCAACAGTGCCCGCATCGCTCTTCCTCACAAACGTTCAAAGATGACGTCACCACCAACTATCGTTGCTACCGCCGCCCCGCGCAGGCGCCAGCCGAGAAACGGACTATTTTTGCTGCGTGAACGCAAGGTCGTGGCCTCGACCTCATGGCTATGCTCCGGGTCAATAATCGTGACGTCGGCCTGGCTGCCTACCCGTAAGGTGCCATGCGGCACGCCTAAAATCCGTGCGGGATTCACAGTATATTTGGCAATCACGTCAGGTAATGCTAAATATCCCTCATGGTATAGACGCAGCGCCAAGCCTACACTCGTTTCCAGGCCAATCATCCCCGCCGGGGCCGCGGTGTAATCCTGATCCTTCTCGGAGGCATGGTGCGGGGCATGATCCGAGGCAATCACGTCAATCGTACCATCCTGTAAACCACGGATAATGGCCTCCACGTCTTCTGCCGTGCGCAGCGGCGGATTCACTTTCGTATGCGTATCATAGCCACGCACCGCTTCATGCGTGAGCGTAAAATGGTGCGGGCAGGCTTCGGCCGTGACAGACAACCCCTGAGCCTTCGCCCGACGTACAAGGTCGACAGCCTCCGCCGTGCTCACATGCTGAATGTGCAGACGCGCCCCAGTCAATGCGGCCAGTTGGATATCGCGATACACCATCACGTTCTCGGCGACAGCAGGGACGCCAACCAAACCCAGGGCCGTGGAGACGACCCCTTCGTGCATTACCCCCTGGGCGGTCAACTCATGGTCCTCACAATGTGAGAGAATCGGCAACTCGAGCATGCCGCCATATTCCATAGCGCGTCGCATCAAACGTGGGTCCATCACCGGCCTACCATCATCTGACAAGGCCACAATACCAGCCTTGTGCATGCCACCAATTTCCGCCAGTTCCTTACCCTCGAGACCAATGGACACCGCACCAACGGGAAACAGCCGCGTACCGTGTACCATCGCAGCCCGCCGTAACACCCATTCCGTGACTGCTGGGGTATCGTTCACGGGTTTCGTATTGGCCATCGCGGCCACGGCAGTAAACCCGCCGGCGGCGGCGGCGGCGAGACCCGTCGCAATGGTTTCTTTATGTTCAAAACCGGGCTCACGGAGATGCACGTGCATGTCCAGGAGGCCGGGGGTGACCACACAGCCCTGGACTTCGAGAATGCGCAGGGTGTCAGCCGTATAGTGAGGAAGCACCTGCAGGTCTGGGCCCAGGGCCGTGATTTTGCCGTCGGCAATCCAGACGTCCATAGAGCGGTCCAAGCCTTGCGCTGGATCAATCACGCGGCCGCCACGAATCAGGATATCCACACTAACTCCCCCCCAGGAGCAGATAGAGCAGGGCCATGCGTACCGCCACGCCGTTGGTGACCTGGGTCAGAATCACTGACTCCAGTCCATCCGCCACCTCCGGCGCAATTTCTACCCCGCGGTTCATCGGCCCTGGGTGCATCACCAGCACACCGGACTTGGCACGCCGCAACCGTTCTGCAGTCAAACAATAGCGCTCGGAGTATTCTGGCAGTGAAGGAAACAGCACCTCCCCATGACGCTCACGCTGGATGCGCAGCATCATCACGGCATCAGCGCCTTGAATGGCAGCATCAAAATCACTCGTGCATTCGACACCCATCTGCTCAATGCCAACAGGCAACATCGTCCTGGGACCACACACACAGACCTGCATCCCCAGTTTGCGCATCGCCAGCATATTGGAGCGCGCCACGCGGCTCGCAGCGATATCGCCAACGATCAACACCGTGTGCCCGGCCAGCGTCCCGAGCTTTTCTTGCAGCGTGTAGAGATCGAGCAACGCTTGTGTTGGATGCTCGTGCGCCCCATCACCAGCATTAATCACCGGACTTGGCAGATAACGCGCCAGGAGATGCGGCACGCCCGCGGCACTATGACGCACGACCAGGACATCCGCCTGCATAGCCTGCAAATTCTCGGCCGTATCCCGTAGCGTTTCGCCTTTGCTGACGCTGCTCGTTGCCACAGAGATATTGATGACATCAGCACTCAACCGCTTCCCGGCAATCTCGAACGAGGTACGCGTGCGGGTACTCGGTTCAAAAAACAAATTAATCACGGTTTTCCCGCGCAAGGTGGGCACTTTTTTGATCTCGCGCTCGGAAATTTCCTTAAAAGGGGGCACAGCATCCAGAATATACTGGATCTCCTCTGCCGTTAAATCCTCGATACCGAGGAGATCGCAACCACGAAAATCAATTGCGCTCATGCGGCTGCCTTCTCCTATGGGCGGTATCATGCCCGAGCCGTGCCAGGTTCCCCGTCGAGAATAGTCACGGCGTCTCTGCCATCCACCTCACTTAACAAGACACTCACCTGTTCGTGACGGGCTGTCGGCACATTTTTTCCCACATAATCAGCCCGAATGGGTAACTCCCGATGTCCCCGATCGACCAACACCGCCAACTGGATCGATCGGGGGCGTCCAAAGTCAAGCAAGGCGTCGAGCGCGGCCCGAATGCTCCGCCCGGTGTAAAGCACATCGTCCACCAGCACGACGTGCTTCGCTTCTAATGCGCAAGGGATGTCGGTCGAGTGCACAGGCCGACTCATGCGACCGCGGAGATCATCACGATACAGCGTGATATCAATAGCGCCCACCGGCACGGTATGGCCTTCAATCTGCGCCAGATGCGTGCAGAGGCGTTCCGCGAGCGGCACCCCACGGGTGCGGATACCCACTAATACCAGGTCCGCAGCCCCGCGGTTGCGCTCCAAAATTTCATGCGCAATACGCCGCAGGCCCCGCTGCATAGCCACAGCGTCCATGACTTGCGCTTTGATACGCTTTTCCACAGTTTTTCCTCCACTCCCTCAGGTTTTATGCACAGGGAGGAGGCAAAAAAAAGCCTCCTTGCAGGATGCAAGGAGGCTTTAAATATGCGCATAATAACTCAATCATACCACTGCCCTTCTTCGTCTCGCAGGACGAGGTTAAAGGAACGTTGTAGAACTCTACCAGAATTCCTTCTGAAGTCAAGGGGCCGCGGAGAGCCGATCAAGGTGCGCGTGGCCCCTCTGGAGGCAAAGGCGATGATTCGTCTACTGGCCCAATGGTTGCTTTCTGCCCTCTCACTTATGATAGTAGCGAAATTGTTACCAGGATTCCGCATCAATGACTTTGGCACAGCGCTGGCTGTGGCAGGGGTATACGGCGTACTGCAGGTGGTGCTCTATCCGGTGTTAAAATTCCTGGCCTTTCTCCCCATGTTGTTGAGTTTTGGGCTGTTTGCCTTTGTCATTAATGCCTTTTTGCTGTTTGTAACCAGCACGCTTGTCGACAGTTTTAAGATTGCCACCCTGCCTACAGCGTTACTGGGGGCTGTGGCCTTGACCATCTGCAATGGTCTCTGGCGTGTCTTGTTATTCTGAAGAGAAGGAGGAGCACAGATGCAGAGGAACGGCATGGTATGGTGGGGTCTGCTCTTGGTCTGCACTCTAGGGATGAGTATGGTGTCTTGTCTGGCTGCGGCAACAACGATGAGCTGTACACCTACGCGCCCGGACAGTCTGGGGCCTTTCTATGAGCTTGGCGCTCCGGAGCGCGACAGGACAGGCCAGGGCCTGCTAATCACCGGGATGGTGCGTTCCGCCCGTGACTGTACACCTGTGAGCCAGGCTCGGCTCGAATGGTGGTCGGCCAATACCCGGGGAAACTATGACGCCGCCCATCGAGCCACCCAGCAGGCCAGTGCCGAGGGCCAGTATCAGTACACGACCGATAGCCCTGGACACTATCCTGGCCTGCCGCCGCACGTGCATGTACGCGTCAGCGCCCCAGGTTATCGCACTTTAGTGACGCAAGTCTATCCCCAGCAGGGACAGACTACCGTGAGCCTGGATTTTGTTCTCATCCCAGAATGAATCCGTCGGCAGCATCGCAGGCGGGCCTCCAGCGGTCCGCTCTTTGGGGTGCCACAGGTGTAGAGCCCACCCACGCTGGGAATGAGGCCCGGGGACAGAGGCCCTCTCCGCGGCGTGGTCAAGGCGTCCCGAGCAGATGGCGGAGCGCTGGCTCCAGTTCAGGGTAGTGAAACGTATAGCCGGTCGCTGTGAGCCGGGCCGGCAGCACACGCAGACTCGCCAGTAATAAGGCATCCGCCATTTCTCCCAAGACCAGACGGGCCACGGGGGCCGGCAAAGGAAAACGCGTCGGGCGGCGCAGCACCTGGCCTAGCACGTTGGTGAATTCCCGATTGGTGACGGGCTGCGGGGCGACCACGTTCAGGGGACCACTGATAGAGGCGGTGATCAGCGCGTGGTGTAGAGCGCTAACGACATCCTCCAGGGCAACCCAACTCATATACTGCGTGCCGGGGCCTATCACCCCACCGAGACCCAACCGAAATGGGGTCAGCATCTTGGCCAGGGCACCGCCTGCGGCACTGAGCACGACCCCAAGGCGCAAAAACACCACACGGATACCGCGTTGCACCGCCGGTGCCGTCGCAGCTTCCCATGCCTGACACACGTCTGCCAGGAAACCCTGCCCTGCAGCACTCTCCTCACGCAGCGTATGAGTACCACGATTGCCATAATAGCCGATGGCCGAGGCACATAAGAGCACCTTGGGGGGGGTAACCAGCTGCGCCAGCGCATCGCAGAGGAGGCGCGTGCCCTGCACGCGGCTGTCACGAATGCGGGCTTTTTTCTCCACGGTCCAGCGTCCAGAAGCAATACTCTCCCCGGCGAGATGGATGACCGCGTCTAGACCCTCCATGGCAGGCACGGGTATGCTACGCGCTGCCGGATCCCACGGGAGCTCGCCTTGCCCAGGCCGGGGCACCGCCCGCACCAATCGCGTCACAGCGTGGCCACCGGTGGTCAGAAAAGGGACGAGAGCCGAGCCCACGAGCCCGCTGGCACCCGTTACAAGGATATGCATGGGTCATTCTCCTTATGGCGTCCACTGTAGCGAGCATATCCCAGCTCGGTTGGCATCACGTTATCGCATGCTTCACGCTAGCATTGCGTAAACGTGCAATAGGCATAACATCTTCTAATGTTGTTGCCAGTTTGTCACGACGCCGTTCTCGAGAAAGACATGTAAGCGCCGTGCGAAATAGATCCATTCCTCCAGCGTTCCGGTACCTCCGGGAATGCTAGTCATTTTGTCTGGAAGGCCCCAGCTCATCGCGACTTCGCGCCGGGTCATACCGCGGACGACTTCCTGACGTTCAATAAACGGGCGCATCTCGGAGCGCACCAGGAGCAAGGGTGGCTCTTTGGCAAGCACCAGCGCAAGTTCCTGGGCGACGGCGTCGATCGTGCCATGTTTGGTGTCGACGAGGAGACGGAACAGACGGGCATGCCCGTCTATGCGCGTCAGGATGTGACGTTCATCCAGGCCGACTACCGTGATGGGTGTTCCCACAGGCACAAACACCGCGGCGCGTGGAACGTCTGCCTCCGCTTCACTCATCTTGCCTGCGAGATCGACAAGATAGTCCTCGTTGTAACGATAAGGTTGGATAAACATCGCAGTGTAAAAAGAACGCTGCAGATAACGCTCTCGAAAGGCGCGCTCGTGACTCCTGCCTTGCAAAATCCCACTGCTCTGGCAAGCTGTGAGCAAAATCAGCAGTGTCCCGACGAGGACTTCCAGCCTGCACTGCACCCTGTACTCCTTGCTATGCTCCAGACACTCTCCATGCCGTGCGCAGCACTTAGCGCCAGAGGCCGCAACGGCTCCCAAGATCAAGCCCAAGGCAGTGTGCCACCGTCCGTAGGCCAAGGTGTTGTGTGTGCCGTAATGGGCGAGGGGCACAGCTTACCATGTCCTGTTGCAGCATCACACGATACCAGGGGCATAAACCACGCGGGAGCTGTTGCAATGGGAAATACTGCGCCCGCAATGTATCGGCGTCCAGGGTCTGACGCAAGGGACTCTGCGGACAGCAGATGTACACTGGTGAATGATGCGCCCGAAAACCAGTGCGTTCATACCAGCCCAGCATTTCAACGATCACCACGCATACCCCGGTTTCCTCCCAGACTTCTCGGATGACGGTCTCTTCGGGAGTCTCACCAGCAGCCATACTGCCCCCCGGCAGTTCCCAAAAGCGCGGTGTCGCCCGCTGCACCAGCAGTACCTCTGTACCCTGCAACACAATGGCTTGTGGTATGGTAGGCGGTGGCTCCTGCCGGAGGACGGGCGCGAGCAGATCATGCCAGTAGGTATGAAGCTGCCAGGGCATGCCCCTCTCCTGTCTCCTGGTTGCCCTGAAGTCAGCCATTAACTACTCTGCTCCAGCCAGACTTTGCGATCCGAGGCCCGGCGCTTGCTTAAGAGCATGTCCATCAGGGCATGCGTGTCATCATCATCTTCCACGGTTAATTGCACCAGTCGGCGTGTATCAGGATGTACCGTGGTCTCACGTAATTGTATAGGATTCATCTCGCCCAGGCCCTTAAACCGCTGTACTACAGGGGTACCCTTGCGGCGTTCTGCCACGAGGCGATCTAAAACCCCCTGTTTTTCGGCTTCGTCCAGGGCATAGAACACGTCCTGCCCCAGATCAATCCGATACAATGGGGGCATCGCCACATAAATATGACCGGCAACGACCAAGGGGCGAAAATGACGCAGAAAAAGCGCACAGAGGAGCGTCGCGATGTGCGCCCCATCCGAATCTGCATCGGCCAGCACGCAGATTTTCCCGTAACGCAGTCCGCTCAGGTCCTCAGAACCCGGTTCGACACCAATAGCAACAGCAATATCGTGCACCTCCTGCGAGCCCAGGATCTGCCCTGATTCCACCTCCCAGGTATTGAGGATTTTGCCACGCAGGGGCAGAATCGCCTGAAATTCACGACTACGCGCCTGTTTGGCGGAGCCACCGGCAGAGTCACCCTCGACGAGAAACAGCTCCGTACGCGCCGGTTCCTGCGCCGTACAATCCGCCAGTTTGCCTGGTAACGTGGGACCACTGACGACTTTTTTGCGCACCACTTTTTTGCTCAAACGTAAGCGGTCCTGCGCATGCGCAATCACCAGGGCGGCTAGACGCTCGCCACTCTCAGGATGTTGATGGAGCCACAAACTGAAGGCGTCTTGTACCACACCGGACACAAACGCCGCACACTGGCGCGATGCGAGTCGCTCCTTCGTCTGGCCAGTAAATTGCGGGTCTTCCAGTTTGACCGAGAGCACATAACTGCAGCCTTCCCAGACATCCTCCGGGGCCAGGCGTACGCCCCGTGGCAAGAGATTTCGGAACTCACAAAACTCTCGAATAGCCTCCGTCAGGCCAGTGCGCAGGCCATTCACATGTGTGCCCCCCTGGGCGGTGGGAATGAGGTTCACATAGCTTTCGGCAACCGCATCGCCCGCCTCCGGGAGCCACACCACAGCCCAATCGACCACTTCTTGCTCGCCCTCCATACACCCGACAAATGGCTCTTCCGGGAGCATGGGCACCTCCTGCAGGGTTTCGAGGAGATACGTTTTGAGCCCTTCTTTATACCGCCATTCCTGGCGCTCGCCGGTATTTTCGTCAAAGAAGCGCACCCGGAGTCCTGGGCAGAGAACGGCTTTCGCTCGCAAGATGTGGCAGAGACGGGGCACGGCAAATTGCGGGGTCTCAAAATAAGTCGTATCCGGCCAGAAGCGCACGGTTGTGCCAGTGTTCAGACGGCCCACCTGACCGACCACTTCAAGCTCCGAAATCTTGTCGCCATTGGCAAACGCCATGTGATATTCCTGGCCCCCACGGCGGACCCATACCTCAAGACGTGTCGAAAGCGCATTCACCACGGACACGCCCACCCCGTGCAGCCCTCCAGAAAAGCGATAGCTTTTGGAGGAAAATTTTCCCCCAGCGTGCAGGCGCGTCAGAATAACTTCCACTCCCGGTACTTGCTCTTCAGGATGGAGATCCACGGGCATGCCACGGCCATCATCTTTCACCGTTAAGGAACCATCGTGATGGAGCGTCACTTCGATGTGTTTAGCATACCCAGCAATAGCTTCATCAACGCTATTATCGACCACTTCCTGGGCCAGATGATTCGGGCGGGACGTATCGGTAAACATCCCAGGACGCTTGCGTACTGGCTCCAGACCACTCAAGACTTCAATAGCAGAGGCGTCGTACACAGAATTCATAGGAGCCACTCTCTTCGGGCTGGCATGGCGGATTTTGGTTTTG
>Ga0194121_10003360_pt1 | contig 24394 bp, 32 predicted proteins | sample TA2MahCa50mmetaG_FD_148609 | JGI IMG/M metagenome (GOLD analysis project Ga0194121, IMG submission 148609) | Freshwater microbial communities from Lake Tanganyika, Tanzania - TA2015020 Mahale Deep Cast 50m | ecosystem: Environmental > Aquatic > Freshwater > Lake | place: Tanzania: Lake...
CAGTTTCTTCTGCTCTAAGTTGGAATGCTTTCATAGCTTCCCCAGTAAGACCCGTGGCTTTTCTTAATAGTGTAAACTCTCCTTCGGCACCTTTAAGCGATCCTGCAAGCCTGTTAGCTAATGGCCCCATTTGCTTGAACATTTCCATGTTTTCTTTTAACATGTTTGCCAAACCCTCTCGGCCATAACCAAAAACTCTGCTTAACCGAAGACCAGATTCACCAAGTTGTTTGGTGTTTTCTGTCATGCTTTTAACAGCAGCAGAAGTACCAACTTTCAAATCGCCAAACTCTCCACGTAGTTCTTCCAAAGCTACTCTATATGGATCTGTACCACCTACAGCAGCACCTTGAAAGAAATCCATCAATCTTCCCGGCAATGTCAAAAATATACCACCAATGTCTTTGAGTAATCCAAGTGCAGTGCCACCTAAACTCAATATGTTTTTAAACAAGTTGGTTGAAAGATTTAAGCCAGATTTAAAACCATTTAAGAACTCAGCTGGGACGTTGATATCCTTAATTTTTTCGGCAATTTCCCCTAAGGCTCCTTCAAGTTTTGAAGCTTCTTTTTCAGCAACATCTGATAATTCGTCACCAAACTCTTTTGTTTTTTCTTGAGCTTCTCTTAAAGCGTTTGTTACTTCTTTTACTTTGTCAGCATCAATTTTCCCAAAACATTCTTGCGCTTTGCACAAAGCGTCAACAAGTTGAGCTTGAGCGTGATAAGCTTCAGTTTGCTTTTCAACTTGTGCAGTGATTTGCTGCATGGTTGCTAGCAGTTGTTGTGCTATCTTTAGGTTATCAACTGTGGCCATTTACAAAACGCTCCTGCTTTTCAATAAGTATCAATATGAACATTTTGTTGGTAGTATTTATGTTGTGAACTGGGATGCTTAAAATGAACGAAAAAGCTGCAAACAAGATACTACAAGAGTTTTTGCGTATACCTTACATGGAAAATCCTGTTTCCATGGCTTTGTCAAGTTATAAAATGACCACACTAGGCAAACTAGTGTTCGCTTCTATTATCACAACAATGGTTACAGGACAACGTTCACCATTTAAACTTAGCGGCGATCCAAGAAAAATAGAAGTGCTTTCAAAAGCTGTGCAAAGCTCTAAACGCTTTCAAGATGAAATCAAACGCCCCGGTGCTTCAGTTGATTCCGTTATCAGAGCATTAGATGCAAAAAATGTGGATGCAAATAACTTTCGCTCGATTTTCGGTGTGCCTTGGCCAATTTGACTTGTAAAACGTTACCTCTACACTATACTCTAATATTATGCCTGTAAGACAAATTCCACCACAGCCAGTTAATTTCACCCCGGACAAAGTTTCCCAAGTTAACGTTCAAGTTCCTTGCAACATTAATGGAACTGACATAACAACAGCGATACAACGTTTACAACAGTCTATCAATGATTTAACAAGACGTATTGTAGTTTTAGAACGTAAAACTGCTAATTTGCCTTAAACATTCATATTTAGTTCTTGTAACAGCAAAAGGTGTGCTATGAACAAACAAGATTTGAAGCTAATCATTTTAGAAACATTGCAAGAACTAGAAAAACATGAAGATCGCACGCTTGGACAAGAACCTCTTTATCTGCCCAGCAAAGACAAATATCTTTTGTTTGATGAAGACGAACCACAAGAAAATGTTAACATTCTGGAGTTGGGCGCAACACTAGAAGACGGTACGCCTGTTTGCGAAGGTTGTCTTGTTGCTTACATGAATGAGCATCATGGACTGCTAACAGAAGCCGAATACCATGGTCGTAAAGTTCCTCTTGGCAAACCAATGAAAGGCGATGTTAAGGAGTCAAAAGTTTACGTTCGTGACCCAAAAACAGGAAACGTTAAAAAGGTAAACTTTGGTGACAAAAACATGCGTATCAAGAAAAGCAATCCAAAGCGTAGAAAAAGCTTTAGAGCCAGACATAACTGTGCTAATCCCGGTCCAAGAACTAAAAGTAAATACTGGTCATGCCGTGCTTGGGAATGATAATCAACTAAAGAAATTACGTTTTTCTCTTTGACCTTCAAGCCAATGCTCTAAACACCTTGGCTCATAAGTTTCACTTCCACCAATCAATACTTGCTCCGTTGAACTAACTGTAAGCTTTCTAAAGGTTCTTGTAGCTTCTTCGCCGCAAACAGAACAAATACTAGACAACTTGTATACGTTGTTTGCTAATGATAGTAGATATGGCATGGAACCAAATGGTTTACCTTCGCTATCCATGTCTAAACCTACCGCAACAACGTTAATCCCAGCTTTTAGATATTCTTGAACACCTTCTTCGCAAAGATGATTAAAGAATTGAGCTTCATCGATTAACAGAATGTCGATATCTTCTAAATCTTCTTTATCTAGAACCTCTAATACACCTAGACGACGAACTTTGTGGCCTGTTGTTTTTTGAAGAGATGTTCCATCGTGTGATACAATGTCTTCTTCGCTAAAACGATTATCGATTGCGGGTTTTATTACAAGCATGGTTTTACCGTCTTCGATACCAGCTTCTAGCTCTGCAATCAAGCTAGTTGTTTTGCCGCTATACATTGGTCCGCAATAAACCGTAAGACTTCCGTTTGATGTTTTCTTGTTCATGGTTTATATGTAAACTCCAGTATAAGGTCAGGACCATTAACTAACTGCAATACCCTTACGTCGTTGTAGTCAACTGTTCTAAGCATATTACCAAACCTATCGTATTGTCTTACGATTAATTTGCCAAATCTTGTGTCTTTACTAGCCGATGACAACGGATTGTTTGGTATTAATGGACGTGTGAGATAAAACTGTCCAACAGGAAGTTCTTTTGTTCCCAGCTTAGAACGCTCGCCGTCAAACTGATAAAGTTCTCCACCTTGAGTAAGTGGTATGCCAATCGTGTATGTGAAATGATGTTGTGACATGAGGTAAAGTATGTCACATCAAATGAATTATGTAAAAATTAGAAGCGTTGGGTGCGGGGGTTTACAAACTGTCTTGCTTTACCTGTCATAGCTCTCATGTCTGGGGTATTGTGGTGCATTCCCTTGCTGGGGATTTCTGCTTGTTTTTCTGTGGCTTTTGTTATTTCTTTATTGATTCGTTCTATGAGCCAACGTTTGTAAGCTACTGGGAAGTTGAGATATTCGGAGTAAGTCATTCCGTAATAGTAGCCCAGCAAGAACATTGGCTCAAGTAGAACTGCTTCAATGTCATTTGGCGTTAGGCCAAAAAAAGCTTGGACCGAGTGGTACGGTCAAAACCTCCGTGTGGCCACAACTGTTACATACGAAATCAGAACTCATATCCACACCGGGTTCTGATTCGTCCAAAACTTTACGTAGAGCAAGTGAATCTCTTGCTGGCATATGTTGACAGAACTGATTAATGAACCCACGCTCGGTATTTCCTTCAATAGCAACAATGCTGTTCATAAGTTTGGTTGTTACAAGGTTTTCTTGTACGATACCTTTTTTGCGTTTTGTTTCGATATCTTGCAAAATTCGTTCTTCTTCTTTTCCGGTAAGAAACTTAAAGATAACGGTTTTCTTTGAAAGAGGTAGCATAAACTCAAAAGCATTTTGACCGGTACCAACTTGTTTAAGCTTACCAAGATCAAGTTCTTTTACTGGTAGATTTTCTAAGTTAACAGAAAAATCTTGTTGTGATTCGCAAGAAGGACAAGTAACTTTTGGTGCATAATCGGCACCATAACCTGTAATACGCACAGCAACCATGAGTGCGTTTCTATCGCCAGAAATCATTGAGTTTACATCAATGTTTTTGTCAATAATACAGCTTTTGATTAGCTCGGTTACAACGGTACCTTTGCGAACAAGGGTACGGTTCATGAGAATGTCTTCTTCACGGGCTGTCATGGCTTTTAGCTCAACGGTCTCTGCCCCTGCTAATGGTCCATCAGAATATACCAAACCTCTTGATGGAAGAGGTACTTCTGCTACTGGTAGATCAAACCCAATAGCTTGTCTAGCTGTTTGTGCGGCATTTTGCACTTGCATACCTTGTACGTTTGGCAATCCACCTTGAGCTGCTTGTTGTGCAGCAAAAATGCTGTTCTTAAATTCTCTTGCTTCTTCTTCTGTCATTGACATATGTTACTCCGATGCTAGTAGAAACAACTATATTAGCATACTAGAGTTTCAATGTATTAACTGGGAATGGCTAAAGAGTTGGAAGATCTTTTTCTACAGTGTTACCTGATGCAACACTTGAGGATGCCTTGCCAGACTTCTTGTTTTCTGGTTCTTTTTGACGTTCAGAAAGGTTTTTAACAACCTCGGAAGCATGAACAACAGCTTCAATCATTTTGCTATGCATATCTGCCATGGCTTGAGCATAAATTTGTTGTTCGTCATCAGACAGTTCGTCTGGATCTTTAAGCTCCAACGCATCCACAATATCTTCTTCGAACTTCATTGCTGTTTGTTGAGCTTGAATAGTCAAAGAACGAATGGCTTGAAACTTCTTGCCTTCTTTTAGAACTTGAATTTTACGCTCGACCATGAGAGAAACGAGTCGTTTAAGTTTGGCTTCAGTTAACATATCTTTACCTTTTATCAGTCTTGCTTGTATTTTAGATAGTTATGGATAGAATCAATCATTGCTGAAGCAACAGCAATCTTTTCTTGTACCCATTCTTCGTTGTCTGGTATACCAGCGGCTAAATCACGAAGCTTTAAAGCCTTGTCAGACATTTTGGCAAGATTAGCAAGAATCATACTCTTCTCACCTTGATCTGAATCATCCCAGTGTCCACCAGAAAATGATTCATGATCCATATCTTCATGACCACCATCTCCCATACCGGGGAACAAACCAGACTGTATCTCAGGTTCGTCAAGACTGAAAACTTTAACGTCTGGCATTCCACCCACTTCCATATTTTTCATGGCTTCACAAGCACATTCCTTAATGATGTCTTTAAGTTGCTTGTATGTAAGTTGCTTTTTCATTGTTTTTTTACCTTTTGACTTAACTGCTTATACGTTAAATATTCTCTTAAAGTGGTTTGTAGTCTAGATTCTTTTACAGGAACAGCAGAAGGTGTTGGAGTTGCAGAAGAAGCTTTTGTCTCTTCTTCTGCAACTTCATTATCTTTCTCTTCTTCCTTTTTAGCATCCTTTTCAGCTTTTTCTGGTACTTTAAATTTAAACGTTTTAATAATGTGCTTAACAGCTTTTTTTATGTTTTCTGGAACTGACGCTTTGGTATCTTCTTCTTCGGAAGGTACCTTTTCTTCTTTGTTTTGTACATAAGCAACCAAAGTTTCCGTGTCAGCCTTTTTTGCGCCATTTTGCAACGAAGACAACAAGGTTTTCTTTATATCTATAGGAGTTTTTGCTGCAAGTGATTTAAGAGTAGCTTCTAACTTGCTTTTATCTTCACCAGTGTCGTCCTCGGATTTATCCTCCATTGGACTAGCATCTGGTGTTGCAGGAGCAGCTGGGTCTACCGGAGAAGTTGGAATAGAAGTCGCAGGAGCAGTTGGTGGTGCTGCTTGTTCTGTTAAAAAAGTCTCGATTTCTTCTTCGATAATCTTAAGCAATATTGTTTGATACTTCACGGTATAGTCCCCATCTCTTCTCTTGGTTATGTTCCACTAGACTGACTTAACGCTTGCTATTTTTCGAACAATCCGACGTACAGCTAGCCAATTAGAGACTTTTTTGTAGATGTTTTGACTCATCCAGCTTTCATCCATCAAGTGTTTTCTAACTGTTTTTGGAAATGGCCATGTCCAGTAATAAAGCTTTGTGCATAACTGTTTTTCTATCCATTCATATATCGCAATCATTTGTTCGTCTGTATATTTGTCATCTTTTCTCGAAAACAATATTTGTGTTCTATATGCTCTTAACTCGAACAAATAACGAAATGGTGCAGGTATTGGAGCAAGACACAACAAGAACAATAAACACCAAAGAAATGATAGCTTCCAAGTCGCTAAAACGCTTAACAACGCCAACAAACCAAGCGATTGGGGAAAGAGATACAAGAAGCTGAACAATGGACTAGAAAGGCGTTTAGAGTCAACAACGTGTATTGTTTCATGCGCTACAACTCTAAGCATAGATTCACTGTTTGGGTTGTTTAAGATTTCATCTGGAAAATAAACAGTGTTACCAATCGTTGTAATATACTGTGTCATGAACTCTGGAGAGATTTTTGTCACTTTGAAAAACCAACCAATAGCTTTCATAAGTTGTGAAGAGCTTTTTGGTTTGATTACGATTTCCAAAGATTCTTTCCTAAGTGTATCAATAAAAGTTTGTACATCGTTTGGCAGTTGCATGATTGTCTCCTTGTGTAAAAATAAATACAACCTCTTGACTTGTTTTTTTCTGTGAGTATACTGATTTTAGATCGCTGACAAAGAACCAGCGTACAAGGAGAACATACAATGTTAACACTTCATATGCCCTACGATGCAATGTTTAACCGTTTTTTTTCAACGACGGATTCCAATGTTTGCGATTTAGGTGATCAAATCACTCAAGAACAAGACGGATCATATAAACTAGCTGTAGATGTACCCGGTTGTAATCGTGAACATATCTCCCTTTCAACAAAAGGATCGCAACTAACCATTATACTAAACCGTCCAAGTAAAGACAAGAAAACACTAACATACCGTTTTGGCAGCAACGTTGATGCAGCCGCTATCACAGCAACTTGTAAAGATGGTATGCTCACTGTGGTTTGTCCAATCAAACCATCTGAACAACCTCGTGTGATCCCAGTAAACTGAACAGTATCTACTATATCAGAAAACTCCTGCTAACAAGAAACCATTGTTTTACTGGGGTTATTAATTGTTTTAGATTGCTAGTTATTTGTGATATTCTACCATCATGGCAAACGAAAACAACAATTCGAACAACAAGGTTACTTCTCTCGACGTGAGGCATGAGCCCGATCCTAACGTCGATCCAGACGAATATCGTTTCGACTGTGAGTTTATTTCACTCATGCAGGAAGAGCCTTTCCTTGGAGGTATGATTATGTATATTCCCAAGGTTGCAGATTGGAAGGTTGATACTGCCTATGTTTGTGCAGATAAGCATGGTAATATCAAGATGGGTTACAATCCTGACTTCATGCGTTCGCTTCCGAGCAAGCAGCGGCGTGGTGTGCTTATGCATGAGCTCTTTCACGTTGCATTCATGCACATTGCAGAGCGTGGTGTTGCAGACCGCAAGCGTTCTCGTTTGTGGAACATTGCTACCGATCTTGCCATCAACTCCATTATTGGCAATGAGAAGCTTCCCGAATTTTGCCTTATGCCCGGACGTGCTCCCAAGTCTAATGATCCCAAGCTTGCTAAGCTCATCAAGAGCTTTCCCAAGCTTCAAAGTGCTGATTGGTACATGGCACGTCTTGAAGAATACGCTCAAGAGAATGGCAAGCAGAATAGTGAGGACGAGTATACCCTTGAGATTGGCAACGGGGATGGTGAAACGCTGGATGGTCATGGTGGTTGGGGTGATGTGCCCGAGGAATTTGGTGACATTATACGTGAGAAGGTTCGTGAATTGATCGATAAGGGTGCAAAGGCTGTACAGCGGCGTGCGCAATGGGGCTCGCTCCCTGCCGAGATTATTGCACAAATCGAGAAGATGCTCAAGAATGAGCTTGATTGGAAGACCATTCTGCGTATGTTCATTGGACGTACTCGCAGCATGGAGCGTAACAGTACCATGAAGCGTATCAACAAGCGACTGCCTTACATGATGCCCGGTGCCAAGCGTAGCACTATTGCCAACATTCTCTGCGCTATAGATCAATCTGGTTCTGTCAGTGATCATGACGTGCAGAAGTTTCTTGCGGAAACGTTTGCTGCTAGCAAGGAAGGCAAGATCGATATCATTAATTTTGATACCGAGATGGATGAGAAGAGCCTTCAGTCGGTTAATAACGGGCAAAACTTCAAGTGGGCTCGTACTCGCTGTGGTGGTACCGACTTCGACGCAGTGCAAAGGTACCTTAATGATTCCAAGCGGCGTGGCAAGTATAGTGCTTGCATCATTATGACTGACGGGTTTGCTCCCAAGATGGGCTTGGTAGTTGGTACCAAGGTTATGTGGGTTATCACTGAAACTGGTGATATCTCGGCTGCTCGCCCCGGTGATCTTGTGGTCAAGATGTCTTCCAAGGACAAGTCTGTCAAGCGTGTGTGAAAGGGATAAATCATGTTTCAGTATTTCTGGCCAGAAGAGGTTGTTTGCGAAAAGTGTTATAGCTTGTGTCTAGGTGCAACGTTTCATATAAGCAATGAGCCAGTTTATTCCGTTTGTGAAGTTTGTGATCCTAGTGCTCGCAAAGACGCAGTTAGGTTCGCAAACTCACGGGCAGAAGAAGAGAACTGCAACGGATGGGAATGGTTGGAAATGGATAAACCCCTGTAAAACAAGCGAAAACGAAAAAGAAAATAAACTTTAGAATATTCGCTTCAACTGATATTCTATCTGTAGGAAGGTAAGGAAAACATAAATGGCTCTCTCGGCTATCACTCTCGACATTCGCTCTACCAAGAGGCTCTTCAAGCGTTTCTCTGCTGATCGTGCAACCATGCTTCGTGGTCGTCACGGTATCGGCAAGTCACAGGTAGTTTATCAGATTGCGTCGGAGCTTCGTCACGATTTCTATAAGGATCGTGGTAACTGCGAGCGTGTGACTGCTGCGCTTGTCAAGGATTCTGGTTTTGCCAAGGCTGTCGCTTCGTTCTGGAAGCGCAATGGTGCTAACCCTGCTTACGCCGATGTGCCCCGCAACGTGTGGATCTATGATATGGGTATCCCTGTTGTCGAGCGGCGTCTGTCGCAGATGACTGAGGGCGATATCACGGGCATTCCATTTGAGGGCAACCGTGGTGGTACGGTGTTCCGTGCTTGCGAATGGCTCCTTGCCACTTGTGAGTTCCCGTGTGTGCTCTTCCTTGATGAACTCAACCGTGCGATCAAGGGTGTGGAACAGGCTACCTTCCAGCTTGCGGATAGCAAGGCTTTCGACGGCAATCTTCTTCATGAGGGTACTCGCATCATGGTTGCCGTGAATATCGGTGATCAGTACGACGTGACTCCGATGGACCCTGCGGCTCTGTCTCGTTATGCGGTGGTTGATCTTGATCCCACTACGCAGGATTGGCTCGATTGGGCCAACGATAACTGCAATCAGGCTCTTGTGGAGTTTGTCCGTAGTAATGAAAAGTACCTTGAGTATAAGGATACTTGCGAGCCTAACAAGAAGTATCCTGATCGACGTGCATGGGGTAACCTTGATGCCGAGCTCTCGCAGAGCGGTCTTTACGATACTCCCAATGATGTTGTGTTCTGCCACATGGCGGCAAGCATGGTTGGTTTCGAGGCTGCTAACGCTTTCTGGAAGTTTGTGCAGGATCGTGGTCTTGATATCTCTGCCGAGGATGTTCTCAAGGATTGGAAGGCTGTTAAGGCTCGACTTCCCAAGGATGAAGCCAAGCGTCATGCCAAGTTCATCGATATCATGGGCAAGCTTGATCACAAGCTCAAGACTCATGTACTGAACGACTCTGAGGCTTCTCAGCTTGGTAATTACATGAAGGATGCTCCGGCGGAGGTTCTCATAGCTTCTTGGAAATCGGTAAACTCTAATCGGGTGAATGCATTCAAGGTTCACATTCATGTTGAGGAGCTCTTTGTGCGAATTCTCGCTGGTAACACGCCTGCTCCCAAGGCGGCCTCTCCTGCGGCCCCTCCTGCGGCCCCTCCTGCGGCCCCTCCTGCTCCTGTCAAGGCTCGTACTCGCAAGCGTTGAGAGCCCACTGGCTAGTCCAGCCTAGACAAAGCAAAAAGGCTCGGTCTGACCGAGCCTTTTTGCTTTTGTTTGATTTTTATCTTTATGACTGTTATGGTTAACCAACGAGGTAATGATGTATGACAAATCGTAAAGAGTTGATTATCAAGTTTGTGAAGCTTAATCCAAATGCTGCAATGCCAAAACACGCCCATGAGTTTGGGGATGCGGGTTTTGATATTTCTGCTGTGGAGGATACAGTTCTTCCAGCCGGTGAAGTAACTATGGTTAAAACTGGGTTGCAGTTGGCGGATTGTCCTTTGGTGGATTCTGATGGTAATGCGTATTATCTTGATGTACGATCCCGCTCTGGTCTTTCTCGTAAGCTTGTGTTTCCAGTAACAGGAACAGTTGATGTTAACTATCGTGGGGAGATTAACGTTGTTCTTGCCAATTTTTCAAAGCAACCATATGAAGTTAAACAAGGTGAGCGTATAGCTCAACTGGTGCTTCAACAGATTTTTGCAAACAGTCCAACATATAAAGTTGATTTTGTTGAAACCGATGTAGCAACTGCGACAGATAGAGGGGCTGGAGGATTTGGGTCAACAGGTACATGACATGTTTGCAAAAGAACTATTAAACCTAAAACCCGGTACATTCATTAAAGGAATACGATTTTTGGATATGTCTGTTTTAGATGGACGTTCTGCTACCCTAAACATTGAAGGATGGTGTTGTGATGTGGCTGTTCCAATCTATAATGTTCAATACACATTAAGAACCCCTTGGTATACCAATCCTACGTTTGACCTTATAGACGGCAACCAAGCTATTGAAGATCTTATATCTTGCAGAGTAGCTAAATTTGACGATCCGATCGAAGAAAGTTTTACTGGCATGAGCTGGTCACATTTTGACTATGACAACCCTATAGGAGTTCATTTAGGAGCTTTTGCGATATATGGTGGAAACGACACAGGCCAAATAACGATATGCACAAAAATCTTAAGATGTGATGGCGAGGTTGGGTGCATAGCTTTAGTTGCTAAATCATCGCACGACATTTATAATGAACATTTGGAGCTATTATGATATCGAAACCAATATTGGTAGTGGATGGGCTTAATTTCTTTCTAAGATATTTCATGGTTTTAGAAACTGTTACGGCTGGAGGAGAGCTAGTTGGCGGGGTTGTTGGCTTTATTCGTGGTCTTGGTAAACTTATCTCGCAACTGCATCCAGATCGTGTGTTTGTTGTTTGGGAGCAAGGTGGTGCATCTCCAAGACGTAAACACATTTATTCTGAATACAAAGCCAATCGAGCGACCAACAAAGGGTTGCAAGAAGTATACCGCAATGATGGTAAGTTCAATCCAAACAGTAACGTAAAAAACAAGGTTTATCAGTTGCAGTTATTAAGCAAGGCACTAGGTCATTTGCCAGTTTGTCAAATATATGTGCAAGACACAGAAGCTGATGACATTATTGCATATCTTGTAAAACGTAAGTTCCAAACAGAAGCTAGCACCAAGATTGTTGTATCCAGTGACAAAGACTTTTATCAGTTACTAGAAGATTCTTCAATAAGAATATTTGATCCAGCACGCAAGATTCTTATTGATTCAGAATATGTGATAAAAAACTTTGGTGTATCACCAAGAAACATCACATTAGCTCGTTCTGTTATTGGTGATGTTAGTGACAATCTAGATGGTGTTCCCGGTATAGGGTTTAAAACGCTTGCAAGCCGTTTTAAAGACTTCGCAAGAGATGACATTGACTTGGACCAAGCTTGGTTGTTGGAAGCCTCTAATAACGAAATAAAAGCCAACAAGAAGGCACCAAAATGTTTTGGTAACATTGTTAGTCATTCATCTGTTGTGGCAAGGAACTGGCAGTTAATGTATTTGGACACAAGTTGTTTGGCGGCAAGTCAAATAAGCAAGGTAGATTACAAGGTTGAAAATTTTCAACCTTTGATCAATAAGTTGAGTTACATCAAAACGTTCACGGCGGCGGATATACTGCTAACAAATGATTTAGATTTCACGTTTTCCATAGCTAAAACGCTGGTTCGATAATCTTTGTCAACCTTTGAAGTGGATGATAGTTAACTCTATTCGCAGTATTGTAACTTTTTAGTTTCAGCTTTTGAACCATTATAGTGGTATTAGATTTCAGTCACTTTAAGACGGAGAAAAAACGAATATGTCTTCAGCTAAAACAAGCAACGCATCCGGGTTTGGTAATCTTGGCAAAAGCTTTCAAGAAAAAGTTTTACAAGCACTACTCACAGACCGCAACTGGGCTACACAGTTTATCGAAGTATTTTCTATTGACGAATGTCTTGAGCCTGTTTATCTCAAGCTTATTGCCAATAAATACATCAACTACTACCATTCATACAAAGAGTTTCCAACAATGGAACTCCTTATCACTATTATCAAAGACGAACTAAGCAGCAACTCTGATCTTGTTCTTCGTGAGCAATGTCATGGTTTTCTACAAAAGGTTATTCGCAGCGAAGAAATGAATGACCTTCCTTGGGTCAAGGAAAAAGCTTTTACCTTTTGTCGTCAACAACTTCTTAAGAAAGCTCTTTCAGAATCTGTTGATATCATTCTCACAGACAAATATGAAACTGTTGTTGATATTATGAAAACAGCTATTGCCGCTGGTATGGCTAGCTCCGTTGGTCATGACTACAACAACGACATTGATGCACGTTATTCAGTAACTTTCCGTCATCCTATTGCAACAGGTATTGCTGAACTAGATGAAAAAAAGGTTATGTCTGGTGGACTAGGGGCAGGGGAAATCGGCATTGTTGTGGCTCCGAGTGGGGTTGGGAAATGCTGCAAAAAGGATACCAAGGTACTAGTTAGGATCAAGGTGGAGCGTGATTCAAATGGAAACATCAGACCTTTTAAGTTGCCAAGTATGCGGGCATCAGAGTAAGAATTTAGTCAAACACATTCATTCAAACCACGGACTGAACAGTAAAGAGTACAAAGAAAAGTATCCAGAAGCAAAGCTTGTTTATGTGTCTGAAGCACAAAAGGTTTTAGCTAGAGAAATTACTAAAAAATGGTTAGAAGATGAAAACAACAGAGCGGATTTAAACAGTAAGCGAAAATCGATTTGGCAAAAATCATTTTGGATGGAGAAAGGTTTAACAGAAGAAGAAGCGATTGCGAAAGTTAGTTCTCTTCAAAAAAGAACGTTTAGCGAAGAAACTAAACGTTTATATTCTTCACAACGAACTGGAAACGCTAACTCTATGAGTTTGGAGAATATAGCTAAAAGAAATGGTTGTTCCTTACAGGAAGCAAAAGCTTTAACCCCTTGTTTTGGCAGAAAAAAAGAAAAACATCCAATGTATGGCAAACACCATACAAGCGAAGCTATAAGGAAAATATGTGCGAATACACCCACTGCCTTCTTCAATAAATCCAGTGGCGAGAAGGAATTGCAAGCATATATCGAGACTCTAGATAACAAGGTACAATTTAATCAAGGAATAGGACCATATAACTGTGATATTGTTCTAGAAGTTAAAAAAATAGTGATAGAGTATTTTGGAGATTACTGGCACTGTAATCCAAATCGTTTTGCAGCACATGACTACAACAAGAGACTCCATTGTACTGCAAATGTTCGATGGCAAAAAGATGAGTTGAAAAAAACATACTTTGAAAATTTAGGTTTCACGTATATTGTGGTCTGGGAATCCGACTGGAAAACCAACAAGGAAACTATAAAGGAAAAAATCAAATGCATAATCAATCTGTAGAAATTCTAGAAACCGAAATGTCTTTGGCTGATTTGTTTGAACTTTTTGGTCATGAATTCGTAGCTGACAAGACTTTGGATATTCGTGAATACGATGTTCAAGTTCATACAGATGTAGGATTTGCAAAAGTAAATGCGCTATATGCAACACCTGAATATGAATCTTATCGTGTCAAAGCTATAAGTCCAAATGGTGACGTAAAAACATTGGATTGTGCAGACAAACATCTGCTGTATTGTCCAGATACAAATACTTGGAAATATGCTGTAGACCTTATTCATGGTGAAATGGTTGCAAGCAACCAAGGAAACTATCAGATTCAATCTGTTGATCATCTTTCGGCCACACCAGAAGTTATGTGCGATATCGAAGTTGAGGGAGTGCATAGGTATTATACCAACAGTTTCCTATCCCATAACAGTCATTGTTTGACACACTTTGGAGCACAAGCATTGCTTAAGGGTAAGAATGTATATCACTACACAATGGAACTAAATGAACGCTATGTAGGTATTCGTTATGACTCACACCTAACAGAGATTAACAGCAGTGATTGTATTGATGCCAAGGATCTGATTAAGGATTATTTCGAAGCCAACAAAGAGCATCTTGGTAGACTTATCATCAAAGAGTTTCCAGCACGCTCTATTACTTGTAACACAATCAAAGCTCACATTGAGAAGATGAGTTACAAGGGAGTGAAGCCTGATCTTGTTTTGATTGACTATGCTGGGATTATTCGCAGCACGGAACGTTATGATCTACCTAGACTAGAGATGCAATACGTCATTCAAGAGATTCGTAAGATGGCTAAGGAGCTTGATTGCCCTGTATGGACTGCTCTTCAAAGCAACAAGGATGGAGCCAAGAGTGATATTGTTGACCTTACAAACATGGCAGAAAGTTATGGTCAGGCAGCAGAAGCAGACTTTGTTCTTGGTTTACAACGTTTGAGCACACAAAAGGCAACAGGTCTTGGTACACTGTTTGTAGCCAAGAACCGATTTGGTATTGATGGTTTGCAGTTCAAGGTTCATGTTGATACCGCACGAAGCAAAATGCGTGTTCTATCTGCTGATGAAGTTGAAGGAATGCAAGTTGAAATGGAATATGAGAAAGAACGTATTCAAGATGACACTCTTACTCGCTTCAAGGAAGCTATCAAGAAAAGCAAGCAACAGTTTCAAGTTACCAAACTAAACAACAATCACTGATATTAGTAGGAGTTTATATGCTATTAAATGGTCGCATAACTTATAAGCCTTTTTTGTATGATAAAGCACATGATTTTTGGCTTAAGCAACAACAAGCTCATTGGCTTCCTTCAGAAGTTCAAATGGCTTCAGATATTCAAGATTGGGCAGAAAACCTAACACCAGAAGAAAAACAAGTTGTTGGTGGTGTGCTCAAAGGCTTTATTCAAACTGAGCTTGTTGTTAACGATTATTGGACAACAAAGATTGCTAGGTGGTTTCCACACCCAGAAATCGTTATGATGGGAACAGCTTTTGGCAACATGGAAACTGTTCATACAATCGGTTATGCGTATCTTAATGATTCTCTTGGATTAACTGAATATGATGCATTCCTACAAGAACCTACAGCCAAAGCAAAGATTGATAGATTATTGGATGTAAAAGGAGATGATAAACATGATATCGCCCGATCTCTTGCTATTTTTTCTGGCTTTACAGAAGGAGTTTCTTTGTTCTCGTCTTTCGCAATATTGTTCAACTTCTCTAGATGGAACAAGCTCAAAGGCGTTGGACAGATTATCTCATGGTCTGTTAGAGATGAATCTTTGCACAGCGAAGCAGGGTGTTGGTTGTTCCGTGAATTTATCAAAGAATACCCAGAAGTTTGGACAGACGAAGTAAAAAAGAGTGTTTATGAAGCTGCTAGAGTTACAATAGACCTTGAAGATGATTTCATTGACAAAGTTTTTCAAGATTGTAAGATAGAAGGTATTGATGCCAAAGACATCAAGCAGTTTATTCGTTATCGTGCAAACACAAAGCTTGGTGAACTAGGTCTTAAGATGAACTGGAAGAATATTGATCAAGAAGCTATTAAGCGTATGGCATGGTTTGACTTGATGACAGCTGGAGTTGAACACACAGACTTCTTTGCACAAAAGGTTACAAGTTACAGCAAAGGACACGTTGATTTTTCAAATATTTGGGAAGAAGGTAAATGAGCATGTCTACAGCAGAAGAACTAGAAAAACTAAAAGCAGAAAACAATGCACCGGAATGGCTTACTGAAGAAAGCTATAGAATGCTTCGTGGCACATACCTTCTTCAAGGTGAAACTCCACGAGACATGTGGCAACGTGTTTCTAACTCTTCTGCTAAACACCTTGGAAAAATGGAACTTGCTCCAAAGTTCTTTGACCTTATGTGGAAAAACTGGCTTGGTCTTGCTTCTCCTGTAGCAGCTAACACAGGAACAACAAGAGGACTTCCTATCTCATGCTTCTCTCTTGCTGTTCCAGATTCTATTGATGGTATTATGGCTTCAATGCATGAACTTGCTGCCATGACAAAGAATGGTGGAGGTGTTGGTGTTCACTGGAATGGTGTTCGTCCACAAGGAGCAACCATTCGTGGTAATGGTAAATCAGAAGGTGTTGTTCCGTTTATCAAGATTCAAGATAGTACAACTATTGGTGTATCTCAAGGTGGTGTGCGACGTGGAGCTAGTGCCGCTTATCTTCCAGTAGACCACGGAGACTTCTGGCAGTTTGTTCGTATGCGTAGACCAGAAGGTGACCAAAACCGTCAATGTCTTAATACACATCATGGCATTTGTATTACCGATGATTTTATTGCCAGAGCAAAAGCTGGGGATAAAGAAGCAAGAGAGAAGTGGAGCGAGATTCTAAAAGCTCGTATGGAAACAGGTGAGCCTTATCTTTTCTTCTCTGACAATGTTAGCCGCAATCGTCCAGACTGCTATAAGGAAAGAAACCTTGATGTAAAAGGTTCGAATATCTGCACCGAGATTTTCCTGCACACAGATGACGACCATTCATTTGTATGCTGCCTTTCTTCCATGAATCTTGCACGTTGGGACGAGTGGAAGGACACAAACGCTGTAGAACTAGCTACATGGTTTCTTGATGGTATTCTTTCAGAGTTTGTTGTTAAGGCAAGCAAGATTAATGGTTTTGAGCGAGCGGTACGTTCAGCAGAGAAAGGCAGAGCTATTGGACTTGGGGCTATGGGTTTTCACACCTATCTTCAAGAACACATGATTCCACTAGATTCCTTTGATGCCTTTCGTATTAATGCACAAATGTTTTCTGGTATCCAGCGAAAGGCTCTAAAAGCTTCTACAGAGCTCGCAAAAGAATATGGTGAACCAGAGTGGTGTAAAGGTTCTGGAAGGCGTAATACCCATCTTCTAGCTCTTGCACCAACGGTTTCTAACTCACTTATCTCAGGGAATGTTTCTCCCAGTATTGAACCTTGGGCAGCTAACGTGTTCGTTCAAAAGAGTGCAAAGGGAACAATTATCCAAAAGAATAAAACTCTTGTCGCTTTACTAGAGAAGAAAGACAAGAACACAGATGAGGTTTGGAAGAGCATTGAACGTGAGAATGGTTCTGTTCAACATCTAGAGTTCTTGACAGTAGAAGAGAAAGAAGTGTTTTTAACAGCTAGAGAGTTGAATCAGTTTACACTTGTGAAGCTAGCCGGACAAAGACAACGTTGGATTGATCAAGGTCAATCACTTAATCTTTTCTTTCCAGAGAATGCTGACCCAAGATATATTCATGAGGTTCATTTGATGGCTCACTCTGAAGGATTGAATAGTTTGTATTACCTACGCACTAGTTCTGTTATTAGGGGTGATAGTGGTAGCAGAGAATATAAGCGAGAGAGTACAGAGTGCAAAGCTTGCGAAGGTTAGTTTCAGTTATAGTTCCATAGTTAACTCTATGAACTTCATTGATGAAATCAAATACGGCAACTTAGGTTACAAAGACAAACAAATATCATTAAAAGAAACCAAAGTCGAAAACAAACTAAAAGAGCTTGGTTTATATGATAGTTTGTTTGAGATGCACCCACCAAAAAACTCTGATCCAAAAACAAAAAAAGAGTTAGAGCTTATAGCTGAAGCTGTCAAAAACGTTTCAGATGTAACTCTAACCTTTTGCAGATCTGCTGAAGAAGATTTAGTTCAAGTGTTTGTTGATTTTTTATCCAGAAACGGAATCTATGAGTTTGACAAACAAGATCTAGACAGTTTGCTAGATCAAACAGAACCTTTGTTGTTCAAGCTTAAAGAGCATTACAATCGTTCTCGCCCACAGCAAATCGCTTACTACCACAATATAGATTTAAACGTTTCGATACGGTTTGCAAACGCAAACCATCCAGCATATCCAAGTGGGCATTCGTTCGAAGGTTATATACTAGCGCATTTGCTGGCTGAAAAATATCCAAAACACAAAAAAAGTTTGTTGAAACTTGGCAAGAATATTGGTTTGTCAAGAATTGTTGTTGGTCTTCATTACTTTTCAGACCATGATTTTGGCTGTTATCTTGCCAAGTTAATCCTTGACAACAAACTGATTAGTTTACCCTAAGATCAGTGCTCGATTAGATAAATCCCAATGATATTTTTATCGTTTGCGGGAGTATCTGGTTCACCGGGAAGAATAACAACGTTAGCTGGTTTAGAAAAGTTACCTTCAAGATATTCTGGGATTGTGATAATAGGCAATCCATTCTCCTTGTAAACATCAGATTGTTTTAAGGCAGTTTTTAGTTCATCATCTTTTCCATCTTTAATAGCAAATTTAGTAACGGTTTTACCTTTTACAACTTTAGGTTCCCCAGTTTCTTCATCTGTTACAGGAACACGTTCAAGGAATCTTAGCACAACGTTTTCTGGTACAATCTCAGAGAATTTATCTTTTGTTGGATCAATTGCTTTTTCACCTTTACCTGTTGCACCATATGAATAGTTTTGGGTGAAGTTGCTTGGAACTTTGCCTTGATCTTCATGTGTTTTCATCATTTCAATGCTTTTAGTATAAGCATAGAAGTCAACCATTGGTTCACTTTCAAAATGACGCATGACATCATAGTAAAGGTTTGTTACGCCCGCAGACATAAAATCTCCAGAGTCATGCCAACGAATCGAAGTTTTGATGCTTTTCTTTTTGTTTTTATTGATTAGTTTACCAATATCATCAATTAACTTTTGTTTGAGTTCCATTGGACGATTATAAAGGAAGTTAAGGATTCTTGTTTGTCTTTCGGAGACACCATTGAATTGCACAAAGCTTCCACCTCTAGCAAAACAGCCAAGCATACATTTACCTGCGCCGGGGCAAGTTGTTACTTCCAAGAAAACTGGTTCATCTGGTGTTGATGCTTTTTCGTCATACACAAGACCTCTTAAAGCTGGCAGAGAGAAGTTGTAATACATTCCAACTTCTGAACCGCTTTTTTTCATCTTTCCGTTTTGGCTTAAGAGTTCTAAACCACTATAATTTGTGAGTCTTTTGACTAGGTTGTTAACAGCTTCTTCTGAAGCTACTTTAAGTCCTTTTTCTTCTATTCCTTTTTTGAAAACTTGATCACGTTCTGCTTTTCTTCTTGCTAGAGTTGTTACTGGGATTAGCAAATTTTGTGCCGTGATTGGATGCATTGCTGGAGTTGTTCTATCTTCCAACTCTGTTGTTTCTCCTGCCGCAACGTTTCCAATAAAGGTTTTTAAATCTGTTGTTGGGATTCTTCTGCCTTTTATGTCGGTATCGGGAAGAGGAGACACGGCTTTGCGAACATTAGCTTTTGATACTTCAAAAAGATATTCAACAAGTTTTGTAGTTGAATATCTTTCATTCAATCCTTGTTGTTTTGCTTTGGATGTGAACTCTTCTGACGAAGATTCTTCTCTTGCGAAGTCTTCTGCTGGTCGAACTTCAAAACCACCAATATAAGGATTGTCTTGCGATTGCTCAAACAAAAAACGATATAACTTCATTGCTCTTTAACCTCTTGAACTAAATACTTAAACTATAAGAAAAATGAAAATGAAACTCGCCCACATTCTTTACGAAGAATCTTCTATTCAAGAAGCCATGGCTATTAGCGCAGGAGGAGCTTCTTTGGCACCTTCTGGTCAAATCAGTGGTGGTGCTCAACTACCGCTTGGCATGAAGCCGGGACAAAAAGTAAAACGTCGTAAAAAAAGTAAAGTTATGTCAGCTTCCCCTGCTGTACACAACCCAAAGGCATTAGCTCTTCAAGAAATGCCTCATGTAGAGTATACAGATTATAAACCCAAAGATTTTGAAAAACTTGTTATGTCTCCAGAAGAAAAACGCAAGGTTCTTTTAGCTTTCCGTAATCAAGGAGTATTATGTCATGGACCAGATAACGAATGGCTGGTTTGCACTCTAGATAATGTTCGAAAAGCTACCAAAACAGAAATTGCAGATGAATCCATGCCACGGTTAGATGTTACTCTGGAGTATGAGCATGACATTCAAGAAAGCTTTGGAGCAATGCATAAACCAGACTTCAAGGGTCCATCAATGCCGGGACTTTGGAAAGGTTTAGAAGAACCAGAAGAGCCTGTTAAAACAAGCTCACCAGAATTAGATAAAGATATCGAAGATCAATCATAACGACGATCAAAAAAAAATTCTGCTCCAAGAGACAAGACTCGACTTACTTTTTTCATATCAAATCCTTGATCATGTAATTCATCGAGGAAACTTTCACCCGACTGAAACAATTCATCAAGATTTTGTAGACGTTTGGATTTGAGCTTATAAGCATACAAATGTCCAAAGTTCGCAATTTTTTGATTGTATTTTTTTAAAAACTTGATTACATCTTGTTCGCTTTTGGTTTCTTCGGTTATTTTATAATCATTATCAAAATATAGTCGATAACCAAGGTCGGTTGCTGTCAATGCCCCTTCTAGAAGTGAAGTTCCAGATTGAAAATCACCTAACCATTTACGTTCGTATGTGTCTGGCATTGCATACATATTATTCCAAACCTTCGAACTGCTCTCTTCACCTTCAGTGAGAGAAGTATCGCTTTTCAGCCAGTATGGACGGATTGCAAACATTAAATAACATTTGGCTTAGTTTTTTGTAAAGCATTCAAAGTTCTATTGCGAGAAACCAATACAATGTGATTTTCAATTCTTAAAGCTATAATACCTTTGGCAAAGCTTCCTCTGGTGTCCGCATACCTTCGTATATGATTGAGTGTAGTTTCATGATCATTGACCTTTGTTGTAGACACGAGAAAAAGTTATTCCCGCAGCAATAGATATAGTTTCCTTTACACTGTTCGCAGCAAGATTTAAGGTTGATGCAAACATATTAACAACATCCTCGCCTGCATCCAATAAATTGTTGTATTTTGAAAGATTTGACCCAGACTTCTTACGATAAGCGAAGAAGGGTCCAAGTTTAGCTTTGTCTTCTGGAGGCAAAGAAGCAACAAATGTTTCTGTCCAATCTTCTGGGACGTAAGACTCTTCGTCTAGCTTTTCTTTTGCTTGTTTTGCTGCTTCGCTTTCCATCCCTGCAACATTGAAGCTTGTTCGTAATGCGCTCCAAGAATCATCACTAATTTCTGAAACAGGGATTGCTTCAACATCATTCCGGGTATACATCACGTTCCATACCTTTCGTGAGTCTTTTGTTAGCGAATAATCTGAACAAAGATAACTTGGATAGATTAAACCAAGCAGAATTTCGTAAAGCATTGGTCCGTATTTTGCAAAAGCTACGCTATGATTCACTCGCCACATATTAGTATCACTATGATTTGCTCCAACATTACCAACCACAGCTCTATTTCCTATAGCTTTTTCTAACCAAGCCAGTTTTGCTAGGTTGCCAGCTGCCTCATTAAGCTCCCAAGGCGGTAAGCTTGAATTATATGGTTCGGTTGATAATACTGATGTTGCTGGCAACGTTGGTTGTTGTGCTTTGTCTTGTTGCTTTGGAAGCTTGGCTTTCAAACGTTCGTAGGTTTTAGCTATAGTCTCGCAACGTTTTGTGCTTATCAATATCGCTGAAACATAATCTGGATCATCGACAATAATCAACCCGAGATCGGATTCAATAGCTTCCGTTGGTGTTTTGGCGGCTTCGTTGGTGTATATAATTGGATATAGTTTCATAGTAAATTCTCGATTAAGGTAAGTTTGCAGATTTAACCAATTCAAAAACTCGGTTTTCCCCCAAACTTTTTAATAGTATTTTTCCTTCATCCAACATAACGTCGATTTCTGGTTCATGTGTTTTCTTTTTATAAGCCCAAAAACAACCAGCCTTCTTTGGTGAAACGTTTTGAGCCGACAAGAATGCTAAAAAGCTTTCTTCTGTTGCAACATCGTCATCGGTTGGCAAAGAAGAAAACACAGAGGCACAGCATTCGTATCTGTCACCTTCTATGTTTCCAATATATTCCCGATCATATACGCTTTCAAGCTCATACATTTTATTCCAAACGTCGTTCGCATCATCAGATAAATTGGTATCGCTTTTCAACCAGTTTGGTTCAATTTTTTTCATTGCCGCTTGATAAAGCAATGGACCCCAACCTTTTATAGCACTAGAGCCTCGAACACTTGCAATATCTTCTTCAGCAGCAACATACGAGATATACCCTTTGACAATACCCTTACCTGATGTTCTAACCTTGCCACTCTCGTCTTTAATATGATTTTTGTCAATCAAAATCAAAGTAATTTTTGATTTAAATTCTGTTTCAATCAAAACATAACCTTGTTTATAAGCTTGGTTCGCAAACACTTGAGCTTCGTTTAAAAATAATATTCCATATAGTTTCATTGTTTGATCCTATTCTATTTGTAACGACGAGAGAAAAACCTGAGAGAAGATCTGTCAATGATCTCTTTGATGTCGTATTCAGATATATTGTACTTGCCTAAATCACTAAAAAATGTTTCACCTCTATCATAAAGTGCCTTGTAGTCTGCAATATCATTCTTAAGACGGTATGCGTACAAGTTACCATAAACTTCAAATATATTTTCTGGAGTTAATTCCAGATCTGGACTTGCACCCAAAAAGATTGCAACTTCAGCTTCAGTTTCTCCATGCACGGAAGGATCGTAGTTTCTTATACCATGGGTACGCAAAGCACTTCTTATATAGGAAGAATGAAAATCGCCTAACCATTTACGTTCGTATAAATCTGGAAGCTGATACATTTTATTCCAAACTTTATGAGCTGTTTCAGAAACAGAAGCGTCGCTTTTCAACCAACTATTTGTTGGTTTTATTTCTTGCATTATTAGCTGATAGGCCAAAGGACCAAAACCAGAAACGCCCGCAGAAGTTCCAACGGCATATAAGTTCGGAGATATTTCATAAAAAGAAACAGCTGCGACAATTGCAGAGTCAGACAATTTTTTTATCATCTGTTTCCGCCATACTTCAAAATTTATACTATATAAAGATGATTTTAACCCGGTCGAAAGAATTTTATCCATTCTCGTCGTCGAAAATAAAACAACTGTATCATCGGATACCAACTTGGCAGCTATATTTTTTTCAAGCGACCCTGCTACAGATCTTGCAGCTTCATTCGTGTATATGATTGGATGTAGTTTCATAACTTCTTTATAACTAGCTTTTCTCCGGCTTTTATGCCGTGTTGTTTGCACCAGCCACCTCTTACCTCAACAACATATCTGACAGGCTTAGAAAAGCCTCTGGAGGCCGTAGACAGGGCTTCTAGATTCAGTATCTCAATGAGTTGGTTGTGCTTGTCAAATCCCATACAGTCAATATCAAAAGGAACAGTGTGCATCCAATAAGATTGTGGATGTTCGTGTTCGTGAACAAAAAGCATCCCATAATGATCATTGGGAGCTTGACTCCAACCCATAAAACCTTTGGAACGTAAATGAGGTTTGTTTAAAACCTTTAAAGCTAGTGGAACATAACCAATAGAAGAGAAGCAATACATAAGAATATATAGCATCACATAACTCTGATATGTTTGACTTCTTTCAAAATTTACGTAAATCAAAACCAAAAACCAAACCAATAAAAGAGCAGGTTTTATCTTTGCCTGTTGGCAGTTATGTTGTTGTGGACTTGAACCCCGACATATGTTTCCAGCTTAAACGTAATGGCTCACCACGTTACGATGAAAACGTATTGTTAAAAAACCAAGTTAAAGGTTTGGTTAAAAGCGTGTATAAAACAGACAACACCAACACAGCTTATTTTGAACTGGTTGGTGTTGTTGTTAACGGAGAGATTGGATCAAGGAGAGAATATGTAGTTATGGAAAGTGAAGTTGTTAAGCTTAACGTTTTGATTTGATTCCAGACATATGTTGTTGTGTTAAAAGATATATATATACATGAACAACGATTTGTACGAACTTATACAGCTTCTTGTGCTAGAAGCTGCCTTCAATACAAAGCTTCTTAAAAAAATGGGTTATAAACATCTTGGCCGCAACAAACGTATTGCTTCAGATACCTTTATTCATGCTAAAGATGACAACAATCCAAGTTATCACAAAAACCTAACCAAACGTATAAACAAAAACTTAAACAAAGGTGGCTACTATCGTAGTAAAGAACACGATACTCTTAAAGATCCACCAGCTATGGGTATATCTTGGACAAAAGGTGAAAAAGGATAAGATTTTTTTTTTGGGGGGGGGGTATATATATCGTTATTGGGTAATAGTGAATCCCAGAACAAGGAGATTTGATTATGAGATTAACAGTAAGACAACTAAAAAGAATCATTAAAGAAGCAATCCAACCCG
>Ga0194121_10003363_pt1 | contig 24390 bp, 21 predicted proteins | sample TA2MahCa50mmetaG_FD_148609 | JGI IMG/M metagenome (GOLD analysis project Ga0194121, IMG submission 148609) | Freshwater microbial communities from Lake Tanganyika, Tanzania - TA2015020 Mahale Deep Cast 50m | ecosystem: Environmental > Aquatic > Freshwater > Lake | place: Tanzania: Lake...
GGCGATGTTGGCGCAGGCGAACTTGCTCCCGCAATCCGCGCTCCGGTTGCTCGGCGGTTAGAGCGCTTCACGCACTGGTCAATCCAGTGTTTATTCTCCAGGCGGCACTTCGTAGTGCCGCCTGTTTCATTTTTCCATATCCAAACGAGCGCCCCTTTGTTATCAGAGTTCGGAGAAGCTGGCTGTGAGCGAACGAGTTTCAATTCCTCCCATCTCACTTCTGCAGTCCGCACTGGCTCATCACCAACACGGCCGCCTGGACGAAGCAGAAGACCTGTATCGTCAGGTGCTGGACCGACAACCTCGTCATCCCGATGCGCTTCGGCTCCTGGGTGTGCTCTGCCGTCAGCGCGGGGATCTGCACAACGCCCGGCAATGGCTCGAACGCGCCCTGGCCGTTCAACCGCAGATTGCCGACACGCACCACGATCTCGGGTTGGTCTGGTTCGAGTTGCGCCAGTACCGGGAGGCCATCGCCCAATACAAGAGCGCCATCGAAATCCAACGTGAATTTCCGGAAGCGCTCTACAACCTCGGCAATGCTTACTACGCCTTGCGTGATCTTGAGAAGGCGGCCGCCTTTTACCAGGAAGCCGCCGATCAGCAGCCGGCGTTGGCGGAGCCGCATTTCAACCTGGGTTTGCTCGAACAGGACCGGGGCAACGACGCGGCGGCAATTCGGCATTACGAACGCGCGCTGGCGATTCGCCCGGATTACCCGGAAGCGCGGCTGAATTTAGGTTTTGCGCAAAGCAATCTCGGCCAATTGGACGCGGCCTCCGCGAATTACCTCAAAGCCCTTGAACTGCGGCGCGACTATCCGGAGGCCTGGCTGAATCTGGGTTGCGTGCGCCAACGCGAAGGGCGAACGACCGAAGCGGAAACTTGCTTCCGGCAAGCCGTCGTGCTTCAACCCGACAGCGTGGCCGCGCGTCTCAGTCTGGCGATGGCGCTGGACGGCCTTGACAAAGTCGAGGAAGCCGAAAGCGAAGCCCGGATCGCCGTCTCCCTGGCGCCGGAGAATCCTCGCGCCCATTCTTCCCTGGGAGCTCTGTTGCTGCACAAGAATCGACGCGACGAGGCCATCGAGTGCTCGAACCGGGCGCTGCGCCTGGATCCAAACTTCGTTCCCGCGCACGTGACGATCGCGCAGGCGTTGCTGATTCAAAACAAGTTGGAAGAAGCCGCGCGGCGCTGCGAAATGATTCTGGCCCTTGAACCGGCCAACGTGGCGGCGCTGACTTGCCTCGGGGTCGCGCGCACCCGGCAGCGCCGGGCCTGGGAAGCGCTGGTTTCCCTGGAGAAAGCGGTGAGCTGCAACCCGCGCGATTCGGACGCGATGATCAACCTGGCCATCTGCGAGCTGCTCTTGGGGCGGTTCGTTTCCGGCTGGAAACATTACGACGCGCGCTGGACGACGCAGATGACCTTCTGTGTGCCGCGCCGCTTCTCCCAGCCTCAGTGGCACGGCGAACATTTCGCCGGCCGCACGTTGCTCCTCTACGGCGAGCAAGGGTTCGGCGATACGATTCAATTTGTCCGCTATGCAACATCTGTCGCCGAACGCGGCGGGCGAGTCATCCTGGAATGCCAGACTTCACTCAAAACTCTTCTGCAATCGGTCGCGGGAATCGACCAGGTCTTCGGCTACGGAGAGCCGCTGCCGGCCTTCGATTTCCAGGCGCCGCTCTTGAGCTTGCCCGCGGTTTTTCGAACCACCGTCGAGACCATTCCAGCCGAGGCGCCTTACTTGCGGCCGCGCTCGGTGGGTGCGCGGAAACTGGCCTCGCTGCCTGATAAACCTCTGAAGGTCGGGCTGGTGTGGTGCGGTTCGCGCAGTCAAAACCATGACCCTCGGCCGGTTCCGTTCGGCAATCTCGAGCCGATTCTCACGCTGGATGGAATCGCCTTTTACAGTTTCCAAACCGGCGAGAACGCTGATGAACTCCGGCCATCCCGTTTCGCGAACCGTGTCATCGACTTGAGCGGGGAGATGGGCGATTTTTCGGCCACGGCGGCTCTGCTGGATCAGTTGGATCTGGTAATCAGCATCGACACCGCGTTGGCGCACCTGGCCGGCGCCATGGGGAAAACCGCCTGGGTGCTGCTTCCCTTTGCCCCGGATTGGCGTTGGGGTCTGGAAGGTGAGACCTGCCCGTGGTATCCGGCGATGCGCCTGTTTCGCCAGGCCCGGTTTGGCGATTGGTCCGACCCGATCCGGGAGGTTGCGGACCAATTGCGTGGAAGGATTGCTTGATCTCCGTGTGTAATGACGAGACTGCTGCCCTCTCGATGAACTTGGTGGGGCTGCGTTGCCGCGCAGCCGGTCTTCAGTCGATGCGGCGGCACAGCAGCGCCGCCCTACCATCGATGGGTTCATGGGGAGTGTGCATGTCGTCGTCGCCAATGCGGCTTCACATGCGCCTGACGGTAGGGCGAGCCTGTCCCCAGCGAGCTGAGTCGGACGCGTTCCAGGCGCGTCGAGCGGTTCGCCGGGACGGACTCGCCCCACCGGCTTCATGACGCGTGAGTATGGCCGACACCCTCTAATTCACCATGCCTTTTCAAGCCTCCGATCCATCCGGTCCTGACCCATTCGCCGAAGCGGAACGCCTGCTCGGCGCGGGCCGGATTGAAGAGGCCAAGTTCAAGCTCCACCGCTTGACTCAGCACCCGGAACACGGTGCCGCCGCTTGTTTGCGATTAGGCCAAATCTACCGCCGCGAACGTCAGGCGCTGGAATCCATCGAATGGTTCCAACAGGCAGCCAAGGCCCAGCCCGACTGGGCGGAGGCCCATCACGAACTGGCGCTTGCGCTGTTGGATTGCCAGAGGGCGCAGGAAGCCGTGGCCAGCCTTCAGCAAGCGCTGGCCCTGGACAAAGCCCATGCCGGCGCGCGCCGGACTCTGGCGAATTTGCTCCAGGCCGCCGGACATTGGCGCGAGGCCGCGCAGGAATATGCCGAGTTGCTCCCGGTCCAACCCAACGATCCCACGCTGTTCCAACAATTCGGCCTGTGCTGTCAGGAACTCGGCGAATTCCAACTTGCGGAAAAGGCTTACCTGAAAACGCTCCACTTCGGCCTGGATTCACCGGAACTCCAGTTCAATCTGGGGGCGACGCGCCTTAAGCTCGGACGGCCACTGGAAGCGATCTCCACCTTTCAAAAGGCGCTTCTGCAGGATCCGCTCCTGACCCTGGCCAATCTTGGAATGGCCAACGCGTATCGGCAATTGGGCGATTTGGATTCCGCGGAAGCCTGCTTGCGGCGGGAACTCGAAATCAATCCGAATTGCGCGGATGCCGCCGTGAACCTCGGGGTCCTCCTTCATGAACGGCATCGCGTGGGCGAAGCGATCGGCTGCTACAAAAAGGCGATCTCGCTCAACCCGCATCATCCGATCTTGCGCTGGAACTTCGCCATCGCGTCGCTTTTGGCGGGCGATTTCAAGACCGGCTGGAACGAGTACGAATGGCGCTGGCAAGTGAAACACAAACCGAAACCCAAATTCCCGCAGCCGGAGTGGGACGGAAGCGACTTGAACGGGCGCGCGCTCCTGCTCTATGCCGAGCAAGGTTTTGGCGACACGCTGATGTTTGCCCGTTACGCGCCGCTGGTGGCCCGGCGCGGAGGCCGCGTGGTCATGCAATGCCAGCCGCCGCTCAAACGCCTCCTGGCCGCCATGCCGGACCTCCAGGTCGTTGCCGAAGGAGAGCCGTTGCCGCCTTGCGACGTCCAGGCGCCGCTCATGAGTTTGCCCCGGATTTTCGGCGCGGCCCTCGACGCGGAGCATCGCTGGGAACCTTACTTGCGCGTGCCGCCTGAGACGGACTGGAAACTCCCGGCGCATGACGCCACGAAGATCAAAGTCGGCCTGGCGTGGGCCAGCAACCCGCATCACCCGGTGTCCTCGCAGAAATCCGTGGCCCTGGCGCGTTGGGAACCGGTCTTGAGCGTTCCCCACTGCGAGTTTTTCAGCCTGCAGATAGATCCCGACCCCAGCGCCACCGCGGTCATGCAAAGCCGGCCCAACCTGCACGGGCTTCCGGCGCGCTTCGGGGACTTCGCCGACACCGCCGCGGCAATCTCGCAATTGGATTTGGTGATCAGCGTGGACACAGCCGTCGCGCATCTGGCGGGCGGGCTGGGTCACCTTGTGTGGGTGTTGCTGTCGTTCAGCGCGGATTGGCGGTGGTTGCTGAAGCGGCGGGATAGTCCCTGGTATCCGACGATGAGCCTGTTCCGCCAACCGCAGCCCGGCAATTGGGACGCGGCGATCTCCGAGGTCGCCACGCATCTGACGGAGCTTTCCGCGCGCATGGCTCACGAGCGGCGTTGAGTTGGAACGATTCAGAACCAATGGGGAGCGCACGCGCCCCCGCGTGCTGGAGGCGGCGCCTGCGCCGACTCCGGTCTTCCGTGCGAAAAAGCGATCTTCTATGAGATGTCTTCGACGCCCCGGCCGGCGATGGCGCCGGTCTCTGTTTAGTAGCGTAGCGCAGATTTGTAATCTGCCGTATCGCGGAATTGCATTCCGCTTGGCGCTGACTCGTTCGAGCGCTCTGGAACCTGTCAGCGCATTGCCGATTGCAAATCGGCGATACAGCAGAGTGCAACTCTGCGATACGTGAGATTTGCTTCTACCACGCCTGTTGTCCTGGGTCGGCGCCTCTGGTTCCCGGACCCGAATGAGGCCATCCATACCCAGCGCGTCAATGGCCTGGTCGCAGTCGGAGGCGAGCTCTCGGTCGAACGGCTTTTGCTGGCGTATCGGAGCGGCATTTTTCCGTGGAGCGTGGACCCTATCACCTGGTGGTCGCCGGATCCGCGAGGCATTTTCGAGCTGGATCGCTTCCACGTCTCTCGAAGCCTGGCGCGGACGTTGCGAAGGTCGGTGTTTGAAGTCACCGTGAACCGCGCGTTCCGTGAAACCATGGAAAGCTGCGCAGCTTCATCGCCAGGCCGGCCTTCGACATGGATCAGCTCGGAATTCATCCGAGCTTATGGCGAACTGCATCGCCAAGGCCACGCGCACAGTGTGGAATGTTGGCGTGGGGGTGAACTGGCCGGCGGGATTTATGGCGTGGCCGTGGGAGGGTTGTTCGCAGGCGAGTCGATGTTCCACCGCTGGCCCGACGCATCGAAGGTCGCCCTTCATCACCTGATCCAGCGGCTGCGCGATCGTGGCTTCGTGTTGTTCGATATTCAGATGGTGACCCCTCATACAGAGCGGCTGGGAGCGATCGAGGTCCCGAGGCGGGAGTATTTGCATCGACTGAAATCAGCCTTGGACAAGAACTGCGTTTTCTGTCCCTGAAGCTCTGACAAAGCTCCGCAAGAGCGCCGCGCCACCGGCACCGAAACCTACTGGAAGAACTCGATGTGCGGCTCGTTGTCCGTGTGCCAGCGCTTGACCACATCCGGATTCAGGTCCAGCAGCGCCTTCCGGTAATCGACTGCTTCCACGTGCGCGTCGCCAATCAGAATATTCATTTTCTTACGGTGCCGCGAACTGGCGTCGCGCGCATTCGGGCTCGGCCCCTGGCCGGAATCCAGCGTGGAATAGAGCCTCCGAGACAACAATTCGAGGCCCACGAGAAGAACACGCCTTTTTTGGGACAAGGTCGAAAAGGAATCGGCGGCGATGATCATGTCGCTGGGGACCTTGACGGCGTTCTGCGGGGTAGGGACTTGCATCAATTCGCCGGGTCCCACGAATTTTCCCGCCAAACCGAACTGAAGAATGTCATTCGTGTCCGCTGATCCACAGTTGTAACCATAACTCCCGATGGATCCATAGATCACCGCCCGATCGACGCGGCCATCCTCCACGCCGCCTTTGTAGCTGGGGCAGCGAAAGAGGTCATTTGTCCAGGTCTGGGTGGTGTAGGGGCGAATGTCGTCATACCACTTCGATCCTTGCGGTTTCGTGGCGCTGACGGTCGAGCCGATCAGAGGATAGAAATCGAAATCATCCACATAAAGTTGGAAGGCGAACCCCATCTGCCGGAGGTTGCTCATGCAGCGCGTCTGGCGCGCGCTCGCTTTGGCCTGCGTGAGCGCCGGCAACAGCAGGCTGGCCAGAAGGGCGATGATGGCGATCACGACCAGCAGCTCGATCAGGGTGAACGCGCGCGGGGCGGGACGCGGAACAAGCTTTTTCATTTTAACTCTCGTGACGCTGCCGGGTCTTGCGCGACACATCCGATGTTTCCCTGAACACTAATGCCTTGTCGAGAAAACTCAACCCAGGCAGCCAGGCAGGGCGAGTCGAGCTTCTCGGCAAGGCCCACCAAATGGTAGGGCAGACCTGCCGGTCTGCCGATTCAATGATGTGAACGCATGTTGGATGCCTGCCGCGGTGTCCAGGTGGATCAGACGCTTTGTAATTGGAGGCCGCTACAACGCTTTTGGTTCCGCCGCACCTTCAAATCCCCGGCCGGATGAAGATTCTCTGACGTCGGCGTCCCCAGTGCCCCGGCGTCGGATCGAAATGGCCTGCCAGCGGCGCGCCGCAGAACGTGCAGCAGCCGTCGCCGTCCAGATTCCACTCGTCCAGTTCATGCCAGTCGCGCTCGATCAGAAGGCGCTGGCAATGGGAGCAGTAAGTCGATTGCCCTTTGGCGTCGTGAACGTTGCCCGTGTACACATAGCGCAAGCCGGCCTTCAAGGCTTGCAGCCGGGCGCGACCGAGGGTTGCGGCCGGCGTGTGGGTGGTCTCGAGCATTTTGAAATCGGGATGGAAGGCCGTAAAGTGCAGCGGAACGTCCGGGCCAAGGTCCTTCCTGAACCAATCGCACAATTGCGCGATCTCCGCTTCGGAATCGTTCTGGCCCGGGATGAGCAAGGTCGTGACTTCGAACCAAACGTTCGATTCGTGCTTCAGCCAGCGCAGCGTGTCCAGCACCGGCTCGAATTCCGCAAAACAAAGCTTGCGATAGAACTGCGCCGTGAACGCCTTCAAATCGACGTTGGCGGCGTCCATGTGTGCGTAGAAGTCTTTGCGCGCTTCCGGCGTAATATAGCCGGCGGTCACGGCCACGGTTTTGATCCCGCGAGCATGAGCGGCTTTGGCGCAGTCGATGGCATACTCGGCGAAGATCACGGGGTCGTTGTAGGTGAAGGCGATGCTGCGGCATCCGGAGCGAGCGGCGGCTTCCGCCACGGCGTCGGGGGAAGCCCAATCCACGAGCTTGTCGGTCTCGCGGGCTTTGGAGATGTCCCAGTTCTGGCAGAAGCGGCAACCCAGGTTGCAGCCCGCGGTTCCAAACGACAAGACGCTGGTGCCTGGATAGAAATGGTTCAGCGGCTTCTTTTCGATGGGATCGATGCAAAAGCCCGAGGCGCGGCCATAGCTGGTCAAGACGATCCCGCCGTCGCGTTCCTGGCGGACAAAACAAAACCCGCGCTGGCCCTTGCCGAGCTTGCACGCGCGCGGGCAGAGATCGCACTGGACGCGACCACTCGCGGTCGGGTGCCACCATTCGCCGCGCACCACACCGGGCGCGATCAATTCTCGGCTCCTGATCATGGACAGAATCGCGTCATGAACCGTCAATCAGGTTACCACGGATGGACACGGATGGACACAGATGAAATGAGTCGCTTGAAACACAGCAAAACCCAGCGGTGCATCCGCGAGTTTCGATGGCTGTAGCGCAGATTTGAAATCTGCTGTATCGCAGGATTGCATCCTGCGGCGGCGTCGGCAGGCCAGGGTGCGTCTAATGGCCGATGCGCGGCCGATCTCAAATCGGCGATACGGCAGAGTGAAACTCTGCGCTCCAAGGTACCAGCTCAGAAGCCCTCGGCAAACTTGGGGATGCACTGGATTTTGAGGCGCATCTGATTGGTCGAGACTGATGAATTCGCGCCAATCCGCGAAATTCGTGGCACACTGATTCAAGCAGCCTCAGAAACCGCCGCCGCCGCATAGCCGACCACCGACGTGTAGTCAGCCGAGACATCTCCCGATGTCGCGTAACGCAGGATGTTCACCCGGCTCGCGCCCAGGGCTCGAGCGGCCCAAAGCACCGCCGCGATGGCGCCGCGTCCGCACGCGTAACCGACGCCTTCGTCTTGCGCGCTCACCACGCCTTCAGGATCGAAGCGCTCGAGGCGCCGCAACACTTCGCCGTCGAGCGTTTGCGCGACGTCTTGCGGATAAAAATGGGAAAGATCCGAACTGGCAACCAGCACGCAGTCTCTCTCCCGCAGCGCTTCGGCCAAGGCTTTGCCCAGCGCTTCGGCCACGTTGAGGTGCTGGTTCACGATCATGATGGGCAGGAGGAGGAAATCTCCGAAGATGCGCTGCAAGAACGGGAGTTCAATTTCCACGGAATGCTCCGGATCTTCCCGAACGCGCGTCAAGCCGTAGCCCAGTGTGTCCTTAAGCGAGTGGTGAACGTGGTCCAGGGCTTCTCGGTCCACTTTCACCGGACCCAGCGGCGTCTCATAGGCTTCGTGCCCCGACGTGAGCAACGGCGCAGTGTGCAAATGGTGCATGGGGCCGATCACAGCGACGATTTTGGGGTTCAATCCGCGCAGGCAGTTGAAGGAATAGCCGGCCACGGGGCCTGAGTAGCGCAAACCAGCGTGCGGGGCGAGAACGGCCCGAGGTCGGCCTGGCGGAGCGGAACCTTCGGCCGCCGCGACCGCGAGATGTTGATCCACGAGTTGGGCCAGGGTCTTGGACTGACTCGGATACCACGTGCCGGCGATGGGGGAAGGTCGAATATCCATGCGCGTTTGCCTCAAGTCGTGCTCAGGCTGGCCGTCTTGTTCAGTTTCTTCTTAGCGCAGACCGACCTGCCTCACAAGCTTGAAGCGCTTCGTCTCCGGCCCTCACTCGGTTGATTCAAGAGGAGCGCGAGCAGCTTGCCCGCGAGTGGCTTCTGTCCAGATCTTCAGAAACGCGCGGGCACGGCTGCTCGTGCTCCTTTCGCCGATTCTTGAATCAGCTGTGCGATCTCAAGGACGTAGCGCGGATTTTCAATCGGCCATTCCTGCGTGCTTCCGGCTGGCCTTCTGCGCTGCATTCGGCAAATTGTTCCCACGCTGTGATCAGATCCGCAACTCACCCACCATTCAAATCATGCAACGGTGCGACCATTGCCTTATGAAGAATCTCGCCCACCGAATCAGCTTTCTCGCCTGGTTTTTGCTCGCGCCGCTTGCCATCGCCGCGGCGCCAAAGGCAACCCCAAACTTCGTCCTCATCTACGCTGACGACATGGGCTATGCCGACGTCGGTGTCTATGGCGCGAAGGGAATTCAGACGCCGAATCTCGATCGCATGGCCGCCGAAGGAATGCGGTTCACGAGTTTCTGTGTCGCGCAAGCGGTATGTTCCGCCTCGCGCGCGGCGTTGCTGACCGGATGCTATCCGAATCGCATCGGAATTTTTGGCGCGCTGGGGCCGGCATCGAAGATTGGAATTCACTCGAACGAACTCACGCTCGCCGAGGTGTTGAAGGGGCGCGGTTACGCGACCGCGATTTACGGCAAATGGCACCTGGGCCATCATCCTCAATTCCTGCCGACGCGCCACGGCTTCGACGATTACTTCGGACTGCCTTACTCGAACGATATGTGGCCAAACCATCCCTCCGCCAAACCCGGCACTTACCCGCCGCTGCCGTTGATCGAAGGCGAGAAGATCACCAACGCGAACGTGTCCTCCGAAGACCAAACGCATCTCACAACCTGGTACACGGAGCGCTCGGTCCAATTCATCGAGAACAACAAGGATCGTCCGTTCTTTCTCTACGTCCCGCACAACATGCCGCACGTCCCGCTGCACGTGAGCGACAAGTTCAAAGGCAAATCCGCGCGCGGGCTTTATGGTGACGTCATCATGGAGATCGATTGGTCGGTCGGCCAGATTCTCGGCGCACTGAAGCGGCACGGGATCGATGAACGGACGTTGGTGGTCTTCACTTCAGACAATGGACCGTGGCTGCTCTATGGTGATCATGCCGGCTCGGCCGGCCGGCTGCGCGAAGGCAAAGCCACGGCGTTCGAGGGCGGCGTGCGCGTGCCGGCTCTCATGCGCTGGCCGGGAAAGATACCGCGCGGAAAGGTCTGCGACGAGTTGGCCGCGACCCTCGATATCTTGCCCACGTTCGCGAAGCTGGCCGGCGCGATGCTGCCCAGGGACCGAATTCTCGACGGCAAGGACATCTGGCCGCTGCTGTCGGGCCAGTGGGGCGCGAAATCGCCGCACGAGGTGTATCTTTACTACTGGAGCCAGCATTTGCAGGCCGTTCGCAGCGGCAAATGGAAGTTGCATTTCCCTCACGCTTATCCGAGGCCCGCGCCGCCCGGAGGCCGGGCCAAGCCGGGAAAATATGCGAACGAATCGATTGGCCTCGAGTTGTTCGATTTGAAAAGAGACCCCGGCGAAAAGGTGAATGTCGCCGCCAAACATCCCGGCGTTGTCAAACGTCTTCAAGCCTTGGCCGAGCACGCTCGCGAGGATCTGGGCGATTCGGAAGCCAAGCGCAAAGGGAAGAATGTTCGCCCGGCCGGCGTAGTCAGTAGTCAGTGATCAGTAGTCAGTAGTCAGTAGTCAGTGGCGTGCAGAAAAAAGTAGCCCCGTCAGCGCGGCATCATCGCCTTTTGAAATCGGCTCCTGATCAGAGCCGGAGTTTCGGCGCCTGGGAACGACCAGGATGCCGCCCCGCCGGGGCTTAAAGTATCAACGCCTGTCCGTCGCGAAATCCTTCGACGCTATTCGTGCGGTCTCAGATGCCCAACCGGCTCGACGTGCGCTCGGCGAGCCAGATCATGTCCTGATTGTTGGGCGAGGCGACGTTCAACTGCAAACTGTTGTTGTTCCGGACCGGAGGTTTGCTGCGCGGATCTTTCCAAACCTTAATCTCTGCGTGGCCGTCCGCGAACGAGATTCCACAAGCGCCGTTGTGGTAGCTGGCCGGAAAATCAATGATCCGTGCCTGGGCCGAATTCTCCACCATTTGATTGGCGAACCCGCCCGCGTTGATGCTGTCCGGATGTTCATCCAGCAGGACGTAAAGCTTTGCCGGAGGCGGATCGACCATGTCCGCGGTCTTGTAGTAGGTTCGGTAGCGCTTGTGCCCTTCGTTATAACTCCCCGGCGGAAGCCAGCCACCCGGGCCGCCGAGCGCCTGGCTCATCCCCATGCTGCGCACGCGCGAAACGCGCGCGCCGCGGATGTTCACGTAGCTGAAGTCGGCCGGACATTTGTAGATATCGACCTCCGTCAAGTAAGCGGCGAACTTGGATCGATTGGGATCGCGAAGAATCAGCGTATTGGTGTTGGCCGAGTTGCTGGCGTTGAAATCCAGCCAGCCATCCACCCAGGCCGTGGGCTCCACCGGGTTTTGATATGCGGAGGAAGTAATCTTGTCGCTATTGTCGTCGGCGTAGAAATGCCACGCGTACTGCAACTGCTTCAAATTGCTCATGCACTTGATCCCTTGCGCTTTGGCCTTCGACTTCGAAAGCGCGGGCAGCAGCATGCTCGCCAGGACCGCAATGATGGCGATGACCACGAGCAATTCGATCAGAGTGAAGCCGCCGACGAAGACGTGCGGGGCAGGGCCGACTCGGACATACGCGGGTTGTTCGGTTTGCATAACGCGTCAGGTCATTCGGTCAGCGCTAGAGTTCTTAAAAGCGCTTCTGGATTAAGTCAAACTATAGTTGAGAAACCCGGCCCCGCAAAGCGCAGAAAAGCCTGTGCGTTGCAAAACACACCGGGAGCAGAGCGTGGCGAAGCCGAAACCGAAGCTGTTAAAACGCTAAAAGGTTAAATCGTCAAATCGGTGAAAGAAACCCCGAGATGCGGTTCACGACCCCGCCGCGGCCAGGGCCGCTTCGACATCGACCTTGCGCCCGCCGTCTTTCAGAATCTGGCCGAGGGCGCGGAGAAACGCTTTGACGTTTTCCTTCGTGGAGGTTTCGCCCATCAAACCCACGCGCCAAATCTTGCCCTTGAGCGGACCCAGGCCGGCGCCAATCTCGATCTTGAAATCAGACAAGAGCCGCTTCCGAACCGCAGCCTCCTCGACGCCTTCCGGCACTGTGACGGTGTTCAGTTGCCAGAGTTGGTGGCCTTCCTGAGCCGCCAGGCTCAAACCTAGCGCCGCCAGACCCGACTTGAGCGATTCATGATTTTGCTGATGCCGGCGGAAGCGCCGTTCCAGGCCTTCTTCCAGAGTCAGCCGCAGCGCTTCGTGCAGCGCGTAGTTCATCGTGATCGGCGCCGTGTGATGATAGACGCGCTCCTGGCCCCAGTACGAGGACAACAAATTCACGTCCAGATACCAGCTTTGGACTTTCCGTTTGCGCTGCGCCGCGGCTTCGAGCGCCCGCTTGCTCAAGGACACCGGCGCCAAACCCGGCGGGCAACTCAAACACTTTTGCGTCCCGCTATAGACCCCGTCCGCTTGCCAGGCATCAATTTTCACGGCACAGCCACCGAGGGAGGTAACGGTGTCCAGGACAAACAAGGCGCCGGCCTCATGGGCGAGACGAGCGATTTCCTCGACGGGCGTGAGCGCGCCGGTGGAAGTTTCGGCGTGAACCACTGCGACCAGCTTGGGCCGGCGTTGTTTCAGAGTATCCGCGATCTGCTGCGCCTCGATGATGCGGCCCCAGGGCGCTTCGACTTTGGTGACTCTGGCGCCGCAACGTTCGGCCACCTCAACCATGCGCGTGCCGAACACCCCGTTCACCCCGACCACCACTTCGTCGCCCGGTTCAATGAGATTGACGAAGCAGAATTCCATGCCGGCGCTGCCGGTGCCGCTGACCGGGAAAGTCATTTCATTCTGCGTTTGGAACACGGCACGCAACATCCCTTTGATCTCCTCCATCATCTGCACGAACGCGGGATCGAGATGGCCCACGAGAGGACGCGACATGGCTTGGAGCACGGACGGTGCGACGTTGCTCGGCCCCGGCCCCATCAGCAGCCGAGGCGGGGGTTGAAAGGACTTCGGTGTTTGCATGACGCAGAAGAATAGGTCCCGCACGATTCTGGGGCAACGAATTTGCGAATTTACGAACCCCCCGTGAACAATGGTGGATCTTTTTGAGACACGAATTTCACGTATTGGCGCGAAGGGAAAGCAGCCATGGCCACCGCGCCATGCACACGGTCTGATCAGTAAGGCCCCGCAAATCCCACCAGCAGCCGTTTGGACTTCTCCGCGAAAAGCCAGGCGTCGCTCACGTTGCAATAAACTGCCGGCTGAAGATAGATCAGCAGAAAGCCCATCTCATGGACCTCTCCGCCGTATCGTTTGCAGGCCAGGCCGTGGGCGAACTCGTGCGCCGTGATCATCAGGAAAATCATCAGTGAGATGATCGGGATCGCGGAAAACGAGAAGAGCTGCACGAGACTCTCCCCTTCGCTTGCCAGCGACTGAACACGATCCCGAATGCCGCCAGAATCGAAAGCGCGGAGAGGACCAGAAAGTACGAAGTAAAGAAGAAGCCTGCCTTCCCGATCAACCGGTTCGAAAGTCAGATCGCTGCGCAGCTTCGGCAGCATGTTGGCAGCAATTCTCAGATTGAGTTCGGTAGGGCGAGCCTGTCCCCAGCGAGCCGCATCCAACGTGTTCTCAACACGTCAGACACGGCTCGCCGGGACGGACTCGCCCTACCGGGAACCGTTCGAGGCGGGTTGGGGGCCTACGCTCGTATCGTCACTTGTGTTTTTCTCGTGCGCTGTTAGTGCGACTACAGATTCCCCGCCACATGCACTCGGCCTAGTCCGAACTGGTCGCCCACGCGGACGACCTTGCCGTTGCGCAGGTGGACCTCGATAAACTTCGAGCTGGCGAACGGCTGTCCGTTTTCATCCTTGAGCGTGGCGACGACTTTTTTCGTGCGCACGTCGATCACGTCCGGCGTGTGCGCCCAGGCATATCGGCCATCGAGACTGAAGGTCACCCAGCCATGGCCGCCCATGCTCAGATCCACATGCGTCTTCTCCTTTGGCGGCATCACCGTGGCGTCGAAGACAAACAGGCTGTTGTGGGCCTGCACATTGACGCGAATGCGCTTCAGCAGCGTGCCGTCTTTGGCATCCACCACGAGAAAGCCACTGTCGTCCCCGCGATACCACCAGCCAGTCGGAACGTAAATCTTCGTGCCGTCGGGTGTGATGCACGCGCGATCGCAGCCCGCGTCATACGTGCGATCCCAGACGATCTTCTCCGATTCGAGATCGAAGCACCCCATGCGGCGGCTCGTGGTCGTGTAATAGACCGCGTGCGTCGTCGCGTTCCCGACAAAGCCGCGCAACCCTTCTTTGAAGATAGGAATGGTGATCCGCCGCACGAAGCGGTGGCCGTTGTCGATATCGAAGATCAGGATGCCTTCGCTGGAGCGGCCTTCGGTTTGCGCCCCGTCGGGCGTGCTCAAGTAAAGGTAGCGCTTCACGCCGGACTCGGCGGCCGTGGCGCTGAGGGTAAGCAATGACAGAAGAAGCAGAGGAAGGGTTTTCATGCGGGGAGTGTTGTCCCGCCCGTCAAGCCGGCAGGCTCAGTCCGGACCCGGAGATCACAGCGCAACTAATATAACAGGAGAAAACAGAGCAAACAGAGACAGGCAAGCCAAACCCTGGTTGCTGGTTCGGACCATTTCGGTTACCCAAAAGTGGGTAACTGATATGATTCGGTGTCCGCGAGGATTTGTTGACCAAATTTGTTCTTGGTTCCGGCTTTCGCGGTGGTGCTCGCAATGGCGAGCACTTCGGGAAAGCCCGCCGGAACTTGCTGTGCGACCTCGAGGTTGCAATCGTTGCCAGCGGCCACAACGACGGTAATTCCGGCCTTGTACAGATTCTGCACTGCGGTGCGCATCGGTGCGTCGTCAGTAGGGTTAGCACTCGCGGGCCTGCCCAAGCTCATGTTCACCACATGGATTGTTGGGGTCAAGGCATTGGCATTCAGAACGGCATTGAGGCCGGCGATCACCGAAGAGTCGCTTCCGTTCCCTGAAGCATCGAGAACTTTTACCGCGTAGAGCGTCGCATTCGGAGCAACGCCCACCACATCTCGGATATTGTGCCGCGCCGCAATCGTCCCACTGACGTGAGTTCCATGCCCATTGTCGTCTTGCGCCGAAGAACCGAACGCACTGAACAGATTGATCGGGCCTTGCGTGGCGGTTTGGAGATCAGCATGGTTCAGATCGATTCCTGTATCGACGACGGCTACGCCAATTCCCGCGCCCGTGAACCCTTGAGGCGCTGGATAGGCTCCAATCTGGTTAACACCAGCAGGAACGACTTGCGTCGTCGTGCCCGATCCGCCTCCGCTCGGCTTTCCGAGGACGGAAACGCTGCGATCCGGAGTCACAGCCATAACTCTCGGATCATTCTGCAACGCTCGGAGGCGACCTGGTGGGACAAACCCGGCAAAGCCGCTTAATGCGGTCCCGTAAATGAATGTCGGTGACAGGCCGTGATTAGCTGCGATGGCGTTGGGATTCGAGCCCGGCGCCAATGTTTACAATGTAATGATCCCGAACAGCCTCTCCGGCAGTCTGTCCGTGGGCTGTGAGGCCCGTGAGCAACATTACGGATCCAGAAAGGACAAAGGAAATAAAGATTTGTTTCTTCATGTTTTCTAGCGGTTTTGTGCTGTGTCATCTCGCGCTGTCTCACTTCGCACTCGAAGAGGATACTCGGCCACAGATTCTTGTCCATCCCTCAAACTGACACTGTCAGCCCAATCAACCGCGGATTACACGGATTGCGCGGATACGAGGGGAGTATTCGGCACCGCTGGGTCTTGATCCCCGAAAGCCGCTTCGGCCTCGTCCATCCTCATTCGAACAGAATGGTCAACAGCGGCACGTTTGCGGCACGTTAGCCTCAGAAAGGTATTCGCCTTCCACGGTTTGTCCGCTAGAGTATTCAGCATGAAGAGTCCGTTTCCGGGCATGGATCCGTTCCTGGAGAAACATTGGGGTGACGTGCATCACAGGCTCGTCCAATACGCCTGCGACACGCTGCAACCAAACTTGCCGGCCGATTTGCGCGCGCGGGTCGAGGAGCGCGTTTTTGTCGAACGCGAGCCGGGCCGAGTCCGACCAGTCATTCCGGATGTTTCCATCTCGGAGATGCACGAGCCGTCGCCGCCTTTTGCATCGGTCGGGGAAGTCGGGGTCGCCGAGCCGTTGATTTTTGAAGTGTCCGATTCGCTCGTAACAGAGGGTTTTCTTGAAATTCGGGAGAAGGGTGGAGGCAAATTGATCACGGTGATCGAGTTTCTGAGTCCTTCGAACAAATGCGGCGGCGCCGGACAAGAGAAGTATCTGGAAAAACAGGCGGAAGTGCTCCGAACCGATGCCAGCCTGGTCGAGATCGATCTAGTCCGCGCTGGCCAACGAGTGCTGGCGTTGCCGGTGGACCAAATTCCATCGGCGCATCGCTGGGACTATCTGGCTTGCATAAGCCCCGGCTGGAAACGGAAGAGCCGCGAACTTTATCCGATGCCACTGCGCGACCGGCTGCCTGGGCTCCCGGTTCCGCTTCGCCAACACGAGCCGCGGGTGAAACTGGATTTGCAGTCGCTGAGGGACCGAGTGTACGCCGCCGGACGCTATGACGATCTCGATTATGCGTCGGAACTCCAGCCTTCCTTTCGACCCGAAGATGCCGCCTGGGCCGCAGAATTGCTCAAGAAAAGCTGAGACCGTGGTTCCAAATTCGGCGGGTCCTGTCCAATTCTAAACACGCTCTGAGTTTATCGGTAAGGCTGGTGGAGTTGCACCCGCTGGGCTTTGGCGCGCATTTTGATGTTCAACATCTCCACGCCGACGGCAAAGGCCATGGCGAAGTAGATGTAGCCTTTCGGGATTTCTTTGTGAAAGCCTTCCGCCACCAGCATCGCGCCGATCAAGATCAGGAAGCTCAGCGCCAGCATTTTAATCGTCGGGTGCCGTTCGACGAAATCGCCGATGTGATTCACGAACACCAGCATCACGATCATGGCCAGAATCACGGCGGTGATCATGACCCAGATGACATTCGCCATGCCCACCGCCGTGATGACTGAGTCCAGCGAGAAAACGAGATCAAGCAACATGATCTGGAAGATGACACCGGCAAAATTGGGCGCGAGTTTCTTGGTGACTTCGCCGTCTTCGCCTTCGAGTTTCTCGTGGATTTCATAGGTGCTCTTGGCGAGGAGAAATAGACCGCCCAAGATCAGAATCAAGTCGCGGCCCGAAACGGCGAGTGTATAGGAGAGAACTTGTGTGGTGAAGAACGGCTTCTCCAGCTTCACGACCCACGACAAGCCGAAAAGCAAAAGCACGCGCGTGATGAGCGCCAGGCCTAATCCGAGCTTGCGTGCCTGCTCTTGTTGATCGTGCGGCAGTTTGCCCGCCAGGATCGAAATGAAGATGATGTTATCGATCCCCAGGACAATTTCCAGAAGCGTCAGCGTGACGAGGCTGATCCAGATTTCAGGGTTGCTGATCCATTCCATACGCGCGGAATCATCTGGAAAGCGAAAGCTGAGTCAATGGGATTCGGGCTGCAATAGTATGCCCTCAGTTGAGGGTCGGGCGAGGCTCCTGCCGAGCCAAGGCCATCGAAGAAAGGCTCCGCAGGAGCGTCGCTCCACCGTCGTTAACTGAGGGGATACCAATTTAGCAATTCAGTGGTGTCTGGGACAACCAATCCGAAGCATTCCTGCCTTGTGAACCGCGAGGTCGGGAGACCTCCCAACTTGCCGGAGCCGGCGTTAAGAGCAACTGCCGCCGTGCGTCCACGCTGGCGCAGAGAGATTCCAGCATTTATGCTGCGCGTATGCTGAACCCAATGCTCCTTTGCGTTGCCGTCATTCTGTTTTTCGTTGCTCCATCCTTCAGTGCCGAACCTCAAACTCCGGGACGTGACGCCGAGTCAGCTTTACGGCTGGCCACATTCGACATCGATGCGACGCCGCCGGTCGGTTCCATGATGGCTTACGATCCGGTGACGAACCGGTGGGAGCTCGGCCTTCGCGCCCGGGGCGTCGTTCTGAGCGGGGCAGGGGAGCCGATCGTGCTCTGCGCCATCGACTGGATCGGCATTGCCAACGAAGGGAATGATGAATTTCGGACTGCACTGGCGCGAGCGGCCGGCACGTCGCCCCGCCGAGTTGCGGTTCACACGTTGCACCAGCACGACGCGCCGGATTGCGATTTCTCCGCCGAACGCATTTTGAAAGAGGCGGGGCTCGATGCTCGCCAATACGACAGCCGCTTCCAACGCCAGGTCCTTTCCAATCTCGAAACCGCCGTGCGTGAATCGTTGCCTCGTCCGCAAGCCGTGACGCATCTCGGCCTGGGCGAAGCGCGCGTGGAAAAGGTGGCCTCGAATCGCCGCATCCTCGGCCCGGATGGCAAAGTGCGCGCCGTGCGCTGGACCGCGACGCCGGATGCGGCGATTCGCGCTGAACCGGAGGGAACGATTGATCCCAGCGTCTCGTTGGTGAGCTTCTGGAACGGTGAAAGGCCCGTGGCGGTGTTGAGCTACTACGCCACGCATCCGCAGAGTTATTACCGGACCGGAATTCCCAATCCGGACTTTCCGGGAATCGCCCGATTCCTTCGGCAGATGACGGTCCCGGCCGCATTGCACGTTCATTTCAACGGCGCCGGCGGGAACATTGGGGTCGGCAAATACAATGACGGCTCGCCGGAGAACCGGTTGCGGCTGGCAGAACGCCTTGCGGACGGCATGCGCCGCGCCTGGGAGAAAACCCACCGCCAGCCGATCACCACCGCGGACGTGAGCTGGACCATCGAGTCGGTCGCGCTTCCTCCGGCTCAACATCTCGCGGGCGCTGAGCTTGAAGCGCAATTGAAGGGCGCGGAAAGAGCGCCGGCTGCGCAAATTGCCGCGACCAAGCTGGCCTGGCTTCGGCGTTGCCAGGCCGGGCATCGAATTGACATCGCTTGTCTGAGTTTGGGAAGCGCGCGCATTCTGCATTTGCCCGGTGAATTGTTCGTAGAATACCAACTGGCCGCGAAGCAGGAACGGCCGGATCTGTTTGTGGCCTTGGCGGCGTATGGCGATTACGCGCCGTGGTACATCGGCACCGCAGTCGCCTATGAGGAAGGCGGCTACGAGACGCGGCCGGAATCCTCCAACGTCGCTCCGGAAGTCGAAGGCGTGCTGTTAGGCGCGATTCGACGGTTGCTGCGTTGAGCAATCACTCCCACGGGTAGAGCGAAACTCCCGCCGCGCTCTTCGCTACTCCCGTTGACTGAAGCCAATACACCCATCCCAGCAGGAGAGGGTTGGGGTGAGGGAAAAGCGTGGACAGGCGCTTCCGCTCCCGACTCGTCGGAAGCTTTCGCTGGCATGGAGGATGGCTAAAGACAAACCGTTTGTATGTGTTTAGCGATGGTAGGGCGGCGCTGCCGCGCCGCCGCTTATTTCGCGAAAACTTGCCACGCGAAAAGCGGGCCGCGGACCGTGGCGCCGACATCGCTTCGCTCGTCGCGTGCGACGCACGGCATCGCGGCAGCGATGCCCTACCACGCTAAACACGTAAAAGCGTTTAAGCTCGCGTGCGCGGATGGAGTGAAGGAACCGTGGCGCGGGCATTCCTGTCGCGACATACCCTGTCTGCGCGTCCGCCGGGCGACTGGAAAGTCGCCCAAACCAGCAGGCTGGAAAGCCTGCTCTACAGTACGGAGTGATTTTTGATGAGTATTCCTTTTTGACTCTGGTAGCCTTGGCTCACTCGCGATTCGGTTTCACGAAATCATCGAGACAGATTGCTAAAGACTATGCTCAGGCACTTTTGCGCCATGCTGCTGTTCGCAGATCTTTCCCTAGAGGCGGCGGAGATTGTCGGCTCTGCGGAATTCTCCGGCGTTCGAGAATTGATCCGCCAGGGAATTACGGAGGGTCGCGCGCCTTCGGTGGCAGTTGCCGTGGTCAAGCACGACCGCTTAGTGTGGGCCGAAGGATTCGGTTACGCGGATTTGGAAACGCAGCGTCCCGCGACGGCGGACAGCATTTACCTTCTGGCGTCGGTGTCGAAACCTATCACCGCGACCGGCCTTATGGTGCTGGCCGACCGCGGGCAAATCGATCTGGACAAACCTGCCAACGATTACCTTCCTGGACCCAAACTTCGCGCCACTCAAGGATCGGAGCGGGATATTACTCTCCGACGGTTGGCCAACCACACGTCCGGGATGCAGGTGCACTACAATTTTTACTACGACAACGTCCCGCCTCTCTCGCGCGACGAAGTGATCCGGCGCTATGGAATTTCACACACTCCGCCCGGCGCGCGCATTGAATACTGCAACCTGGCTTTTGGAATTTTGGACTACATCACCGAAGTCGTGGCGGGCGCGCCTTGGACTCAATTCATGGAGAAGAACGTCTATGATCCGATCGGCATGTCCCACACGTCGGACCGCGTTCGAACCGGCCTGGAATCCCATGCGACGCGCCAGTATCAACTCGATTTGGCGGGCCGCTTCCTTCGAGTGCCGCCGTATCGATTCGATCACAATGGCGCCTCCGCTATTTGGAGCAGCGCAAATGACCTTAGCCGCTTTCTCAGGCTGCATCTCAACGGAGGCTCCGTCGAGGGCCGTCGGTTGCTGAAGGAGGAAACCGTCCGCTCGATGCGGAAGGTCACAGCGCCTAGAAACCCCGCGAAACCCGATGCCGGATTTGGCGTGGCGTGGGCGGTTGGCTCCGCACGGGGACACGCTTTTATTGAACACACCGGCGGCATGCCAGGGGTTGCGACGAGGATTCGCGGGTTTCCCGACGACAACGCAGGTTTTGTGGTTCTGATCAACGCGAGCGGGGTGGACGTGCTTGGAAAGGTTGCCGAGCAGCTCACGCGCGCGTTGTTTCCCGACGGACGCGAGGAGCCAGGAGCAAAAGTCCAGGAGGAAAACGTGGAACGGAAGCCGGACGCATTCGTCGGAGAATGGAACGGCACATTGGCTCATTGGGAAGAAGACATTCCGATGGTGTTGAGCGTAGCGGGAGACGGAAACGCCGCCGTCAGGCTCGCGAAGCGTCTCGCGGTTCCGCTGCGGGATGTTTCGTTCGTCAATCGAGTGCTGAAGGGTCAGATGCGCGGTGTGCTGAGAGCGCAAGAAGGCTATCCCGGCCCGGTCACGCTTGAATTCACTTTGAGCAGGGCAGGGGAGGAGTTGACCGGGATCGCCGTGGCAAAGGCTGAGGGTTATTTCGCTTTGTCCCACGGCGTTCGCCTGAGCCGTCAAGCGAACGAAAAAACTTCCCAGAGAAACGAATGATCGCCCGATGACGGATCGATCCATTCCCGCCCTCATTCTTTGTGATCCGCAAGCCGGCGCGCTCCAGGTCGGAGCGTTATCCCTGCTGGATCGATTGATCGTCACCCTTCATCGCGCGGGTTGTCGATCCATTCAGGTGCTTTGCCCGGGCGAACTCCCCGCTTTGAAGCGCACGCGCGCCTGGGAAATTCAGTTTGAGGCCGGTCAGCAAGCCCGACCAGCCAACGAACCCACACTCGTCGCCGTTTGCGAACTGTTGGTCCAGCCGGGCGATGTCCGGAAGGCGATTCGAAACAACACCCGCCTGACAACCCGCGAAGGCGAGCTCTTGCCATTTGGCGTGGTCGCACCGGACTTGATCTCGAAATTGACAGATCAATGGCTCGAAGGGCAGGGGAGGGCAGGGGACGCAACCGGTTTCACCATGGATAGCCTTCTCCAGGATTGTGACCATGTCTGCGCCGAGGGAATCGCTTCGCGCGTTTGCGATGTTGCCACCGCCCAACGGGCCGAGCGCTTGCTCTGGGATTCACTCGTAAGCGATTCGGATGGGATGGTTGATGTCTATTTCAATCGGCCGGTAGGCCGGGGCTTGTCGAAGATTTTAGTTCACACGCCCGTGACACCCAATCAAGTCTCGTTGCTCTCGGTGGCAATCGGGCTGGCCGCCGCCTATCAATTCGCGCTGGGCCAATATGTGGCCGGCGTTGTGGGCGGCATCTTGTTTCAAATTTCCGCCATCGTGGATTGTATCGATGGCGATATCGCGCGCATGGTTTTTAAGGAATCCCGAATCGGGAAATGGATCGATCTTGTCGGGGATCAGATTGTGCACCTCGCGGTTTTTGGCGCGATCGCGATGGGCGCGTCCAAAGCTGCGCTGGGTTCGGACGCCTGGCGGCTCGGCGCCAGTGCGATAACGGGCGCTGTGATTTCGTTCCTGGTCGTGATGCGGGGGATGCTCGCGCTCAGGGACCAGGCGCTCACGCGATGGCAGCAGCGGATCGATCAAGCCACATCGCGGGATTTTTCGGTGTTGGTCCTTGCGCTGGCCTGCTTCGACAAACTGAGCTGGTTTCTCTGGATGGCAGGAATCGGGGTTCATGTCTTCTGGATCGCGGCGTTATTGGTTCAGTGGGCGGCAGCCCGGCGCGGCGAAACGAAGGGATCGGTCCAGCCATGAAGTTCATTCTGCGCGCGCTGTTGCTGGCGTTGGGGCTCGGGCTGCTGGGGTGGTTCATCCACCGGGCGGAACCGGGCGAAATCATGGCTGCGTTCTCGCGCTTAGGCTGGTTCGCTCCGCTGATCTTGCTCCCCTATGGGGTTGTTTACCTGGCCGACACCCGAGGCTGGCAATTTGCTTTCGGAGCGAAGGCGCAACATTGTCTGCCTTTCATGACCTTGCTTCGAATTCGTTGGGCCGGGGAGGCCGTCAACAATGTCATCCCTTCGGCTTATATCGGGGGCGAGGCGTTGAAGGTTTACTTGCTGAGCAAGCGGGACGTGGCGGTTGCCATCGGCGCAACCAGCGTCGTGGCGGGCAAAACCGCGCAGACCGTGGGCCAGATTGCATTTCTCTCCCTGGCCGCGTGCGCGCTGGCCCTGATCAAGACGAGCGAGTCGCGCGTGCAAATCGCGGCGATCGGCGTCATCACGGCCCTTGTGCTGGGAGTCGCTGGACTGCTCTGGCTGCAGAGAGTTGGGCCGTTCTCCGCGGCGCTGCGGATTCTGGAGAAATGCGGCATCCACTTGAAATCGGTCCGGGGGAAGACCGATAAGCTGCGCCTGATCGATGCACGAATTCTCGAATTCTACCGGGAGGATCGAAAGCACTTTTGCCTTAGCATCGCGCTCTATTTCCTGGGATGGATTCTGGGCGCGGTGGAGGTTCTGGTCATTGCGGCGCTGTTGGGGATCCCGCTTCACCTGAGCCAGGCGATCGTGATTGAAGCCTTCGTCGGGATCGCGAAGATCTCCGGAGCCGTCGTGCCGGGCGCGCTTGGATTTCAAGAATCGGGTATTGTCCTGCTGTGCCGCGCCGTGGCCGTTCCGGATTCGCTGGCCTTTGCCTATGCAATCTTGCGGCGGGGCCGGGAAGTGGTCTTCGCGGTGCTTGGATTGTTGTTTGCTTATTCGGAAGAAATGAACTTTCGCACTTTGTTTGGCCGCACCTCAGTTACTTCAGAAACCAAATGACCTCTGCCTTTATTTACGCCGCTGGGCGCGCCCTGAGATTGGGAGCCGCTTTTGCCGAACGCCCCAAAATCTTGATTCAGTTTGGCGGCAAAACGCTGCTCGAATGGCACGTCCAACGGCTCTCGGAAACCGGCGTGCGCCGCCTGGTCGTTGTCACGGGTTACAAGCACGAGCTGGTCGGAGCAGCTATGGTCGCGTTGCGCCAGCGCTACGGAGTTGAGATCCAGGAAATCGTCAATCCTGACTTTACCGAAGGCAGCGTGTTGAGTTTTGCAGTATCGCTGCCGGAAGTTCTGAAGGCCGAACCGCCCGTGTTGCTGCTCGACGGCGACGTGCTTTACCCGGGCGAAATGCTGCGCCGCCTCGTGCAGTCGAAGCATCCCTCTGCGCTCTTGTTGGACCGCAATTATTCGACGGATGACGACGACCCCGTGCTGGTGCCGGTCCGACAGGGCAGGCCGATTGATTTCATGAAAAAATGGAAGGGCACCTCTGATTTCGTGGGCGAATCAGTCGGCTTCTTCAAGGTCAGCGCCGCGGAGCTTCCGCTGTTGGTCGGAGAAACTCAGAAGCGCACCACGGGACAACTCCGACGTGAATCGTACGATGACGTGTTGCGGGCGCTCGTTCTGGCAGGCCGGTTTGGGCACGAGGACATCACCGGAATTCCGTGGACGGAGATTGATTTTCCCGAAGACGTGCAGTTCGCCGAAAAGGAAGTCCTGCCCGCGATCCAAAGCGGTCGGTGGTCCATCGGGGAGCGGGAGAACCCTTAGTGGTCCATTTCATAAATACGCTCACGTTCGCGGCAAGGGATTTTTCGGCCAGACGAGGCGCGAGCGACGAGCATATCCCGAAGTGGATCTGTAAGGAGCAAGCAACGAAGTCTGGCGAAAAAGAA
>Ga0194121_10003365_pt1 | contig 24366 bp, 20 predicted proteins | sample TA2MahCa50mmetaG_FD_148609 | JGI IMG/M metagenome (GOLD analysis project Ga0194121, IMG submission 148609) | Freshwater microbial communities from Lake Tanganyika, Tanzania - TA2015020 Mahale Deep Cast 50m | ecosystem: Environmental > Aquatic > Freshwater > Lake | place: Tanzania: Lake...
GAGCAAGCTCGGTGGTCTCACGGAAGCTGAAACCCTCAAGACTTGGTCCGTATTGCTCACGGTTAACTCGTTCGTCGGAATGCTTGCCACGTGGCTGCTCTCGCTGGTCATCCCGTTCCCGATGGGCAAGCCAGGGCAGTGAGGGAAAAGACTAGTGATTAGTCGTTTCCTCCGCTCGCGTCGTGACGCTTTCCGCCAACTAATCACCAGTTGCTTCACCGTCATGCGCCTTCTCCTCTTGCTCCTGGCCGCCGCTCTCCTTGCTGGTTGCGGAACCACGCCGCGCTCCGCCGACCGCCCACTGCGCGACATCCTCTTCGGCTCCTGCCTGAACAAAACCGAGCACCCCATGCTCGACCGCGCGGCCAAACTGCCGATGGACCTCTTCGTCTTCCTCGGGGACAATATCTACGCCGACACCACGAACATGATGGTGATGCGCGCCAAATACAATTCGCTGAAGGCTACGCCGTTCTTTCAGACTGTCCGCCGCAAAGCTCCCGTGCTCGCGACGTGGGATGATCATGATTACGGCATGAACGACGCCGGCGCGTCCTACCCGATGCGCCGCGAGTCGCAGTTGGAATTCTTCAACTGGCTGGACGAGCCCGCCGATTCAACACGTCGCAAGCAGGAGGGCATTTACCATGCGCAAATCTTCGGTCCGGTTGGCCGGCGCGTGCAGGTCATTCTCTTGGACACCCGTTACTTCCGCAGCCCGCTCGTGCGCGGCGACCACGGCGCGGAACCCAGCGGCGGCCCCTACGTGCCCAGCCCAGACCCGCAGGCCACCGTGCTCGGCGACGCCCAATGGCGCTGGCTGGAGGAGCAGTTGCGCCAACCGGCGGAGGTGCGGCTCATCGCGTCGAGCATCCAGTTCGTCGCGGAATTCGCCGGCTGCGAGTCTTGGGCGAACTTCCCGCGCGAGAAGCAGCGCTTCCTCGAACTCCTCCGCCGCACCCGCGCCAACGGCGTCCTCTTCGTCAGCGGCGACCGTCACTGGTGCGAGCTTTCCCGCATGGATAGCCCGGCCGGCTACCCGCTTTACGACCTCACTGCCAGCGCGATGACGCAGCGGCACCCGCGCCAGACACCTACACCCAACCGGTACCGCCACGACGCGAAGACCTTTCATGAAGCGAATGTGGGCCGCTTGCGTATTGACTGGCAGCGCGCCGAGCCGCGCCTGACCTTGCAAATCCTCGACGTGAATGCCCAAGTGCAGCTTGAGAAGTCCATCGCCCTGAGCGAATTACAGTCGCCTTAAAGCACGGTTTCGCCGCCCGGTGGAACTTGACACTCTGAGCCTTGAAATGGCTTGCCGCCCCTCCAGCGGACCCATACGCTGTCGACATTGCTAGGCGCATTTCATGTTGTCGCAAGTTAAAAGCCTGTTTTCCAACGATATCGGAATAGACCTAGGGACTGCAAATTCCCTGGTTTACTTGCGTGATCAAGGCATTGTCTTACGGGAACCGTCTGTCGTTGCCATCCAAGCGGGGACGACCAATGTGCTAGCCGTCGGAGAGGAGGCCAAGCGAATGCTCGGTCGCACTCCCGGACACATCCTCGCCATTCGTCCGATGAAAGACGGCGTCATCGCCGACTTCGAAATCGTGGAGGCGATGTTGCGGCACTTCATACAGAAGGTTCACCATCGCAAGTTGATCGCGCCGCGCGTGGTCGTCGCCGTCCCTTCGGGCATCACTGAAGTGGAGCGTCGCGCGGTAAAAGACTCGGCCACCCATGCCGGGGCGCGGGAAGTCTATTTAATCGAGCAGCCGATGGCCTCGGCCATCGGCGTCGGCCTGCCGGTTCATGAGCCGGCGGGCAACATGATCGTGGATATAGGCGGCGGCACATGCGAGATCGCGATTATCTCACTCGCGGGCATCGTGTTCAGCCGGAGTCTCCGCGTGGGCGGAGACGAGTTTGACGAGACCATCGTCGCGCACATGAAGCGCACCTACAATTTGATGATTGGCGAACGGACCGCGGAAGAGATCAAAATCCGCGTCGGTTCGGCCTTTCCGCTGGAGCAGGAACTCACGATGGAGGTTAAGGGCCGCGACTTGAGCGCGGGACTACCCAAGACCATCACCATCCGCTCAGAAGAGATTCGCGAAGCCCTGAAGGAACCGTTATCGAGCATCTTGGAGTCGATCCGCATCACGCTGGAACGCTGCCCACCTGAACTGTCCGCGGACTTGATTGACCGCGGCATCGTCATGGCTGGCGGCGGCGCATTGCTGCGGAACATAGATCGGCTCGTCGCGCAGGAGACCGGCTTGCCGGTTCATATTGCCGACGACCCGCTTACCGCCGTAGCCGAAGGCACCGGCCAAGTCCTCCAAAATCTGCAGTTCCTCAAGCGCGTCGCCACCTCCAGCCAAGGCTGATCAGTTCGTTCGCCCGCATTTGTTTGCGGGCCATGCTACGCAAGTCGCAATATATCGCGCTCGGATTCGTGGCGCTGGTTGGGCTGATATTCCTCAGCCTGCCGGAGTCCACGACCAATCGCGTCAAGCTCGCGTTAACCGGCCTGTTCCTCCCGCTCTTTGGCCTCACCGAGGCTACTCAAAGTGCCGCCCGTCGCACGGGTAACGCCATTGTTCCCCGCGAAGACCTTGTGCGCGAACTCGAGCAGCTTCGCGCCGAAAAGCAGAAGCTCGAGTTCAACCTCGCCCAAGCGCAAGGAGCCCTCCGTGAAAACGAGCAACTCCGCCAGCACGCCGGCTTGCCCGCCCGCGTGCCGTGGCAACTCAAGCCCGCGCGCGTAATCGCCCGCGACCCGGCGAACTGGTGGCGCACCGTGTTCATTGACGTGGGCAGCCGTGACGGCGTGCGCGCAGACATGCCAGTCATCGCACCCGATGGCCTCGTGGGCCGGGTCGCCGCCGTCGGCTCGACGCGGTCGCAGGTCGTGTTGCTCGGTGACCAGAACTGTCGCGTGGCCGCGCTGGTCAAGGAAACCGCCGAAAACGGTATCATCATGCCCTACGCTGCCGACCCCGCCGTCGTGACGCTCACCTATCTCTCTCGCGGTAGCCCGGTGAAGGGCGGCCAGACCATTGTGACGAGCGGGCTGGAGTTGAAACCCGGCAACGCCGTCCTCACCAGCGGCCTCGGCGGCGTGTTCCCAAGTGGCATCCGCATCGGAGAAATCGTGGACGTGCGCAACGTCGGCTTCGGCCTTTACCAAGAAGCGCGTGTGAAACTCGCTGTGAACCTTAACTCCCTCGACCGAGTATGGGTAGTGGTGCAATGAAGACCCAGAGAAGCAAGATTAAGACCTCGACCAAGGGCAAGAACGCCAATGCGGCCGTCTCTCTCTCGCTTTATTCCAATCCTCCCTCTCTGCCGTGAATCGTCTTGAATCCATTGCTATCCTGCTCGCTGCGTGGCTCGCGGTTGCGTTCGAGATTACGTTCAACGGCTTCCGCTCCACACTCGGTGCGCAGTTCAGCCTGCTGCCCGCGCTGATGGTCTATGTCGCGCTCTCCTCCTCGCTCCCGACCATGGCGATGCTCGCCGTTGTGGGCGGGCTGATGCAGGACGCTTTCTCCGCTAATCCGCTCGGGGTCACCACGCTTGCGCTGTCGCTAACCGGCTTCATGTTGCATCGCCAGCGCGACCTTGTGCTACGCGACCAACTTTACGCGCAGGTGATGACAGGTTTCCTCGCCAGCTCGTTGGTGCCCGCGTGCGTCATGGTTGTGTTGATGAACACGCACCACCCGGTGCCGCTGTCTTGGCGGCTGCTCGGGCAGTGGCTCGTGATGGCGGCGGGCGGAGCGCTCGTGACGCCGCTGGTCTTCCGGCTCTTCGCGCAGGTGAAACAGCTGTTTACCTACCAGCCCCTGCCGGAATCGCACTACAGCGAGACACGGCAAATCAAGCGAACCAGATTTTGAACCACTGATGAATATGGTTAAGCATGAATATCAGACGTTGAACCACCAGCGCGTGCTGCTTGCTGCGTGTTGCGTATACTGTGTGGAGTTTGCGCGTTCCCCCTTTATCAGCCAACCGCAGCCACCCGCCGGCTTGGCTCCTCAACTCAATTTTTTCCGCCCAATAGCCCATGGTTCCCATTAACCCAACCAAGCCGCCCGACACGCAGCTTCGCGTACTCGCCATCCTGATGGGCGGTGGGTTCGGCGTGCTGCTGGCGGGGTTGTGGTATGTGCAGGTGTTCTCCTCGAAGAAGTTTGCTGACAGCCTTGAGGACCAGGCCGTGCGCACTGTGCGACTGCCGGCTGTGCGCGGGAAGATTCTCGACCGCCATGGCCAGGCGTTCGCAGAGAACCGCCCGACCTACAACGTCGAGCTTTACCTTGCTGAGCTAGGCAAGCACTTCCAAACTGAATATGTCCGTCTCCGGCCAGCCGGCGTGCGCCTCACTCGGGCGGAGCGCGAGTCGCTGGAATGGGCTGCGCGCTACAACGTGGTCAGCAACATCACCGCGCAGGTAAGCGACTGGCTTCAACAGCCGCAGGTCATCGATCAGCGCCGGTTTCAGCGGCATTACAACGAGGTACGTGCGCTGCCCATCCCCTTGCTGCAAAACCTTAACCCCGGGCAGGTCGCGCGCTTCGCCGAACGGCCCGGCGTGTTTCCCGGCCTCGACCTAGAGATCCAGCCGCTGCGCGTTTATCCCCACGGCGGCTTGGCTGCACAGGTCCTCGGCACGCTTACGCGCGACCAGAGTTCGCAGGTGGAAGAGGACGCCTTCTATCACTACCGCCTGCCTGATTGGAGGGGCATGACCGGCATGGAGGGGATTTTCGACGTGCAGTTGCGCGGCACTGCAGGCACGAAGTCCATGACCGTGAACCGCCTTGGTTATCGGCAGCAGGAGATTATGCTGCGCGCGCCCGAGCCAGGTAATCATCTCGTGCTCACGCTCGACTTCCGGCTTCAGCGTGCAGCTGAGGCTGCCCTCGTTACGTCCCTGTTTGGCGCGCAGACGCGCGGCGCGGCGGTGGTGTTGGACGTCCACAATGGCGATGTGCTGGCGATGGCCTCCGCGCCGACCTTTGAGCCGGTAGAGTTCATGGGCCACATTGCGACCGAGCGTTGGACCAACGTGCTGAACCACCCCGTGCAGCGACCAATGCTCAACCGCGCCACGCAGGAGAACTACCACCCTGGCTCGGTGCTTAAGATGCTTACCGGCCTGGCCGCCCTCGAGTTGGAGCGGCTTGACCCTAAGGAGGTTTTTAACGTCGTGGAAGACCCTGAGCGGCCTGGCAAGGGTTGCTATCACGTGGGTAACCGGAAAGTGAAGGATACCGTCGCGGCCGGTCCCTACGATTTCAAGAAGGCGCTGATGCACTCCTCGAACGCCTATTTCATTCACCAAGCACTCAAGCCGGGCGTGCTGCAAAAGATGATTCTGCTCGGTGAGAAGTTTCACCTCGGCGAGCGTACGGGGATCCTGCCCCGTCAAGAGACCGCCGGAGAATTTCCCGACCAGACCGACTTGCTGCGCCGCTGGCAACCCGGCGACACGGCCAACCTGGCTATTGGCCAAGGCAAAGTGTCCGTCAGCCCGTTGCAAATTGCCGTGATGACGGCTGCGATTGCCAATGGTGGGAAGGTTCTCTCACCGCGCCTAGTGCTGAGGACGGAGCCGAGCGACCCGCAGTCCGGCGATCGGGCGAATGAGTTCCCGGTGAAAGTGCGCGACGAACTAGGCGTGAAACCGGAGAACTTGCGACTGATCCACGAAGCGATGCTCGCGGAAGTGGAGGAAGCGGGCGGCACCGGTGTTGGGGCCACCATTCGGGGCCTCAAGATTGGCGGCAAGACTGGAACGGCGGAAATTGAGCAGGGCGGCAGGGTGGTGGACAAGACGACTTGGTTCGCCTCATTTGCACCAGTGGACCGGCCCAAGTGGGCGGTCGTTGTAATGGTCGAGAGCGGCGCGTCCGGCGGCAAAACCTGCGCCCCGATCGCACGCTTGATTTATGAGGCTTTGCTTAAGCACGAGCGCGACGGCGGGCAAAAAAACGCAGTCTTAGCCCAAACGAACTAATGCGGCGAGAAACGACCATGCGGGTAAATGCGACTCGGCCGGTTACGTCCGAAGCTAGGGAGAACTCGTTGCCAACGCTCTCGCTTGCATTGGCTCTCGCTCGTGGCGATAGGGAAAAAAGCAGTCCAATCTCTGATGAACACAACACTATAATCAGCCGCGCGCTAGCTATCATTCTCCCTTCCCCGGTGGGAAAGAATCGGGTTGAGGCAAAAAGCAAGAGGCCGCGCTTTTTAGATCCGAACCTCCGTCCCAAGTCACTCGACACCCATCACTTGCCAACTGCCTGATGCTCGCCCGCACCAATATCGCTGAGAAGCCTGCCCGGATTGACTGGGTGCTGCTTTGCGCGCTGCTTGGGCTAATGGCTTTAGGTGTCTTGTTCATCCATAGCGCGCGTTATGCGACCGAGTCCAGCGCGGGGGTGCCTTGGTTCAAGCAACTTCATTTTCGCCAGGCTGTCTTTTACACGCTGGGGCTCGGCGCGCTGGCGATGACGTGCCTCATCCCTTACCAGACGTTGGCGCGCTGGTCTTATCTGGGCTACTGGGCCAGCATCCTACTTCTCCTGCTGGTGCTCATTCCGCATATTGGCGCGCTACGTTTCGGCGCGCGCCGGTGGATTGACCTTGGTGTATTTCAACTGCAGCCGTCGGAGGTTGCCAAGATCGCCTTCATTTTTGCACTGGGCAATTTTCTCGCCCGCCCGCTGGAGGAATTAAAACTCATAGGCAATTTCTGGAAGGCATTGGCTATGTTGGGGCTGCCGTTTACGCTCATCTTTTTGGAGCCGGACCTTGGCTCGGCTTTGGTATTCATCCCGACGGGCTTCGTGATGATGTATGTCGCGGGCATTCCCGCGAAGTATTTGCGTCGGTTCCTTGGTGGCTCGGCGCTCATCGTGGCACTGATTTTAGTGGATGTCCTCTTCGCGCCGCCGAACTGGCGCTTCAAGTTGGAGGATTACCAACGCCGCCGACTTCTCGTTTACTTTGGCCTGGATCACAAGCATTTCGCTCCGCCCAACGCCACGGCGGCGGAGCTTCAGAAGGCCCGCACACAGGAGCGCAACGACAGCTACAATGTCGAGCAGGCGCTCATCTCGGTCGGCTCCGGCGGACTGACCGGGAAGGGCTGGCGGCAGGGCACCCAGAACGTGTTGGGTTACCTCCCGCGCGCCGTGGCCCACAACGACTTCATTTTCTCCGTGCTTGCCGAGGAGAGTGGATTCGTGGGGAGCATCGTCGTGCTCTCTCTCTATGCGGTGGTCCTGTTTGCCGGGGTCAGGATCGCCAGCCAGGCGCGCGACCGCCTTGGTAGAATGATGGCCGCAGGAGTCGTTGCGCTCTTGTTCAGCCATATGTTCATCAATATCGGCATGAATATACGTTTGATGCCCGTGACAGGCGTGCCACTGCCGCTGCTTTCTTACGGCGGGACTTCAGTGATTTGCACCCTGGTCGCCGCGGGCCTTCTCCAAAACATCTACCTGCACCGCAGGTCTTACTAAACCCATATGAGCAATCGTTTCTCTAACCGTCGCGGTTCGCACCGCTTCCGCCCCTCCGGCGGCCTCAATCCTAACGCCAAGCCAGACAAGGCTGCGCTTCAAGCCCGCCTCGCTGCCACCGATGGCCCGGAAAAACTCAGCAGCGAGGAGGGTGTCTTCGCGAAAAATCGCGAACATGAAATCCGTCGCGCCGAAAACCTCGCTGCGGGCTTGCCTGCCGAGGGCGAAGCCGCGCCCGTGTCCAAGCCTGCCGGTCGCCACGACTACCGCGAGCCGAACCTTGAAACGCCCGAGCAGGTGGATGCTGAACCGGAGGGCGGGTTCCAGCCTGTCGAGGTTAGGGATCAGTCCAAGGGCATCCTTGGTTCCATTAAACAAGCCGCGCAGAAAGTCGTTGCCAAGGTCAAAAAACTTATCAAGCCCGAGAAGAAAGTTCACAAAGAGGTCATCATCAACACCGAGTCGCTCGAGACGCGCGTGGGCGTGTTGGAGGATGGTCGGCTCGAGGAGTTCACCATCGAGCGCACCAGCGACGAGCGCTTGGTAGGCAGCATCTATAAGGGAAAAATTCGTAATCTCGAGGACGGGTTGAAGGCGGCTTTTGTGGACATCGGCTTTGAGAAGAACGCCTTCCTCCACTACTGGGATATCGTGCCCAGCAACCTCGACAGTGGCGTCGAGCTCGTTGAGCGCGAGAAGAAGTCGCCGCCTAGAGACAAGCCCAAGGTCACGCAGAAAGACATCCCCCGGCTCTACCCCAAGGGCACTGACATCATCATCCAAGTGACGAAAGGCCCCATCGGCACCAAGGGTCCGCGTGTCACCACGCATCTCGCTCTGCCGGGCCGATACCTCGTTTTGCTGCCCAACTCTGACCAGTCCGGCGTGTCGCGCAAAATTGACGACCCTGAGGAGCGGCAGCGGCTCAAGAAGATCGTGCGCAAGCTTAATATCCCCGACGGCATGGGCGTCATCATCCGCACCGCCGGCGAGGCCCAGCAGGAGCGTTACTTCATCCGCGATCTAGCTTTCCTGCTGGAGGAGTGGAAAGCCGTGCAAGAGCGCATCGAGAAGCAGAATTCTGCCACCTGCGTCTTTCAGGAGCCTGACCTCATTGAACGTACCGTGCGTGACTTCCTCACTGAAGACGTCGAACGAATCGTCATTGACGACAGCAAGCAGTTTGAGCGCATGCAGACCATGATCGGCAAGATTTCCAAGCGCTCCATCGACAAAGTAAAGCTGTACAACGAGCCCCAGCCTGTTTTCGACCGGTTCGGCATCTCACGCCAGCTTGAGGCTTCGTTCTCTCGGCAAGTCCATCTCAAGAGCGGCGGGTATCTGGTAGTGGACGAGACTGAGGCGCTTGTGGCCATTGATGTAAACACCGGCAGTCACAAGAGCAAGGAGCCGGACAGGGACAAAGAGCACACCATCACAAGAGTCAATCTCGAGGCGGCGGAAGAAATCTGTCGCCTGCTGCGCTTGCGCAACCTCGGTGGTCTCATCGTGCTGGACTTTATTGACATGCGCCACCGCCGTGACCAACAGACTGTCTATCAGCGCGTCAAGGAGGGGCTTAAGCGTGACCGCGCCAAGACCCACATCCTTCCCATCTCTCAGCTTGGCCTCATGGAGATGACTCGCCAGCGCCACACGGAGAGCATCCGATCGACCGTGTATCAGGACTGCCCTTACTGCAAGGGCCGCGCCAAGGTTAAGAGCGCCCTGACCATGAGCGTGGAGATTCAGCGTAAGCTCCAGCAAATCCTTAAGGGACGACCCCGCACTGACGAGGATTTTCAGCTCCGCATTATCTCGCACCCCGCCGTGCTCGACCGCCTGCGCAAGGAGGACGAGAAGATCCTCATCGAGATGGAAAAGAGATTTTTCGGCAAGCTTACTTTCCGCGCCGACCCTGCGTTCCACGTCGAGCACTTCAAAATCATCAACGCTGTCTCAAATGAGGAACTAGCCTCTGTCGGCGGCTAAGGTCTGCTTAGCCGCCAGCAACGGCCCGCTTTCAAATTAGGCAAGGGCCGTTTCGCTGGCGGGGTGGGTTCGGGCTTGCCGCTGATTGGTTGGTGGCCAAAGGTTCGTGGTGTTGCACCTCGGTTCATCCATGCGCCTCGCCTCAGTTCTCACGCCGCTGGACGAGTACCATCTCACACTCGCGGCGCAATGCGGTGTGCAGGACATCACGGTGCGTTATCCCGGGCCGGACCCGGCGAAGCTCGCGGAGTTAAAGTGCCAGATCGCAGCGTACGGCCTCCGCCTCGGCATCGTCGAAGGCAGCCTGCCTATCGAGCGGCTCAAGCTCGGGCGTGACGACGGCACCGAGCTGGCTGCCATGAAGTCGCTCGTCCGCCAGATGGGCAACCTCGGCATTCCCATCCTCTGCTACAACTTCATGGCCGGCACCGACTGGGTCCGCACGCGGCTGGACGCGCCCGAGCGCGGTGGCGCGCGCGTGACGGAGTTTGATCTCGCGGCGGCGGAACGCGCCGTGTCCCTTAGTGCCACGGCCAGTACCATCGCGACCGACCGCATCTCGGCGGAGCAACTGTGGGTGAACTTGGAGCGGCTGCTGCGCGAGCTGGTGCCCGTCGCGGAGGAATGCGGCGTCTTCCTTGCCATGCACCCGGATGATCCGCCGCTGCCCGAGTTCCAGGGCAAGGCGCGCATCATGAACTCAGTCGAGAACTTCGAGCGGCTCGTCGCGCTCGTGCCCAGCAAGCACAACGGCATTTGTTTCTGCCAAGGCACCTTCGCTGCGATGGGTGTGGACATTCCGGCCACCATCCGTCGGCTCAGCTCGCACATCCGCTATGTCCATTTCCGCGACGTGCGTGGCACGGGGCCGGAACACTTCGTCGAGACCTTCCATGACAACGGCCCCACGGACATGGTCGCTGCGATGGCAGCGTATCGGGAAGCCGGCTTCACCGGCCCGATGCGGCCCGACCACGTTCCGCAACTCATCGGCGAGGAGAACGGCGAGCCGGGCTACACGATGCTGGGCCGGCTTTTCGCCTACGGCTACATGAGAGGGCTGATGCAATCAGCGCAGCGGTTCGTCCGAGTTCCTAGCCAATCCTAAAACTCGCCCGCCACCCCGCCCCCTTTCATGTCCACCACCACCCACTCCAACGTACGCCACCGCATCATCGCCGTCAGTATGTTGATGGCGTTCATCCTCTACCTGGATCGCATCTGCATGGCGGACATTTTGAAGTCGGCGTCGTTTCAGGCGGATGTCGCGCTCTCGAAAGATGAACTAGGCCGCGTGATGGGCGCGTTCTTTCTCTCTTACGCGCTCTTCCAAGTCCCCGCTGGCTGGGCGAGTGATCGCTTTGGGGCGCGCAAGATGCTCACGGCTTACATCGTCCTTTGGTCGGTGCTCACGGGCCTGACTGGGCTGGTGTCCAGCTTCACCGGGCTGATGATTGTGCGGCTGCTTTTTGGCGCGGCTCAAGCTGGCGCGTATCCAACCAGCGGCGCGGTCATTCGGCGGTGGATGCCGCTGACCTCGCGGGCGAGGGCGAGCTCGATGGTGTCGCTCGGTGGCCGGCTCGGCGGCACGTTCGCGCCGTTTCTCACCGCGTGGATGGTAGTCAATTTCGGGCATTGGCGGCGGCCCTTGTGGGTGGATTGCGCCCTTGGCCTCATTATCGCGGCGCTTTACTGGCGTGTCGTCCGCGACCGCCCGGAGGAGCATCCCGACTGTAACGACGCCGAGCGTGCGATCATCGGCCAGCCACCGGTGGAGAAGCCCGTCCCCACCAGTGAATTGTTTGCGATGCTCGGCGCGTTCTGCCGTAGCCGCAGCCTCTGGCTCAACGCCGCCGGTCAGTTTCTCGTCAATGTCGGTTGGGTGTTCCTCGTGACGTGGTTGCCGCTCTACCTGAAGGAGCAAAAAGGCGTCGAGGATGTGGCCGGCGGGCGGATGGTCACGATTGCGCTCGCGTGCGGGATGCTTGGCCAACTCGTCGGTGGCGTGCTGGCGGACTGGAGCGTGCGTCGGCTGGGACCGCGTTGGGGGCGGGTGTTGCCAATGTCCGCCTCGGGCCTGCTCGCGGGCTCCGCCTACTTGGGCTGCCTCCAAATGGATTCCGCGTGGGGCGTCATCGCGTGCTGCGCGCTCGTGTCGTTTGCCGTGGACATGGGCAATCCCGCCATCTGGGCCTTCATGCAGGACGTCGGCGGGCGGGCGACGGCCGCGGCTTTCGGCTGGGGCAACATGTGGGGGAATCTCGGCGCAGCCTCGCTGTCGGTCTTGGCCCCAAAGCTCGCCACGCTGGGCGACACTCCCGAATCCGGCCAGCGCATCGTCTTCGTCGTCTGCGCATGCGCGCTCTTTGCCCACGGCTTGCTCGCGCTGGGCATCGACGCGACACGACCGGTGCTTAAGCCCGAGGCGAAGTGACCGCGACGTTGACCGGTGCCCCGCTCACTTCACCGGCTTCCTGCGGATCATGTGCACCGGGTGCTCATCCAGCAGGTTGAAGTGGATGCCCTCGATACGCTGGGGATCAAAGAAGTTTACTCCCGAGTAAAAATACAGCGGTGCGATGGGCAACTCGTCGCGGATGAGGATCAACTCCGCCTGCTGGAGCAGGGCCTCGCGCTTTTTCGGGTCGGTCTGACGGTTGCCCTCGCGGATCAGCTCGTCGTAGCGGTCGTTCTTCCAGCCGGTGCGATTGTTGCCGTTGTTGGCCATGAACATGTCGAGGAATGTGTTCGGATCGTTGTAGTCGCCGATCCAACTGCTGCGACTCAGGTCGTATTCCAGCTTGGACTGTGCGGCCAGATACACCTTCCACTCGGTCTGGCGCAGTTCCATCTTGATGCCGAGTTCCTTCTGCCACATGGCCTGCAGTTCGACGGCGATCTGCTCGTCGGTCTTGCCAGTCTTGAAGAGGTATTGAAACGGCGGAAAGCCCTTGCCGCCGGGGAAGCCCGCTTCGGCCAGCAGTTTCCGCGCTAGCTCCAGATCGCGGCCCAGCCCCTCCGGCGGTTGGTAAATGACCATCCCCTTGGGCGTGAAGTGTGAGGCGACCTTCTCGCCGCTGCGCGTGATGTTCTCGACAATGCGCCGCTTGTCCACGGCGAGTGCGAGCGCTTTGCGGACGCGTGGGTCGTCAAACGGCTTGCGGGTGACGTTGAAGCGCACGAAGTAGGTGCCCAAGTAGTCGAAGAAGTGGCAGTCTGGCCGCTTGCGCAGGGCGTCCATCAGCTCGTTAGGCACGAGATTCTTGTCCCAGATCACGTCGGCTGCGCCGGTCTCGTAGAGGTTGAGCGCGGTATTCGCCGAGTCGAGCGGAAGGAAGTCCACCACGGAACTGCGGACATTCGCCGTGTCCCAATGGCTGGGGTTGCGGCGGACTCGGATTTTGTCGTTCACGCGCCATTGATCGAGCAGGTAGGGCCCATTCACTGGCACGGGCGGCGTCATCAACCAGCGGTCCCCGTGCTTTTCAACCCAGTGGCGCGGCACCACGGCCATCGTTGGGAACGCGACCAGGTCGAGGAAGAATGCGGTCGGGGCGATGAGTTCCACCCGCACCGTGCGCGGGTTCAGCGCGCGGATGGCGACATCTTCCGCTGTGAAGGGCTTGCCGTTCGCCGCATTGGTCCGGCCTGTGTTGTATTCCTCCGCATGCTTGATGAAGTAGAGCTGGCCTGCGTAATCCGCCGCCGTGTCGGGATCGAGCGCGCGCCGCCAAGACCAGACCACGTCGTCCGCCGTGATGGGCTGGCCGGTGGACCACACGGCGTTGCTGCGGAGGTGGAAGGTGTAAATCGTGCCGTCGGGCGAGATGTCCCAGCGATCGGCGAGCGCAGGAACCGGCGTGGCGTTAGTGCCCTCAAGCCGAGTGAGGCCTTCGAAGAGGCATTTCACCACACGCATGTCCGGTTGGCCGGTGATGATGGCTGGGTCGAGCGACTCTGGCTCCGCGCCGTTGATGATAGTGAGATCAGCGGGCGGCTCAGAGCGGATACAGCCGGTCAAACCCAATACCAGTAGCAGGACGATAAGAGGCTTCAGGACGCAGCCCTTGCCGCTGATCTTGATGTTGATCCCGGTCCAGTTACCGAATTTGGAAGCAGCAACAAACAGATTGTAGGCGCGAGTTGAAGCTCGAAAACGAAACGCCCTCGGGGGCTTTCCAAGGGCGTATTTCGCAGACGGCATGCTGCCGAAACTATTTTTTTGCCGGCGCGTTTGTCGAGGGTGCATTCTTCACTGGCGGCGGTGTGTTGCTGCTGATCGTGACTTTGGGTGCGACGGCGTTGGTTGCCACCGGCAGGTTCGTCGTCACGACGTTCGTTAAAATCGAGGCGGGCGGCGGCACGATGGCCGGCACGGGTGAGGCAGTCGGCGGTGTGGTTTTGGCTGGTGGTAGCACGGAAGCCGCGCCGTCCTTCTTCAACTGCTCGCGCACGCCGCTGCCGGACTTGCGAGCCTGACTCCCCATTACATAGAGCACGAGGCTTAAGGCGAGAAAGATGGTCGCCGCATACTTGGTCATCTTTGTCAGCGCGTTGCCGGTGCCTGCGCCAAACAGCGCGTCGGTCGCGCCGCCGCCGAAGGCCTGGCCGACACCAGCTTCCTTCTTTGGCAACTGCACGAGGATGAGGAGAATCAGGAACAGGCTGTCCAGCACGAGGACAGCGGTCAAAAGTCCAGCGACGAAACTCATAAAATTTAGCGGTTAATAGTCAGGTTAAATGGAATTTTTTACGATGTCGGCAAAGTCGCGCACGGCAAGTGAGGCGCCGCCCACTAATGCCCCGTCCACGTCCGGTTGGCTCATCAACTCGCGTGCGTTGCCCGGCTTCACGCTGCCGCCGTATTGGATGCGGACGCGTCGAGCGGTGCCCTCGTCGAACATTTGGGTAAGCACACCGCGGATGAACGCGTGAACCTCCTGCGCTTGCTGCGTCGTCGCCGTCTTGCCGGTGCCGATGGCCCAGACTGGCTCGTAAGCAATGATGGTTTCCTCCATGTGCGCCTTGGTCAACCCGGCGAGACTGCCGCGCACCTGCGTCTCAACAATCTGCTCGGTCCGGCCAGCCTCACGGTCCTCCAGTTTTTCTCCGACGCAAACGATGGGCTTGAGCGACGCGGTGAGTGCGGCAGCGGCCTTCTTTGCGATAAGCGGGTCGCCCTCGAGTTGGTATTGCCGACGCTCCGAGTGGCCTAAAATGACATAACGAACCAGGAATTCCTTGAGCATCCCGGCGCAAATTTCGCCCGTGTGCGCGCCGAAGTTATGTTCGCTCATGTTTTGTGCACCAAGGCGAAGGTTGGAACCATCAATAGCCTTGGAGACGGACTCCAGCGCGGTGTAGGGCGGGCATACGACGATGTCCACTTCCTTCACGCTCGCGAGTTCGCGCTTGAGGCCGTCGAGGAGGGCCAGCCCCTCGGCGACGGTCTTGTTCATCTTCCAGTTGCCGGCGATGATGAGTTTACGTTCTTTGTCCACGGGAGAAGTTGCGTGTTGGGAGTTACGGGTTGAGCGTTGGATTACTTGTTCGTCAGTGCTGCGACGCCGGGTAATTCCTTGCCTTCAAGGAACTCCAAGCTGGCGCCGCCGCCGGTGCTCATGAAGGTCACCTTATTGCCGAGTCCGGCCTTATTCAAGGCCTTCACGCTATCACCGCCGCCAATGATGCTCTTCGCGCCTTTGGCGGTGGCGTCCACCACGGCTTTCGCGATGGCGTTGGTGCCAGCGGCGAAGCGCTTGTCCTCGAAGATGCCCATTGGGCCGTTCCATAAGATCGTGTTCGCCCCAAGGATGACCTCACTAAAAGCAGCCGCTGTCGCTGGGCCAATATCCACGCCCTCCTCGCCATCGGGAATGTTTGCCTCGGCATTCGTGCGTGGTTTATCGAATTCGATGATGGGCTTGCCCTTCTTGTTGAGTTTTTCGGTCTTTATCGGCGTGACGATCGTGTTGTCCGTCGGGAGCAGAAATTTCACGCCGCGCGCCTTGGCTTTGTCTAACGCGGCCTTAGCCACATCCGTCTTGTCCGGCTCGACTAGTGATTTCCCGACCTTGTAGCCCTGCGCCAATTTGAATGTGTATGCCATCGCGCCGCCAATAAGGATCGCATCTGCCTTCTCCAGCAGCCGGTCAATGACTTGTATTTTATCCGAAACCTTCGCGCCGCCTAGGATGACCACAAATGGTCGGGGCGGGTTCTCCAACTCGTCGCCGAGGAACTTTAGCTCACGTTCCATTAGCAGGCCGGCTGCGCACTGGCCACCGCGCCCCGCGACCACCCGCGCTACGCCCTCGGTGCTCGCGTGCGCTCGGTGCGCTGCGCCAAAAGCATCGTTCACGTAGCTATCCGCGACCTTCGCAAGCTGCGCGGCAAACGCTGAGTCGTTTGCCTCTTCTTGGTCATAGTAACGGGTGTTCTCCAGCAGGAGTATGTCGCCTTCCTTGAGCAAGCCTGCGGTCTGTTCGACCTTCTCGCCAATGCAGTCGTCCACAAATGCGACGGGTCGGTTGATAAGGTCCGCCAGCTTGGCCGCGACGGGCCGCAATGACAGCGCAGGCTCTCGTTTGCCTTTGGGTCGACCGAGATGAGCCGCGAGGATGATGCGCGCGCCGCCGGCGATAAGCAGGTCTAGTGTGGGGAGCGTCTCCTTTATGCGGGTGGCATCGTTGATAATCATCTGACCGTCCGTTTCCTCCATGGGGACGTTGTAGTCCACGCGCACAAAGACGCGTTTTCCACGCACGTTGAGGTTTCGAATGGTCAATTTCGCCATAAAGAGACGCGGAGGATACCGGAGGGCGGCGGTCAGTCAATTCGGCTTTTGGCCTTCAGGTCTGTGCACCCGCTCGGCCGTTCGTCCGTCCAGGTAGCCGCCGGCCCAAAAAGGGCGCGCCCCGCGCCTTATACACTTCCGCATTGGGGGCGATGTCCTAGTAGCCCGGTGTTTGCGTGCCTCCCAGCCAAGTTTCTTTGGCGATACTGATGACAATGGCGGTGACAGGCACGTGTCCGATCCGTAGGCTCTATCCAACATGCGCTCCGTGAAGGTATCCCTCGGGACACGCAGCTACGATATTAAGATCGGTTCCGGCTTGCTCGCCAGCCTCGGTGCGAACTGTGCAGCGCTCAAGCTTGGACAGAAGTGCGCGGTCGTGACGGACACCAACCTCGCGCCGCGTTATGCCAAGCCCGCGCTCGCCAGTCTCAAACGTGCAGGCTTTGACGCCGTGCTGGTCACCGTTCCCGCTGGCGAGACGGCAAAGCGGCTAAAGCAGGTGGAGGCCTGCTTTGACCAACTCGCCGCGCACCGGCTTGAGCGCAAATCATTCATGGTCGCGTTGGGTGGCGGCGTGGTGGGTGATCTCACTGGCTTCGTGGCGGCGAGCTATTTGCGCGGCATCCCATTCGTGCAAGTGCCGACCACACTGCTCGCGCAAGTAGACAGCTCCGTTGGTGGCAAGACGGGCGTGAACCTCGCGGCGGGCAAGAATCTCGTTGGCGCGTTCCACCAGCCGCGACGCGTGCTGTGCGACCTCGACACGTTTCGTACCCTACCCGAACGCGAGTTCCGTGCAGGATTGGCCGAGGTCATCAAATACGGGATCATTTACGATGCGCACCTCTTCGCGCGGCTAGAGCGTGACATGGCCCAGATTCTCCGCCGCGACTCTGTTGCGCTGGCTCACATCGTTGCGCGCTCATGCGAAATCAAGGCTCACGTCGTTTCACAGGACGAGACGGAGAGCGGACTACGGGCGATTTTAAATTTTGGCCACACGATCGGCCACGCAATTGAGGCGATCACGTCATACGGGCGTTACCTCCACGGTGAGGCCATCTCAATCGGGCAAGTCGCGGCGGCGCATCTTTCCGCAGCATGGCACGGTTTGCCCGCGAAGGACGTGGAGCGCATTCGCGCTTTGTTTGTCACGGCTGGCCTACCCGTGAGCATTGCGTTGACTTCGGCCCGGCGCGCCAAACTCCTCGCGGCTATGACGCTCGACAAGAAAGTCAGCGGTGGCGAAATCAGGTTCGTGCTGGCTGAGCGCATCGGCAAGGTCACATGGGGCTGCAGCGTGCCAATCGCCGCGGTGCATCGCGCCCTCGACGCGCTTCATAGTCACAAATCGCAAATCGCTAACCGCTAATCCTGATTCATGTCCGCCGTTTCTGAAACCATTGTCCGCGAGTACCTCGAATTGCACGGCTTCTTCGTCCGACAGCAGCGCAAGTATGTTGCGCCGTCGCGCCGCGAGGACGATGAGATCGATTTTTACGCGTTAAACCCGCGATACGCGCCCGGCGCGTCCCTGCCTTTTGTGCTCGGCTCGGCGGACCTCGCGGGCGTCGCGCGGGCGGTGGTTGTGGTGAAGGGCTGGCATACCGAAACGTTCAGTCCGGCAGTGCTGGCCAACGCCCCGGAGATTTTCCGCTTCGTTGAGCCGGCCGCGTTCGAGCAGGCGGCGAAGTCCTTTGGCGGCGACGGCCCGCTCACCAAGATGCTGGTCGTGCCCGCGCTGCCGAGCGGCGAGGAGGCGCGCGCGCAGAGCATCGAGCTGCTGCGCGCCAAGGGCATTGATGCCGTGTTGCCGTTCCGCACCATGCTTGGCGACCTTATTGAGCAAATAGAAGTGAACCGCAACTACCAGAAGTCCGACCTGCTGCAAGTCATCCGCATCCTCAAGAACTACGACTTCTTCCGCGAGCCGCAGTTGGAGCTGTTCAAGCCGGGGAAGAGGAAAAAATGAACGACGTGAGCTTGGGACTTGGGATTTCCTTACGTCGGGCCGTAATAGCCGCCGTCCTGGCCACGATTCTCCTCATGCCCACCGCCTCCCGCTCCCAGTCTGCCAAGAACTTCGTCCTCGTCATCCACGGCGGCGCGGGGGTGATTCCCAAGGAAGACCTCACGCCGGAGAAGGAGAAGGCCGCGCGGGCGACGCTGGACGCGGCGTTGCTCGCCGGGCATTCCGTGCTCGCGCGCGGCGGCAAGTCGTCGGACGCCGTGATCGCCGCCATCAAGATTCTGGAGGACTCACCGCTCTTTAACGCGGGCAAAGGCTCCGTGCTCACCGCCGACGGCACCGTGGGTATGGATGCGTCCATTATGGACGGCGCGACGCACAAGGCTGGCGCTTGTGCGGATGTGAAGCGCGTCAAAAACCCCATCGAACTGGCGCGCCTCGTGATGGACCGAACCCCGCACGTTTTGTTGGCCGGCGAGGGCGCGGAGCGGCTTGCCAAGGAGCACGATCTTCAATTCATGCCGCCGGAATACTTCATCACTGAGCAACGGCGGCTTCAGTTGCAGCGCATCCAGCGGCTGGAGAAGGAAAAGACTCACAAGGCAGGCGAGAAGAAGGTACAATTTAATAATCTCGAAAACATCGGCACCGTCGGCGCGGTGGCACTGGATAAGCACGGCAATCTCGCTGCCGGCACCTCGACTGGGGGCATGGTCAACAAGCGCTTTGGCCGTGTGGGAGACTCGCCCATTATCGGCGCGGGCACGTATGCGGACAACCTCACCTGCGCTGTTTCTGGCACCGGCCACGGCGAGTTTTTTATTCGGGGCGTCGTTTGCTACGACATCGCTGCGAAGATGAAGTATCAGGGCGTCACGCTTGCCAACGCGGCGGATGAAGTCGTAATGCGCAAGCTAAAGGAGGCCGGCGGCCGTGGTGGCGTCATTGCTGTGGACGCTCAGGGCAACGTGGCCATGCCTTTTAATTCCGAGGGCATGTATCGTGGTGTTATTCGCGCGGACGGCAAAACGTGGACGGCCATTCGCAGGGATTAAAGCCGCTTTACCGCTGCTTGGGGCTAAGGCTTAGCGTGCTTAATTCGTAAGCCAGACTTCATATAAGACGCTGGCAACTGAGCTTCACCAAGAGTTCGGCTCACCAATAGCCTCTCCTTCAGCCTCACTCCTTTTCCTGCCCGCTGTTCCAGTAGCGAAACACTTCGTCCAAGCTCGGCACCTTGAGTGGACGCACAATGCGAAAACCCAAGAACTGTGCATCAGTAAGATACCAAATGCTTTTAGGAAGCTGAGGATCTTGTTGTTTCCACGACTTATCTGAGCCGCGCCGCGCTGCACTGCGTAGCTTGGCTAGGCCGTCGTCCCAGGACCCGCCGCGCGCCACTTGTGGATATGGCGTGGCCTGCTTGAGCCATGGATCCTGTAAAAGGGATTTCACTTTCTCGTAATTCGGCTCGTATTGGTCGATACACCACTCGGCCACGTTGCCATGAATATCATAGAGGCCCCAAGGGTTCGGTTTCTTCCGGCCGACTTTCTGATACTTGAAATCGCTGTTGGCCTCGAACCAAGCGTATTGCTTCGCCTCGGCCGGATCGTCGCCCCAAGAGTAAGCCGTGGTGGTGCCGGCGCGCGCAGCGTATTCCCACTCGGCTTCGGTTGGTAGGCGGTAGAAATGCCCGGTCTTAGCGGAGAGCCACTGGCAATACTTGTTCGCCGCGTGCTGCGTCATGCTGATGGCCGGGTAGCCGTCCTTGCCCATGCCAAAGGACATCTCTACGTAGGGTTTGGTTGGCCGCGCGACGCCCTCGGAAATCTTGTCAATCGCCGCGTCGGTCTTGATGCGGTCTTTGAATTTCTTTTCCTCATCAACATACATGAACAGCTCGAATTCGTTCCAAGTGACTTCGTGCGTGCCCATCCAGAAAGGCGAAATCTTAACAACTCGTTGCGGGCCCTCGTTGGAGTCGCGACCTTTTTCCCCCATGGAACTACCCATGATAAACTCTCCGGCGGGGATCGGCGCCAGCGCGTAGCTGACCTCGGTGCCCACGATGGTATTTGTGTAGCCCCGCATCTCGCCGACAGGCTTTTCTTTGTGCGTTGCTAGGATGAATTTGTAAATGTCCGCGACCACTTCGTTCTCGTTGGCGCTCAGAGCTTCTTTCTTTTTTTGCTGGAGCACTAAGCCGTCCGGCCAGACCGCACCTTGGTTGATCCAAAGCTTTATGAACTCAATCTCGTCCTTCGTAAGCCGGTCCTTTGCCTTGGGTGGCATCACCGCCTCGTCATCGATGGACAAGGTGGTGCTGGTGTAAACCGGGCTTTTCTCGGCCAGAAATGGCACCACGCCCACGCCGCTGTCGCCGCCCTTGAAGGTCAGCTCGCGCGTGTCCATGCGGAGGCCTCCTTTCGCGTAGCCCTCGCGGTGGCAGGCCACGCAGTTGAACTCGAAGATGGGTTGGATGTCCTTAACAAAGTTGATTTTTTTCGTCACGCCGAGCTTCGCACTGGCTGGCCACTTCGCGCCCTCGTCAATCCATTGGCGTAGCTTGGCTTGTTGTTCCTTGGGCAGCGGGCCCTCCTTTTGCGGGGGCATGAAGGCCTCGTCGTCTGGCTTGAGCGTTGTGGTGGTATAAAGCGGACTGTCTTTTGACTTGCCGGCTACGAACGCTGGGCCGCTGTCGCCACCTTTGAGGGCGTCGGCCAGCGTGTGCAGCCGCAGCCCGCCTTTCTTTTGGTCCTCGCCGTGGCATTTAATACAATGCACTTCGAGGATAGGCTGAATTTCCTTCACGAAATCTACGGCTGCAGAGACGGCTGGAACAGCCGCTAGTGACACGGCAAAAACGAGGGCCAATTGAGTTTTCATCGACATTTCGTAAGCAAGCTAGTGATGAGGCAAGGAATTGAAAAGTGAAAGTATAGTGTTTGCCGCCACGTACTTCTGAGAGTGAGACTCGTTTGTAGTGAGTCTCTCAGGGAAGAATTGGGAAGTTTTCACTTTTGCTACTTGAGAACCCTCGGGCACGGGTGTTGAGCGTCGTCGGCGAGGCTCAAGAAGGAGCTTTTTTTTAAGATTGTGGACGGCGTATGGGCCAGCGCCAGCAGGCTGATGATTACGGTCGTGCGCGTAGTCCTCTGCCAGCGGCACAAATGCAGCCAACTGTCGTAGGGCAGCACTTCGGGACGACGGGCATATCATAAGTCAAAATGCCCTGCAAAATCTGTGGTGCAAGCTGGAATCAGGGCCTTCTCCAAAGCCAATCGGACGCACAGCGAGAGATCATCAACAGAGCGTAATTGGACAAAGGGGCGCGGTCACCGCAACTTTCGTTTGTCTTTCGTGTAATTGCTCAAATGGAAACCCACTAGATGTCGCCCGGCCAATTGAAACTCGCCCGAAGACGATTGATGCTTGGCATCATGAATGTCGGTTCATGGGTGCTAGCCGGCGGCTCAGGTCTTTATTGGTTGTCGCTTGTCGTTCCCCGGAGCTTGGATCTAGGTCAACTCGGGTGGATAATTTTGGCTGCCGTGCTGCTGCAGTCGGTCTGCGACTACATCGGAGGAGCTGTCCTGATGCTAGCCCCGCCCCGAGCAGGAGCATTTTTTCGAAGTTGGCTGCGCGGGGTAATTGTTCATGCATTTATTTTGGTGGGGATTGTATTGCTCCACGTCTTCAGCCTCCGTCTGACCGGCGGCTTCGGGCTGGCCATTTTAGTAGCGACGGCGGGACTGGCTCTCACTCACCGCTGGTTGCTTCGAGCCGTGGCAGGCAACACCGTCGAGGGGGAAAGCCGCCATGGGAAAATTAGATTGTTGAAGATTAATGCTCACGATCCGGCTTTTACCGGTGGGATTACAGGCTGGGGAAAAAGTGCCTGCATTCTAATGCCCACTAATTGGTCGGTTAACCTGCCGCCAAGCGAACTGGAGGTGGAGTTATTCCGCCGGGAGTGGCAGGCGCAAAACGGCCTGCCCGGTCGGGCTTTGCTGTTTGTTCTAAGCTGGAATCTAATGGGGGGAGTGGTTGGGGATGTAATTTTCAAGCTGGCTGAGCGGCCAGTTGTGGAAGCGTTATTCGGGCAAGCTTGTTGGATGACCATCTGGGCGTTTTTGGGATTACTGGTTTTGCCGATTTTGAGTCGGTTTGCTGTGTTTGCTGCCGACCAAGCTGCCGCCCTTGCCGGCTACGACCCACGCGGCTGGATTACCCGCTTCCCGGAATTAGTCGGGGAGGATGGTGATGCCCGGTCCGCCGTTCAGGCCATTTTCTACCCTATTCCTTCAGCGGCTCAGCGATTGCAAGCGCTTGATCAGCGGGGATCTAGTTTCGCTCTCGGGAATCTCGCACGCACTAACCTGTATTACTCGTTAGCCACTCTCACACCGCTCGGGCGCGCGGTGCATTGCAACGTAGGGCGCCCAACACTCTGGATCTTTCCCCCTGCGGCGTGACTTACAGCCTTGGCGCAAAACTTTCCTAACGCGACCAAATGGTTTGCCAGCGTGGTGGTTTAGGTCAGCTAGATTTCTAGCGGCTTAACCTCATGCCTTAAGGGCCGCGTCCATTCGCGCTAGCACACGTTCGCGACCAAGCACTTCAAGTAAGTGGTAAAGGCTCGGGCCGCTGCCCCGGCCCGTGCAGGCAAAACGCGCAGGATGCACCATAAGGCCGTTTTTCACCCCAACGGCTTTAGCCGTGTCTTTCAGCGTGGATTCCAACCCTGAGGCAGTAAAGTCCCCCAGTTCAGCAAAGGCCGAGCGTAGCTTAGCGAGGCGCGCATGGGCTTCGCCACTCACGGCGGTCTTTGCTTCCGCATCTAATTCCACCCGTTCGGTAAAATAGAAGCCGCCATAGCCTGGCAGTTCGCTGAAAATACGTAGCTTGCCCATGCAGGTGTCGAGTGCAGCCTTCACGTAGGCGGCCGGAAAGCGGTTCGTATCCATTCCGGCGCGCGCGAGGGTTTGGGTGGACATTTCGTAGAAGCGATCCGGGGTCATGGCCCGCAGATATTCGCCGTTCATCCACTTGAGCTTTTCGTGGTCGAAGCGCGCGTTGTGCCGGAGAATCTGTGGGAGGTCGAAATCGGCGATGAGTTCCTTCAACGGGATGACCTCGCGACCGTCTTTGGGCGACCAGCCGAGAAGGCAAAGGTAATTCAACACTGCCTCGGGCGCGTAGCCATTCTCCATGTAATAAGTGAGCGCCGCGCCGGTATCGCGCTTGGACATTTTGGAGCCGTCAGCGTTTAGAATGAGCGGAATATGCGCGTACTTGGGCGGCTCGATACCAAAGGCGCGAAAGAGGGCGACGTGTTTTGAGGTGTTACTGAGGTGATCCTCGCCGCGAATCACGTGCGTGATTCCCATCTCGAGGTCGTCCACGACGTTGACGAAGTGGAACACCGGCGAGCCGTCTGAACGCATGATGACAAAGTCCGGATCCACTTCCTCACGGTCAGTCAGCGCACGGGTTACGTCGCCCACGACGAGGTCACGAATGAGCACGGGATCGCGGGTCATCTTGAAGCGCACTGCGCCGTCTTTTTCGTAGGCCAAGCCGCGAGACAAAAGCACCTCCACGCGGCGGGCGTAAGTTTCTTTGCGCTGCGATTGAAAGTAAGGCCCGCGGTTGCCCTTGCTGGGGCTGGAGGCTTCGGCGGTAAGCGGACCTTCATCCCAGTCCAAGCCCAGCCAACGCAGGCCGTCGAGGATTACATCGACGGCAGCCTGTGAATTGCGCGCCGCGTCGGTGTCCTCAACGCGCAGCACGAAGGTGCCGCCGGTGCGGCGGGCGTAGAGCCAATTGAACAGCGCCGTGCGTGCGCCGCCAATGTGCAGGTAACCGGTGGGACTGGGGGCGAAGCGGACGCGGACGCTCATGGAGTTAGAGATGCGGGGTTGGAATAGCTTCGTTCAAAAAGTGCGTCATCTTAAGGCTGTGCCGAAGCCCAGCGCAAGCGGAGGCGCGTTGCCGGTCGGTTTGCGAGAGCGCGGCTAATGCACACTATAGTTAAGCCCACAGAGTTTTGA